>Ga0302157_10001118_pt1 | contig 33494 bp, 33 predicted proteins | sample I_Bog_N3_3_FD_193502 | JGI IMG/M metagenome (GOLD analysis project Ga0302157, IMG submission 193502) | Peat permafrost microbial communities from Stordalen Mire near Abisko, Sweden - I_Bog_N3_3 | ecosystem: Environmental > Terrestrial > Soil > Wetlands > Peat | place: Sweden: Abisko, Stordalen...
TGCCCATCTGAAGCGCTCCGCGACACAACCCTTGCCGCGCAGCGCCAGCAACGCCATCTTTCTACCACGCAGCGACCGGCCATCCTTGCTGTCGCTGACCGGCCATCCGAGCTGTCGCGCTATAGCCGAGCTTATCGGCCCCTTGCTTCATCCAATCATGAAAGCGAGCACGTTTGGCGGGGTCTGTGATTTTATCGAGTGGCACCCGTGCATCAAGGGAAAGCGTCCGTGTTTTGCCGCTCGGTAGCGGCAACTCGTACGACCATGTGACATCCGTATTAGAAAGCCCGAACGAGTCTCGGATAACGGTACGGAATAACTTTTCGTAGCCAATTCCAATCTGCCGGTAGACGCTGGTCATACCCCCTGCGGCTTTGTGGGCGGCATACATCATCGGGTTATCCAGCCCGAACCAGTTGTAAAAAGCGTCGCTCTGGTAGAGCTTACGAAACTGTTCGAGTGTCAGCCCGTTGCCCGCGTTCCCTTGACCAAATTTTGGCCTATAGCGAGCGCAGACCCTAATCGGATCAAGCACCGTCTTTAGATAGGTGGCATCATCGGACGCTTATGTAGATGTGTCAGGCGACCACAACATCTAGCTCATTGGGTCCGGCTGCTGCGCCGGGGCATCAATCTAGAAATCACGTGGTTTAGGCAGAGCTTTTCGTAATTCGTAATTCGCAACGGTGGCGCGAACCTCGGCCCAGATCTTCACTATATATGGTAGCTAACTGACACATCTACATAAGCGTCCATCATCGGTGCGCATACACTCATCCTGTGCAGGCCGGATGACCAAGGGGTCATCTGGGCGAAACTTGACCATGGCCCCCGATTCGCATCGGCGATCCTTGCCTCTGTGCTACTTGAAGAAGGTCGGAACAGAAAGGCCCGCCATGGCGACACGACAGACCCACACCTTGGACAGTCATCGCCTCCCAGGCTTCACCGTACGCCGGTCCCACCCAAACCAGCATCATCTCGGAATGAAAATCCCACTCCACCGGCGGGTTGCCGCGTAAATGTGACGCCGCTGCATAAGGCAGGATAACGGGTTCGCTATCGCGCCTGGCCACACCGCCGCTTGTTCCAGCGCCCCTCCACCCAGCCCCATCACGCGATCAGCCGCGATAATCCAGGCCGATATCCAGCACCGTCGCGCTGTGCGTCAGCCAGCCGATGGAAATTAGATCGACCCCCGTCGCCGCCACCGCCGGCGCGGTCTGCGGGGTGATCCGCCCGGAGGCTTCGGTCACCGCCCGCCGGTTTACCATCGCCACCGCCTGCCGCAGCACCGGCGGGGCCATGTTGTCCAGCAGCACGGCATCGACGCCCAGCGCCAGCGCCTCCTCCAGCTGGGCCAGGCTGTCCACTTCCAACTCGATCTTGACCAGATGGCCGACATGGGCACGGGCGCGCTCCAGCGCCGGGCGGATGCCGCCGGCAAGGGCGACGTGGTTGTCCTTGATCAGCACCGCGTCATCCAGGCCGAAGCGGTGGTTGGAACCGCCGCCGACCCGCACCGCGTATTTCTGCACCGCCCGCAGCCCCGGCATGGTCTTGCGGGTGCAGCAGATGCGGGCGGAGGTGCCGCGCACCGCCGCCACGATGTCGGCGGTGGCGCTGGCGATGCCGCTGAGATGGCACAGAAAGTTCAGCGCCACCCGCTCGCCGGTCAGCAGCCCCCGGGCCGGACCGGCGAGAGTGGCGATCACGTCGCCCGGCGCCAGAAGGCTGCCGTCCGGCCGTTCCACCCTGGCCTCGATGCCGGCATCGACCAGACGGAACGCCTGCAACGCGATGTCCAGCCCGGCCACCACCCCCGGCTGGCGGGCCACCAGGGCCACACGCGCCACCGCATCGGCCGGCACGATGGCGTCGGTGGTGAGATCACCGGCACGGCCGAGATCCTCCAGCAGCGCCGCGCGCACCAGCGCTTCGGTCATGATCGGCAACAGGGTCATCGGCGTCAGGCGCTCCGGCGGAGACGATCGGCAAGGCGGGCGGCGCAGGCGGTGGCATCGGAGAGATGCAGGGTCAGGCGGCGGGCGAAAGCCGGGTTGTGCGCCGGGAAATCAGTGCGGGCATGCGCGCCGCGGCTTTCCTCCCGGCGCAGGGCGGCCACCGCCAGCATCAGGCCGAGCGTGGCCGGGTCGGCGGCGGGGCCATCGGTGGCGGCGAGCGGCGCCAGCGCGCGGATCGCCGCCGCCATCCCCTCGCCGTCGCGCAACAGGCCGAGATGACGGGACAGGATCGGCCGCACCGGGGCGGTATCGGGCGCCGGCGGCAACCGGCGGGCGGCGAGCGGGCGCAGCCGGGCGGGCGGCGTGGCGGCGATGTCCTCGGCCACCCAGCGGGCGCAGGTGGCGCCCTCCAGCAGCGAATTGCTGGCCAGGCGGTTGGCCCCGTGCAGCCCGGTCGATGCCGCCTCGCCGCAGGCCCACAGGCCGGGGACGCTGCTGCGCCCGGCCGCGTCCACGGCGACGCCGCCCATATGGAAATGCGCCGCCGGCACCACCGGAATGGGCTGCCGCGCCGGGTCGATGCCGGCTTCGGCGCAGGCGGCGGCGATGGTGGGGAAGCGTGACGCGAAGCCGTCGCCAAGCGCCGCCCGCGCGTCGAGGAAAACCCGATGGCCGGCGGCGAGATGGCGAAAGATGCCGCGTGCCACCACGTCGCGCGGGCCCAACTCGGCGCCCGGCTGGTCGGCAAGGAAGCGGCGGCCGGTGTCGTCGATCAGGATGGCGCCCTCGCCGCGCACCGCCTCGCTGACCAGCGGCAGCGGGTCGGTGCCGGCGGCGAGCGCGGTCGGGTGGAACTGCACGAATTCCAGATCGGCCAGCGCCGCGCCGGCGCGGGCCGCCAGCAGCAGGCCCTGACCCCAGGCCTCCGGCGGGTTGGTGGTGTGCCGGAACAGCCCGCCAATGCCGCCACTGGCCAGCACGACGCGGCTGGCCGGCAACAGCAGCGGCCCGTGCGGACCGGCGACATGCACCCCGCGGATATGGTTGTCCTCCACCACCAGCCGCCGCGCTTCCGCCTGTTCCAGCACGGTAATGGAAGGCGTGTGCTGCACCGCGACGATCAAAGCGCGCATGATTTCGGCGCCGGTGGCGTCGGCGGCATGGACGATGCGCCGGCGGGAATGCGCCGCCTCCAGCCCCAGCGCGAGGCTGCCGTCGGCCGCCCGGTCGAAGGCCGCGCCGTGGCCCAGCAGGGCGGCGATGCTGTCGGGTCCGGCAGCCAGAACCCGCGCGGCGATGGCGGCGTCGCAAACTCCGTCGCCGGCGGCCAGGGTATCCGCGAGATGGCGGGCCGGTTCGTCGTCGGGGCCGACGCAGGCGGCCACGCCCCCTTGTGCCCAGGCGCTCGACGCCCCGGTGCCGAGCGGCGCACGGGCCAGCACGAGCACCGGCAAGGGCGCCAGATGCAGCGCCGTCATCAGGCCGGCGATGCCGGCGCCGATGATGATCGGGCGGTCGTGCTGCATCATCGCACCGCCAGCATGCGCTCAACCGCCCGCCGCGCCCGCACGGCGACGTCCGGATCGATGCTGACCTCGTGCTGCATCTGCTCCAGGGCCAGGCGGATCTTCGGCAGGGTGATGCGCTTCATGTGCGGGCAAAGATTGCAGGGCCGCACGAAGTCGATTTCGGGATGCCGCACGGCGATGTTGTCGCTCATCGAGCATTCCGTGATCAGCACGACGCGGGAAGGCGCCCGCGTGTCCACGAAGTCGCTCATCATCGCGGTCGAGCCGGCGAAATCGGCTTCGGCCACCACCTCGGGCGGACATTCCGGATGCGCGAGCACGACCACCCCAGGATTTTCCCGCCGCAGCGTGCGGATCTGCGCGGCGGTAAAACGTTCATGGACTTCGCAGTGGCCGGCCCAGGTAATGATTTCCACCCCGGTCTCGCGGGCGATGTTCAGCGCCAGGTACTCGTCGGGCAGCAGGATCACCCGAGGCACGCCGAGCGATTCCACCACCTTGCGGGCATTGCCCGAGGTGCAGCAGATATCCGATTCCGCCTTCACCGCGGCCGAGGTGTTCACATACGTCACGATCGGCACGCCGGGATAGCGTTGCCGCAGCAGCCGGATGTCGGCCGGGGTGATGCTGTCGGCCAGCGAACAGCCGGCGGCGGGATCGGGGATCAGAACCGTCTTCGCGGGATTCAGCAGCTTCGCCGTCTCGGCCATGAAATGCACGCCGGCGAGCACGATGACATCGGCATCGACACGAATCGCCTCCCGCGCCAAAGCGAGGCTGTCACCGACAATATCGGCCACGCAGTTGAAGATTTCCGGAGTCTGGTAGTTGTGCGCCAGCACCACCGCCCGCCGTTCACGCTTCAGCCGCCTTATGGCGTCGATGTCGTCGGCGAACACCGGCCATTCGAAAGGCGGAATGACACGCTTCACCCTGTCGTAGAGCGACGCAGTGGACTCCAGGGCCGCGGACATGGTCAGCCTCCTAGATATGCTCGTTGTGAGCATTAACTGCCCGGCCGCACTCTGGTCGGGACCGGCATTTATGCTAGAGATGAGCATAAGACGTCAAGGACGATTTGCGTAACCTGGGAAAGCGCGGGGCGCGCCCGCCCCGCCTGCCCTACTCGGCCGCCACCGCCGCGCGGGCGTCGAGCTTGCGCAGCGCCCGGTCGATCCACTGCGCGGTGAGTTTCTCCTGCAGGCCGTTCTGCCGCAGCCGCTCATTCAGTGCCGGGAAATCCACCCGGTCGAGCGGCTGATCCTGGTTGAAGCAGGAGAAGATGACCGTGCGCTCACCGGTTTCGGGGTCGATCTGAGGTTGCAGGCACTGGGCGCAGACTTCCTTCATCATGCACTGCATCGGCGAGTTGATGCTGCCGATGGCGGTGTGCCCCGGCTTGAGATACGGCGCCAACACGGCATGCCGGGCCACGCCGACCGCCTGCATCATGCGGTCCGAGCCGATGACGATCAGGTGTTCGGCCTCGTTCAGCGGGATCGGCTGGCCGTCCAGCCGGCCGGCGCCATAGGCCGCGATGGCCTGCACGATGTTGCCCACGAAGCTGCGGTCCTGCGGGCGGCCGGGGGTGAAGCCGGGCGCCTCGTCGCAGCACCAGACGATGACATCGGCGGCCCGCTCGATCTCCTCCAGCTTGTAACGGTCGCGCAGCGCCTTATAGCCGGCGAAGTAGATCACCTTCGACCCCGCCGCCCGCATCGCCGCGCCGATCGAGAACAGCACCGCGTTGCCCAGCCCGCCGCCGATCAGGGCGACGGTGGTGTCGGCATGGATTTCGGTGGGCGTGCCGGTCGGCCCCATCAGCACCACCCGCTCGCCTGGCTGAAGATGGGCGCAAAGATCGGAACTGCCGCCCATTTCCAGCGCGATCACCGACAGCAGCCCGCGCGCCTTGTCGGTCCAGGCGCCGGTCATCGCCAGCCCCTCCATGGACAGCAGGGTGGTGCCAAGCCCCGGCTCGACCAGACGCGGCGCGTTCATTTCGTAGTTCTGCAACCGGTAGAACTGGCCCGGCCGGAAGGCGCGGGCGGCGGCCGGGGCGCGCAGCACCACTTCCACGATGTTCGGCGTCAGCCGGTTCACCGCGTGCACGCTGGCGGCGAGTTCATCATGGCAGCGCGCGATCAGCGCCGGGCCGGAAACCGTGCCCGCGGGCAGGTGCGACAGCACCCGGCTGACCAGCTTATATCCCCGCTTGGCGCTGCCCATGGCCTTGACCACGTTGCCGAAGAAGCTCGGGTGCAGATCGCCGAAGAAGCTGATGAAACGGCCCTCGGCGGTGCGGTGCATCAGGATGTGGCTGTCGTCCGGCTTGGCCAGCGAGCGCACCGGCGTCACCGGATCGCCGGCCTCGTCCACCGCCTGGAAGTATTTGCCGTCCAGCCGGATGCGGCCTTCCTTCATGGCATCCGGCTCGCGCGCCAGCACGGTGTTGGGCTGGGTGCCGGCGGCCACCAGCACCGCGCGCGCCGGCAGCACCACCTCGCTGCCGTCGCCCTGGCGGCACCGCAGCCCGGCGGCGTGGCCGAAGCGGTCCACCTCGACGGCGAGCGGGGTGAGGCCTTCGGCGAAGCGCACCCCCTCCTCCATCGCCTTGGCCACCTCCTCGTGGTTCAGCGTGTAGGAGGGGCTCTCGGTCAGCTTGCGGCGATAGGCGACGGTGGCGCCGCCCCAGGACTCCAGCAGTTCGGCGAAATGCGGCGGGCGTTGCGCGGCCACGGCGGCGACGCGCTCGGCGCGGATCGCCTCGGCATGGGCCAGGAACTCGGCGGCGATGGTGGCCTCCTCCTCGCCCCAGGCCGCCCGCACCGCGGCCTCGCCGCGCTCGGCCACCAGCGTGCGATAGCGCAGGGCGAACTTCTCCACCTGACGCACGTAATAGGCGAGGCTCTCGGTGCCGGTGTCGATGGCGGTCAGGCCGCCGCCGATCACCACCACCGGCAGGCGAATTTGCAGGTTGGCGATGGAGGAGGTCTTGGCCGCGCCGGTGAGTTGCAACCCCATCAGGAAGTCGCTGGCCTGCCGCACGCCGCGGGCCAGCCCGTTCGGCATGTCGATGATGGTCGGCCGGCCGGCGCCCATGCACAGCGCCACATGGTCGAAGCCCATCCCCCAGGCGTCATCGACGGAAAGCGTGGCGCCGCCGCCGAAGCGCACCCCCCCGAAGGCGGCGAATTCGGCGCGACGTTCCAGCAGCACGCGGATCAGCTTGAGATAGTTCTTGTTCCACCGCACCGTGATGCCGTATTCGGCCACCCCGCCGAACCCGGCCATCACCCGGTCATCGAGATTCTCGTACAGCGTCTCGACATCGCGCACCGGATGGCGCGGGTCGAAGCCCAGCGGCTCCAGCTTGAGCCCGTCGATCGCCACCACGGTATGGCCGTCGTTCAGCAGATGGTGCGACAGGGTGAAGCCGGCCGGGCCGAGGCCGACGATCAGCACCTTGCGGCCGGACTCCGGCAGCGGCAGCGGGCGGCGGATGTCCAGCGGGTTCCAGCGGGTCAGCAGCGCCAGGATCTCGAACCCCCAGGGCAGGCCCAGCACGTCCTTGAGGATGGAGGTCTCGGCCTGCGGAATATCGACCGGCTCCTGCTTCTGGTAGATGCAGGCCTTCATGCAGTCGTTGCAGATGCGGTGGCCGGTGGCCGCCATCATTGGGTTGTCCACCGCGATGGTGGCAAACGCGCCGAGCACAAAACCCTGGGCACGCAGGGTGTGCATCTCGCTGATCTTCACCTCCAGCGGGCAGCCGGCCAGGGTGACCCCGAAGGGCGATTTCTGGAACGCGCCGGTCTTGCGGTCCTTCAGGCCGCGGCTGCACGAATCCTTGCCCTGGGAATGGCACCAGATGCAGTAGTTCATCTGGTCGAGCGCCTGCTGGTCGTTCATGCCGGCATCGGTCAGGGCGAAGCCGTCGCGGTGGCGCCAGTCATGTTCGGGCAGGCGCTGCATGGTCACGCCGTCGCGCTCGATCGTTTCCACCGGCACCAGGCGCTGCGGGTCGGGCTTCTGCGGCACCCGGAACAGCGTGCCGCCGGCATGCGCGGCGCGGCCCTGCGGGGTGAGCGTGGCCCAGGCGGCATAGCGCAGCGCGGTATCCAGTTGCGGGGTGCGCTCGTTGCGCTCCCACTGCTCGACATGGGTGGCGAAGGAAACCTCCGTGAGCGGCACGGTCATTTCCGCTTCCAGCGCCGCGCGCAGCCCGGCGCCGTCGAAGCCGGACGGGTCGGGGTATTTCTTCACCGCCTGGCGCTGCACGAACAGCCGTTTGCAGGCATGCACCGGGTCGAGCTGGCGGGTGCGCGCCACCAGCCCGTCCAGCGCGTCGCCAAGGCCGAACAGCTCGGAGACGAAGCCTTCCAGCACCGGACCGAGCGCCACGATGATCTGGCTTTCGGCCAACGGCTCCAGCGCATCGGGGGCGGCGCGAGCGGCCAGCAGGCGCGCGTGCAGGGCGGCGTCCTGCCCCGCCAGATGGCCGAGAAAGCTTTTGTCCAGCGCGATCAGGCCGTCGCGGCTGCCGAGTGCGGCGAAGGTGGCGCCGAAGCCCAGTCGGGTGGAGTCCATGCGGTTCAGTCCTCGGTATCGGGGCGTGGCGGTCAGCCCGGCCGGCGTGGCACGCAAAGGAAACTGCGCCGCCCGGCCACGTCCAGCGGGGCGAGCGTCGCTTCAGTGATGCGACAGGCGCATGACACGCTGGGCGCATGACACGGCAGGCGCATAAGCGGGCACCGGCACGGCGGAGCAGGAAGCGCGACCGTCAGACCGCGGCGGGTTCCCCTCCATTGCACACGCAACTGGCCGGCTCGCCGCCCCGTGATGCACCCACGCCGCGGTATATGGCCCCGACCGCGGGGGCGCAAATGATCTTGCCGCCGCCCGTTTTGGCCGGGGGCACAACGGAGGGGGTTGGGTCGGCGCGCCCGGCGGTGCCGCGAAGCAGCTCGTGCGCCAAGGCGAGGCGCCGGAAATCATGCTGCAACATCTGGTTCGCTCCGGCTCCGCAAGCGGGAAGTGAAACCGGGGATGATGACCATAAGGATAACCGCAACCGGGAAACCTGTTCGGGCCGGAGATTGCCTCCGGCCCGGCAGGACGGGATCAGTTGGTCCGGGACGGGGTGGCGCCGCCGGCCGGCGGGGTCGCCGGCGGGGTCGCCGGCGCATGGCCGCCGGCCTGGTCGGGAACGGCAGCCGGCTTCGCGGTCGCGGGTTGGCCGGCGTCGGGTTTGGCGCTTACGGCGCCGGCGGCAACGTGGGTGACCGGCTTCTTCGGCGCCGTGGCGGCGGCAGGCCCGGCATCGGCGAACGCCGGCAGGCAGACCGCGCCGGTCAGCAGGGCGGCGAGCGCAACACGGGAGAGGGTCTTCATCGCGGGTGTTTCCTTCGGCCCGGCATCATCGCCGGACAGCGGAATAACACCACCCGGCCGCGGCTTCCGTCGGGCCGGATGAAGGCGGCGCCGCGGCAACGCATGACAAAATGGAAAGGGGCGCTCAGCCAACGCCGGACGCCCCGTTTATCGCCGACAGGGAAGCCGGGCGTCAGTGCGACGCCGCCCCCTCCGCCCCGATGCCGGTCTGGCTGCGGACATACTGCGCGTCGAACTTCGCCTGCTCGCTGCGCCCGCGCGCCGAGCGGTCGAGGACGGAGAACAGCCAGCAGCCGATGAACGCGGCCGGCATGGAGAACAGCGCCGGCGCGTTGAACGGGAACGGCGCCGACCCGGCCGGATGGCCCAGCACCACCACCCAGATCGACGGGCTGAGCACGGTCAGCGTCACCGCCGTGACCAGCCCCAGCCAGCCGCCGAACACCGCGCCCACGGTGGTCAGCCCGCGCCAGTACATCGACATGAACAGCACCGGGAAATTGGCGCTGGCGGCGATGGCGAAGGCGAGGCCCACCATGAAGGCAATGTTCTGCTTCTCGAAGGCGATGCCCAGCACGATGGCGACCACGCCCAGCACCAGCGTGGTGACCTTGGAAACGCGCAGTTCGTCGCGCTCGTTGACGCGCCCACGGCGGAACACGCTGGCATACAGGTCGTGCGACACCGCCGAGGCGCCGGCCAGGGTCAGCCCCGACACCACCGCCAGGATGGTCGCGAAGGCCACCGCGGAGATGAAGCCGAGCAGCAGGTCGCCGCCGACCGCCTGGGCCAGCCACACCGCCGCCATGTTGGCACCACCGCGCAGCCCGGAGCCGACCGGGCCGGTCAGGTAGGCCGGGTTGGTGGACACCAGCGTGATCGCGCCGAAGCCGATGATGAAGGTCAGGATGTAGAAGTAGCCGATGAAGGTGGTCGCCCAGAACACCGACTTGCGGGCTTCCTTGGCGTCGGCGACGGTGAAGAAGCGCATCAGGATATGCGGCAGCCCGGCGGTGCCGAACATCAGCGCCAGCCCGAGCGATATCGCCTCGACCGGGTTCGCCACGATCTTACCGGGCAGCATGATGGCGTCGTGGCTGGGGTGCACCTCGATCGCCTTGGCGAAAAGCGCGGTCGGGTCGAAGCCGAACCGCACCAGCACCAGCACCGCGATCAGGGTGGCGCCGCCGAGCAGCAGGGTGGCCTTGATGATCTGCACCCAGGTGGTGGCCAGCATGCCGCCGAAGGTGACGTACAGCACCATCAGCACGCCCACCAGCACGACGGCGACCCAGTATTCAAGCCCGAACAGCAGCTTGATGAGCTGGCCGGCGCCGACCATCTGGGCGATCAGGTAGAACGCCACCACCACCAGCGTGCCGGATGCCGCAAGGCTGCGCAGTGGTGTCTGTTCCAGCCGGTAGCTGACCACGTCGGCGAAGGTGAACTTGCCCAGGTTGCGCAGCCGCTCGGCCATCAGGGTAACAATGATCGGCCAGCCCACCAGGAAGCCGATGGAATAGATCAGGCCGTCATAGCCGCTGGCATAAACCAGCGCCGAGATGCCGAGGAACGAGGCGGCCGACATGTAGTCGCCGGCAATCGCCAGACCGTTCTGGAACCCGGTGATGCCGCCGCCGGCGGTGTAGAAATCCGACGCCGAGCGGGTGCGCTTGGCCGCCCAGTAGGTGATGAACAGCGTGGCGACCACGAAGGCCACGAACATGCCGATGGCGGTGTAGTTGGTAACCTGCTGCTGCGCCTGGCCAAGATCGGGGCCGGCCGCCAGCGCCGGCAGCGCCGCCAGCATGGACAGTGCCGCCAGCGACGTCGCGCCGCCGAACCGGGGCAACATCATCGGGCTTCCTCCACGATCTCGCGGGTCAACTGGTCGTATTCGCCGTTGGCACGCAAAACATACCAGCCGGTGATGATGATGGCCGACAGGATCACGCCGAGGCCGATCGGAAAGCCGAGGGTGACCACCTCGCCGACCTTGGTGGCCAGGAAGGGCTTCGCGAAAGCAACGGTATAGATGAAGGCACCGTAGATAAGCAGCATCAGGGCGGCCAGATGCCAGCTGAATGCGTTGCGCTTTCGTTCCAGCTCATGGAACTTGGGGTTGGCCTTGACCCGGCTCACGAGGTCGACGCTCATAACGTTACGTTCTCCCGGTTCCCGCAGCCGTGTTTCCGGCCCGGTGTGTCGATCAGCGGCGCGACGCTCCGCCCCCGCCTCGCGCGGAGCGTCACAGTTGGCGGCTCTATCCCTTAAGCATGGCTGGATTGCAAGCTGTCAGTTCCGCCGGCCGGACGCCGCCGCAATCGGGGCTTGAGAGCAATATCGGCCATACCGGCGGCGGAACACCGATGAAGCTGCCCACCAAGACAAAGAGCTGGGGCGCGCCGACCGCTTACAGCCAGCGCGCCCCGGCGGCGGGCGATGGTCAGACGGCAACCGCCGGCAGGGCGGCCAGCGCCGCCTGCAAGGCCTCGTCGTCGTGGGCGCGGTCCTCGAGCTTGCCGGCGAAGTAATCGATATACGCCTGCATGTCGAAATGCCCGTGGCCGGACAGGTTGAAAACGATCGTGCGGGCGATCCCCTCCTCGCGGCAGCGCAGCGCTTCGTCCACCACGCAGCGAATCGCGTGGTTGGCCTCCGGCGCCGGCAGAATGCCCTCGGTGCGGGCGAACTGCACGCCGGCATCGAAACAGGGGGTCTGCTTGAAGGCGCGCGACTCGATCAGGCCCAGTTCCTGCACCAGACTCACCAGCGGGGCCATGCCGTGGTAGCGCAGGCCGCCGGCGTGGAAGCCCGGCGGCACGAAGGCCGAGCCCAGCGTGTGCATGCGCACCAGCGGGGTCAGATGCCCGGTGTCGCCGAAATCATAGGCGAAACGGCCGCGCGTCAGCGTCGGGCAGGCGGCCGGCTCGCAGGCGATGGCGCGAACCCGGCGCCCGCCGCGCAGTTGCTGGCCGAGGAAGGGAAACACCAGACCCGCGAAATTGGAACCGCCGCCAGTACAGCCGATAACGATGTCCGGGTAATCGTCGGCCAGTTCAAACTGTTGCAATGCCTCCAGGCCGATCACCGTCTGGTGCAACAGCACATGGTTCAGCACCGAACCGAGCGCGTAATTGGTGTCGGCGTTCTGCGCGGCGATTTCGACCGCCTCGCTGATGGCGATGCCGAGGCTGCCGGAGGTGTCGGGATGCTCGGCAAGCACCTGGCGCCCGGCTGCGGTTTCGTTACTGGGGCTGGCGACGCAGCTGGCGCCCCAGGTCTCCATCAGCGCCTTGCGGTACGGCTTCTGATTGAAGCTCGCCCTCACCATGAACACGCGCACGTCCAGGCCGAACAGCGCCCCGGCATAGGCCAGCGAGGAGCCCCACTGGCCGGCGCCGGTTTCGGTGGTCAGGCGCCTGATGCCGGCGTCGCGGTTGTAGAATGCCTGCGCCACCGCGGTGTTCAGCTTGTGGCTGCCGGCGGCGCTGACGCCCTCGTATTTGTAGTAGATGCGCGCGGGGGTATCGAGCGCCGCCTCCAACTGGCGGGCGCGGAACAGCGGCGACGGCCGCCATTGCCGGTAGATCTCGCGCACCGGCTCGGGAATGGCGACGTGGCGCTCGGTGGTGACCTCCTGCAGGATCAGTTCGGTGGGGAAGATCGCCGCCAGATCGGCCGGGCCGATCGGCTGCAATGTGCCAGGATGCAGCGCCGGATCGGGCAGCCGCGGCAGGTCAGCGACGATATTGTACCAGTCCTTGGGAATTCTGGTTTCGTCGAGCATATATTTGTATGTGGCGCTCATGGCGGGTTCCTGACATTTTCGTGACCCTACCCCGCCAGGCGGCGAGCGACAAGCCAAGGCCGGGGGCTGTCATGGCGCGTGCCGAAAGAGCTGGGCGTTGCCCCGCACCCCACCAGGGGCTTTGCCCCTGGACCCCACCAAGGGCCAAGGCCCTTGGAACCCTGACTTAACCCCTGCCGGGTCCAGGGCAGCGCCCTGGCCTTCCTTACCCCTGTGTCTGCACCTGCCCCTGCTCCGCCGCCGGCGGCCAGTCGCGGAAGAACGCCGTGCCGATCCCGCCGGCCAGCAGAATCAAATCCTGCTGCACATGGTCCAGGAAAATGTGCAGCCCGTCGGCAATGATCGACTCCACCGGCCGGCCCAGCAGGCCGCCGCGCAGATCCTCCACCCGCTCCAGCGACGCCACCGTGCCGCGCAGCCCCCAGCGGCTGCGCAGCTTGCCGAGAATCCACTCGATCTGCTCCAGGCACAGCGCCACGCTGCGCGGAAAATGCGTGTCGGTGAGCAGGAAACTCACCACGTCGGACGGGGTGAACCCGGGCGGCGCCACCCGGCGGAAGGCGTGGTAGCCGGCCGCCGCCCGCAGCACCCCGCCCCATTGGGTCAGTTCGGCCACCCGCAACGCCTCGCCATTGTCGGCCGGCACCAGCAGGTGGTAGCGGATATCCACCAGCCGCGTGGTCTGGTCGGCGCGCTCGATCAGCCGGCCGAGCTGGTAGAACAGCCAGCCCTGGTCGCGGAAAAACGTGCCGTCGGTGATGCCGGTATGGGTCTGCACGCCTTCCTTGATCCGCCCGCACAGCCGGCTCAGGCGGTCGCCCTGCAACTCGGTTTCGGGGATCGCCATCACGGCGCGGTGGAACACGTTCAGCTGCGTCCACATCTCGGTGGAGATCAGCGGGCGCAGCGTGCGCGCATTCGTCCGCGCCGCCTCCAGCGAGGCGGGGATCGAGGTCGGGTTGTCGTGGTCGAGCAAATAGAAGCGCTTCACCGCATCGGCGGTCGGCGCCAGGCCGCGCTTGGCGAAACCCGCCTCGTCGGCGTTGATGCGGATCAGCGCCGACCAGCTCTCCGCCTCGCGGCCCGGGCTTTCGAAGGTCTGCGTCACCTCGACCAGGCGGGCCATGTTCTCCACCCGTTCCAGGTAGCGCGCCATCCAGAACAGGTTTTCGGCATAGCGCGCCAGCAGCGGCTGTTCGCGGGTCATCGGCGCACCTCCCCGGTCAAACCACCGACAGGGCCGTCATCGGCCAGCACCCAGGTATCCTTCGAACCGCCGCCCTGCGAGGAGTTCACCACCAGGCTGCCGGCCCGCAGCGCCACCCGGCTCAGCCCGCCGGGCAGCACCCAGGTGTCGCGGCCGGTGACCGCATAGGGGCGCAGATCGACATGGCGCGGGCGGATGCCGTCCTCGGTCAGCGTCGGCGTGACCGACAGCGACACCACCGGCTGGCTGATCCAGTTGGCCGGGTCGGCCAGCAGGGCGGCGCGGGCGTGCTCAAGCTGCTCGCTGCTGGCGCGCGGGCCGATGGTGATGCCGTAGCCGCCCGATTCGCCGACCGGCTTGACCACCAGCTCGGCCAGGTGGTCGCGGGTGTAGGCCAGCCCCTCCGGCTCTCGGCATATATGCGTTTCGACATTGGACAGGATGGGCTCCTCGTCGAGATAGAAGCGGATGAGCCGCGGCATGTAGGCGTACACCGCCTTGTCGTCGGCCACCCCGGTGCCGACCGCGTTGGCCAGCGCCACGTTGCCGCGGCGCCAGGCACCGATCAGGCCGGGCACGCCCAGCAGGCTGTCCGGGCGGAACACCGTGGGGTCGAGGAAATCGTCGCCGAGGCGGCGATAGATGGTGTGCACCGGCCGGCTGCCGCCGGTGGTGCGCATCCACACCTTGTCGTGCTCCACGAACAGGTCGGCGCCCTCGACCAGCGGCACCCCCATTTCCCGCGACAGGAACACATGCTCGAAATAGGCCGAGTTGTAGATGCCCGGGCTGAGCAGCACGACCTGCGGATCATCCACGCCGACCGGGGCGATTTCCACCATCGCCGAGAGCAGCCGCAGCCCGTAATCGTCCACCGGGCGCAACCGCATGCCGGCCATCAGGTCGGGGAAGGTGCGCGACATCAGATGCCGGTTCTCGACCACGTAGGAAACGCCGGACGGGGTGCGGGCGTTGTCCTCCAGCACCAGGAACTTGCCGGCGTCGTCGCGCACGATGTCGGTGCCACAGATATGCACATAGGTGCCGAACCGGACCGGGAACTCCTCCATCTCGGGGCGGTAGTTCGGGTTGCCGAACACCAGCTCGGCGGGGATCACCCCCTCCTTCACGATTCGCCGGGCGTGGTAGATGTCGTGCAGGAACAGGTTCAGCGCCGCCACCCGCTGCTTCACCCCGGCTTCCAGCACCTGCCATTCCGCCGCGGTGAGGATGCGCGGGATGCAGTCGAACGGCAGGATGCGGTCGATGGCGTTGGCGTCGGAATAGACGGTGAAGGTGATGCCAAGATTGATCAGGTCGTGTTCGGCCGCGGCGGCGCGGGCGCGCAGCGCCTCCAGCCCGATGGCGCCGATTCGCGCCCGCACGGCGGCGGCGGCCCCGCCATCGCCCGGCCGCCCGGTGGTAAGCTCACAGAAATAGGGGTCCGGCCGGTAATCGGCGAAAGGGTCTGGACGGCTGTGCTGCATGCGATGGGCCCGCCGGAATAAGGGAAAGGTTCCGATTCATTACAAGCATACCAGACCCCTCTGGAATGCAACCCCTTTTCGCGGCGGTGCAGCGGTGCCGATTCAGGGGACCTCAAGCCGACCCCCGGTGCGGTCACGGTTGCGCGACGCGGTTAACCCGTCCTATTGCTGCCGCATCCCTAGACTTGGATGATTCCCATGCTGCGTCCCGCGCCGGTCCTCACCCTTGCCGCTTTGTCGTTCGTGTCGCTGCTGGCCGGCTGCGCCAAGGAAGCGCCGCCACCGCCACCGCCCCAGGCCGCCTACGTGCCGCCGCCGCTGGTCGTGCCACCCGCGGCGCCCTGGTGCGCCCGTCCGGCGGAGGTGACGGCGTTCTCGGTGGCGGCGCTGAAAAGCAACCTGATGGTGACCTCCATCTCGTGCCGCCAGGAGGAGAAGTACAACGCCTTCGTCGCCCGCTTCCGCCCGGCGCTGCTGGTGCAGGAAAAGGTGGTGGAAACCTACTTCAGCCGCAGCGACAAGCGGCACTGGCAGCAGACGCGCGACGACTACATCACCCAGCTGGCGAATGCGCAGTCGCAGCGCGCCATGGTGCTGGGCAGCCAGTTCTGCGAACGCACCCTGAGCGAGTTCGACGAACTGAATGCGTTGACCAAGCCCGAGGAGGTGGCCGCCTTCGCCTCGACCAAGACGCAAAGCATCCCGCAGGCATTCCAGTTCAGCGAATGCACTGCCGACGCGACGCCGACGCCGAAGCAGGCGCCCAAGCAGACGGCGAAGAAGTAAGTTCAAGGCCAGGGGGCGACGGCCCCCTGGACCCCGGTACTTTAAGCCAGGCGGCCACTGTCTCCTGGCTGGGTCCGGGCACAAAGCCTCCGGGTCAGACAAACGAACGCCGCCGCCCCGAGGGACGGCGGCGTTGCTGTTTGCGGCGAAGACTACTTCAGGACGATTTCGACGCGACGGTTCTGCGGCTCGCGAACACCCTCGGCAGTCGGGACCAGCGGCCTGGTATCGCCGAAGGCCTGGATGGTGATGATGTTCTTGGGCACGCCCAGACGCACCAGCTCGGCGGCCACGTTGTCGGCGCGACGGCGCGACAGCGTCAGGTTGTAGGCCGCGCTGCCGGTGCGGTCGGCGTTGCCGGAAACCTCGATCTGCGTGACCGCCACGCGGGTCGAAGCCTGGGCCGCCTCGGCGATGATCTGCTTGGCGCGAGCCGTCAGATCAGCCTTGTCCCAGTCGAAGAACACCAGGTAGGTGCGGGCCGGGGCCGGGGCCGGGGCAGCAACCGGCGCCGGGGCCGGCGGCGGCGGCGGCGGGGCCGCGTTGAAGGCGTAGCGCAGGCCGACCAGGAACGACTCGTTGGTCGGCGCGGCCAGCTTCAGGCTGGTGCCGACAACGCTGCCGTTAAAGCCCGCAACAGTGGTCGCGCCCTGATAGGTCTGCGAGGCGAACTGGCCAATGAAGCGGAACTCGGTGGTGATCGCCAGGCCGGGCACGCCAACCGGGAAGGCCGCACCCAGGATAAGCTGGGCGGCAGCGGAGCCCTTCGCCGAATCGGTGAACGAAACGCCAACCTGACCCGGCAGGGTGCGGCTGAGCGAGTAGATCCGGCCGTTCTGCAAGGCGTTCTCGACATAGCCGATGCCGGCGCCGACATACGGGACGGCCCAGGGCACGACACCGTTGAAGTCATACAGGACGTTCACCAGCGCGCCGTATTGCTGGTAATTGGCGCCGCCGCCGACCACCGACGAGCTGCCCACCCGCACGTGGTTCTGGCGGTAATTGCCCTCGACCTCGGCGCGCAGGCCGTTGCCGAAGCCCCAGCCGACGCTGGCGAGGCCGACAAAGCCGCCATTCGAGGTCAGGTGGGCGCTGTTGACGGGAACGCCTTGACCCAGGGGACCAACGGGGATGACCAGGTTCTTCCCGTTCAGCGTGTTCAGGTAGTCGAACCCGACCCCGCCGCCGACATAGACACCATTGATGGGCTGGGCCATCGCGGCCACCGGCAGCGCCAGTGCGGTCGCGGCCAGCAACACATTCCGAATCATCATTTTCACTCTCCTCGTGTTCCAGGCTGCCGTGCGCAACCCCAGGGCGGGCGACACACCGCCCATTCCACTGAAGCCAAAACGTAAGGTGCGAAAGCCGTTGAGGCCAGCACCGATTACCGTGGCATGAAGCCCACAATGCGTTTCCGCCAACCCCTGTGGCCGGAATGCCACAACCCCTGTGTCCGTCACGAGACGGTGATCGTTCGTATTGGTTTGCGCGGCATCATCCATGCCACCAGCCACCCCGCCGCTGCCCAGGCCGGCGCGACAACACGCATGACTTTATCGTGAAAATATTTAACGTTGTCAACAGGTTCTGTGGATATGTCTGTCGATGAACTGGCCCGCTCCGGCTGCCCGGCCGGGTTCGCGGGGCGGCACGGTGATCACAGGGTAAATGAAGGACGGGCCGCAGAAACCTGACAGCGCTGCCTCGCCGCCGCCCGCGCCGGCTGCGCGGCAGGGCCGAAAATGTGGCGAAAGGGACGCGCAGGCCACGCGGGATATGTCGATTCCCGGGCAAAACATCGCCAGGGTCACAATTTCGTGAACGGCGGCCGGAAAATCCACCTCCTTCAGCAACCCGGCCCATTTCATGAACCAGCCGCCCGATCAATTCCGGTCCTGCTTTACCGATCCCACACCCGATTCGGCGCTTGCTGGCGCCGGGGCGGCAAGGGGCCGCCCCCGAAAAGGAAGCATCGCGTGCGCTGCCGGGCAAGCATCTGGGGCGGGATCGCCGCCGGACTGGGGATCGGACTGGCGGCCGGATTGGGCGGCTGCATGCCGGTGGCCTCCACCCAGCCGGTTTTATCGCTCAGCCAGCATTGGATGTTCGGCATCGAGCGCATGCGTGACGACTCCGTGATCATGCTGCCGTCCACCAACCGGTTCCTGAAAGTGCTCGCCGGCATGCCGAATGTGCAGGTGGTCTATCTGGGAGCGGACCGGAACGACCAGTTGTTCAGCAGCTATACCGGCAACAGGCTGCGCGTTTATTCCTGGCTGCGCGCCGAGAACAGCTGCATGCACATCACCTACACCATCTACCAGACCGGCCAGCAGGAGGGCACCTTCGGCCTGGTCATCCCCGCCCTGCCCGCCGGCACCGAGACCAACCCGGCCTGTGTCGACCGGGCCGCCTCCGGCCTCTATCAGGCGCTGGCACTCCAGGGACTCTGACTGAACATCAGTGCTGCCGTTCGGCCAGGCGGGCGAGCAGGAAATCCCGGAACACCGCCACCCGCTTGGAATTGCGCAATTCCTCGGGATAGACGAAGAAAACATCCACCTTGGGCGCCTTGATGTCGGGCAACAGCCGCACCAGCCCCTCGGATTCCACCGCCATGTAGTCGGGCACCGCGGCGATCCCCAGCCCCGACTTCAGCGCCAGCAGCATGCCGTGCAGGCTGTTCACCTCCAGCAAGGCGCGTCTGGGCGTGGGGGATTTGCGGCCGATCTCGGCCAGCCAGTTCACGTCCTCCACCGGCGGGCGGTAGCCGCCGAACAGGATGATGTGGTGGTCGTCCAGGTCCTCGGGCCGCGCCGGCGTGCCGTGCTGCCTGAGGTATTCCGGGCTGGCGCAGACATGCCACTCCATCGACAACAGATGGCGCTGCACCAAATCGGGCTGCTTGGGCGCGTGCATGCGGATGGCCACGTCGGCCTCGCGCATGGCCAGATCGAGGTCGGTGTCATCCAGCAGAAGCTGCATCGACACATCCGGGTACTGCTCCAGGAAGGCGTGCAGCCGCGGCGCCAGCCAGGAGGCGCCGAACCCCATGGTCGTGGTCACCTTCAGGCGGCCGGCCGGCTTCTCCTTGCTCTCGGTGAGCAGCGCCTCGGTCATCGCCAGCTTGGCGAAAACTTCACGCACCGTTCGGTTGAGGCTCTCGCCCTGCTCGGTCAGGATCAGCCCGCGCGCATGGCGGTGGAACAGCGGCACCTGCAGTGCCTCCTCCAACGCCGAGATCTGCCGCGACACCGCCGACTGGCTCAGATTGAGCACGTCGCCGGCATGCGTGAAGCTGCCCGCCTCCGCCACCGCGTGGAACACGCGCAGCTTGTCCCAGTCCATCTTTCGGCCACCCCTGCCCGTCCGGTCGATGCCGGGCGATCATTTCTACTGTCCCCCGGAACCCGCATCCGGGAGGCCCGTCCGTTCAGTCCGCCGCCAGCGCCGACTCGGCTTCATGTTCAGCCAGCCATTTTTCGGCTTCCAGCGCCGCCATGCAACCGGTTCCGGCGGCCGTCACCGCCTGCCGCCAAATCTTGTCCTGCACATCGCCGGCGGCGAACACCCCCGGCACCGAGGTGCGCGTGCTGCCCGGCGCCGTCAGCACGTAGCCATCCGCGTCCAGCGCCACCTGGCCGCGGAACAGCGCGGTGTTCGGCGAGTGGCCGATCGCGACGAACACCCCGTCCACGTCCAGCCGGCTTTCCGCCCCGGTGCGGGCATGGCGCAGCCGCAGCCCGGCCACCGTCGGCGGCGTGCCGGCCGGCAATATCTCCTCCACCACGTGGTCCCAGAGCACCCTCACCTTGGGATGGGCGAACAGCCGCCGCTGGAGGATTTTCTCCGCCCGCAGCGTATCGCGGCGGTGGATCAGGGTGACGCTGTCGGCGTGGTGGGTGAGGTAAAGCGCCTCCTCCACCGCGGAGTTGCCGCCGCCGATCACCGCCACCCGCTTGCCGCGAAAGAAAAACCCGTCGCAGGTGGCGCAGGCCGACACGCCGGCCCCCTGGAGCCGTTTTTCCGACTCCAGCCCCAGCCAGCGCGCCTGCGCGCCGGTGGCGATGATGACCGAGGATGCCAGATAGGTATCGCCCGAGTCGCCCTGGCAGCGGAACGGGGCGGCGGTGAAATCCACCCCGGTGATCAGGTCGTCGATGATGCAGGTGCCCACCTGCGCGGCCTGGGCCCGCATCTGCTCCATCAGCCAGGGGCCCTGCACCGGTTCGGCAAATCCGGGATAGTTCTCCACGTCGGTGGTGATCATCAGCTGGCCGCCCGGCTGAAGGCCGGCCACCAGCAAGGGGTCGAGGCTGGCGCGCGCCGCATAGATCGCCGCCGTGTAGCCGGCCGGGCCGGCACCGACGATCAGGACGCGGGTGCGATGGGTTTGAGGCATGGGTCGGGAATCCGCCGGTCTGTCTGCATGACCATATCGGCGCCGCACGTGTCGGCACAAGGAAGCATGCGCAAGCACCCCTTGCCTCCCCAGGTTTGTGCAATATTATTTCGTGCGACCGCCACCCCCCCAGCAACGGTGCGGCCCTCGGGGCTTGACCCGACCAGGCCCGCCCGGAAGAGCGTCCAGCGATGAGCATCCCCCCCGAGATTCCCCTTCTGGACAGCATCGACCGTCGCATCCTGGTGGAATTGCAGGATGACGGCCGGATCACCAACGTGGAGTTGTCGCGCCGGGCCGGCATTTCCGCCCCCGCCTGCCTGCGCCGGGTACGCCGGCTGGAGGAGGCCGGCATCATCCGCGGCTACCATGCCGACGCCGACCCGCAGACGCTGGGCTGGGAGATCACTTTCTTCGCCATTGTCGGGCTGGAGAGCCAGAAGGAGCTGGTGTTGGCGGCATTCGAGGGTCTGGTGGCGGACTGGCCGGAGGTGCGGGAGTGTCACATGATCCGCGGCGGCGGCGATTTCCTGCTCCGGCTGGTGGCGCGCGACACCGCGCACGAGAATGAACTGACCCAGAAGCTGACCGGCGCCCCGCATGTCAGCCGCGTCCAGACATTGCAGACCATCCGAACCAGCCGCCACGTGGCCGGCGTGCCGCTCTGACCGCAATGGGTTCCGAGCGAACCCCGCGTCGAAAGCGCGCGGTGCGTGGCGGCGGGTCCGGGGCAGCGGCCTGGTCTTTTTTCCTGTTCCTGCTGGCACTGACCGCCCTTCGGCTGGCGGTGGCCGCCTGGACTCCGCTGGCCCCCGACGAAGCCTATTACTGTGTGTGGTCGAAGGCGCTGGCGTCTGGATACCCGGACCACCCGCCCATGGTGGCGCTGTGGATTCGTGGCGGCACGGCGCTGCTGGGCGATACCGAACTGGGGGTGCGGCTGTTCGGCCCGCTGGCGACGGCGGCGGGGTCCCTGCTGATCTGGCGGGCGGGCGAGGATTTGCTGCCCGGCCGCGGCGCCGGGATGGCGGCGGCGGTGCTGGCCAATGCCACGCTGCTGTTCGGTGCCGGGGCGGCGATCATGACGCCCGATACCCCGTTGCTGTTTTTCTGGACGCTGGCGCTGTTCGGGCTGGGCCGCCTGCTGGCCACCGGCCGGGCGCGATGGTGGGGACTGGTGGGGGTGGCGGCCGGGCTGGCGGCGGCGAGCAAATACACGGCAGTACTGATGGCCCCGGCGGTGCTCGTCTGGCTGCTGGCGGTGCCCTCGCTGCGGCCGTGGCTGCGTCGTCCCGGGCCGTGGGTCGCGGTGCTGGCGGCGCTGGCGGTGTTCGCCCCGGTGCTGGCATGGAACGCCACCCATGACTGGGTGAGTCTGGTTCGCCAGGGCGGCCGGGTGGGCGACTGGCAGGCCGGAAGGGCATTACAGTTCGTCGGTGAACTGTTGGGCGGGCAGATCGGGCTGGCCACGCCGCTGCTGGCGGTGCTGTTCGGCGCCGGCTTCGTGGTGGCGCTGCGCCGGGCCTGCACGCGCGACCCGGGCTGGACCCTGCTGGCGTCGCTGCTGGCGGTGCCGTCGCTGGTGTTCCTGCAGCACGCGCTGGGCGACCGGGTGCAGGCCAACTGGCCGTCGCTGCTGTATCCGCAGGCCGCCATTGCCGCCGCCGGGCTGGCCGGCGGCTGGCGCCGGCTGCGCGCGCCGGCGGTGGGGCTTGGCCTCCTGCTGACCGGCCTGGTCTGGGTGCAGGCGATCTGGGCGCCGGCCCGCCTGCCCCACCCCTGGGACATCACCCTGCTGCGTCTGGCGGGCTGGCAAAGCCTGGCCGACAGCGTGGCGGCGGTGGCGCGCGCCGATGGCGCCGCCTATGTGGTGGCCGACAATTACGGCCAGGCCGCCGAGCTGGCCTGGCACCTGCCGCCGGATATTCCCGTGCTGGCGCTGGACGCGCGTTGGCGCTGGTTCAGCCTGCCCGGCGCCAGCGGCTTCGTGGACGGGCGGACCGGGCTGATGCTGCGCAGCGACCGGCTGGCGGACCAGCCGCACATGGCGGATTTTGCCCAGGCCGACCGGCTCGGCCTGCTGGAGCGGGAGCGCGGCGGGATGGTGGCCGAGCGCGTCCGCCTGTATCGTGTGACCGGCCGCGAAGGGTCCGAGCCGATCGTGTTCATGCCACGTCCGCACAAGTAATATCGTCCGCGCCGATGAATCGGCCGCGCCGGTGAGGGACAAGCCATGCGTCTGCCGAGCTTCGACGACGTGCTCGCCGCCCGCGCGCGGATCGCCCCGCATATCGTGCGTACGCCGATGCTGCGCCATTTTCTGCTGGATGCGCGCACCGGCGGGATCGTGCTGATCAAGCCCGAGCCGCTGCAACGCACCGGCAGCTTCAAGCTGCGCGGCGCCACCAATGCCGTGCTGCAACTCTCCGAGGCCGAGCGCCGCGCCGGCGTGGTGACCCATTCATCCGGCAACCACGGGCAGGCCACCGCCTGCGCCGCCGCCGCCGCGGGCACCCACGCCACCGTGTTCATGCCCAGCGACGCGCCGCGCATCAAGGTTGAGAGCACCCGGGCCTGGGGGGCGGAGATCCTGCATTACGACCGCGCCGCCGACGACCGCGAGGCGATGGCGCGCGCGCATGCCGGGCGCACCGGCGCGGTGATGGTGCCGCCGTTCGACCACGCCCATGTCATCGCCGGCCAGGGCACGCTGGCGCTCGAATTGCTGGAGGATGCCCGCGCCGCCGGCCTGGCGCTGGACGCCCTGCTGGTCTGCACCGGCGGCGGCGGGCTGATCGCCGGCTGCGCGCTGGCGGTCGAGGGCGCCTCGCCGGGCACCAGGCTGTATGCGGTGGAGCCGGAAGGCTGGGACGACACCGCCCGTTCGCTCGCCTCCGGCACCAGGCTGGAAAACCCCCCGGGCGGCTCCACCCTGTGCGATTCGCTGCTGTCGAAAATGCCGGGGCGGATCACGTTCGAGGTGAACCGGGCGCGGCTGGCCGGCGGGCTGGCGGTCAGCGACGCGGAAGTGCTGGCGGCGATTGCCTTCGCGTTCACCCACCTGAAGCTGGTGGTGGAGCCGGGCGGCGCGGTGGCGCTGGCGGCGCTGCTGGCGGGGCGGTTCGATGCGCGGGGCAAGGTAGTGGGCGCCGTCATCAGCGGCGGCAACGTCGATGCCGCGGTGTTCAGCCGCGCGCTGGCATCCTGACCAGCCGGGTTTGGCCGGTCAGCTGGCGCCGGGTCAGCTGGCGCCGTTCAGTTGCGCGACACCATGCGCAGACGCGCGACCAGGGCACGCACCTGCATCTCCTCGGGCCGGGGCGGCCGGCCATCCGGGCAACGCGGCCAGTAAGCGTGGCGGTCGGCGGCGATTGCCACCTTGTCGGCCATGCCGTCCAGCATGAGCCGCGCCATGGCTCGCCCGCAGGAGCGCTCACGGGCAATGGTGGGCAGCGTCGGTCCCAGCCCGGCCAGCAGGCCCGCGGCCAGGCGGGCGGCGCCGCCGGTGCCGCCGAGGCCGATCTCGGCGATGAGTTCGTCGGCAGCATGAAACATAGTTTCCAGGCGCTCCGCGCATGCTTGCGAGGCGTAACCCGGGGCGCTGTTGGAGGAATAAGTGGGGACTTGCCGGCGCATCCTGCACCTCTGAAGATCAATGCCTGACTGTATGCGGGTGAGAATTAACGACCGCTGAATCCGAAGGTGAAACCAGGCTGCTGTCAGCCGCGCTCTCGGGGAATTGATCACGCCAGGGAGCAGGCGACGTCCTTGCATCGGAGAGACAGCCAGCCTATAGGCCCCGCTTTGTCCGGCCGGTCGGGATCGGCGGGACCAGCAGGAGCGAGCAGCGATGAAGGCGGGCATCCACCCTGACTACCACGAGGTCAACATAGTGATGACCGACGGGACGACATTCAAGACGCGGTCCTGCATGGGCAAGCCCGGCGAGACGCTGCGGCTGGATATCGACCCGAAATCGCACCCGGCCTGGACCGGCGTGCAGCGCATCATGGACACCGGCGGTCAGGTGGCGAAGTTCAACAAGAAGTTTGCCGGGCTGGGCCTGAAGAAGCAGCCATAGGGCGGCGGCCCCGGCCTGCGCGCGCAGTAAGAGCGCCGCTCCCCTTGAACAGGGGGGCGGCGCTTTCCATATGGGGGTGGTCCGGCGATGCCCTGATGGGGTCCCGGAGCCTTCACGACGGCCGGCCCGATTGGGCGGCCGCCCTATGGAACCTTGCTGCTGCAGGAGGTACTATCATGAACGCTTTCGACTTCGCCCCGCTGTTCCGCACCGCCATCGGCTTCGACCGCCTGGCCCGCCGAATCGACACGGTTGCGGCCGGCGCCGATGTGACCTACCCCCCATACAACATCGAAAAGACCGGCGAGAACAACTACTGCCTTACCGTGGCCGTGGCCGGGTTCGGGCCGGATGACATCGAACTGACGGTACAGGACAACACCCTGCTGGTCGCCGGCCGCACCGGCAACGCCAACGGCGAGGGGCAAAAGGCCGAACTGCTCTACCGTGGCATCGCCGCCCGCGCCTTTGAGCGCCGTTTCGTGCTCGCCGACCATATCGTCGTGGACGGCGCCGATCTGCAGAACGGTCTGCTGCGCGTGAGCCTCAAGCATGTCGTGCCCGAGGCACTGAAGCCGCGCCGTATCCCGGTGAATGCCGTCGCGCCGCGGTTGGCCACCAACGACGCCGGCACCGCCGACGCGGGCGCCAGCAGCCAGGCCGCCTGAGTCTTCGTCTGACACCGACCGGAAGGGGCCGCGCTTGCGCGGCCCCTTTTGGCGTGCAGCCTACGTTTTGCGGAAAAACGCGTCGGCCGCGCTGCGGTGGGACTGCTTGCGGCCGATATCGGCCTCGACGCGGGCAATCTCCGCCTTCAACTCATCGATATAGGATTGCAACTCGCCCACGCCGAGCAGGTCGAGCGGCGGCGCGACCAGGCGCTTCGGCCGGGGGGGTGGGGATTCGTCGTCTTCCATCATCGCTGTATCGTCTCCTGGGTTGCGAAAACTAATGCGCGGCGGCGCTTGACCGGCAGGGGATGCGCGGGCCATATCCCGACCCTTCCCGCTGCTCTGGAAGGCCCCGCTGCTCCGGCTGGCCAGGTTATCCCCGCTGGCCAGGTTTTCCGGTTGGCGACCTGCCCGGCTGGCGACCTGTAACGGTTGGCCACGGGTCCGGGCGATCAGCAGCGGGCGCGATCACCGCCCCGGAAGCGGTGTCCTGCATGAGGTGTTGCGGGGGCCAGCATCCGCAACACCGCCACCTGAGAGTGCCAAGGTACCACGTCATGACCCTTCCTTTGATGCCCAAGGCAACGGCCGTCTGGCTGATCGACAAAACGGCACTGACCTTCACCCAGATCGCCGACTTCTGCGGCATGCACCCGCTCGAGGTCCAGGCGATCGCCGATGGCGAAGTGGCGCAGGGCATCGTCGGTTACGATCCGGTGGCCAACGGGCAGCTCACCGCCGAGGATATCCACCGCTGCGAGGCCAAGCCGGAGGCGCGGCTGCGGCTGGCCGCGAGCACCATCCCGGGTCCGAAAAAGCTGAAGGGCGCGCGCTACACGCCGGTGGCCAAGCGCAACGACCGGCCGGACGGCATCGCCTTCCTGCTGCGCAACTACCCGCAACTGGCTGACGCGCAGATCGGCAAGCTGATGGGCACCACCAAGGAAACCATCCAGAAGGTGCGTGACCGCACGCACTGGAACAGCGCGAACATTAAGCCGCGCGATCCGGTGATCCTGGGTCTGTGCAGCCAGACCGATCTGCATGTGATGGTGCAGCAGGCCAACGAGCGGCTGACCCGCGAAGGCCAGGCGGTGCCGCCGCCACCGCCGCCGGAGGCCGAGGAAGCGGCGTAAGGCCAAAACCAAAGGGCTCCGGCACCGCTTGGGCGGTGCGCCGGAGCCCTGTTTCGCGGTTTGCCCCTTCCTCACACCAGGGGCCTGACACCAGGGGGCCTTCCACACACCGGGGGACCGTCCACACACCGGGGGACCGTCCATGCCCGGCCGGGAGTTGTCGGCAGGGCGGGTTTTCCCCGGGGCCGGGGGCTGTTTGCAAGGAGGCTGTGCTGTCGGGGTCAGTTCGCCGGCCGCAGGCGCTCCATCTCCTCCTTCACGTGCAATTTCTCGATCTTGAGCTTCACCAGGAGCTCGGCATCCGGTCGCGGTCGCTGGTCCTCGTCGGCGATCCGTGCCTCAAGGCTGGAATGGCGCATCTTCAGGCTCTCGATGCGGGACTGCAGGCTCATAATGCCTCCTTTGGGCTGTGCCGTCTGCACTGACACGCAACCATAACCCCCGCGCCCGGCACCGGTGTTCCCAGGCAGGCCGGGTTCCACAGGCAAGCCCGGGCGCCGACGCTGCGTGCAGGGGCAGCGTAACCTGGAATGGGCCGCATTTGCCAGCATGTCGGCATGAAAGATGCGCAATGGTCGCCGCGTAGGCGGGGGCAGCGTGCTGTGGTAACAGACCCACATGCTGACGGACCGCGACTCCCTGCTGCGCAAACTGCACGAACTCCGAAGCGAGCACCGCGACCTCGACACCGTGATCGTGCGGCTGTCGGAAAGCGGTGCCGTTGACCAGTTGCAACTCCAGCGCCTTAAGAAACGCAAGCTGCTGCTCAAGGACGAGATATCCTGGCTGGAGTCCCGGCTGATTCCGGACAGCATCGCCTGAGCATCGCCGTGACCCCTCCCCTCGCCGCGCCGCTGGTCGGCATCATCATGGGCAGCCAGTCGGACTGGCCGACGCTGACCCATGCCGCGGCAACCCTGGACGGGCTGGAGGTGCCGCACGAAGTGCGCATCGTCTCCGCCCACCGCACGCCGGACCGGCTGCGCGACTATGCGATTTCGGCGCGCGAGCGGGGGTTGCTGGTGATCATCGCCGGCGCCGGCGGCGCCGCCCACCTGCCCGGCATGTGCGCAGCATGGACGTCGCTGCCGGTGCTCGGGGTGCCGATGGAAAGCCACGCCCTCAAGGGCCTGGATTCGCTGCTGTCCATTGTGCAGATGCCGGCCGGCATTCCGGTCGCGACCCTGGCCATCGGCCGCGCCGGCGCGGTCAACGCCGCCTTGCTGGCGGCCGCCATCCTGGCCACCCACGATCCCGCCTTGGCGGCGCGGCTGGACCGGCTGCGGGCCGGGCAGACCGAAGCCGTGGCACACGAACCGACCGATCAGGCACCCGGATGAGCATCCCGCTGCCACCGAACAGCACCATCGGCATCGTCGGCGGCGGCCAGCTCGGCCGCATGTCGGCCCTGGCCGCCGCCCGGCTGGGCTATCGCTGCCACATCCTCACCCCCGAGCGGGACAGCCCCGCCTCGCTGGTGTCGGCCGGCACGACTTTGGGCGAGTATGAGAACCACGCCGCGTTGCGCGCTTTCGCCGCCCGGGCGGACGTCATCACCTTCGAGTTCGAGAATGTTAGCGCCGAGGGGCTGGATCTGCTGGCCTCGCTGAAGCCGGTGCGGCCCTCGCCGGCGGTGCTGCGGATCAGCCAGTACCGGCTGGCGGAAAAGAGCTTCCTCAACCGCATCGGGGTGCCGACGGCGCCCTGGGCGGCGGTGAACAGCGCGGCCGAGCTGGACGCGGCGGTGGCGCTGATCGGCCTGCCGGCGGTGCTGAAAACCGCCCGGTTCGGCTATGACGGCCACGGCCAGGCGCTGCTGCGCAGGCCCGCCGACATCGCCCCCGCCTTCGCCGAATTGTCGCCCAAGCCATTGATCCTGGAAGGGTTTGTCGATTTCGCCCGCGAGATCAGCGTGGTCGTGGCGCGCGGCTCGGACGGGGCGATATCGGCCTTCGACACGGTGGAGAACGCCCACCGCGACCATATCCTGGACATCACCTACGCCCCGGCGCGCATTCCCGAGCAGACCGCCCAGGCGGCGCAGATGCTGGCGCGGCGGGTGGCGGAGGGGCTGGACCTGGTGGGCGTGCTGGCGGTGGAGATGTTCGTGACCGCCGACGGGCGGGTGCTGGCCAACGAGATTGCCCCGCGCCCGCATAATTCCGGCCACTGGACCATCGACGCCTGCCCGGCCAGCCAGTTCGAAATGCATGTGCGCGCGGTGACCGGGCTGCCACTGCCGCCGGCGGCGCGGCACGCGGACGCGGTGATGAAGAACCTGGTGGGGCCGGACGAAATCGCCCTGTGGCCGGAGATCGTGGCGATCCCGGGGTTGATTCCGCACCATTACGGCAAGACCGACGCGCGGCCCGGCCGCAAGATGGGCCATGTGACCCGGCTGTTCCCGCGCGGCGGGCTGCCGGGGGCCTTGGGCATCGCCGACGCGCTGGGGGTGCTGGCGCCGGTGGAGGATGCGGCGGGCTGAGCGCTTCGGCTGGCCGTCAACCGCCGCCGCGGGCGTCAGCTCTCATGGCGCACGTTGTAATTCGGCGCCTCGCGGGTGATCGCCACGTCGTGCACATGGCTTTCGCGCAGGCCGGCGCCGGTGATGCGGCGGAATGTCGCGTTGCGTTGCAGGTCGGCGATGTTGGGGCTGCCGGTGTAGCCCATGCCGGCGCGCAGCCCGCCGACCATCTGGTGCAGCACCGCCGAAACCGGCCCCTTGTAGGCCACCCGCCCTTCGATGCCCTCCGGCACCAGCTTCAGGGCGTCCTTGATCTCCTGCTGGAAGTAACGGTCGGCCGAGCCGCGCGCCATGGCGCCGATGCTGCCCATGCCGCGGTACGACTTGTAGGACCGGCCCTGGTAGAGGAACACCTCGCCAGGCGCCTCGTCGGTGCCGGCCAGCAGGCTGCCGACCATCACCGCGTCGGCGCCGGCGGCGATCGCCTTGACGATGTCGCCGGAGGTGCGGATGCCGCCGTCGGCGATCGCCGGCACGCCGTGCTCGCGGCACAGGGCGGCGGTTTCCAGCACGGCGCTGAACTGCGGCACGCCGACGCCGGCCACCACGCGGGTGGTGCAGATGCTGCCCGGGCCGATACCGATCTTCACCGCGTCCGCCCCGGCGGCGATCAGCGCCGCCGCCCCTTCCGGCGTGGCGACGTTGCCGGCCATCACCTGCACCGCGTTGGACAGGGTCTTGATGCGCTCCACCGCCGCCAGCACGCCGGCGGAGTGACCATGCGCGGTGTCGACCACGATGACGTCGACCCCGGCGGCGATCAGCGCGCGGGCGCGGGCATGGCCGTCCTCGCCCACCCCGGTTGCCGCCGCCACCCGCAGACGGCCAAACTCGTCCTTGTTGGCGAGCGGATGGGCCTGCGCCTTGTCCATGTCCTTGACGGTGATCAGGCCGACGCAGGCATAGGCGTCGTCCACCACCAGCAGTTTCTCGATGCGGTGGCGGTGCAGCAGCCGCCGCGCTTCCTCCGGGGCCACCCCGGCGGGGACGGTGATCAGGTTCTCCCGCGTCATCAGCTCATAGACCTTGAGCGATGGATCGGTGGCGAAGCGCACGTCGCGGTTGGTGAGGATGCCGACCAGCCGGCCGGTGTCGCGCTCGACCACCGGGATGCCGCTGATCCTGAAATGCTCCATCAGCCCGCGGGCATCGGCCAGGGTCTGGTCGGGGTGGATGGTGACCGGGTTGATCACCATGCCCGATTCGAATTTCTTGACCCGGCGGACCTGCGCCGCCTGCTCCTCGGGGTCGAAATTCTTGTGAATGACGCCGATGCCGCCATTCTGCGCCATGGCGATCGCCATGGCGCTTTCGGTCACGGTGTCCATGGCCGAGGAGACCAGCGGGATGTTCAGCGGAATGTTGCGGGTCAGGCGGGTGCGGGTGTCGGTGCTGGCCGGCAGCACCTCCGAGTAGGCGGGCACCACCAGCACGTCGTCGAAGGCAAGCGCCTCGGAAATACGCGCGGAGGCGCGGTCATCGGGGGATGACGCGCCGGGAGAAGTGTCGGGGGGTGCCATGGCGCCGGACCTTTCGCAGCGTGCCCCGGCGAAATCAGCGCCAGAACGCACGACCTTGGCGGCTCCAAATAGGCGGCCGCGGCGAGCGGTGCAAGCATGGCGGTGTGACAGCCTGACCGGGAGCGCGCGTTCACCCCGCCGGGCCGGCGCCGCGGAACCCCGTGGCCACGACGTAAAGCTCGCTGCTTTCCTTGCGGCTGGCCGCCGGCTTGGCATGGCGGACGGTGGTGAAACGCCGCTTCAACGGCTCCAGCAACTGCCGTTCGGCGCCGCCCTGGAACACCTTGGCGACGAACGCGCCACCCGGTACCAGCACCTGGCAGGCGAAATCCAGCGCCAGTTCGGTGAGCGCGACGATGCGGATATGGTCGGTGGCGGCGTGGCCGGTGGTGTTCGGCGCCATGTCGGACAGCACCAGATCCGCCCCTCCCGCGGGATCGGGGCCGCCCAGCAGCGCCCGCAGCCGCGCTGGCATGTCGGCATCGTTGAAGTCGCCGGCCAGGAAGGTCGCTCCGGGCACCGGGTCGATCGCCAGCAGGTCGAGGCCGATCACCTGTCTGGCGCCGCGCTGCACCGCCACCTGGCTCCAGCCGCCCGGGGCGGCGCCCAGGTCGATCACCCGCGCGCCCTTGCGGAGGAGGTGATAGCGGTCGTCCATCTCGATCAGCTTGAAGGCGGCGCGCGATCGCCAGCCCTGCGCCTTCGCCGCCGCCACGTACGGATCGTTGAGCTGGCGCGCCAGCCAGCGCTGCGAGGCGGGGCTGTGGCTGCGGGCGGAGCGCAGGCGCACGGCCAGACCGCGCTTCGCCCCCGCGCCCGGCGAGGGGGTTTTGCCGCTTTTTCCGACCATGTTCAGGCCCGTGCCAAAGTGTGGGGAGAATGCCCGCCGGACGCCGCCCGGGGTGGACGGGTGCGCTCGCCCCGGATCATGCGCAGCAGCATCCCCTCGCGCAGGCCACGATCGGCCACGACGATCTCGGGCGCCGGCCACAGCATGTGGATGGCGGCGAAGATGGCGCAGCCCGGCAGCACGAAATCGGCGCGCTCGGCGCCGACGCAGGGGTGCCCGGCCAGCCCGCTCCGGCCCATGGCCCGCAGCCGCGTCAGCGCTTCCTGCGCGGCCGCGTGCGACAGCACCGCGCCATCCACCGCCGGGCGGCTGTAGCGCGGCAGGTCGAGCGCGATGCCGGCCAGCGTGGTCACCGTGCCGGAGGTGCCGAGGAAATGCACGCCGCCCTGGCGGATCTCGTGGCCAATGCAATGCACGGCTTCGAACGGCCGCAGCCGGCCGGCGACGTCGTCGCGCATGGCCTCGAACCCGGCCGCGTCGTCGCCGCGGCTGCCGAACCGCTCGGCGAGGGTGACCACCCCGAGCGGCATGGACAAATAGCCGATCAGTTCCGGCCGCCCGCCCTGGGTCAGCCGCACCCAGGCCAGTTCGGTCGAGCCGCCGCCGATGTCAAACAGCAGCGCCCGCCGCCCCCCCTGACGCAGCAGCGGCGAGCAGCTTTCCAGCGCCAGTTCGGCCTCCTCGCGGCCGGAGATGACGTCGATGGCAAGCCCGGTTTCCACCCGCACGCGGGCGAGGAATTCGTCGCCGTTGGCAGCGCGGCGGCAGGCTTCGGTGGCGATGGCGCGCACGGCGCGGACGGGACGACGAGCCAGGCGGGCGGCGCAGCCATGCAGGGCGGCCATGGCACGCTCCATGGCGGCCTGGCTCAACCGGCCGGAGTGGTGCAGGCCCTCGCCGAGCCGGACGATGCGGCTGAAGCTGTCGATCACGCGGAAGCCGTCGCCGGCCGGGGTACCGACCAGCAGCCTGCAATTGTTCGTCCCCAGGTCGAGCGCCGCGAAGGCAGGTGCCGGCACCCGGGGGGGGCCGTGCAGCACCTGTGCGGAGATGTCGCCCATGGCAGAGGCCTTCCGCAACCTTGAACCCCCATTGTTCTCGGGCGGCGCGCCCGCTTCAAGCAGATTTCGTATATATGAACGTACTGGCCGCCGCCGCAGCGGCCATGGCGCGGGGGATGACATGGGTTTGACAACCCAGGCGTCGGACCCTAGATAGCCCGCCTGCCCTGCTGGGGGATCGTTCAATGGTAGGACAAACGACTCTGACTCGTTTTATCTAGGTTCGAATCCTAGTCCCCCAGCCAGGCCACTCACCGCCGCGGGGCGGCCCGCGCGGCCAGGAATGCCGCCATCCGCTCGTGCGGTTCGCCGCTGTCCCATGCGGCGGCGAACGCCGCGATGGCGGCGGCGGGCGACCATTCCTCCCACTCGCGCAGCAGCGTCTTCTGCCGGCGGACGGCCAGCTTCGCGCCGGCCAGCACGTCGCCGACCACGCGGGCGATGGCGCGGGTGAGTTCCTCGGGCGGCACCACCTCCTCGACCAGGCCCCAGGCCAGCGCGGTGGCGGCGTCGATCGGCTCGCCGGTCAGCAGCAGACGGTTTGTCCGGCCCCGGCCGATCAGCCGGGGCAGCAGCGGCGCCTCGATCACGGCGGGAATGCCGCGGCGAAGGTCCGGCATGGCGAACAGCGCGCCCTGGGCGGCCACCCGCAGGTCGCAGGCGGCGGCGATTTCCAGCCCGGCGCCGATGGTCCAGCCCTGCAGGCGGGCCACCACCGGCACGGGCAGGCTGCGGATGGCGTGGCAGGTGGCGTGCAGGGCGGCGATGAAGCCGCGCGCGCCGGAATGATCGAGGGCCGCCAGTTCGTCGATGTCGGCGCCGCCGATGAACGCGCTGTCGCCCTCGCCGGCCAGCACCACCACCCGCAGGTCATCGTCGCCGGCGAGCGCATGCAGGGCGGCGGCAAGCTCGCGCAGGGCGGCGGCACCGATCACGTTCAGCCTGGCGGCATTGTCCACGGTGATGCGGGCCACCCGCCCTTCCGGCCGGTCGTCGAGCGTTGTCACGATCCGCGCGGTCATGCGTCGATCCCTTGGGGCAGGCAAGCGGGGGGGCAGGCAAGCG
>Ga0302157_10001121_pt1 | contig 33441 bp, 34 predicted proteins | sample I_Bog_N3_3_FD_193502 | JGI IMG/M metagenome (GOLD analysis project Ga0302157, IMG submission 193502) | Peat permafrost microbial communities from Stordalen Mire near Abisko, Sweden - I_Bog_N3_3 | ecosystem: Environmental > Terrestrial > Soil > Wetlands > Peat | place: Sweden: Abisko, Stordalen...
TCATCCGCTCGGTGGGCGCCAAGCTGTTCTTCCTGCCAAAATACTCGCCCGACCTGAACCCGATCGAGCAGGTGTTTGCCAAGCTCAAGCACCTGCTGCGCAAAGCTTCCGCGCGAACTGTCGACGCAATATGCGCCGCAATCGGCCACGCACTCGATGCCTTCAGCCCAGAGGAGTGCGCAAACTACCTCAAAAATTCAGGCTATCGAACTTAATCCCATCATGCTTTAGTATAACAAAACGCAGGGCCGCGCACCGGCGCGGTCGCGGATGCAATCCGAATTTGGGAAAAGGTTGCAGAAAAAACACAGCCGCTGAGGGCCCGGACGCCTTCGGGGTAAATTCTTACAGTCAGGTCGCCAGGACCTTTCGGCCCCGCCGCAAATGACTTGCGGGCCTTTTTTTGCTATTGCCGCCATGGCGAGGGCTTATGATCATCAGGAACCACGACGACGTGACCCGGGACGCGCTGGCGGTGATGGGGCGGACCACCGATCCGCGTCTGCGCACCATCATGATTTCGCTGGTCAAGCACCTGCACGGTTTCGTTCGCGACGTGCGCTTGACCGAACCCGAATTTCGCGAGGCCGTCGGCCTTCTAAACGAAATGGGGAAACTGTCCGGCGACAGCCACAACGAGACCATGCTGATGGCCGGATCGCTCGGGGTTTCGTCGCTGGTCTGCCTGCTCAACAACGGCGACGACGGCAACAGCGAAACGTCGCACTCCCTGCTCGGCCCGTTCTGGCGGCTGAACTCTCCGCGCGTGGAAAACGGCGGCAGCATCGTGCGCTCGGACACCCCGGGGGATCCGCTGTTCATCACCGGCCGCGTCGTCGATCCCGCAGGTCGACCGGTCGCCGGCGCCGAGGTCGACATCTGGCACGCCTCGCCGGTCGGACTTTACGAGAACCAGGACCCCGGGCAGGCGGACATGAATTTGCGCGGCAAGTTCACGACCGACGGCGACGGACGTTTCTGGCTTCAAACCGTGAAGATGGTCGGATACCCGATTCCGACCGATGGGGTCGTTGGAAGACTGCTCGGCGCCCAGCAGCGGCACCCGATGCGTCCGGCGCACCTGCACGCGCTGGTCGTCAAAGCCGGCTACAAGGTTCTGATCTCGCAGGTCTACGATCCCGACGATCCGCATATCGACGATGACGTGCAGTTCGGCGTGACCCGGGCGCTGATGGGCGATTTTGTGCGCCACGACCGGCCACATCCCTTGGGGTCGACGGCATCGGTCCCCTGGTACTCGCTCGACTACACCTATGTCATGGAGCCGGGCGAGACGCTGCTGCCGAGGCCACCCATCAAATAGCCAACCGATTCCAGTCATTTGAACCATCAGGGCCTGCATCGAGGATCGATGTGCGCCGTGCGGCCGCCCTTTGTCGCCGCGCAGGCGGTCCCGATCTCCTGGCCCCTCCAGAAAGAAATCCTTCGCCAGTGTCGCTATCGCCCCGGCTCGATCGTCTCTGGAGGCCGATCGGGTCGCAACCGCGACCTGCGGCATCCCAGAACGCAGGAGGCCAAGGTGACGACCGACCTCAGATATCTCGCCTATATGGCGATGCTGACCGCCGCATTGTGGATTCCCTACATCGTCTGCCAGGTGATCACCAACGGCCCGTTGCAGCCAAAGAACTATCTCGACCCCGCTCTGCCGCGGCCGGTGCCGGCATGGGGCCAGCGCGCGCATCGGGCCTATCTGAACGCCATCGAGGTGTTTGCGCCGTTCGCGGCCCTCGTCGTGGTCGCCCATTTGACCGGCAAGGCGAACGAGATGACCGCGCTGTGGTCGGCGAGTTTCTTCTATCTGAGGCTGGCCCACGCCGTCATCTACTGGACCGGGCTTCCCTGGCTTCGAACCATCCTGTTCACTCTGGCATTCGTGGCCGAAGTCGGGATTTTCCGGGAAGTCATCAAATAGGGCTGGCTGTCGCGATCCGGGGCCCAGGATCGAGCAGGAGCTGCGGCTCGGGTCAATCGATCCGCAGCCGCGCATACACCGCGAGCTTGATGGAGTCCATTGCAAGGGTGAAGGCGATCGTGGTCGCCGCGAGCGCGGCTATCACGGTGACCGGAAGCGGGTTCATCAGCACGCCGCCGGCGGCGAGACAGGCGACCAGCAGGACATCGCCGAGCGAGGCCGCCAGCAGGACCGGCGCCGGGCGCGAATTCCAGAGACGACCGTGCTCGCGCAGCACATAGAGGTTGCCCTGACCGGCGAACACCAGCATCGCGTAGGTCAGCGTCTGCATCTGGCCGGGACTGAGCCGCAGCCCGTACCAGCCCACGCTGAGCACCGCCACCAGATAGAGCAGCCTGAAGCAGCCGAGCGGGAGCGCGGCGATGGTCAGGTTTTTCACGCGCCAGGCATTCGGATAGGGCGAGGGCCGCGCCCGGTCCGCCGCGCGCGCCATGGTCACGAAGTCATTGGTGAGCATCGAAAGCGCCTGCAGCAGCGGTGTCAGGACCGCGTGGCCGGTGATGATCAGGCCGGCGCCGAGCACGATGAGCGTCACCCATTTGTTGACAAGCATGGTCAGCGTGTAGGTCAGAATGCGCTGGAACGCGGAGCGACCTTCCTTGATGCAGGCGACGATTCCGCCAAGGCCCGGTTCGGTCAGCACGACGCCTGCTGCGGCTTTGGCGACATCGGTCGCGGTCGAAACCGCGATACCCATCTGCGCCTGGCGCAACGCCGGCGCATCATTGGCGCCGTCGCCGCACATGCCGACCGCATGGCCCTGGTGCTGGAACGCCTTGACCAGTTCAAACTTCTGCTCCGGGAAAATGCCGGCGTAGATCGCAAAATCCTTCGGCTCGGCGCTCGCATGCACCTCGCCCGGCGGACAAACCGGCCCGCTGAGCCCGATCGCGTGCGCGACGGTCGCCGCGGTGGCGGCGGCATCGCCTGTTATCATGACCGGCAGCACCCCGAGCGAACGCAGTTCGGTCAGCAACGCCGCCGAATCGGCGCGCGGGGGATCGCTCAACGCGATGAAGCCGAGCAGCTCCAGCGCGCCGTTGCGCCCGGCCGCCACGGCGATCGTCCGATAGCCGGCGGAGTTGAGCGCCTCGAGCGCCTTCTCGGACGAGGGGCTCATCGGTGCCACCGCGGCCACCACGGCGGGCGCGCCCTTGACCACGCGAATCTCGTGCCCGCCCTCGACGGCAACCGCCTCGGCCATTTTGACCGCCGGGTCGAACGGCGTGAAGCGCAGCGCGGCTGGCGGGGCGCGGCCACGGCCCCTGGCCGCCATGGTGCGGATCACGGAATCGATCGGATCCTGGCCCTCCGGCGAACTGGCCAGCGCAGCAAAGCCGAGAACGTCCGAATCGTCGAAGCCCGGCTTCACCGGACGTATCGCGCTCACCACCAGTTCGTTGCGGGTCAGCGTGCCGGTCTTGTCGCAGCAGATCACGTCGACCATGGCCGCTTCGTTCAGCGAAGACAGCCGGGTCAGCAGCACGCCCTTCAGCGCGAGGGTCCTTGCGCCCAGGGCTGCGGCGAGCGTGAATGTCGCCGGCAGCGCGACCGGCACCGCCGACAGCAATGCCGTCAGCACCAGCAACAGGATCTGCTCGACGCTGACCTTGATCGCGAATGCATAAGCCACCAGGGCGGCGACGATGACGAAATTGATCACCGTGAGATTGCGGACGACCCCGAGCACGGCCTTCTGCTCGGCGCTCTCGACATGAGCGACGCTGACCAGCTCCGCCGTCCGCCCGAAATAGGTGCGCGTTCCCGTCGCCGTCACCCGCGCGATCGCGCCGCCGCGGCGAACCAGCCCGCCGGCGAAGGCGGTCTTGCCCGTCTCGGTTTCGATCGGGACCGACTCGCCGGTCAGCAGGGATTGATCGAGCAACAGCGAGCCGTCGACGATGACGACGTCGGCGGGAACGACGTCGCCGAGCGACAGCTGGACGATGTCCCCGGGCACGAGATCGGCGGCCGGGCCGTCGATCCAGCCGCCGTCGCGCCTGACCCGCGACGTCAAGGTCAGGCTGCGCTTGAGAAGCGCCAGCGCCGCATTGGCGCGACTTTCCTGAAAGGCGGCGAGCAGGACGTTGAGGAGCAGCAGCGCTGCGATCATCGCCGCGGTGAGCCATTCGCGGAGGAACAGTTGCAGGACGACGATCGCCTCGAGCATCCACGGCACCGGCGACCAGAAATGGCTGGCGAATCGCCGGAGAGGATGGATCGGTTGCTCGATGACGGCGTTCGGACCGAATTGCGCGCGAAGGGAAGCGGCCTGGGCCGACGACAGGCCGTCGAAGCCGGACTGTTCGTGCGCGGTCCTGTCATCCTGCAGTGGCATGTTCATTCCGGCGGCCTTGAGTATGCCGGCATTCTCCCTATGGCCGCCGGGTCCAGGGCCAAGCTGCGATGGTTTGGGATGACAGGCAAGCGCGGACCGCGGCTTTGCCGGGCGGAACGCCCCCAAGACACATCAAGTTGAAAATCGTCTAGGGCATGGCGAACAAGGCGCTGATATCCGGCATCAGAACCGCGCCCGGTATATGCGATACCAGGCCAAGCTTCACCGCGTATCCGCCGACGATGATCTTCGGCCGCATGGCCTTCGGCAGACTCTCGACGCGCTGCGTGATCGTCACGACGCCGCTGCTTTGTTCGGCCAGAGCCATGGAAACCAGAAGCGCGCCGGGCCGTAATGCGTCGATCGTGGCGACCAGCTCGTCGGGATCGACAGGTCCGTCGGCGATCCGCGCCCGCATGCCCCGGCTCGCCAGAGCCAGCGCCAGAATGCGGATCGCCAGCGTATGCCTGTTGCCGGGCGCATTCAGCAAGAGAAACTCCGTATCCTGTGCATCGCTGGCGCGCAATGAATTCATCGACGTGCCGAAGTCCGCGTTTTCAGCTACCAGATAGTAGGTGCGTTCGCAGAATGCCGTAAATCGGTGCTCCTCCTCGACACTGAGAGTGCCTCTCTTCCAGTCCTCTCCAACCCGATAGAGCAGCGGCGCAACGGTTCCGATCAACACGTTCACCGGCTTGATGCCTGCTTCGGCAGCATCCGCAATAATTGCCTCTGCGGCATTCAGGTCGTTTCGTTGGCCGGCGACGAACAGCTTGCGTTGTATGCCCTTCAACAGCCGCGCGCGTTCAAAGTCTGTCGTGGAGAACGACGGTGTCTTGGGCCTGCATTCCCAGCAAATTCCGTGCGAAATATCGAGATTCTCATAGTCGGGTACTTCACCGATAAAGTCCTGACAGTAAGAACACCATTTCAGCATGATCTTGCTCGCGTTCGCGACCATCAGAAAGTCGCCGGGCTATTGCCATAGCATTCCGTCGATCCCCGCGAGCGTAAATTCTGCTGTACTGTTCATACTGTTCCTCTCGGGCCTTGCGACCTTGATCCAGCTCAAGGCGGCAAGCATCACGGCTCGGATTTGGGCTTTGCGAGCGGCAACATCGTTTCAGGGCCTTGAAACCCGGTGACCGCGCCTGCGGTCGCGACGAGGACCTTCGTTTGCGCCAGCCTGCCGGCTGAGAGCCGGCGCCGTTCAGACGATATGGCGGGCGCGCAGGTCCGCGATCGCATCGGCATCGTAGCCGAGCGAGCCCAGCACCTCGTCGGTGTGGGCGCCAAGTTCGGGCGCCATGGTGTCGAGCCTGCCGCCGCCATGGCCGAGCTGGAAGCCGCTGCCGGCGAAGCGCAGCCGCCCATAGGGTGTCTCGATCTCCTGGAGCGCCTGGCGCGCCACGATCTGCGGGTGATCGATCACCTCCTCGATTTTCCAGATGCTGGCGCAGGGCGCGCCGGCCGCCTCGAGGATTTTTTCCCATTGGCGCGGATGCTTGCTCGCCAGCGCCTGCTCGATGATCGCGCGCAGTGCCGGCTCGTTCTGCTGTCGCAGAAACCAGTCGGAAAAGCGCGGGTCGTCGAGCGTGTCGGCGCGGCCGAGCGCGGTCATCAGCGCGCGATATTGTTTCTCGCTGTTGACCGCGAGCAAGAGGTAGCCTTCGCCGGCCTTGAACAGATTGGCGGTCGGCCGGCGGCTCACCGCCTGGTTGCCGCTGGGCTGCTGGCGATGGCCGGCGACGGTATAGTCGGCGACCTGTCCCGACAGGAACGCCAGCGTCGCCTCCAGCATGGAGACGTCGACCAGCTGTCCCTTGCCGGTGTGGGTGCGCTGGAACAGCGCGCTCGAGATGCCGAACGCCGCGGTGGCGCCTGACAGCACGTCGCACACTGCAAAGCCGGCACGGGTCGGCCCGCTCTCGGCATGTCCGGTGATCGCCATGATGCCCGACATCGCCTGGATCTTGCCGTCATAGCCGGCGCCCGATCGTTCCGGGCCGGTCTGGCCAAAGCCCGAGATCGCGCAATAGATCAGCCGGGGATTGATGACCGAGAGCGCGGCGTAGCCGATGCCAAGTCTGTCCATCACGCCGGGACGGAAATTCTCCATCACCACGTCGGCCTCGGCGGCGAGTTGCCTGACGATGCCGATCGCCTCCGGCTGCCGCAGGTCGATGGTCAGACTGCGCTTGTTGCCGTTGATCGCCTGCCAGCCCGGCGCGAGACCGCGATCGGCCCATTCGCGGCTGAGCGGGGTGCGGCGCATGTCCTCGCCTTCGCGCCGCTCCAGCTTGATGACGTCGGCGCCGAGCAGCGCGAGCTGGTAGCTTGCATAGGGCCCGGCCAGCACCTGCGTGAAGTCGAGAATCTTCACCCCTTCGAACGGTCGGGCCACCTCAAGCGTTCTCCCTGGCGGTTATTCGCGTCCTTGACGGCGCCGCCGCGGTCAGGCGGCGCGGTTGCCGCGCGCGATTTCCTTCTGCCTGTCGAATTCGGCGCGGCGCCGCGCCAGTTCTTCCGGGCTCATCCGGGAGATGTTGTTGTAGTCGAGCTTCCATGAGGCATCCTCGCTCCAGCGCAGCGGCGACTGCATGGTGGTGCGCGCGCCCGGAGCCTGCTCCAGAAGGTCGAGCGCGAGCTCCAGGGTCTTTGCCTGCGACACGATATCGTGTGGCCTGCCGGCGGAATTGCCCAGCGGAAAATCGCTGAACAGAAAGCGCGGCACCGCGGTGTGCTCGACGATGTCCTTGGCGCATCCCATCACCACGGTCGCAATTCCCTCCGCTTCGAGATGGCGGGCCACCAGGGCGCAGGTCTGGTGGCACACCGGGCAGTTCGGCACCAGCACCGCGACGTCGACCTGGTCGGCGCGGCAGCGGGCGAGGATTTCGGGGGCGTCGACCTCGACGGTGACGCGGTGGCTGCGGTTGGTCGGCGCGCCGAAGAAGCGCGGCGCGACCGCGCCGATCCGCCCCGCGCGGGCGGCCTTGAGCAGTTGGGGAAGGGGGAACCAGCTGCCGCTGTCGGTCGCGGTGGTATGCTTGCGGTCGTAGCCGATGTGGGAGATGCGCAGATCGTGCGGCTTCGAGGTATCGCCGTCATAGACCGTGTAGAACTTGGCGCCGCCATTATAGGCTGCGCCGGGACCCTGGTCGCCCTTGGCCGGATCATAGGGCGCGGCGGTGGTGATGATGGTCACGCGCGACTGCGCCAGCGGCTTCTTCAGCGGCTGGAACGGCGCCTCGACATAATGCGCCCAGCGGTACGGCGTGGTGTAGCCGATCGCGGCATAATAGTCGCGGGTCCGGTGCATATAGGGGATCGGGGAATCATGGTCGGGCGCAAAGCCGAGTTGGTCATCGAGCGAGCCTGGCATGGGCGTCCTTCCTGCGTTTGCAGCGCGAGATCATCCATCGAAGTGCCGCCAGATTAGAGATAGTTCGCTTCGGGTCAATCGCGCCGTTTGCTTGCAGGCCGCCAAAACAAAAACGGAGGCAACTTGCCTCCGTTCTGGTTTCGGCTTGCGGCGGGGTCTCGAAAACCCTGCCGCAATGATCAGGCCAGATCGAAGCGATCGAGGTTCATCACCTTGGTCCACGCCGCCGCGAAGTCGCTGGCGAACTTCTGCTTGGCGTCGGCGCTTGCATAGACTTCCGTCAGCGCCCGCAACTGCGCGTGCGAACCGAAGATCAGGTCGACGCGGGTGCCGGTCCACTTGACCGCGTTGGTCTTGCGGTCGCGCGCCTCGTACACGCCGTCGGCGCCCGCGGATGGATGCCACTGCGTGCTCATGTCGAGCAGGTTGACGAAGAAGTCGTTGGTCAGCGTGCCCGGCTTGCTGGTGAAGACGCCGTGCGCGAACTTGCCGGCATTGGCCCCGAGCACCCGCAGGCCGCCGACCAGAACCGTCATTTCCGGCGCGGTCAGAGTCAGCAATTGCGCGCGATCGACCAGCAGTTCCTCGGCCGACATCGGATGCTTGCCGCGGATGTAGTTGCGGAAGCCGTCGACGGTCGGCTCCAGCGGAGCAAACGAATGGACATCGGTCTGCTCCTGCGAGGCGTCCATGCGGCCCGGTGTAAAGGGTACCTTGACGTCGGACCCCGTATCCTTGGCGGCCTTCTCGACTGCCGCGGAGCCGCCGAGAACGATCAGGTCGGCGAGCGAGACCTTCTTGCCGCCTTTCTGCGCCGCGTTGAACTCCTTCTGGATGGCTTCGAGTTTCGCAAGCACCTTGGCGAGTTCGGCCGGCTGGTTGACCTCCCAGTCCTTTTGCGGCGCGAGCCGGATGCGCCCGCCGTTGGCGCCGCCGCGCTTGTCGGAGCCGCGGAACGTCGATGCCGATGCCCACGCGGTCGAGACCAGCTCGGAGACGGAGAGGCCGGAGCCCAGGATCTTGGCCTTCAGCGCCGCGATGTCCTGCTCGCTGACGAGTTCATGGTCGATCGCGGGAATCGGATCCTGCCACAGCAGTTCCTCCTTCGGAACCAGCGGGCCGAGATAGCGGACGATCGGGCCCATGTCGCGGTGGGTCAGCTTGAACCAGGCGCGGGCAAAGGCGTCGGCGAACTGATCCGGATGCTGGTGGAAGCGTCGCGAGATCTTTTCGTACACGGGATCGAACCGCAAGGCGAGGTCGGTGGTCAGCATCGACGGCGCGTGATGCTTTGACGGATCGTGCGCGTCCGGCACCGTGCCTGCGCCGGCGCCATTCTTCGGGGTCCACTGATGGGCGCCCGCCGGGCTCTTGGTCAGTTCCCAGTCGTAATTGAACAGGTTGTCGAAGAAGTTGTTGCTCCACCTGGTCGGCGTCGTGGTCCAGATCACCTCGATGCCGCTGGTGATCGCGTCACCGGCGATGCCGGTGGCGTATTTGCTCGACCAGCCGAGGCCCTGCGCCTCGATCTCCGCGGCTTCCGGCTCGGGGCCCACCAGGCTCGCATCGCCGGCGCCGTGGGTCTTGCCGAAGGTGTGGCCGCCGGCGATCAGCGCCACCGTTTCCTCGTCGTTCATCGCCATGCGCGCGAAGGTCTCGCGGATGTCGCGGGCTGCCGCGAGCGGATCCGGCTTGCCGTTCGGGCCTTCCGGATTGACGTAGATCAGGCCCATCTGCACCGCGCCGAGAGGACCCGCCAGTTCGCGGTCGCCGGAATAGCGCTCGTCCCCCAGCCACTTGGCTTCGGGACCCCAGTCGACATCCTGCTCGGGTTCCCAGACGTCGGCGCGGCCGCCGGCGAAGCCGAAGGTCTTGAATCCCATCGATTCCAGCGCGACGTTGCCGGCCAGAATCATCAGATCGGCCCAGGACAGTTTCCGGCCGTATTTCTGCTTGACCGGCCACAGCAGCCGGCGCGCCTTGTCGAGATTGGCGTTGTCCGGCCAGCTGTTGAGCGGCGCGAAGCGCTGCTGTCCGGCGCCGGCGCCGCCGCGGCCGTCGCCGATCCGATAGGTGCCCGCACTGTGCCAGGCCATGCGGATGAACAGCGGCCCGTAATGACCGAAATCGGCCGGCCACCAATCCTGCGAATCCGTCATCACGGCATGCAGGTCCTTGATCACGGCATCGAGGTCGAGGCTCTTGAATTCCTTGGCGTAATAGAACTCCGCGCCCATCGGGTCGGAGAGCTCTGACTGCTGGTGGAGGATCCCCAGATCGATTTGCTTCGGCCACCAGTCACGGTTGCTCCGTGCGCGTCGCCCGCCCGAAACCGGGCACTTGCTATCATCAGCCATGTTTGCCTCCTGTCGCTGTCGTGGTCTGCATGCGTTCCCACCCTGTTCCGTGTTTCTACGCAACGCAAGCTATAAGGTGAAATTGACTTTGGTGATCGCTGCGATAAGCTATACTGATGAAAAACGCCACGCTCAAGCAGCTTCGCTATTTCGATGCGCTGGCCCGCCATTGTCACTTCGGGCGAGCGGCCGAAGCCTGCGCGATCTCGCAGCCGGCGTTGTCGATGCAGATCAAGGAACTGGAGGAAAACCTGGGCGGCGTGCTGCTCGACAGGGGCGCGCAGCATGTCTGGCTAACCCGGTTCGGAGAGGAGATCGCCCAGCGCGTCCGCGACATCCTGCGCTCGGTCGATGAACTCGGAGACTTCGCGCGGGCATCGCAGGGACGGTTGGTGGGCCGGCTGCGCCTCGGCATGATCCCGACCATTGCGCCCTATCTGCTGCCGGCGGTGATCGGCAACCTGACCCGATTGCATCCCGAACTCGACATTCACGTCCGCGAGACGCTGACGCCGCGGCTGATCCAGGAACTGGCGGAGGGCCGGCTCGACACTGCGATCGTGGCCCTGCCGGTGTCCGAACCGTCGCTGACCGAAGTCGCCTTGTTTGCGGAAAATTTTCTGCTGGTCCGGCCGGGCAGGGATGAGGGAACGCCGGTGCCGACCGGCGAAACGCTGCGCGAAATGCGGCTGCTCCTTCTGGAGGAGGGGCACTGTTTTCGCGACCAGGCGCTGTCGTTCTGCAAAATGCAGGCCTCGCCGCCACGGGAGGTGCTGGATGCAAGCTCGCTGTCGACGCTGGTTCAGATGGTCAGCGCCGGCATCGGCGTGACCTTGATCCCGGAAATGGCCGTGGCGGTGGAGACGCGCTCGGCGCCGGTGTCCGTCGCGCGTTTCAAGGACCCGCAACCCTCGCGAACCATCGGCATGGTCTGGCGCAACACAAGCCCTCTGGCCAGACAGCTGCTGCAGATTTCCGAGACGATTTGTCTGGCGGCCGACGCGTTGGGCGGCCATCACACCGCGTCACTGTCCGCGTCCGGTCTGCGGGTCTAAGCGGCACACCGGCAAAGGATATTCTGCAGGAAGCCGCGCGCCGAGTTCTTCAGTCAGTGGTTCGGGGTGAGCAGGACCGGGCCGCCGATGGCCTTGGCTTTGCCGGATCGCGGCGGAAGGGGCGGGGCGGGAGCCGGCCTGGCGCATTGAAAGGCCGCCGTCAGTGAGGTGACGGCCAGTTCCGACGCCGGCATGCTCCGCATCGCCGGGTTGTCCGACAGCTGTTTGAGAACGACATCGCGCACCTGTCCCCGGTCGGTGACCGGCGTGGCGCATCGATAGCCGGTTGCCAGCATCATGTCGAAATAGGCGGCCGACATCCCGATGCAAAGATAATTGTGTCCGGCCACGTTGTCCGTGCAGACGTTCCACAGGTCGTTGCCGGTGTCGAAATATTCCGCCTGGGCGATCCCGGGAAAAAGGAACAAAGCCGCGACCACGAAACGCTTCATCATTGCCTCGCCTGTTCCGCTCCTCGGAAATGCAGCCCTTGGGCAGCAACTCCTAATTAACGTGCCGGGACCGCAAACGACAAGCCGTTTCGCCGGCTTGCCTGATTCACCATCCGGCTCAGTGGATGGTCACGGCGAAGAAGGTCGACGGCACGAAGTTTTGGACGGCGGCGATGTGGGCGGCGGCGGTGGCGGGAATCTCGCCGCTGGCGTCGGCCAGCGCGACAAACCCCTTGGTCCTGGGATCGAAGATTCCGGTGATGCCGCCGAGGGTTTCGGTGGTCTGGTCGTAGGCGATCTCGACCAGTTTGCCGGTGATCGGATCGTCGCACACGATGCCCTTGCCGTCGGGCGCCAGGTTGAGCGCCAGCAGCCATTCCGCCGGGCTCTGGCCGGGGACGCCGCCGAGCATCACCGGGCCGGCCTTCAGCAACTGCGCGAGGTCGGTCTTGCCGGCGACGATCGGGAACGCATCGGCCTCGGCCGGCAGCACGTCATGGCCGGCGCCGTCGGAGTAGGTGACCTTGGCGGCGAGCGGGTTGGTGCCGCTGGCGCCGACCTATGGCGCGCTGCAGACCGGCGACACCCTGAGCAACCTGTCGCAGGCCTTTGCCTCCAAGAACGTGCTGGGCAGCAACGGCTCGACGCTCAACGTCCGGCTACACGGTCAATGACGGCAATGGCGGCAACAACTACACGGTGACGCTGAATTCCGCGCTGGGCACCATCACCCCGGCAACGCTGACCTACTTGGCCAATGCCAGCAGCATGACCGTCGCGCCGCCGAGCGGCGGCGGTCACATCGCCATCCCGCAGGTGCCGGCCGGGGCGCAGGTTCCCGAACAGGCCAAAAAGCTCACCTTCAAATTGCTCGGCTTCGACATCCAGGGCGAGTTCGAGGAACTCGCAGCGCCATTCAAGGCGATCGCCGCGCCGCTGGTCGGCCGGCGCGTAACGGTCGCCGATATCTTCGTGATCGCCGACAAGCTGCAGCAGATCTACGTCAATGCCGGCTATCCCCTGGTGCGCGTCGTCATCCCGTCGCAGGAATTCGAAGGCAGCGCCCGCATCAAGCTGCGCGTCATCGACGGTTTCGTCGAGCGCCTGGATCTGGATGCGCTCGCCGCTCCGGTGCGCGGACGCGTCGCGGCGGTGCTGGCGCCGCTGCAGCGCAAGACCCATCTGAAGCAGGCCGAACTGGAACGGCGGCTGCTGATCGCCGGCGAAGCGCCGGGCCTGGTGCTCAATGCGACGTTCGCGGCCGGCAAGGAAGTCGGCGGCTCGGTGCTGGTGTTGACCGGTCGCTATCGTGCGGTTTCGGCCAGCCTCTATATCGACAATGACATGCCCGTCGTGTTCGGCACCGGGCAGGCCGTCGGCACCGTCAGCTTCAACAGCCTGCTCGGGCTCGGCGAACAGTTCACGCTATCGGCCGCAGGCCTGCCCGACAGTGACTTCATCACGGAATTTCCCACCCGACGCTACCCGAGCGGTTCGGGATTCGTCCCGCTCGGAATCGACGGCTGGAAATTGGAATTCGGCGGCACCGACGGCATCACCACGCCGCGTGTCGATCCGAGCGTGGCGACCAAGGGCCTGTACAACGAGGGCTACGCCAAGATCTCCTACGAGGCGGTCAAGGCGCGCGATTTCGAACTGACATTGAACGAACGGCTCGATGCGGCCAACGAAGAAATCGAGACGCTGCTGGTCTCGCCGGCGGCGGCGCTGAGTTCGGACCGGGTGCGGGCGCTGCGCAGCGGCATCGACGGCGTCTGGCGGCTGCGCGAGAGCGGCACCACGGTGATATTCGGCGGCGACTATTCGCACGGGCTGGACGCGCTCGGCGCGCGGACCGCGGCGGAGGCCACGGTGCTGCTGCCGCTTTCCCGCCAGGGTGCCGATGCCGTGTTCGACAAGGTCAATGGCCACATCGAGATCGACCAGAACCTGCCGCAGGACTTCGTCGCCACGGTCTCGGCCGCCGGACAGGATTCCTTCGGCCGGGCCATGCTGACATCGGAGATGTACGACATCGACGGGGCCAAGCTGTTGTCTGGATTTACCGCGGGCTCGCTTCCCGGCGACACCGACTGGGTGGTGCGCGGAGAACTTGGCCGGCCGTTCGCGGTTCCGATCCAGTCGGCCACGCTGACCATCACGCCCTACGTCTTCGCGGCCTATGGCGAACGCATCCTGGAAGATCCCACTGTGCTCGAGGTTGGCGACGTGCATGCCCAGAACTACGGCATCGGCTCCCGCTTCAACCTTCCGGCCTGGCTGACCAGCGTGCCCAGCAGCTACGCCTTCGTCGAGTGGAGCCATCGCACCACCAACGAGGCCGCATTGAATGGCGACCGGATTTTCGCCGGCCTGCTGCTGCAATATTGAGGCTCGACCGGCGGCAAGGATTCGTTGACCATTAGCGAATGGTTGATCGATCGATCCAATCTTAGCAAATCGCTTGTGCGGTTGTATGCCAAGGTGCGGAAATCTGTCGGGCGGACGATGCCAAGTTAACGCGCCGCGAAATGCCGCCGACTTAATCCAGACCCCGCAGCACGGGGACGAAGATCGGTCGTTCAAGACCGCCAGGCGCCCCGCTGCGGGGGCGTCAGATGTTGAAATTCCATTCCGCGCCGTGGAGACCGGCGTTGTCCGCGATCCTGTTCGGTCTCGGCCTGCTGTCCGGCGCGCAAAGTTGCCACGCTGGCGAACGCGATGCGGCTTCTTATGAACCCTCCGCGATGCAAGGTCTCGCGCTCGCGGCCTTGATGCCCTTCGAAAGCCTGCCCTCAGGCGATTCTTCCCCGGAGCCGTTCGGCGCAGCAAGCTCCACGCCCCTGACGGGCGGGCTGCAGCACAAGTGGAGCATGGTGAAGAAAAAGTTGCCGCGTCAGCGCAGAACCCTGATGCGATGCCGCACCAATGCCGAGGGCTGCCCGCCGGCGGCGCAACGCTTTCTCGCCGTCCTGGACCGGGCGATGCTGCAGCAAGGCCGGGGCCGCATCGCGGAAATCAACCGCGCGATCAACCTCGACATCAGGCCGGTGGATGACATGACGCAATATGGCGTCGCCGACCTGTGGGCGACGCCGCTGATGACGTTCGCGTCAAACGCGGGAGATTGCGAGGATTACGCCATCGCCAAATACGTCGCCCTGCAGGAAGTCGGAATAGCCGACGAGGACCTCAGGCTGGTCGTGGTGCATGATCGCGACAGCAACGAGTATCACGCCGTGGCGGCGGTTCGCTACGACGGCCGCTGGCTCATTCTCGACAACCGTACCCTGGAAATCCGGCGGGACGCCGATATCGCCGCGTTCGACCCGCTGTTCGTCCTTGACCAGCAGGGCGTCAAGCGCATCGTCGCCGCGGCGCCGAAGCCTGCGAACCTGATGGTGAGCGCGGGCCCGGCCGCGGTCGAACCGTCGTTTTCGTCGGGCTGGCCGGCGATGCCGCTGCTGCTGTGACGGCCTGCGCGGATGGTTGAATCTGTCGTGGCTGTGCCGTCATCGTCGGGCCTGGCCGGACGAACCAGCAATCTCTGGCGCTGGTGGTTCAATCGAACGGCCGCGGCATACCCGATACCGGCCGGTCGCGGCGGCTTGGTTAATCCGTGGTAGCCGCGACAGGCGAAATGAAGCCGGTGTCGCGGCCGAGTCCTTCAAATTTGACGCGTATTCAAATCATATCGAATTCGAAAAAGATTGGATGGCGCGATGAAACATCGAGAATTGATTCCGGTTGCGGCCGCCTGCGGGCAGACTGCGGCGATCCCGCAGCCGCGCGGCTTGTTCGAACTCGGTTTCGGCTTTCCCTGGTTTGCCGGCGCCATGCTGGCTTTCGAATCCTTTGAAGTGATCCGGCTTCGGCTGGCAAAGCTTTCTACCGGTGACGATGCTGCCGACGAGGAAGCCCGCCTGATGGTGAGCGAGAAGGTCGATGCGATGTTCGAGGCGGGCGCGAGCCTGATGGCGGGCGCCTCGGCGGCCACCGTGATCGGCCGCTATCGCGAACATGTCGCCGCCAACAGCAGGCGGCTTTCGACCCTTTAGAATCAGCGCAGCATGATCCAGGCCGGGGCATGGTCGCTGGCGCCATCCTCGGACCGGGCCTTGCGGTCGACCCCGGCCCTGGTCAGGCGCGGCGCCAGCGCCGGGCTCAGCAACAGGTGATCGAGCCGCAGGCCGGCGTCGCGCGGCCAGCGGTTTCGCTTGTAGTCCCAGAACGTGAACATCGGCTTGGCCGGATGCAAGGTCCGGATCGCATCGCTCCAGCCTTGCGCCAGCAGCGCGCCGAAGGCGGCGCGGCTTTCAGGCTGGATCAGCGCATCGCGGTCCCATGATCGCGTCGGATAGATATCCAGCGCGGTCGGCGCGACATTGTAGTCGCCCGCCAGCACCACCGGCACGTCCTGATTAAGCAATTTTTTGGCATGCGCCCGCAGCCGCCTGAGCCACTGCAGCTTGCTGTCGAATTTCGGGCCCGGCTGCGGATTGCCGTTCGGCGCATAAAGGCTGGCGATCACGATGCCGCGGACGGCGGCTTCGATATAACGCGCCTCGCGATCGCCGGGGTCGCCCGGCAACGCCGTCCTGATCAGCACCGGATCGGCCTTGCGCGCCAGGATGGCAACGCCGTTCCAGCTTTTTTGTCCGCGCCAGACCGCGCCGTAGCCGGCCCGGCCGATCGCGGCCTGCGGGAAATCGGCATCGGGCGCCTTCAACTCCTGCAGGCAGACCACATCGGGCTTGGCCTGCCGCAGCCAGTCCAGCAGGTTGGGCAGGCGCCGGTTGACATTGTTGATGTTGAAGGTGGCGATCTTCATGGGCAGAGTGAGTTCGTCGCTCGACAAAACAACCGGAGGTCAAATGCCCAGATCAGGTCTCGCCATTGTCGCACTGGCGCTTGGATTTTCCACCACCGCCCATGCACAGACCCTGACCGCCGAGCAGCAGGCGGCATGCAAGGCGGACTACCAGAAGTACTGCAAGGGCACCATCCCCGGCGGCGGCCGCATCATCGCCTGTCTGAACAAGCAGGGTGACCAGATCAGCGCCGCCTGCCGCAAGGTGGTCGACGCCGCCCAGGCAAAATAGCGGGCCGCTAGCCGGCCGCGGCACCGCGGTCGGTGGCCGGCTCGGCGCCGCCCTTGTAGATCCGCGCATAGCGCGGGCCGAGGCTGGTCAGCACCTCATAGCCGATGGTGCCGAAATGATGGGCGAGTTCGTCGACGGTGATACCCTCGCCAATCAGCGTCACCAGATGGCCGCGCCGCGCGGCGTTGTTCTCGAGGTCGGTGATGTCGACCGCCATCAGGTCCATCGAGATCCGCCCCGCCACCGGGCAGCGCCTGCCGGCGACCACGACCTCGGCGCCGCGGGTGCCGTCGTTGCTGCTGCCGGCGCGAAAATATCCGTCGGCATAGCCGGCCGTTACGATCGCCAGCCGGGTCGGCCGGCGCGCGGTCCAGGTCCCGCCATAGCCGACGCTTTCGCCCTTCTCGACATTGCGGATCTGCGCGATGCGGGCCTTCAGTTCGATGACCGGCTGCATCGGATTGTCGGCTTCCGGCGTCGGATTGATGCCGTAGAGCGCCGCCCCAGGCCGCACCAGATCGAACTGGAAGGGGGCGCCGAGGAAAACGCCGGAGGAGTTCGACAGCGAGGCCGGCACGCCGGAAAACAGGCTGGCGATCTCGCGGAAGGTTGCAAGCTGCCTGGCATTGAGCGGATGATTGAGGGTTTCGGCGCAGGCGAGGTGGCTCATGACCAGGGTGACGCCATGGTCGCCGGCATTGATCCTCGGAATGATGCCCTGCGCCTCCACCACGCTCAGTCCGAGCCGGTTCATGCCGGTGTCGATGTGGATGGCGACGCCGCCGCTCCAGCCGGAACGCCGGCAGAACACGTCCCATTCGGCGAGTTCGTTGAGATCGCCGATCACGGGCCGGGCGTCGATCCTGGCAAAAGCATCGCCGCAATTCTGGAAAAAACCGTCGAGCACATAGATCGCCGCGGACGGCACCGCGGCGCGGGCGGCACCGGCTTCGTCCAGCGTGGCCACGAAGAAGGTCTTGCACCCGGCGCCGGCCAGCGCCCGGGCGACCGGCTCGAGCCCGCAGCCATAGGCGTCGGCCTTGATCACGCCGGCGCATTCGGCGGGTACCGCCGCTTTCTCGAGCTTGCGCCAGTTGGCGACGATGGCGTCGAGATCGACGGTGAGCACCCCGGTCGCGGCGGCGGTCGCCGCGGCGAATGCCGCAGCCGCGTTGGCTTCCGGCGAGAGCAGGGAGCCGGCCGGAACAGGTTTTGCCTCGGAGACGATGTTCATGCGGCGGTTTTACGCGCGCGGCGGCGGCGGTTCAACCGTGCGGCGGCCGGGGTCAGAGCCGGTCCGGCAGATGGCCGTCCTGCGCCAGGTCGCTGAACCGGGTGAACTGGCCCTCGAACTGCAGCTCGACGGTGCCGGTCGGGCCATGGCGCTGCTTGCCGATGATGACTTCGGCCTTGCCGTGCACCAGCGACATGTCGAGCTGCCATTTTTCGTATTCCGGGGTGCCGACGCGGGGTTCCTTGTTGGCGAGGTAATATTCCTCGCGAAACACGAACATCACGACGTCGGCGTCCTGCTCGATCGAGCCGGATTCGCGCAGGTCCGACAATTGCGGGCGCTTGTCGTCGCGGCTTTCGACCTGCCGCGACAGCTGCGACAGCGCGATGATCGGCACGTTCAGTTCCTTGGCCAGCGCCTTCAGGCTGGTGGTGATCTCGGTGACCTCCTGGACGCGGTTGTCGTTGCCGCGCTTGCCGGAGCCCTGCAGCAGCTGGATGTAGTCGACCACGATCAGGTCGAGGCCTTTCTGCCGCTTCAGCCTGCGGGCGCGCGCGGTCAGTTGCGAGATCGACAGCCCGCCGGTTTCGTCGACATAGAGCGGCAGCGACTGCAATTCGATGGAATAATCGCGGATCTTCTCGAAGTCGAGCTCGCTGATGCCGCCGCGGCGGATGGTGCTCGAGGCGATGCTGGTCTGCTCGGCGAGAATACGGGTGGCGAGCTGTTCGGCGGACATTTCGCAGGAGAAGAAGCCGACGATGCCGCCATTGACCGACTTCATGGTGCCGTCGGCCTGAACTTCGGCACGATGCGCCTTGGCCACATTGTAGGCGATGTTGGTGGCGAGCGCGGTCTTGCCCATGCCGGGACGGCCGGCGACGATGATCAGATCGGAGGGCTGCAGGCCGCCCATCTTGTTGTCGAGATCGCGCAGGCCGGTGGCAATGCCGGACAGCTTGCCGTCGCGCTGAAAGGCCTTGGCCGCCATGTCGACGGCGATGGTGAGGGCCTGGGCGAAGCGCTGGAAGCCGCCGTCATAGCGGCCGGATTCGGCCAGTTCGTACAGCCGGCGCTCGGCGTCCTCGATCTGCGCCCGCGGCGCGAAATCCACCGGCGCGTCGAAGGCGACATTGACCATGTCCTCGCCGATCCGGATCAGGTCGCGGCGCAGCGCCAGTTCGTAGATGGTTCGCCCGTAGTCCTGGGCATTGATGATGGTGGTCGCTTCGGCGGCGAGCCGGGCGAGGTATTGCCCGACCGTCATGCCGCCGATGTCGGTGTCGGCCGGCACGAAGGTCTTCAGCGTGACCGGGGTCGCGACCTTGCCCATCCGGATCAGGCTGCCGGCGGTCTCGAAGATGGTCTGGTGGATCGGCTCGAAGAAGTGTTTCGGCTCCAGAAAATCCGATACCCGGTAAAAGGCGTCGTTGTTGACCAGGATGGCGCCCAGCAGGCTTTGTTCGGCCTCGATATTGTGCGGTGCGCTCCGATAGGCCGGAGTTCCCGGATCGGGCGCGAGCTTGAGAACGTTCGAATCAAATGGGGCCATGGTTTTTGAGTGTTCTCGGAATCGTGTCGTTCTTGGGATTGCGGGATGCGGGGCGCGAATAAAGCGCTTCTGCCGTCGAAAGCGAAAGCGAAAGCTCGGTGCTTATGCACCGTTCATTAAAATGTGGATGATTGGCAGCCCCGTCCTGCGCGATGCTTGACGGGTTTCGGGCAGGGCGCCGGGGCGGCCGGCCGAGGGGCCGAGGCAAAACCGCAAAAGCCCATCGCGGGGCGTGAACCTTTCGCCGCGCCGGGCACACCCACCTCACAAGGTGGCGACGGCCCCGAAAGCCCGCAGGTCCTGGCGCTGATCAGATCAGAAGCAGGTAGATCAGCGCAATCAGCGCGGCCCCGACGCCGGCGGCGATGAGGGCGTAGTCGGTGCCGATGCCGTCGCGCGGATCGAACGATGGTTGGCGGGTTTTCTCGGCCATGACGCGAGGCTAGGACCGGCCGGCCGGACCTTCTGTGAAGCAGGTCACATCTGAGGGATTTTCTTTACGGGATGGTCAGGGGAACCGGTCGACGATCTGCGGATTGATCACAGCCCGGTTTCTTGGACCGGCAAGGAACAGGCGATGGCCCAGCAAATCCAGTCACGGCGCTCGGGATCCGGCGAAAGCCTGTGGTTGTCGATGCTGGTCGATACGATGGAAGCCATTTCCCTCGAAAAAGGCATGGTCGAGAGGGGCGTGCGCCGCCAAGCCACGGCGGTACCGAATGACCGCTTGGCCGCCTTGCGCCGCCAGCTGGCGGGGCCGGCGGCGCCGTGCCATCAGGCTATCTCGCCGTTCAGCCTCCGAAACTAGACCGTCCTATTCACCGGCGATCTGCAGCCGCGGGCGGTTGCCGCGCTCGATCCCGCGCAGTTTGGCCTCTTCACGGGCGATGTAGTCCCGCGTCATCGGCACCACGCCCTGGCGCTTGGTCAGCTGGATCTGGAAATTCATCAGGTTCTGCTTGCGGAACGACATTTCCGAGCATGCCAGGTAGAATTCCCACATCCGCGCGAAGCGCTGGTCATAGAGCTGCACGGCTTCCTCGCGCCGCGCCATGAACCGCTCCCGCCACGCTTTCAGGGTTTCGGCATAATGCAGCCGCAGGATCTCGATATCGCATACCAAAAGCCCGGCCCGCTCGATGGCGGGCATGACCTCGGAAAGCGCCGGGATGTAGCCGCCGGGAAAGATGTATTTGGCGATCCAGGGATTGGTGGCGTCGGGTCCGTCGGAACGGCCAATCGAATGCAGCATCATGACGCCGTCTTCGGTGAGAAGCTCGGCGCAGCGCCTGAAATAGGTCTCGTAGAAGTCGACGCCGACATGCTCGAACATGCCGACCGACACGATGCGGTCGAACGGGCCTGAGATGTCGCGATAATCCTCGAGGAAGAACTTTGCCGACCGGGCCAGATTTTTCTCCGCCGCGCGGGCGTTCGAGACCTGCAATTGTTCGGTCGACAGCGTGACCCCGGTGACGGCGGCGCCGGTCATTTCGGCCAGGTACAGGCCAAGGCCGCCCCAGCCCGAGCCGATATCGAGCACGCGGCTGCCGGGGTCGATCAAGAGCTTCGCGGCAAGATGCCGTTTCTTGGCGAGCTGGGCGTCGTCGAGCGTCGCCTCCGGCGTCTCGAAATAAGCGCAGCTGTATTGCTTGTCGGCGTCGAGGAACAGCGAGTAGAGCCGGCCGTCGAGGTCGTAATGATGCGCCACATTGTGCTTCGAGCGGCCCCGCGGATTGAACTGCTGGGCATGCCTGACCAGGTAACGCACCCACCACTGCAGCTTGGCCCAGCGCGGCAATATTTCGGGTTGATCCAGCAGGATTGCCAGCACGTCGGCGATCGAGCCGCGCTCGACCACGAAGCTGCCATCCATGTAGATTTCGCCCAACCCAAGCTCGGGGTTGAGCAGGATCCGGCGTTCGGCCTCGGAGGTCAGAAATCGCACGGCAACCGGCTCGCCGGTTCCGTCGCCACAGCTGAATTTTGCTCCGCTCGCGGTCGTGAACGTCATCGCGCCGCGGCGGATGAACTGGTTCAGGAAATAACGCAACAAGCGGTCCATCGAAACCACCAGAAAAGCGATCCCGGAGCAGCAACTACGATCAGCCCGTGGGCGCCCGCCGAGCAAAAGATCTTCCGGGAAAGACCGCTTCCGGTTCCCGGGCGCCTTGAAGAGATCATAATCATGATGGTCGGTGCGCGCTAGTGTCTGGTAGACAAAGCGGATATCCGCAAACGTCGGGTCCGGCCCGTGGCGCCATATGTGCGCTTCCATTCGCGGCATAATCGGCTAAAAGGTGACCGCCGCGATAAGTGTCGAGATCAGGACGCAGGAGGCGGTTTCCGCATCTGGAGAATAAGAATGTTGAGCCGAGCGCTCAGTTCAGCGACGGTGATGCTTCTGATCGGCTGTTTTGCGGCGACCCAGGCGCATGCGCAGGCGCAAAATCTCGAGGCCGGCAAGAGCCCGTCCCAGATTTTTGCCGGCACTTGCACGGCCTGCCACAAGAGCCCGCGGGGTCTATTGAAGACCGTGCCCGCCGGCTCGCTTACGGGCTTTCTGCGCCAGCATTATACCACCAGCAGCGACATGGCCTCGCTGCTCAGTGCCTTCCTGGTGTCCAACGGGGCTGCCGATACGCGCTACCAGGCCAAGCCGGACAAGGAAGCCAAGCCGGAGGCCAGGCCCCCTGCTGCGGCTGAGCAAGCCGAACGCCAGGGTCGCAGGCTGCGCACCGCGTTGCCGTCGTCGGAGCCGGCCAGGCCCGGTGCGGAGCCGCAACAGGCGGCAAAGCCCGATGCCGATGGGGTGATGCCGGAGCAGGCCGAGCCCGGACACAGGGGCCGAGCCGCCAGGCGGCTGGCGCGCCCCGGGGAGGCGCCGGACCTCGCCAGGCCGTCGGACGCCGGGGCGCCGGCCCAGGCGGCGAGCGAGCGCGGCCCCGATGGCCGCAAATCGGCGGCCAAGCAGCGTTTGAGCAAGCGGGGCAGGCCTGGCGCCGAGGAGTCGCCGAGAACGGACGCCGCCAAATCGGAAGCAGCCAAGCCGGACACCGCCAAATCCGATGCCGCCAAGGACGAGCCGTCAAGCAGCGAGGCCGTCAGGGAAGACAAGCCCGCCAGCGAAACGGCCAAGGACTCCGTGAGCAAGCCCGAGGCCGACAAACCGCCGGGCGAGGCCAAGTCGGAAGCCGCCAGGGTCGATGCACCGAAGCAGACCGGAGGCGGTGAAACCCGGACCGATCCCGTTCCCGCGGTCACGCCGGCGCCGGCAGCCGCTCCGGCCGCCTCCGCGGCGGTTTCCACCGCGATACCGGAGCGGAGTCCGGCCGCGGCGCCGCCTGCCGCGGTGCCGGCGCCGCCCCCTGCCTCGCAGGCTTCAGCGCCGCCAACTCCGCCGGTCGCCGCCGCCGGAACGCCGGCGCCGCCGATCTCTCAATAGGATCCCAGGCCCGGCCTGATGGCCGGGCCCGGGCAGGCCGCCTTCGATGCGGAACGGCCGCGTTACGCGTCGGAAGCCGAATCCTGCTGCGGCTCGCCGTCGTCGCGGCGCGCTTCCGGGTCGAAGAATTCGCCGGCCGCGGCGAGCGCCTCGGCGGCCGCATCCTGATCTTCCTGACGGGTGCTGATGTCCTCGCCGCGGTTGATGCGCTCGGCCTCATCGGCGCTTCGCGCGACCGTGACGCTGACGCCGACCTCGACTTCCGGATGCACGGCGATGGCGATCTTGTGCTTGCCGATGGTCTTGATCGGCGCGTCCAGCATCACCTGGCTGCGGGCAATCGTGACGCCGTCGCTCTCGAACGACGCGATGATGTCGCGAACGGTGACCGATCCGAACAACTGGCCGGTTTCGGAGGCCTGACGCAGCACCACGACGTTGCGGCCATCGATCTTTTCGGCGACTTTGGTCGCTTCGCCCTTGGCCTGCAGGTTGCGCGCTTCGAGTTCGGACTTCATGCCGTCGAACTTGGCGCGATTGTCGGCGGTGGCGCGCAGTGCCTTGCCGCGCTTCAATAGAAAGTTGCGGGCAAATCCGTCCTTGACGCGGACGACTTCGCCCATCTGGCCAAGCTTGGCGACGCGTTCCAGCAAGATGACTTCCATATTAGTTCTCCTTTTGAGGTGTGATGGGGATCTATCGGCTTACAGTCGAAGAGGTGAATTCAGGAGGCGGCGATCGGCGGCGGCCTCCCTTGCAGATAGCGCTGGCGAAATCCGAAAATGGCATCGGCAACGCCGAGAACCGCGATGGCGAGAACGGGCCAGCCGACCACCGCCACGATGGCGTAGGTGCCGCTGAGCCAGAGCGCGCGGCGTTTCAATGCCAGGGTCAACGTGTGCAGCACTGCGAATCCGGTGAGCGCGTAGGCCACCGTCAAGGCAGCGGCGACGATCTGCGCCAGGATCGCAAGCAGCCCGCCGGTGAAGCACAGCGCGATGGCGACCGACAATGCCGCGAGCGTCATCGGCGGCAGCGCCGTGCTCTTCAGGTCGGGCCAGGGACGGTGCAATCGTCCGGAGGTCGCGGTGATTTTTGCGGCGAGCCAGAGGTTGAGGGTCAGCGTCATCATGGCGACGACCTCGGCCGCCGCCGGGGCGATCGTCACCAGGGCGTCGATCAGCGGTTCGATCTCGCCGCTTGACGCGGCGTCCTGGGATTCGAAAATCCGCTCCAGGAATCGCTGCAATGCGCCGGTGATGGTCGCCGCGTCGCTGCCAAGGGTGAGCAGGGCCGTCGTCGTGGTGAGTGCGGCAAAGCCTGCGACCCAAAGCAGGATGCGGCCGACCGGATACCATTCCAGCGCCGGCGCGACAGGCTCGGCGCCGTTGCCCGGCGCGCCGGCATCGGTCATCGGCCGCCCCAGCAGGGCAAGATGACCGAGCCACCAGGCAGGCAGCGCGACCGTGACCGCAAAGGCGATGCAATAGGGCAGGCCGAAGATCGCGCCGAGCGCGGTGGCTGCGGCGATGCCGCCGAGGGTGGCGCTCAGCGCTCCCCATCCGAGGGCCGCCACCATCAGCGGCAGCGGCGCCAGGTAAAACAGCAGCAACGAGATCGGCGCGCCCGATACGATCGAGGCGAACATCAGCGCCGACGCAGCGCCGGCCGCCATGGCGATGAGAACAAGCGCGATCATCAGCTGTCCCGCTCCTTTCGAGCGGTTAGAGGTTCCCTTGAGAACCCCAACCATCGGCAGCCGGACGACCCGGGAGCCTTATGAAATGTTCGATCCGCGGGCCGCCGGCGCCGCGGATCGGGAAGCCTTTAGCGAATGACGTAGGGCAAGAGACCGAGGAAACGCGAACGCTTGATGGCGCGCGCGAGTTCACGCTGCTTCTTGGCGGACACCGCGGTGATCCGGCTCGGCACGATCTTGCCGCGCTCGGACACATAGCGCATCAGCAGCTTGGAATCCTTGTAGTCGATCTTCGGCGCATTCGGACCCGTGAACGGGCAGGTCTTGCGGCGGCGGAAAAACGGACGGCGTGCACCAGCTTCAGCCATGATTCTTACTCCTCAGTCGCTGCTTCGGCATCATCGCGCGGGCGGCGCGGAGGACCGCGGTCGCCGCGGTAGCCGCCACCTTCGCGATCGCCGCGGAATCCGCCGTCGCGGTCGCCACGGAAACCGCCGCCACGGTCATCGCGGTCGCGGTCGCGGTCGGCCTTGCGCATCATCGCCGAGGGGCCTTCCTCATGTTCATCGACGCGAACGCTGAGATAGCGAATCACGTCTTCGCTGATCCGCTCCTGCCGCTCGATCTCGGCGATCGCCGCCGAAGGGGCGTCGATATTGAGCAGCACGAAATGCGCCTTGCGATTCTTGTTCATGCGATAGGTGAGGGAACGCACGCCCCAGTTTTCCATCTTCACGACCTTGCCGCCGAGCTGCTCGACGATTCCGGTCATCTGGGTGGTCAATTCTTCGACCTGCTGGGTGCTCGCATCCTGGCGCGCGAGAAATACATGCTCGTAAAGAGGCATGGCTGTCCTTTCCAAGGTTGGCGCGGTTCCCGGCGGCAAGCCCTTCGAACCCTTCGGAAAGGACTCGACATGCTCAGAAGGCGGAAGCACGGGACGACGGGCCGACTGGCCCTGCCACATCAACATCGCCCAAAAGGTGAAATTGCTGAGACCGTCCGTTCAGCTCCCGGCCGGGATCCACGGATGGCGCGGTTTATACGGATTTTGGCCGTGATGGCAAGGGAAAGCGACCGGACCCGCGCCACGGAGCCCGCCCGCGAACCGGCGGCGGCTTGACACGACAGGCCCCTGCGTGTCTTTCGGCCCAACTTCAGGGGATTTCCAGCGAGTTCAGGGGCGCCATGACGGCAGCATTTACTTTTCCAGGGCAGGGTTCCCAGGCCGTCGGCATGGGCAAGGCATTGGCAGAGGCCTTTCCGGCTGCCCGCGCGGTATTCGACGAGGTGGATGCGGCGCTCGGCGAAAAGCTGACCGCCATCATCTGGCAGGGCCCGGCCGAGATCCTGCAGCTTACCGAAAACGCCCAGCCGGCATTGATGGCGGTCTCGCTCGCGGCCCTGCGCGTGCTGGAGAGCGAAGCCGGCTTCTCGGTCGGACGCGACGCGGCCTTCGTTGCCGGGCATTCGCTGGGAGAATATTCCGCGCTGGCGGCCGCCGGCAGCCTCGGCATCGCCGACACCGCGCGCCTGCTGCGCGTCCGCGGCGTTGCGATGCAGAAAGCCGTGCCGGTGGGGGTCGGGGCCATGGCGGCCTTGCTGGGTCTCGATTACGAGGCGGCGGCGGCCGTGGCGAGCGAAGCCGCGCAGGGCGAAGTCTGCGAGGCCGCCAATGACAATGGCGGCGGTCAGGTCGTGGTTTCCGGCGACCGGGCTGCGGTCGAGCGAGCGCTCGAAATTGCCAAGCTCAGGGGCGCCAAGCGCGCCATGCTGCTGCCGGTATCGGCGCCATTCCATTGCCGGCTGATGCAGCCCGCGGCCGACGCGATGGCCAGGGCGCTGGCGGATGTGAGCATCCGCAGCCCGGTTTCGCCGCTGGTGTCCAATGTGCTGGCGGCACCGATTACCGATCCGGAGGAGATCCGCCGCCGGCTGGTCGAGCAGGTGACGGGAACGGTGCGCTGGCGCGAATCGGTGGCCTACATGGCAAGCCGGGGTGTGACGCGGTTTTTCGAAATCGGCGCCGGCAAGGTGCTGAGCGGATTGGTCAAGCGCATTGCCGACGGTGCCGTTGGTATTTCCGTCAGCGGCCCGAATGACCTTGCGGCTGCAAAAGACGGGCTCGCCGCCGCGCGAGCGGCCTGAGCGAGGGGGAGTCATGATGTTCGATCTGACTGGCAGAACGGCGCTCGTCACCGGCGCGACCGGCGGGATCGGCGGCGCGATCGCGCAGGCGCTGCACGCCCAGGGCGCGACGGTGGCCATTTCCGGAACCAGGCTCGAGGCGCTGCAGACGCTGGCCGGCAAGCTCGGCGAGCGGACTTATGTACTGCCCTGTAACCTCTCCGACACCGCCGAGGTCGAGGCGCTGGTGCCGTCCGCCGAAAAGGCCATGGGCCAGGTCGATATTCTGGTCGCCAACGCCGGCATCACCCGGGACAACCTTTTCGTGCAATTGCGCGACGAAGACTGGGACGATGTCATCAAGGTCAATCTGACGGCGACTTTCCGTCTCGCCCGGGCCGCCACCCGGCTGATGATGCGCAAGCGCTTCGGCCGCATCATCGCGATCACCTCGGTGGTCGGCGTTACCGGCAATCCCGGCCAGGGCAACTACACCGCAGCGAAGGCGGGGCTGATCGGCATGATCAAGACGCTCGGCGCGGAGTACGCCAAGCGCAACGTCACCGCCAACTGCATCGCCCCGGGGTTCATTGCCACGCCAATGACTGCGGCACTCAACGACAAGCAGCGCGAAACCATCCTTTCGAAGGTTCCTGCGGCCCGGCTTGGCACGCCGGAGGATATCGCGGCGGCGGCGGTCTATCTCAGCTCCAACGAGGCTGCGTATGTCACCGGGCAGACGATACATGTCAACGGCGGGATGGCCATGATTTGAGCCGGTTGGCCGGCCGCTTCGGCGAGGCACGGGACAGTTTGCGATGGCCGGTCGAGGCTTGTAGTCAAGGCTAGGGAAGTATGATAACCGAACCAGCAACGGATGGGCAAAGAACGCCATTGCAGGATTTTGAAACCCTGTATATTGGCGGTGCGGAGCCTGCCGTCGTTCGCCGGGCCCTGGTCGGCTAGGACGGGGCCAAATCAAGACGATGCACGACTGCGAAGAAAACTTAACGACCACGATGGCTCGTATTGTCTGGGGTCGGGTCCAATGGAACAAGCACGAGGTTGAACGATGAGTGAGATTGGCGAGCGGGTTAAGAAGATCGTGGTCGAACACCTCGGTGTCGAGCCCGAAAAGGTTGTCGACAACGCGAGCTTCATTGACGACCTCGGCGCCGACAGCCTCGATACCGTCGAGCTGGTGATGGCGTTCGAAGAGGAGTTCGGTTGCGAAATTCCCGACGATGCCGCGGAGACGATCTTGACCGTCGGCGATGCCACAAAATTTCTCGAAAAGAACGCGAAAAGCTGACGCCCGCACGCGGCGCTGACGAAGCCGGACGGGCCGTGGTCGCGCGGTCCACCGGCTTCTTGTTGTGGGCCGCGAATCCTGGGCTGGAGTGCTGGATATGAGGCGGGTTGTGGTCACGGGCCTCGGCATGGTTTCGCCACTCGGCTGTGGCGTCGAACCGACCTGGAAACGCATCCTCAACAGCGAGAGCGGCGCCAGGAAGATCGATACGTTCGACGTCTCGGATCTGACCAGCCGGATCGCCTGCGTGATTCCGCGGGGCGACGGCAGCGACGGCACCTTCAACCCCGACCAGTGGATGGAACCGAAGGATCAGCGCAAGGTCGACGACTTCATCATTTTCGCGATGTGCGCGGCGCGCCAGGCGCTTGACGACGCCGATTGGCACCCGTCCAGCGAACCGGACCGTTGCGCCACCGGGACCATGATCGGCTCGGGGATCGGCGGCCTGTCCGGCATTGCCGACACCGCGCTGCTTCTCAAGGAACGCGGACCGCGCAAGGTCTCGCCCTTTTTCATTCCAGGCCGCCTGATCAATCTTGCCTCGGGCTACGTGTCGATCGAGCACGGCCTCAAGGGGCCCAACCATTCCGTGGTGACGGCATGTTCGACCGGCGCCCACGCGATCGGCGATGCGAGCCGCCTGATCGCGCTTGGCGATGCCGATGTGATGGTGGCGGGCGGGACCGAGTCCCCGATCTGCCGGCTGTCGATGGCGGGGTTTTGCGCGTCGCGCGCGCTGTCGACGGGGTTCAACGATACCCCGGAAAAGGCATCGCGGCCTTATGACCGCGACCGCGACGGCTTCGTGATGGGAGAAGGCGCCGGCATCGTGGTGCTCGAGGAATACGAGCATGCGAAAAGTCGCGGCGCGCGGATCTATGCGGAGGTGATCGGCTACGGCTTGTCCGGCGATGCCTATCACATCACGTCTCCGTCGCCGGACGGTGACGGCGCCTTCCGCAGCATGAGTGCGGCGATGAAACGCGCGGGAATCTCGTCTTCCGACATCGACTACATCAATGCCCACGGAACCTCGACGCAGATCGGTGACGAAATCGAGCTCGGCGCGGTGGAACGGCTGCTCGGCAACGCTGCTTCCAAGGTATCGATGTCTTCGACCAAATCGTCGACCGGACACCTGCTCGGGGCGGCCGGCGCGGTCGAGACGATCTTCAGCATCCTTGCGATTCGGGACAATGTCGCGCCGCCGACCATCAACCTCGAAAACCCCTCGGTGCAGACCTCGATCGATCTGGTGCCGCTGACGCCGCGCAGGCGCGAGATCAACATCGCGCTGTCGAATTCGTTCGGGTTCGGGGGGACCAACGCGTCCGTGATCATGCAGCGCGTCGCCAACTGAGGCGGCGTACCGGGAAGAGTCCACCGTTTCGCCGCATTCGGTGATAAATCCTAGCTTTGGGCGTAGACTACTGGCCGATGCGGGACCTTCCGCCGGGCCACGATTGAACCGACAGGATTCAGGTTGCATCGATGAGTGAAAGGCCGCCCATTTCGCCACGGAGTCCGCGCGCCGCGCTGGAGCCCGAGCAGGTCCCGCCGCCGCCCAAGCGCTCGGAGCGGGCCCGCAATCCATTCGTGGTGGTCGGCAATGCCGTCATTACCATCGTGCTGGTGTTGATGATCGCCGTCGGCGGCGGATATTTCTACGGCAAACAGAAGATCGAGGCGCCGGGCCCGTTGCAGGAGGACAAGGTCGTCAACATCCCGGCGCGCGCGGGAATGACCGACATTGCCGATATCCTGCAGCGCGAAGGCGTGATCGACAATAATCGCTGGGCATTCATCGGCAGCGTGTTTGCGCTGAAGGCGCGCTCCGAACTCAAGCCCGGCGAATATCTGTTCCAGAAGAATGCCAGTCTGCGCGATGTCATCGGCACCATGGTCGATGGCAAGGTGGTGCAGCACGCCATCACGATTCCGGAAGGCCTGACCTCCGAGCAGATCGTGGCCCGGCTTTCCGACAACGATATCCTTTCCGGCACCGTCCGCGAGATACCGCGCGAGGGTACCTTGCTTCCGGAAACCTACAAATTTCCCCGCGGCACTTCCCGCGACCAGGTGATCGCGCGCATGCAGCAGACCCAAAAGCGCGTGCTGGCGGAAATCTGGGAACGCCGCAATCCCGACATTCCGGTCAAGACGCCGGAACAGCTGGTGACGCTGGCCTCGATCGTGGAAAAGGAAACCGGCAAAGCGGACGAGCGCAGCCGGGTAGCTGCGGTATTCGTCAACCGGCTGCGGCAGAAGATAAAGCTGCAATCGGATCCGACCATCATCTACGGGCTGGTCGGCGGCAAGGGAACGCTTGGGCGGCCGATCAAGCGCAGCGAAATCCTCCAGCCATCGCCCTACAACACCTATGTGGTCGACGGCCTCCCGCCTGGACCGATCGCCAATCCAGGGCGCGCCTCGCTGGAAGCCGCGGCCAATCCGGCCCGCACCCGCGACCTGTTCTTCGTCGCGGACGGCACCGGCGGCCATGCCTTTACCGAGACCTACGACCAGCACCAGAAGAACGTCGCCAGACTGCGCGCGATGGAAAAGCAGATTCAGAACGATACGGTCGAGCCGCCTGACGATCCGCCGCCGGCCGCCGCGCCGGCCGACGCCACCCCCACCGCAGCGACCACGGCCAAGCCGCCCGCACCGAAAAGGCCGGCTCGCAGCGCTCCGGCCCGGCAGGGCGCGGCGCAATCGACGGCGGCGCCGCGGGTGGTCCAGCAATAACGCGTTGCCGGCGGCCGCAAGCCGCAACCGAATTCCACTTTGCGCCAAAACGGCTTAAGGTCGCGCGGTGTTCGGCGAATCTCACGCCGCCATGATCAGGAGAATTTCATTCAATGGCGCTGTCGAGCATGACCGGCTTTGCCCGAAGCCACGGTGCCAGCGGACCGTATACGTTCGAGTGGGAACTGAAGTCGGTCAACGCCAAGGGCTTTGACCTGCGCATGCGGCTGCCGCCTGGCTGGGACGACCTTGAACTGGCGGTCAAGAAGCGCGCCGGGGAGCTGCTGTCGCGGGGCACGGTCTATGCCAATTTGAACGTCAAGCGCGCCGGCGCGGTCTCGTCGATCCGCATCAACGAAGAGGTGCTGGCCTCGATCGTGAAGGTTGCCGGCGTGCTCGCCGGCAAGATCGACGCGGTGGCGCCGAGCATCGACGGGCTGTTGGCGATCAAGGGCGTCATCGAGGTGGTCGAGCCGGAGAGCGATGAGACGGAAGACAAGGCTGCGAAGGCCGCGGCCGCCGCCTCGTTCGAACAGGCGCTCGCCGACCTCGTCGCGATGCGTCGGCGCGAGGGGACCACGCTCGGTCAAGTGCTTTCGCAAAGAATGGATGAGATCGAGCAACTGGCGAGAAGGGCCGAAGCCGCCCCCGGCCGCAAGCCCGAAGCGATCAAGGCGCGGCTTGCCGAGCAGGTCGCGGCCCTGCTGGATTCTTCCGAGCGCTTCGATCCCGACCGGCTCAACCAGGAAGCCATCATGATCGCCGCCAAGGCCGACATTCGCGAAGAACTCGACCGCATCGCCTCGCACATCGCGCAGGCCCGCGAGATGATCGGCAAGGGCGGCCCGGTCGGACGGCGGCTCGATTTCCTGGCGCAGGAATTCAACCGCGAGGTCAATACCTGCTGCTCCAAGTCCAACGACATCGAACTGACCAACACCGGTCTCGAGATGAAGAACGTGGTCGAGCAATTCCGCGAACAGGTTCAGAATCTGGAGTGACGCATGACGACCGGCCACCACGGCATCGACGGGGTTGAGCGACGCGGACTGATGTTCGTGCTGTCGTCGCCGTCGGGCGCGGGAAAGACCACGCTGTCGCGGCTGCTGATCGACCGGATGCCCGGCCTGAAGATGTCGGTGTCGGCGACGACGCGGCCGATGCGGCCGGGCGAGGTCGATGGCCGCGATTATCTGTTCGTCGACAAATCGACATTCGAGGCGATGGCGACGCGGGAAGAACTGCTTGAATGGGCCACCGTGTTCGACAATCGCTACGGCACCCCGCGCGCGCCGGTCGAAGCCGCGTTGTCGGCCGGCCAGGACGTGCTGTTCGACATCGACTGGCAGGGTACCCAGCAATTGCGGGAAAAAGCCCGGGCCGACGTCGTCAGCGTGTTCATCCTGCCGCCGTCGGCGGCCGACCTCGAGAAGCGGCTGCATACCCGTGCGCAGGATTCGGACGCGGTGATCCGCGGCCGGATGAGCCGGGCGACCCACGAACTGAGCCACTGGGCGGAATACGACTACATCGTGATCAATCACGATATTGATGAGGCGTTTGCCGAGGTGCAGTCGATCCTGAAAGCCGAGCGGCTGAAGCGCGAACGCCGCACCGGCCTGACGACCTTCGTGCGGCAGTTGCAGCGCCAGCTCGAGAAGTAGCGCGACGCTCAGCTGGCCGGGCTTCGCGCCAGCCGCGCCAGCATTTCCGCGATCCTGTCGTCCGGATCCTCCGCCGCGCGCGGCTCGCGGGGAGCGTTGGCGACGTGCGTCCGCCGGCCGGCGTGCGGGTAGCCCAATGACGATGGACGGCCGCTGTCGGCCGAATCCCAGATCGCGCGCCGGTCGCCGCGCATTCCATGCTGGCCGCGCCGGCGGGTGTTGACGAACCTGGAAATCGTGCCTGCCAGGATGCCGGCCAGCGTCAGCGCGCCGATCAGGACCATCAGCAGCGTCCGGATCGAGCCGAGCGGAGTTTCGGAGGAGTCGGCTGCGGCCATGGCAACCTCGCCGGGATCGGGCTGCCCCGCCGCCGCCGGAGCGGTTGACCCCTGAGTTGCCGCAGTTTCGGTCGGTGCCGCCGCGGACGAGTTGACGCCCGACGGATCGGGCCAGCGCCAGGCGACGACCGATCGTTGCGGGTTGGCGTCCGCTGCGCTGGCAGTCGGGTTATCGAGCGTGGCTGCCGCATTCGCACCGGCCGGCCGCGTGGCGAGGTTGATATCCGGCGCGACGGGCGGCTGAGGTCCGGTGAGTTCGGCACGGGCATTCGCGACCGAACGTGGCATCGCAGCATCGGCTTGCGGCAAGACCGGCTTTGCGGGTGGCGAAGAATTCGACGGAGCGAGCTGCGAAACCTTGTCGCGCTCGCCCTTCAAATACCAGCAATGACGTTTGGTGGCATGATCGAGGCGGTAGTACCAATGGCTGCCTTGCGGCGCGACGTCGTTCGGTCCGGCAAGGCAGGCGTCCGCCGCGGATGTTGCGCCCTGCGATGTGGTTGCAAGCGGGGCGCCGGCAACCAGGCTGGCGAAAAGGGCTGACGCGAATTTCGCGGTTCGGTTCGACATGGGCATCTCCGGCGATTACGGAACACTTCGCAAGCCCAATCTCGGCAAAGACTTGGGTCGCAAT
>Ga0302157_10001125_pt1 | contig 33409 bp, 36 predicted proteins | sample I_Bog_N3_3_FD_193502 | JGI IMG/M metagenome (GOLD analysis project Ga0302157, IMG submission 193502) | Peat permafrost microbial communities from Stordalen Mire near Abisko, Sweden - I_Bog_N3_3 | ecosystem: Environmental > Terrestrial > Soil > Wetlands > Peat | place: Sweden: Abisko, Stordalen...
CTGGTGCTCAACCTGGCTTTCGGCTGGTGGTGGGCCGATCCCGTCGCGGGCCTGGTGATCGTCTACTACGCGATGCGCGAAGCGGTCCAGATTTTTCGGGCACAGTGACCCTTTCGGGCACAGTGACCCTTTCGGGCACAGTGACCCTTTCGGGCACAGTGACCCTTTCGGGCACAGCCACCGGCGGCCGGCAGCCGGGCTAGCGCCCCTGGCGAATAAGCCGTTGCCGTATTTCGAAAGCCAGCACGCCCGCAATGCAGAGCCCGGCAAGAGAGAGCCCGGCCAGGATCCAGCCCAGTGTCATCGTTTCGAACCACCCGTGCTGCGGCAATGAACGCCCATTTTTATACCCCCACAAGGAGTGTCACCCGTCGGTGGCGGATCGCCTAAGCGGGCCAGCATCCGCTGTTCGTAAAACGAACGGCGGCTACTGCTGGTGGGTAATGTTCCAGCCGCCGGAGCCGAGGAAGGTTTCAAGCTGCTGGATGCGACGGTTGATGTCATCGAGTTGCTCCGGCAAATCGGCCCACCCGGCCGGTCGTTCGTGGCCGGCGATACCCGGCGCGGGGTCTGCGGTGAGGGCCAGGAGGCTCCGGAGCCGGCGGGCTTCGCGCCGGGCCCGCAGGAGTTCGCGGAGCGCCTCGAGCTGCGCCCGTTCCGAGTGCTCGTCGGCGGTGGCGGGCCGGTAGGCGCCGTCGATTCCCGAGATCCAGGCGTCGAACTCCGCAACCGTCAGCGCCTCGACCTCGGGGATGAGATTCGGCAGGTCGAGGTGCTCGTGCGGCGAGCCGAGCGGCGCCAGAATGAACACGGGCGAGACCCGCAGCGCCCGGGCAATGTTGAGGAGCTGCGCTACGGCGAGGTCGTTTTTCCGGCCCGCCTCGATGTTCTGGAGGATCGACTCGGTCACCGAGCCTCCCGGGATCGCCTCCGCGAGGGCCCGCGCGCTGGCGAAGCCGCGAGCCTTTCGCAGCGCTGCGATCCGGGCGCCGACTGTGGTCGCGGTTTTGAAATCTGCCATAACGACAGAGTATTCGTGACCTATAAGGACATGCTCCGTGGTGCGCGGCTAGCATCGAATACGACAGGAATTCGAGGCCGCACAGTCATGACAGTCATCGCACCACCGACCTTCGCTGAGCTTACCCAGCACGAGATTGACGCCATCCGGCGTGATTTCCCGATCCTGAGCGGTGAGGTGAATGGGCGCCCGCTTGTCTACCTCGACTCGGGTGCGACCTCCCAGAAACCGCGCTCCGTCATCGACACCGAGCGCGACTACTACGAACACGAGAATGCCGCCGTCCACCGCGGAGCCCACACTCTCGCAGCGCTCGCGACGGAGCGATTCGAGGATGCGCGCGCAACGGTCGCGCGGTTCATCGGGGCGCGCGAGAACGAGATCGTGTGGACCTCAAACGCGACGGAGGCTCTCAACCTGGTGGCGTATGCGATTGGCAATGCGACCGCGGGGCGTGGCGGTGATGCGGCGAAGCGATTCCGGCTGTCGCCCGGTGACGAGCTCCTGGTCACCGAGATGGAGCATCACGCCAACCTGCTGCCGTGGCAGGAGCTCGCCGCGCGCACCGGGGCGGTCCTGCGCTACATCCCCATCGCCGATGACGGCGCTCTTCGGATGGAGGAGGCCCAGCAGCTGGTCAACAGCCGAACGCGCGTTGTCGCTTTCACACACGTTTCGAATGTGCTCGGCATCGTGAATCCGGTCAGTGAACTGGTGGCGCTGGCCCACGGGGTGGGCGCGCTGGTCGTGCTTGATGCCTGCCAGTCCGCGCCCCACTTCGCCCTGGATGTCGTCGGGCTCGATGTCGATTTCGCCGCCTTCTCCGGCCACAAGATGCTGGGCCCGACGGGAGTCGGAGTGCTGTACGGTCGCGCGGAGTTGCTGGATGCGCTCCCGCCGTTTCTCACCGGCGGGTCGATGATCACAACGGTGACCATGGAGAGCGCCGAATACCTTCCCGCACCGCACCGGTTCGAGGCGGGTACCCAGCGCGTTTCGCAGGCGATCGCGCTGGGCAGTGCCGTCGACTATCTGGCCGGCATCGGCATGTCGCGCATCGCGCAGCACGAGTCGGCTCTCGGCCAGCTTCTGGTCGCCGGGTTGGAGGATATCCCCGGGGTCACCGTGCTGGGTCCCCGCGCTGGCGAGCCGCGGGTCGGGCTGGCGAGCTTCGATGTGCGCGGGGTGCACTCGCATGACATCGGCCAGTTTCTCGATGACCGGGGGATCGCCGTGCGCGTCGGCCACCACTGCGCGCAGCCGCTCCACCGCCGCCTCGGGGTGACTTCGTCGACCAGGGCGAGCGCGTACCTCTATACGACGACGGATGAGGTCGGCGAATTTCTCGACGCTGTCAGGGATGCGACGACGTTCTTTGGAGTGACGCCGTGAGTTCGGCGATGGAGTCGTTGTACCAGGAGGTCATCCTCGACCTTTCGCGCCATCCGCACGGGGTCGGGCTTGAGGGCAACGCCAGTGGCACCGCGCACCAGGTGAATCCGACGTGTGGCGATGAGGTGACGCTCGAGGTGCACCTCGAACCGGGGACCGACCGTATTCGTTCGATCCGCTGGGACGGGCATGGCTGCGCGATTTCGCAGGCATCCGCATCCCTTTTTTCGGACCTGGCTCCCGGTCTGACGGCCGCAGAACTGAGTGAGCGAATCGAGGTGTTTCGAACGGCCATGCGCTCGCGCGGCACGATCGAACCGGACGAAGAGTTGCTGGGCGATGCGGTCGCGTTGGGCGGGGTTTCGCGGTATGTGGCCCGGGTGAAGTGCGCGATGCTCGCGTGGGTTGCGGGCGAGGAAGCCCTCGCCGCGGCGGTTTCTGTGTAATTGCGCTGATTTTCCGAAAGGATTTACCAGAGTCCTAGCCGTGGCCACAAGACTACCGTAACATTTCGTCATGTAAGGGTTCGCGTCCCCCGCTGAATTTGTCAGCAACGTGAATTACGGATGGGCTTTCTCTCTTGATGAACATGACTTCCAAGATGATGGACTCGATGACCATGCCGGGCATGGACATGATGGCGATGAACGAACTCATCGAGGCGTGCGCTGCATGCGAGCAGGCGTGCACTATCTGCTCTGACAGCGCAATGATGTCGGGCGACATGGCCAAGTGCGCGTCCATGTGCATGGACTGCGCCGACATGTGCAACACCATGATGCGGGCCATGATGCGCCCGACGGGCTACGACATGACCGCCATGATGGCCATGATGCAGGCCTGCATGGCGATGTGCATGGCGTGCGCCGACGAGTGCAAGATGCACGCCGACATGAGCGATCAGTGCGCGATGTGTGCCGAAGCGTGCATGCAGTGCGCGGCGGCCTGCCAGAAGATGATGGACTCGATGAAGTCCATGATGAGTGCCTAGTTTGTGAACTCGGCGACGCTGATCCAGGCGCCGCCGATGGCGAGCACGTGGTAGACCGAGTGCAGTGCGACGGGTTCTCCAACCTCTAGCAACTCACCCGGGTTCGAGTGGTGCCAGAGCGCGACGGTCTGCCCGTCGTCGAGTGTGGTGACTGAGATCGTCCCGCTCGCTGAGACTGCGTCCACTATCGCGTCGCGCCATTTAGTCGACGTCGCTCCCGCAAGACGCGTTTGCATGAACGATAGCGAGTGGCCGCCATCCCACCGGTCGTGGCCCATGCCACAGGCGCACAGCTCGTGTTCGTCGCGGGTGCGATCGATACGAAGGCCGGGCTCTGACTCGGACATGGCTCCTGCAATGGTCGTCTCGTGGTTTGGAAAGTTTCCCTAGAGTAGGCAGTTTTTGGTCCGTGGCCCTAGTGCCGTCGTCACATAGTGAAACAGGCCGTCATCCGTCCCATCCCCGTGAGGGGCGTCATTCTGGTCTCTGGACCCGGCGCCAGAGACCAGAATGACGCCCCTCACGGCTGGGAAAAGGGACGGCGGGGACGGCCGGGAGAAGTGACGATTTGAGGACAGTTCGGCCCGAGCCGAGCGAGCGCCATACGCTCGTAGAGTGAAGACGAGTGTCGAATCCTCCCGTGACTCGGCGAGCCGTGACGCGGTCAGCCGTGACGCGGTCAGCATTCTCGACCGGCGCGTGTTGCTAGTGGAGGACGACCCCACGGTCGCCGAAGTGGCCGCGTCGTATCTTCGTGCCGCGGGCCTGCTGGTCTCGCACGTCGGGGACGGCTTTTCCGCCCTCGCCGCAATGGAACATACGCGGCCCGACCTCGTTGTCCTGGATCGGTTGCTCCCGGGGATCGACGGAGTGGAGGTCTGCCGTCGCATTCGCGCGACGTCGGCGACCCCGATCATCCTATTGACCGCCCTGGGCTCGGAGGATGATCGCATCGAGGGATTATCGGCCGGCGCCGACGACTACCTCACGAAACCCTTCTCACCGCGCGAACTCGTTCTTCGGGTCCAGTCGGTGCTTCGACGATCGGTGGCGCCGTTTGATCCGGAGTCGATCATCCGTTTCGGTCCGTTTCGACTCGATCCGTCCGCTCGACGCGCGAGCAAGGATGAGGCCGAGCTCACCCTCACCTCGCGGGAGTTCGACCTTCTGGAGTTCTTCGTCAAGCATCCCAACCAGGCATTCAGCCGGCCGGAGTTGCTTGCCGGGGTGTGGGGGTGGACGGTCGGCGACCTGTCCACGGTGACCGTTCACGTGCGGCGCCTCCGGGAGAAAATCGAGGTTGCGGTCGCTGACCCCCAGTTCGTCGTGACGGTGTGGGGCGTCGGGTATCGCTTCGAGGAGGGGCGCGCGGATGCCTATCGCTGACACCCTCGACATCATCGGTATCGCGCTGGGTGCGTCGCTCCTGGTTGCGGTGATCGGCACCGCGGTGCTTGTGCTGCTTCGCCGTTCGCCCGTGGCCCTGCAGCTTGCCGTACTTGTCGGAATTGCGGCGGCGGCGATCGTCGTCAGCATGATCGCGGTGGCGAACTGGATGTTCCTGTCCCGTCACGACCTCGTCGTCGCGATCTATGTCGCGGCGATCGCGGGAGGCGTGTCGCTGGCCATCAGCGTGGCTCTCGGGCTGGTGGTATCCCGAAACGTTCGGCGGCTCACCACGGTGGCCCGCGGGATCGGCGATGGCGCGGCGGGACTGCCCACCGGCGGCGGTTCGAGCGCCGAACTTCGAGCCCTTGCCCTCGAGCTGGGGGCGACGAGCCAGCGGCTGGAGGAGTCCCGCGAGCGCGAGCAGCGACTCGAGACTTCACGGCGTGCCCTCATCGCGGGCATCTCCCACGACCTCCGGACGCCTCTGGCCGGAATTCGCGCCATGTCGGAGGCGCTCGAGGATGGGCTCGTGGATGACCAGCAGCGCTACCTGCGCCAGATGCGGGTCAAAGTGCACCAGCTCGACGGAATGGTGGAGGACCTGTTCCAGCTCTCGCGTGTGGACTCGGGCCTGCTCACGCTGGCCCTGAGCGATGTCTCGCTCTACGACGTGGTCAGCGATGCGGTGGCCGACCTTGGCCCTCTCGCATCCGGTCGGTCGATCACGGTCGAAGCTTCCAACGTCGACGACCTCACCGTTCGAGCGGACCCGCGGGAGCTGTCCCGTGCCATGAGCAATCTCCTGACCAACGCCGTGCAGCACACACCGCCGGGTACGCCTGTCACGGTCCTCGCCGGGCGGAGGCCCGACGGCAGGCCGAGCGTTTCGGTTATCGACGGTGGTGGCGGGATTCCTGAGGACGAGCTTGAGCGCGTATTCGAGGCAGGATGGCGCGGCCAGCCTTCGCGTGCACCGCTCGATGGATCCAAATCCGGGGGCGCGGGACTCGGGCTGGCAATCGTGGCGGGGATCCTGAAGGCGCACAACGGCGAGGCGACCGTGCGCAACGTGCCGGGTGGCTGCCGGTTCGACCTCATCCTTCCCGCGTAGGGCGCTTCCCTGTCCGGCAGCGAGACTGTCACCGTTCTGTAAGCGGATCGCCGGGAGCCGACCTGCGTCCTTTTCGTAGCCTGACATCACGCGCACGACGCGCGGCGGACTTCGAGCGGATGGGGCGCGCGACCGGTGGAAGACGAGCCAGCTACGATCGACCAGCTGATGGACTCCGTGAAGGCGGGCGAGCCGGGAGCGTTCACTCGACTCCATCTCGCGACCGAGTCGAGAGTGCGATCAACGGTTCTCCGCATCCTGGTCGATCCGTGGCAGTCGGATGAAGTGACCCAGGAGGTCTTTCTCGAGGTCTGGCGCAAGGCCGCTCTGTTCGACACCGGTCGCGGCAGCGCGCTCTCCTGGGTGCTGACGATCGCAACGCGGAGGGCGATCGATCGCGTTCGAGCGGTTCAGGCGTCCCGCGAGCGCGATGTCAGGGATGCGGAACGTGGGGCGGATGGCCCCCGCGACCTGGTGTGGGAAGCGGTGCAGGCACGGTTCGACCAGGCGACGTTGTTGCAGGGGCTGCAGCGCATTACTCCGCTGCAGCGCGAGGCGTTGACGTCGACTTATCTCCATGGTCGAACGATTTCTCAGGCGGCGCACCACCTCGGCGCATCCGAATCTGCTGTGAAGGCCAGGGTGAGCGAGGGAATCGCGCACCTGAGGAAGGTGATCGCGGCGGCAGGCGAGGCTGCCTGACTCGCCACACCTCCCCTGAGGGGCGTCATTCTGGTCCCTGGGCCTGGGCCCAGAGACCAGATTGACGCCCCTCAGGATGGGTTTCGGGCCCATCAGGGTGTGTTCCGGGGCTGTTCTACGTGACGTAGAGTGAATGTGTCCCGGAAGGCGCCCAGCCGCCCGGACACCGGAAGGAGCCGCCGTGATCACCGAATACGTCGTTGCGGGAATGAGCTGTGAGCACTGCGTGAACAGCGTCACCAACGAGCTGTCCCAGCTCGACGGCGTGACGAGCGTCGCCGTAGACCTGGATGCGGGACGCGTCAGTGTGACGAGCGGTCATCCTCTCGTGCTCGCCCAGGTGCGAAGCGCCATCGATGAGGCAGGTTACGACCTCGTCGACGGCACCGAAGCCCGCGCACTGTAGTCGCATGGTCGGGACCGGTCTGTGACCGCGATTTTCCCGCAGTCGCTGCGGAGCACACGATCCTGGTGGGTCATCGCAATCTTTGCCGTGCCGACGGCCGTGGTTGTGACAGTGGTCGCTCTCGAGGGGCAGAAGACGTACCAGCTGGTTTCCGACTCCTACCCGGGACCACTCACGGCCAACCTGAGCGCGCTGCTGCAATTGGTCGCGCTGGTGGCGTCGACCGTGTGCATCGGCGCCGCCGTGTACTCCGCCTTCCTGAGGTTGCGCACCGGGCGCGATCGGATGCTCGCCGACTACGCCGCAGACCTGAAGCTCGTTCGCCGCAGCTCCCTGGTGTGGCTGGTTGCCGCGGCAGCGCTCGTCCCCGTGGATGCGGCCGACTCGAGCGGCCTGACCATCTCGAGGTTGCTCACCCCGGGCGCCTTGCCATACCTGGTGGAGGCAACCTATCTGCCGCGCGCCTGGATTGCCGTCGTGATCTGCGCGCTCGCCGTCTTCATCGTCGCGTTCTTCGCACGTAAATGGCATTCCCTCGTCTTCATCATCGGTGCGTCGGCGATCGGAATCCTGGCGCCGGTTGTCGTGAACCAGGTGCTCGTGGGTCCGAATCACGACTTCGGTGGGGATGCCGCGATCATCGGGACCCCGGTCACTGCTGTCGTCTTCGGTGCCCTGGGCGTTCTCGTCTTCCGGATGCTCTCCGGCAGGCGGATCAGCGCATCCACGGGCCGCCGATTCTTTGTCGTAGCGTCCATCGGCTGGGTGGTGATCACCGGCACGACCGTGGTCGTGTGCCTATTCGAACTGGACGGCGGATCGCCGTTCGCGACGCCGACGGGTGAACTGTTCCTTGCCCGTTTCGCGCTCCTGGCCGCTGCCGGGGCGGCGGGCTGGCTCGCGTGGCGTCGTCGAGGAGTGGATAAGGCGGTCAGTCCGCGTGCACGCCCGTGGCTCATCGCGGCCTCGGTCTGCTGTGTGCTCTACCTCGGGATCGTCGAGGCAATGACGAAGATCGCGCCGCCGCAGTATTTCGCGCCGACGAGCGTCTCGCAGGTGTTCCTCGGCTATAACGTCAACGCCGCGCCGACCGCGTTGGTGCTGGCCTTCGACTGGCGGATCAACATCCTGTTTCTTGTGCTGTCTGCCGCTGGCATGGGTCTCTACGGTTTTGCGTACCTGAAGCTTCGACGTCGAGGCGATGCCTGGCCGGTCGGTCGGATGATCTCGTGGATGCTGGGATGGATCGTCATCTTCGTCACAACATCCTCCGGAATCGGACGCTACTCGACCGCGCAGTTCAGTACGCACATGATCCTGCACATGAGCCTCAACATGCTCGGCCCGATCCTGCTCGTGCTCGGCGGGCCGATCACGCTCGCCCTGCGCGTGTCGCCCGCCCACCGGCCGGATGAGCCTGCCGGGTTGCACGAGTGGGTCAACGCGCTGCTCGCCTGGCCGTTCGTTCGGCACCTGTACAACCCGCTCCTGGTGTGGGTGGGTTTCGTCGGTTCGTACTGGCTGCTCTACTTCACCAATATCTTCAACCTGGCAATGCGGTACCACTGGGCGCACCAGCTGCTGGACCTGCACTTCGTGTTCATCGGCTACCTGTTCTACAGCCTCGTGATCGGTGTGGACCTGCCCCCGAGGCCGCTGCCGCACATCGGCAAGCTCGGTCTCGTTTTCGCTGCGATGCCGTTTCACGCGTTCTTCGGCGTCATCGTGATGACCCAGTCAACGGTCATCGCGAAGGAGTTCTACAACTACCTCGACCTGCCGTGGATGACGAACCTGAAGGCCGACCAGTACCTCGGCGGCGGTATCGCGTGGGCTGCCGGCGAACTGCCCCTGCTGGTGGTGATCATCGCCCTGATTACCCAGTGGGCGAAACAGGATGCCCGCCTCGCGAAACGCACCGACCGGCACCTTGACGCCGGGCTGGACGACAGCTTCGACGACTACAACACCATGCTGAAAGACCTGGCGGCACGGCGCGAGGTGCCGCTCAGCGCACGCACGACGAGGAGCGAGGGCGAATGACATCGGTATACGCCGGTCCGGCCACTGGCACACAGGAGTTGCTCGAGCTGAATATCGGCGGCATGACGTGCGCCGCGTGCGCGAACACCATCGAGCGCAGGCTCAATCGTCTGGAGGGTGTCGACGCGACTGTCAATTTTGCGACCGAGCGGGCTCTCGTCAGCGGCCTGACCGTGGCCGAGGCGGATCGTGCGATCGAGGCCGTGACGAAGGCCGGGTATTCGGCGAGCGTGCGCACAGACGCCGACGACGCCTGGACCGAACGTGCCGCATCCGTGCGTATCTCGTCACTGCGCCGCCGGCTTGCGGTGTCCGCTTTGCTTACTGTGCCGGTGTGCGACTTCACCATCCTGTTCGCGCTGGTCCCTCACCTGCGATTCCCTGGGTGGGAGTTGCTGTGCATCCTGTTGACGATCCCGGTGGTCACCTGGGGGGCATGGCCGTTTCACCGGTCCACGTTCCGTAACCTGCGGCACGGTTCGCTCAGCATGGATACCCTCGTGTCGCTCGGCAGTATCGTCGCGTTCGGCTGGGCGATCTACACCATGCTCTTCGATCCGTCGCTGCGGCCCGGCTACTGGCTGGGCTTCGGGGCGACCCCTACCGGCGCCGACTCGATCTACCTGGATGTCGCGGCCGGCATGATCACGTTCCAACTGGGCGGCCGGTACTTCGAGACCAGGGCACGGCGCCGTGCCGGTGATGTACTGAATGCGATCGGCAGTCTTGCTGCCCGCGAGGTGCGGATCGAGGACGCCGACGGGGCCCTGCGAATCGTGCCGGCTTCTGCCCTCAAGGTCGGTGACGTCTTCGTGGTGCTGCCGGGGGAGCGGCTCCCCGCGGATGGCGTGGTGAGGTCCGGCACGTCCTCGCTCGACACCAGCGCCATGACCGGAGAGGCGGTCCCCGTCGAGGTCGCGCCGGGTGACTCGGTGCTCGGAGGGACCTTCAATCACACCGGCAGGCTGGCGATTGCCGCGCGCTCGGTTGGGGCGAACACGCGTCTCGCCCAGATGGCGGCGATCGCCGAGGATGCGCAACGTCGTAAGGCGAAGGTGCAGACGTTTGCGGACGCGGTTTCGTCCGTGTTCATCCCGATAGTTCTTGGCCTCGCCGTGGTTGTGACCGTCATCTGGCTGCTCATCGGCGTCGGGACCGGCCAGGCCATCGGCAATGGAATCGCTGTGCTCATCATCGCGTGCCCGTGTGCCCTGGGCCTCGCCACCCCCACGGCGCTGATGGTGGGAATCGGTCGTGGCGGGCAGCTGGGGATTCTCGTCAAGGGACAGGATGCGCTGGAGGCCAGCGGCGTCATCGACACGGTGGTACTCGACAAGACCGGCACGGTGACCACGGGCGAGATGGCGATGACGGATTTCGTGATCGCCGCGGGGGAGAACGAGGACGCGGTTCTTCGGCTGGTCGGTGCGGTCGAGGCCGCATCCGAGCACTCGATTGCGAGGGCGATCTCGACCGCGACCGCCGCCCGTGTCTCGCGAATCCCTCGGGTCACCGGTTTTCGCGCGCTCCCAGGCCTCGGCGCCGAGGGAGTCGTCGACGGAAGACCGGTGCTCATCGGAAGTCCACGCCTGGTCCGGGAGGCGGGCATCGTGCTCAGCCTTCACCTTGCAAGCGCCGTCGAGCGTTTCGGGCGGGAGGGCAGCACCGCCGTTGTGGCGGTCGTCGCGGGGGATCCTGTTGCGGTCTTCGCGGTCACGGATGAGGTCAAGCCATCGGCAGCGCCCGCCATTGCGGCGCTGAAAGCTCTCGGGCTGCGCACGATCCTTCTTTCCGGGGACGCGGAGAGGGTCGCAACCGCGGTGGGAAACCAGATCGGCGTCGACGAGGTCATCTCCGGTGTGCTCCCGGGAGACAAGGCAGCGGTCATCGAGGGCCTGCAGGCATCCGGACGGCGCGTGGCAATGGTGGGTGACGGCATCAACGACTCCGCGGCGCTCGCGACCGCGAACCTCGGGATGGCCATGGTCAGGGGCAGCGATATCGCAATGAAGTCGGCCGACATCATCCTCGTTCGCGACGACCTGCGGGTGATCGTGGATGCCGTGCTGCTGTCGCGAAGGACCCTGAGAACGATCCGCGGCAACCTCGTGTGGGCCTTCGGCTATAACGTCGCCGCCATTCCGATCGCCGCGCTCGGACTCCTCAATCCGTTGATCGCGGCCGCCGCGATGGCGCTCTCTTCGGTTTTCGTGATTTCGAACAGCCTGCGACTGCGGTCGTTCGAACCGATGAAATCATCCCCGGTTGAGGCTGGATCCCTGGACGGCTAGGGGTCAGCGGCGCACAAGAAACTGCGTCGCGGATGCGGCCGACCGAATTCGGCGGATGCCGCGCGCGGGCAGCCTGCCGGCGTTGTCGACGAGTCGCGCCGCACGCAACTCCATGGACTCGCTGCCTCGAAGCTGGCCCACCTTGACGAGCGCGTTGGCCGAATCTACGACACCGCAGGATCGTGACGCGCAATCATCGGCAATGAGCTCGACCAGCAGGTGTGCCGAACGCTCAAATTCCCGCGCACCGAGGAAGGCGGGCAGGCAGGCGTGGTTCAGCTGGCTCAGGCTCGCCACCAGCCCGTGGTGGTGAGTAAGGTGCGCACGCTCGTGTTCGATGACGGACCGCAGCTGACCGGGAGTGAGTTCGGCTTCAAGCTGCGATGTGACGACGATTCTCCGGTCATCGCCCGCGAAGCTCATCGCGAGTGGCGCGGCGCACTCGACATAGTTCACTTGGATGCCCGACACCATGACCTGACGGTAGGAGGAGGTCGCTTCGAGCAGCATCAACTGCTGGTTGGCTCGTCGTTTCGCGGCGTCGATCGGCTCGATGCGCGAAGCGACCAGCGCGATCACACCGCCGAGCACCGCGAGCCCCACCCAGGCGAATACCACTATGACTGTCGGACCAAGCCAGCCGTTCGGCACCGAACGGGTCGAATCGGTTCCCATCGCAAGGCCGATCGACCAGCTGAGGCTCCCCAGCAGGGCAAGCAGGCTGCTGAGGAAAGCGGCCAGCCAGAGTCCCAGAGCAAGCCGCGGGTAGCGAACGCGCCAGGCTCCGCGTGACAGCAGCAGCGGGGATGCGAGGGCAGCGACCACCGCATAGCCGAGCAGACTGAGAAGAACGACCATCCCGCGTCTACTTCGACTTCGCCGCAGGCCGCACGTTCAGCGCTGTGCGCAGAATCTCGAGGTGACCTTCATCCAGTTCGCCGGCGAAGCGCATGAGTGCGGCGCTCGAATCATCGGCATTGAGTAGCGCGGAAATCATGGCATCGGCCGTGAATTGCGATTCGGGTGCCGATGCGGCGAAGACGGCCTCGCCGGACGGTGACGGACCCCGCTGCACGAGACCTGACGCTCCGAGTCGATCGAGCACGGTTAGCAGTGTGGTGATTGCGGGAACCGCGTCGCTTTCGTCGAAGCTCGAGCGGATCTGCTTGGCCGTGAGCGGCGCGTCCGCCGCCCAGAGGATCCGCAGGACTGCGGTGCGCAGCTCGCCCTTTGCTCGTTGTACCACCAGCATGTTCCTTTTACTCGACGCTTCCCGCTGATTCTATAAGCGAGAGAATGGCGGTCGGACTTGGGTTTGGAATTCTCGTGTTTTCATTCTACGTTATGTAGAACGGTCATGGCGAGCCGAGTTGGGATTCGCCCGCAATGCGCGACCACGGATGGAGAAGAGTGATGAGCCAGGTCGCCGACATTGCCGGTCCGTCTGTGCGGCAGCGTGAGGCGTTGGTCTCCCGTCAGTTCTCCACCGACCGGCGACGGTGGCTTCAACTGGTCCTCGCGGCGATCTGGGTGCTCGACGGCATCCTGCAGTACCAGACCTACATGTTCTCGAAGGACTTCTCGATGACATTCCTCGCCGGGATGGCGCAGGGAAATCCGCCGTGGATCGCCTCCTCGATAGTCGGGGCAGCGCACTTTGTCGCCAGCGACCCCGTGCTGATCAACGCAGGGTTCGGCACCCTGCAGCTCGGCATCGGGCTGGCGATTGCGTTCCGGCCGACCGTGCGCCTTGGCCTCGCGGTCTCGATAGCCTGGTCTCTCATCGTGTGGTGGTTCGGCGAGGGACTCGGCCTGCTCCTCGGCGGCCACGCGAGCGCCCTGTCGGGTGCCCCGGGCGCTGTGCTGCTCTACGGCGTGCTTGCGGTATTGCTGTGGCCCACCGCGAAGAACACCGCCGGCTCGTTCGTTGCCGCACGGCCGGTGGGTGTGCCGGCCGCGAAAATCATCTGGGCGGTGCTGTGGGTGGGACTTGCCGCCCTGAACCTGCAGCCGAGCCAACTAACCCCGGACTCCGTGCACTCGATGGTGTCCGGGATGAGCGCGGGACAGCCCGGCTGGGTCGCCTTCCTGATCACTGCCTTCTCCGGAATCAGCGCCCACAACGGCGTCGTCTTGAGCATTGTCGGTGCGGTCATCCTGGCCCTGATCGGCGTCGGCATCGTCCTGCCTCGTGCCTTCATCCGGGTGGTCGTCATCGCGGCCCTGGTCGCTGCCGCCTTCATCTGGGTCATCGGGGAGGCGCTCGGCGCCCTCTTCGGTGGCCAGGGCACCGACGTGAACTCGGGGCCGCTTCTCGCACTGATCGCCGCCGCCTACTGGCCCACGAGAACCAGCGCCGACGCGAAAACGGACCCGGTCGCCGAAACTGTCGGCGCTGCGACAGGAGCCTCCGCATGATCGGCCCCACCTGGCTCGCCGCAATTTTCGGTGTCATCATGCTCGTCGCAGCGACGGTTGCGGCCGTGCGCATCATCACGGCGTGGCGGGCCCACCGCGCCACGGATTACGAAATCGACCTCCACAACGTGCTCATGGGGGTCTCGATGGCGGGGATGCTGATCCCGTCGCTGCTGGTCGTCACCAACGGCCCCTCGACCATCGTCTGGTTGGTCGTGTGGATCCTGGTCACGATCTGGTTCGGTGCCAGTGTTGCTCGTGACGCCGCACGCCGAGCGGACGGGTTCGGGTTTACCGGACACCACCTGCCCCATCTCGTCATGTCGGGGGCGATGGTGTACATGTTCGGCATCATGGTCGCTCCGGCGAGCGGCGCCGGACACTCCGGCGCGTCGGGAATGGCGGGCATGAGCGCGGGCGGCGGTCTCATCCCGTTTGCGCCCCTGGACTTCGCCTTCGTGCTGTTCATGGTCGGCTACGCGGTTTTGGTGGTCGACAGGCTCCCCGCCATCGCCTCGACCGGGTCCGGGGACCTGCAGGTTATCGGCCACGGGAGCAACGGCGCGGCGGCCCGCCCGCTTGCGCCCGCATCCAGCGGCGTGATCAACATCGTGATGGCGATCACGATGGCGTACATGCTCGTGATGCTGTTCGCCTAGCGAGCCCCCGTTAACCACTCCGTGAGGGGCGTCAATCTGGTCTCTGAACTCGATCCAGAGACCAGATTGACGCCCCTCACGGGGTTGAGGGCTGGAAGGCGGGCGCCAGGTCCATGTGCACGCGGTAGTCGACGATCTCGCCGCCATCCACCCAGATCACCGTGACGCAGGGCAGCTTCACCTCGTCGCCGGACGGATTGGCCGTCGCGATAGTGAACCGGCAGAACAACTGGTCGTCCACGTGCGCCACCTGGTCGATGGTGTGGCGCACCCAGGGGAGCGCGTCCGCTGCGCCCGCCGTCGCGGCAGCCACTGCGGCACGGCCGATCGTGGCCTCGGAGTTTCCGAACCGGTAGCGGGCATCCTCGGCGAACCAGGAGGCGAACGCCCCCGCATCCCCCCGGTCAACCGCTGCGCACATGGCGGCGACCATGAGGTCGCGACCTCCCCGATCGGCGGGAACCGGACCTGCGCTCACTCGGGCTTCTTCTGCAGCGAGAGTCCGAACTTCTCCATGACGCCGGCGACGAGCGTCATGTCGCGTCCGGGTGGCAGCGCGCTCAGCCCGCGGTAGTAGTTCTCGAGCCCGGGCGGGGAGACGACCGCGATGATCCGGGTCTCCTCATCGAACGGATTGTGGAACATGTGGGGCACGCCGCGGGGCAGCAGCAGTGCGGAGCCGGGCGACAGGATGTGCTCCTGCCCGTCGAGCTCGATGCGCACCCGACCCTTCACGCAGATGAACAGTTCGTCCTCGCGGGAGTGGATGTGAGTGGGCGGCCCCCCGAGACCGACCGGTACCACGTACTCGAACAGCGAGTATGCGCCCCTGGTCTGCTCTGCGGTCATCTTGACGTAGATGCCGAGTCCGATTGCGCCGACGTTCTCACCCGCATCCGGCTCGAGCACCGTGTGCAGGGCCTGGGGTGCCGTGTCCGGCGCGGCGGCGTGTTCCTGGATTGTCATCTGGTTCTCCTTTGAATCTGAACGGTCAGGTGGATCTGGACGGGGTGGATCTGGTTGAGCGGAGGTGATCGGGTTGGCCGCCCAGTGCGGGTTCGCCGAAGGGAGCGGCTTAGCCCACGGCTGCAGTTCGGGCCGGTTTCGCCACACGATCACTCTCGGTCTCGGGCGCCGGAGCGTGCGTGTCATGCTTCGGAAGCCGGGCCAGCACTCGCGGGGTGATGCCGCGATAGGCGGCGGGTGCGATCGGGTTGATCCAATGCGAGAACCGCACCGGGGCGGGGATGTTCACGCCAAGGTCGCCGAGAACCTCGTCGACGTTGTGCATGGAGAACGGAATGATTTTGGTTCCGCGCGAGTGGTGTTTGTTCGCGGCTTCGTCCATGAACTCGAGGTGCTCGGTCACGGCGGCTCGCCTCGCCCCCGCATCGGGGAGCGTGACGCCGCCCGCGGCATCCGCGGCGATCCAGACTGCGGCCATCTCGGCGTTCAGCGGGCTGAAGAACGACGAGTTGTAACCGTTGAACCACAGGCCATCGATCTCGGTCGGTTTGATGTGGCGGTACAACATGAAGTTGTCGCGCTCGTCAAAGAGCGTCGAGGCGAGTGCGGGGTCGAGAAACGGCACACCCTGGGTGAAGCCGGTCGCCTCGAGCACAATGTCGGCGCGGAGCACGGTGCCGTCGGCCAGTTCTGCCGCCGGGGCCCCGTCCTGCACCAGCAGCCGGGAGATCGTCTGGTCCCGGTGCACCCGGATGTTGCCGGATGCGACACCCTCGAAGAACCCTTCGGTCGCGAGGCCGATGGCTCCCTTGACGATGTCTTCCATCTGGCCGTTCGGAACCAGGCCGAGTTCCTTGAGGTGGAACTGGCGTACCGAGACCGATCCGATCGAGTTGAGCATCCCGCGCCGGATCCCGTTGCCGGGTCCGTGCAGGAATTTCTCGAATCCACGCAGGTACCGGTAGCGGAACAGGGACTCTCCCAGCCGCGTCAGCAGCAGCATCTTGAAATTGACGACGTTGTTGATCTTGCGCGGCACCTTCCAGAGCAGCTGGCGGGCAATCACATCCGTGGTCGCAGCCGCGTCGCTTACGGCGACCGTCACATCGCACGCGGATTTTCCGTAACCGACGACGAGCACATGCTTGCCGCGCACCTGGTCGGCCGAGTGCAGTTCGGATGCCGCAAGCAGCTGCCCGCCGGCGGCGACAAACTCTTTCTGTCCCGGGAAGGTCGGCCGATTCGGTTCGCTGAAGACGCCGTTGGCGATGACGACTCCGTCGAAGGTCGAGGTTGTGCTTTCGGGCTCGTCGATGCCGCGCACGCGAACGCTCCAGCGTCCGTCGGGTTGCTTGCTGACGTGTTCCACTTCGGTACGCAGCCTGATGTGGGGCGCGAGTCCGTTGTGGTGCGCATACGACTCGAAGTATTGCTGTACCTGCTCGCCGCTCGGCCATTCGGGGAACGACTTCGGCATCCGGAAGTCGGAAAGCTCGTACTGGGCCTTGGTGCTCTGGGTCGAGACTCCGGGGTAGCGACGGGATGCGCTCCAGACGCCGCCCACGTCATCGACACGGTCGAATACGGTCACGTCGTGACCCGCTTGCTTCAGTACTTTGGCGGTGGCGAGCCCGGCGACGCCGGCTCCAACGATGGCGATGTCCACGAATCCTCCAAGTGCGCCACTGCGGTGTGGCGGTGCTGCAACCTTCGTCGTGCGTTATCGAGCGTGCACCTCGCAGTCCCACTGTCCGGGACACTTTTCTGGGAATCAGGATCGCTGCGAATAGGCGCGTGACGCGGCGGCGCCCGCGAGTTGCACCGCGGTCGCAAGGCGCTCCGGCTTGATGAGCGTTGCGGGGCCGGTCACCGACACCGCTGCCGCCACGACGCCCCTCGAGTCGAATACCGGCGCTGCCACACAGTTGATGGCGATGTTGCCCTCTTCCCGGTCCGCCGCCCACCCGCGGGAACGAACCGAGGCCAGTTCGGCTCGCCATTCCGATTCCGATGTGATGGTTCGCGACGTCCGGCTGCGGAGCCCGTCGTGAAGCACCGACTCGACCGTGGCCTCGTCGGAGTGGGCAAGGATGACCCGGCCGAGCGCCGAGCAGTGCGCCGGAATCATCGAGCCGACCTGGGAAAGCATCGGCATACGGCGATGTCCGCTGATCTTCTCGACGATCAGCACGTTGACGCCTTCGAGCACGCCGAGTTGTACTGCCGTCTGCGCGGCTGCATAAAGGTCCTGCATGTACGGCAGGGCGGCTTCGCGCAATTCTCGCCGCACCGCGACCAGGCCGGAGAGTTCGAAGATGCGCGTGCCGACCCGGTAGCGGTCGACGGGTTTGTCAAGCCAGCCGAGTTTGATCATCCGATCGGCCGTCCGATGCACCGTGGACCGGGGCAGACCCGACCGTCGCACCAGTGCGGCGAGAGTCAGCTCCCGGTGCACCTCGTCGAAGGCGTCGAAGATCGCAGCGGCACGGTCCAGGCCGGCGGCGGGTGCCGACGACCCCTCCGAGCGGTCCCGGTCAGTGGGACTGGAAGTTGTCTGCTCTACCATGAGCCATCACTCTAAACCCAACACAGATCTGGAGACCGTGTGAGCCACAACAACAAGCCCATCGCCATCGTCGGCGGCGGGTCAGCCGGAATCGGCCTGGCGACAGGACGAGCGCTGGCGCTCGCGGGAAACCGCGTGGTGCTGGTGGGCCGTCGGGAGGCGGCGCTCGTTTCCGCTGCAGAAAAGCTCTCCACCGAGACCGGAGCGGAGATCGTGACGGCGCTTCACGACCTGGCGAACGTTGACACCGCTGCGGCATTCCTCGATGACGTGTCGACCCGCTTCGGCGAACCCGAAATCCTGGTGCTCAACGCGGGTGGCCCGCCACCGGGCCGGATAGTCGACCTCGCCGACAGCGACTGGCGAGCTGCCGTCGACCTCCTGCTTCTCGGACCGGTTCGGCTGGCAACACTGGCCCTGCCGGGCATGGCTGCGCGGGGATTCGGCCGCGTCGTCGTGGTCACCTCGACGGCGGTGCGCCAACCCGAACCAGTGCTGGCCGCGTCGGTGGTGCTCCGGTCTGCCGTGACCGCCGCCGCGAAGCTGCTGTCGCTCGAGTACGCGGCGAACGGTGTGACGGTCAACTGCGTCGCGCCTGGTTCGACCGCGACGGAGCGGCGCACGGAGATCGTTGCCGCCCGGGCGGCGGCTTCGGGCAGATCGGTCGAGGAGCTGTCGCAGGAGGACGCCTCTGCAGTTCCCACCGGCCGACCGGCGGAACCCGCCGAGATCGCCGACGCGATCGCCTTCCTGGCCTCCCGGGCGGCGAGCTACATCAATGGCACCGTTCTGACGGTTGACGGCGGACGGACGGTGACGATCTGATGGCTACCAGCGGACCAGATTTCTCGCTCGGGGAGTTCCTTTCAGCCATCACCGACACCGTGGAGCCCGGCACGGCAAGGCCATTCGTCGTGCACGCCGACGAGCTCGAAACGCTCCCGGCTGGCCAGGTGCACAACCCGAGCAAACTCGCCGTCGCGGGGCGGTTGCCGACCACGACGTTCGAGATCTTCCGCCAGCAGATCCCGGCAGGCGAGAGCACCGATATGCAGCGCCACCATCACGAGACAGTGCACTTCGTCATCGCAGGCGCCGGGCACACCGACCTCGAAGACGAAACCGACACCTGGGCGACTGGCGATTTCATCTACACGCCGCCGTGGACCTGGCATCGGCACTACAACGATTCGCCCGATGAACCGGTCGAATTCCTGACCATCGAAAACTCCCGGCTGCTGGCCATCCTCGGCGTCGCGCGTCGGCAGAGTGCGGGACAGGTCGACGTCGACGAAGCGCGACGCACAATAGGAGAGAGCGGATGACCGAAACCAGCGTTGCACCACAGCTGTTCACCGTGCCCGACCACATCGGCATCTGGGCGGACCTGTGGAACCTCGACCACGAGTTGCGACACATCGACGTGAATGGCGTGCGCACCCGGGTGCTCCAGGCGGGCAGTGGCCCCGATCTCGTTCTGCTTCACGGCACGGGCGGCCACCTCGAGGCGTACTCTCGCGACCTCGCCGGGCTCGCCGAGCATTTCCGGGTGACGGCTTATGACATGGTCGGCCATGGCTGGTCGGGCCTCCCCGACCGGCATTACACGATCGACGTTCTCTCCGAACACCTGCTGGGTGTCGTGAGCGAACTCGGTCTCGAGAACCCACACCTGTCGGGCGAGTCCCTTGGCGGGTGGGTTGTCGCCTGGGCGGCCGCGCATCACCCCGACCGCTTCGGCCGGCTCATCCTGAACACCCCAGGCAACATCGCGAACAAACCCGAGGTCATGGCCCGGATGCGCGACTCCACGCTTGCCGCCGTGCTCAACCCGGATGACGCGACCGTGCGCAGCCGCGTCGAGTTCCTGTTCCACCACAAAGAGCTGGTTACCGATGAGCTCGTGGGGGTTCGCCGCGCGATCTACTCCCGCCCGGGGTATGAGCAGGCCATCCGCAACACTCTGGTGCTGCAGGATCCGGAGATTCGGAAGGATTTCGCCTGGAGCCGCGAGTGGGTCGCGCGTGTGACCGCTCCGACCCTGCTGCTCTGGACCGACAACGATCCGACCGGCGGGCTCGATGAGGCCCAGCTGTTGCTCGACTGGCTTCCCGACGCCCGGCTGCATGTGATCGAAGACGCGGGGCACTGGCCGCAGTGGGAGAAACCCGAAGAGTTCCTGAGAGCGCACTACGAATTCCTGATCCTTGGAAAGGACCCCTCATGAGTGAGATTGTCGGTTTCGTTGGGATGTCCCACGCACCGTTCGCGACGATGACGCCGCCTGAATCGGCCGAGGCGCCGGGCGGCCGGTTCATGGCAGATGCCGCGCGTGTCGCGCGCGTGGTTGCCCGTCTCGCGCCGGACGTGATCGTCGTCATCGGCCCGGACCACTTCCACGGTAACTTCTACGACGTGATGCCGCCGTTTGTGCTCGGCGTCGAGTCGGCCGAGGGGTTCGGCGACTTCGGCACGTTCGAGGGCGCGGTGCCCGTCGCGACCGACCTGGCGTGGGCCATCCATGCCGGCCTCGTGGCGGCGGACTTCGACATCGCGATCTCCTACGACCTCACCCTCGATCACGGCGTCGTGCAGGGCTGGCAGATGATCTCGCCCGACAAGCCCATCCCGATCGTTCCGATCGTCGTCAATACTGCCGCGCCTCCGCTGCCCAGCCTTCGCCGCAGTGCCGCGCTCGGGGCAGCCCTCGGGGAGGCTCTTCGTGCCTGGCGAGGCCCCGAGCGGGTGCTCATCCTTGCGAGCGGTGGGCTGTCGCACTGGCTGCCGAGCAACGATCCCCGTGAACTCCCTGATGAACGACGCGAACCGCTCATCCACGGCAGGTCGGACACCCGGGCCTTCGCCGCTGTTCGCGAACCGCGCGTACGAGCAATGGGCGGAAACCCGGATGCGCGGGTGAACGCCGAGTGGGACACCTGGTTCCTGGACCAGCTCGTCGCCGGCGAACCGCAGCCGATCATCGATCTCGGCCACGACGGCCTCGAAGAGCACGCCGGCAACGGTGGCCAGGAGCTGCGCACGTGGCTCATCGGCGAGGCCGCGGCGCGGTTGCCGTTCGTGTGGACGAGCTACGAAGCGGTGCCCGAGTGGATCACGGGGATGGGCATCGGCACCAGCTTCGAGGTCGAATGACTCCCGTTGAATCTGCCCCGTCGTCGACGGTGTCCCGGGCCAGGGCGGCAGCCCCGACGCAGACCGCATCGCCCGCACTGGAGCTGCTGCTCACGGCGCGCGCTGATCACAGCCCGTGCCCGCCGGTGCGGGAGCTTCTGGTGCCGCCAACTGCCGAGTCGGCCTACGCGGTTCAGCTGGCCTGGATCGAGCGCCGACTGGATGAGGGCGCCTGGGTCGTGGGGCGAAAGATCGGTCTCACGAACCCGGCCGTGCAAGCGCAGCTCGGCGTGGACTCGCCCGACTACGGCTTTTTGCTTGCCGATATGTCGTATGACGACGGTGGGGTCGTCCCGGATGGCGTACTGCTCCAACCTCGGGTCGAGGCGGAGGTCGCCTTTGTGCTGCGAAGTGACCTCGACCTTGCCAATCCCACCGAGCACGATGTGGTGGCGGCGACCGACTACGTCTGCGCCGCCCTCGAGATCGTGGACAGCAGGATCGCGAACTGGGACATCCGGCTCATCGACACCATCGCCGACAACGCGTCTGCGGGGGCGTTCGTGCTCGGAGCCGAACGCGTTGCCGTCACGACCGACCTGGCCGACGCTGCCATGGCGATGACGCGCAACGGGGAGCTCGCCTCCGAGGGGATCGGCAGCGACTGCATGGGCTCCCCGCTGCGCGCCGTTGCGTGGCTGGCTCGAACCTGTGCGGCGCTGGGGAGCCCATTGCGCGCCGGTGAGATCGTGCTCTCCGGTGCGCTTGGGCTGGTCGTGGATGCCCGACCGGGGGATGCCTTCACTGCCCGGATCGAGGGTCTCGGCAGCGTGTCGATCAGTTTCGCGGCGTCGGCATGAGCGCCGAGCTCGCCCTCAGCGCCAGGGTCGCCATCATCGGGTCGGGGAATATTGGTACGGATTTGATGTTCAAGGTGATCCGGCTGTCTGAGGTGTTGGAGATGGGGGTAATGGTGGGTATTGATCCCGCCTCGGATGGCCTCGCGCGGGCGGGGCGCCTGAACATCGCTACCACCGCGGAGGGCGTTGAGGGTCTGATCTTGATGCCCGAGTTCGCGGATATCGAGGTGATCTTCGATGCCACCAGTGCCGGTGCGCACATTCACAACGCCGAGCTTCTCGCCCCCTACGGGAAGCGTCTCATCGATCTCACCCCGGCTGCGATCGGCCCGTTCGTGGTTCCGGCGGTGAATTTGGAGGAACACCTTGATGCCCGCGACGTCAACATGGTCACCTGTGGTGGGCAGGCGACGATTCCGATCGTTGCCGCAATCAGCCAGGTCGTGCCCGTGCACTACGCGGAGATCGTCGCGTCCATCGCCTCAAAATCGGCGGGCCCCGGAACTCGCGCCAACATTGACGAATTCACCGAGACGACCTCCCACGCCATCGTGCAGGTCGGTGGGGCCACCCATGGCAAAGCGATCATTGTGCTGAACCCCGCAGAACCGCCGGTGATCATGCGGGACACGGTGCTCGCGCTGGTCGACCGGGCCGATGAGGTCACCCGGGCCCGGATCGTGGCATCCATTGAGGAGCGAGTGGCGACGGTGGCCGAGTATGTGCCCGGCTACCGGCTGAAACAAGACGTGCAGTTCACCGATGAGGATGACACGGTCTCCTCCCTCGCCGGGACGCAGGGTCCCTTCTCCCGGGTGTCGGTGTTTCTTGAGGTGAAGGGTGCCGCCCACTACCTCCCCGAGTACGCAGGCAACCTCGACATCATGACCTCTGCCGCGATGCGCGTCGCCGAACGGCTCGTCACACAGACGGTGACCGCATGAGCGACGACAAACCCACCATTTACCTTCAGGACGTCACCCTCCGCGACGGGATGCACGCCCTGCGCCACCGCATCTCCCTGGACGATGTCACCGCGATCGCGGGGGCCCTCGACCGGGCCGGCGTGGACGCGATCGAGATCGCCCACGGCGACGGCCTGGGTGGCAGTTCCCTCACCTATGGGCCGGGCAGCGAATCCGATGCCGCCTGGATCGAAGCGGCCGCCGCCGCAGTCACGACCGCGACACTGACCACCCTGGTGCTGCCAGGGATTGCCACCATCCCCGACCTGGAAGCCGCCTACCGGCTCGGGGTGCGCTCGGTGCGGGTCGCGACCCACTGCACCGAAGCGGATGTCTCCGCCCAACACATCACCGCCGCCCGCGAACTCGGAATGGATGTCTCCGGGTTCCTGATGATGGCGCACATGTCGGAGCCCGGCGCCCTGGCCAAACAGGCCAAGCTGATGGAATCCTTCGGAGCCAACTGTGTTTACGTCACCGATTCCGGCGGCCGGCTCACCATGGGCGGGGTGCGGGAGAGGATCGCCGCCTACCGCGACATCCTGAGCCCGGAAACCCAGATCGGCATCCACGCCCACGAGAACCTCTCCCTCTCCGTCGCCAACTCCGTCACCGCTGTCGAGGCCGGGGCCTACCGGGTCGACGCCTCACTCGCCGGGCACGGTGCCGGGGCCGGCAACACTCCGATCGAACCCTTCGTCGCGGTGGCGAACCTGCTCGGCTGGCACCACCACGCCGACCTGTTCGCCCTGCAGGATGCCGCAGACGAGCTCGTCCGTCCGCTACGCGACCGCCCGGTGCAGGTCGACCGGGAAACCCTCACCCTTGGCTATGCCGGTGTCTACTCCAGCTTCCTCAGGCACGCGGAACGGGCATCCACCCTGTATGCGGTCGATACCCGCGAAATCCTGGTGGAGGTGGGGCGCCGTGGGCTCGTCGGTGGCCAGGAAGACATGATCGTCGATGTTGCCCTCGACCTCCTTCGGCAGCACGCGACCGCGGCACTACCACTGCAGGTCGAACCCAGCGAAGCTCTTCACTAGCGCACCGGTTTGCACGTCGACGAGCTCGGTCGTGACGGAGGTCGGCCGTCCGTTCACCAGGTAGCCGTCCGGTTTGCTGGTCGAGACATTGGGGGTGGTCTCGATCGCGACATACTGGCTGTTGGGTGAGCCGGTGAAAGTGTCGATCGAACCGCGCGGGTTTGCGGTCGTGAAAAGTTTCCGTGCACGTGAGCCGTTGTCGAACGCCAGCAGGTCGTTGAAACCGCCGGTCCCGGGGTCGTAGGTGGAGTCGAGCTGCAGCCAGCCCCCGGGGATGACCTGGGCGGCGCCGCCCGAGGCGTGCACGCCTCCGATCGGCGATGCGCCCAGTCGCCTCGACCGGCCTGCCGGCAGCGCAACGGCGACACGTCCATTCGCATCCATGACGACGACCGACCGGCCATCGGCGGCGACCGAATCGAGCCCAAGATACGACCCGAGGGGTGTGGTCGCTTTCGGGTTGCTCGGGTCGAGCAGCAGCAGGCTGCCGTCTCCCGCCTGGGCGATCACTTCGGCGGTGTTCGGAACAAAGAACCACTGCAGCACCGGGAGCGGCTTCCCGCCCAGCCCGAGCACTGGTTTAGCCCGGGCGGTGCCGCCCGGATCCACGGTGAAAAGGGTGCTGGAGTAGGCGCGACGGGTCGTGGCGCCGGCATCGGTGAAGGTGAAACCGAGCACGCCGGTGTCCTGGTCGCCACGAATCAAACCAATCGTGCCGGGGCCCGGAACGCTGACACGGGTCACCGTCCGGTTGCTCGCGACCAGGACAAGCGAGCTGTTGCCCAGCGCGTCGAGCGTGACAACAGCCAGCGCGTCGGGGAGCACCGCAAAGTCCTGGATGCGCGGGGCGGAGTAGGCGACGGTTTGGGCTGTGCCGCGGATCGATGTCCTGATGATCCGGTCTGTCCCGGCTCCCCGACGAAGGTAGTAGAGGGTGGGCGAGATCGTGCGGAAGGAGTAGCTGAGGTTCGACGACTGCGCATCGTCACTGCTCGTCACCCCGCGAACGGTCACCCGATAGGTGGTCGCATAGTCGAGCGGTTCAGTGAATTGGATGTCGACGAGCTGTGGCGAGCTCGCCAGAGTAATCGTGGTTGCGGGTGTGATCGTGACCTGGGACTTCCTCACGGTCTCGACCCGCTCATTGAGGAACAGGCGCAGCGACTGGGCGGGATCTGTCGCCACCGCGGCCGTGTCGACCTGCGCGGATGCGAGCTTCGGACCCTGCGCACGGTCCAGCACCGCGAGCGCGGTGACCAGCATCGCGAGGACGACAATGGTGCCGATAAGGGTCCGACGAAAGCTCATCAGAACAGGTACGGCTGGGTCGGCTTGGCTACGACCGTCACCGTCGAGGGAACGAGCGCGATCTGCGCCGAACTCTTCGTGCTGGGATTCGACACGAAACCGCCTTTGGCGTCGACCCAGGCATCCGCGGCGAATCGGGTATTCCAGTTCGGCAGGTAGACGGGTACGGCGACCGGCTGGGCATCCACCGCGCAGCAGGTGATCACGAACCGGGTCAGGTAGAACAGGTTCGCCGGGTCATCCGCATCGGGGGTCACAAACCCGATCACGTTCGCGGGTTTGCTGGCATAGAAGCCCGGGCTGCTGGTTTGTCGCAGGAGCGTCGACCAGTCCAGCACCGTGAATGTGGCGTAGGTCGAGCTCGCGACTGACGCCGACGTGGACACCGCCTGGCTCGCCGACACCACGGTCGAGGCGCTCACGTCACGCTGGATGGCGGTCGCGCTGGAGAGAGTCGCCGGGGGCACGATCACCATGGCGATCGCCAACAGCAGGGTGACCGCTCCGCCCAGCACAGTCGTGACTTTCTGGGTGCGCGTGGGCGGGTCGTCATCGTGAGTGTGCGCTGCGCGAACGATGAAGCTCGCGACCAGCAGCGTCAGCGCGATGAGCGCCATGACGAGCGTGAAGACGATGTACTGCGGGTTGATGTAGAGGATGAGCTGGTTGGTCGCGCCGAGCCAGATCGTCACAACGATCGCGACCCCGACGAGTGCCACACCGCGCCAGCGCAGGATGCCCAGCCACAGCCGATCACGCGACATAGTTGACCACCAGCCCCACGACCGCGCTGGCCAGCCCGATCACGATCGTGAGCTGCACCAGCACGCGTGTCCGGAAGGTGGTGCGCATGAGGGCGAGCATCTTGATGTCGATCATGGGCCCGAAAACCAGGAAGGAGGCGATGGCCCCGGGCAGGAACGTGGTCGCGAACGGCAGGATGAAGAAGGCGTCGACATTCGAGCAGATCGAGATCACGAACGCCAGGACCATGAGGGCCAGGATCGACCACACCGGGTTGCTGCCCACGGTGATGAGAATCGACCGGGGCACGACTGTCTGCACCAGGCCCGCGGCCACCGCGCCCAGGAACAGTGCCGGCAGGATGGCGCCCGCCTCGTGAACGAACAGGTCGACACTTTTCTGCCAGCGGGTGCCGGCCTGCTCGGCCCTGGGCGGCATCCGGCATTCTGCGGCGAACGTGTCGGTGAGCAGGCTCTGCTGGTCGGAGTGACGGGAGAACAGCCAGCCGACCAGGTTGGCGATGAGGAAGCCCCCGAGCAGGCGGGCGATAAGGATACCGCCGGTGAAACCGAACGCCTGCGAGGTCGTGATGATCGTGATCGGGTTTACGATCGGCGCGGCCAGCAGGAACGTCATGGACTCCGCAACCGTCAGCCCCTTCACGATCAGTCCGCGGGCCAGCGGGACATTTCCGCACTCGCAGACGGGCAGGAGAACCCCCAGGAGGGAGATCGCGACCCGGCGGAGCGCAGGATTTTTCGGAAGGATGCGAAGGAACAGGTCATCCGGAATCCACACCTGCACGGCGATGGACAGCAGGATGCCCAGCACCACGAATGGCATCGACTCGATGATGACGCTGATGGTGAGGGTCAGGAAGTCCTGGGCCTGGTTCGGTAGCGCGATGGTGCCCGGATGGGAGGTCAGCACGCGAGCCACGAACAGGGCCACGATCCCGGCGATCCCGAAGACCAGCCACCGCGTTCGGGGGCGCTTCGCAGGCTCGTCGATGTCCTCGTCGCGGTGCTCGAGAACAGGGCTGGTCACGAGGCGATATTACGTGGGCCGGCCGTGCACCCGCATGGGGCCGGGTTGCCCAACGGCGGCGTGCCGGGTCACCCTTGTGACATGACGCAATCCGAAGACCACGAGCCCAAGCCCAACAGGTATCCGCATGACGATCCCCGGTATTGGAACGAACGGTACGCCGCGGCCGAGCAGTTGTGGAGCGGAGAACCCAACCAGGCCCTCGTGGCCGCGGTGGCTCACCGCAATCCCGGCCGGGTCCTGGATGTCGGGTGCGGTGAGGGTGCGGATGCGGTCTGGCTCGCCGGAAACGGCTGGCAGGTTACCGGGCTCGACGTGTCGGGTGTCGCGCTGGAGCGTGCGGCTCGCCACGCTGCGGAGGCAGGTGTGTCCGTCACCTGGGTGAACTCCGGGCTGGTTGAGGCGCACCTCGCGCCGGGTTCCTTCGACCTGGTGTCGGCGCAGTATCCCGTCCTCAGGAAGACCCCGAGTCGGCTGGCCGAGCGCGCTGTGCTGGAGAGCGTTGCACCCGAAGGCACGCTCGTTTTCGTTCATCATGCGGACTTCCAGGTGGATGACCCGAATCACAATGGCTTCAACCCCGGCGACTTCGTCGGGCCGTGGGATGTGGTGCCGCTTCTGGGCGACGGTTGGTTGATCGAGGTTGACGAGACGCGACCGAGAACGGTGATGGCGGGCGCGGGTGCCGGTCACACCGACGACGTCGTGCTGGTCGCACGGCGAGTCGACTGACCGTCGCCGAGCCGCGGTCCCTCACCTCAGGGTGCGCCGACGATCCTGCCGCGCCGAAGCAGGTAGGTGACGGCGACCGATCCGGCGATCGCGATCATTGTCGGTGCAAGCAGCGCGGGCCCCTGCCCCGTGAATTCGACGATCAGGATGAGAGCGGTGAACGGGGCTCGCATCGACGAAGCGAGAAACGCGGCAGCAGCGACGAACGCGAACGCGGCGATCGGGGATCCAGGCCAGAGCAGCAACCACGCGCCACCCAGGACGGCGCCCAGGGCGGCTCCCAGTGCGAGCGACGGCGTGAGGGTGCCGCCCGCCGCACCGCTGTAAATCGTGCCGGTGGTGGCCACGGCTTTGACGATGAGCAACGCGGCGACCAGGAGTAGCGGCGCGGCGCCATCGAAGGCGACCTGGCCGAGGGCGCGACCGTTCCCCAGGATCGACGGGAACGGGATCGACAGCACCCCGACAGCAACGAACACGACAGGCATCACGAGCAGGATCCAGTTGCCGGAGATTCGGTGAGCCAACGAAAGGCGCACTGCCGCGACGAAGCCGAGCGCGGCGAACCCGATGACGGGACCGGCAATAATCGACCACACCAGGAGTGACGGCGTCAGGGCCAGATGGGGCAGCGTGTACAGCGGCCCGGCCGGGACCGCGAGCTGGGCGACAAGGGTTGCGACCGCCGCGGTCGCCAGCGCAGGCAGCGCGGTCGCGAACGACAGCTCGGCGAGCAGGATTTCGACCGCGAACACGGCCCCGCCGAGCGGCACGTCGTAAACCGCGGCAAGTCCGGCCCCAGCGCCACAGGCAACGAGGATGCGCCGCTCCCTGGCTGTGAGTCCCGCCCGCTCGCTCAGCCACCCGGCCACCAGGGCGCCGAGCTCGCGAGGTGCCACCTCCCGGCCAATCGATGCGCCGAGACCGACGATGACGATCTGGAGGCCCGCGTTCGCGATCGTGACGAGTCGTGGCATCCGCTCGCCGTCCACACTCGACTCGACCGACACCACCTGTTTGCCCCAGCGGCGCAGCGCCCACCATCCCACCGCACCGACCACCCCGGCGATCGCAAGGGCAATAACGCGGCGGATGGGCGGCCCCGCGAGCACGCCATCAAGGAAGGTTCCCGACGAGTAGCCATACGCGAGATGCTCGATACCGTGCAGAAGCAGGCTCACCAGCAGGCCGCTGATCCCGCTGCCGATACCAACCAGCAAGGTGACCACGGTCAACCGGAGAACCCACATCGGGGTGGCGTTCTGTGCTGGCGATGCCACACTCCGATCGTACTGAGCGATGGAAGCTGGATGGCCCCCCCACGTCGTATCGCTAGGCTGACTGCGGTCGTTGATGAGGATGACCGGTATCGATAACTGCGCACACGACGGTCGCAGAGAGGTTCCCCCATGCTGAGGATGAGTATTCCAAGCCCGCCGATCAGTTATTTCATGATCGGCCCGATCACTATTCACTTCTACGCGCTGTGCATTCTCGGCGGCATCATCATCGCCGCCGCTGTCACCGCGAGACGGATCGCAAAGGCGGGAATCCCCCGCGGCGTTGTACTCGATGTCGCCATCCCTGCGGTCGTTATCGGGATCATCGGCGGCCGGCTCTACCACGTGTTTACCCACCCCGGCGACTACTTCTACAAAGGCGCGGACCTCTCCGCGATCTTCGCGGTCTGGGATGGCGGCCTGGCGATCTTCGGATCCATTCTCTTCGGCACCGTCGGCATCTACATCGGGTGCCGCCGCGCGGGCATCCGGTTCTTCGCATTTGCCGACGCGCTCGCGCCCGGACTGCTGTTCGCGCAGGCGTTCGGTCGGCTCGGCAACTACTTCAACCAGGAGCTGTACGGGCCGCCGACAACATTGCCGTGGGGCCTGCAGATTCGCTCGACCAGCCCCGCCTACCCGGCGGGTGTACCTGCAGGAACTCTTTTCCAGCCGCTGTTCCTCTACGAAATGATCTGGGATGTTGCCGGCGCGTTCCTCATCCTGTTCCTCAGCCGCAGGTTCGTGATGTCGTGGGGCAAAGCCATGGGCACCTACTTTCTCTGGTACGGCACCGGTCGCGCCTACCTCGAAACCCTGCGACTGGACCCGACCGAATTCCATTTCCTCGGTGAAAAGATCAACACGGATGTTGCTGCGGCGGCCGCAATCTTCGGGCTTGTCATCCTGATCGTGCAGTCAATCCGGCACCGCGGAGAGCAAGCCCCGTCGGGATTCCGGCCTGGTCGCCGAGGGGGCTCGCTCCTCGCCCGGTCTACGGCAGCCGGAGCTCCCTCCGCCGAGGCAGAACTCGCGACGCTGGTTGCGCTACCCCTCACGACTTAGATTTCTTCTGTCGGTCGCGGATCGGGCGGCGAATCGGATCGGCGGACACACGTGCTGAGGGGCTAGGGTGCGGACATGGCAGGTGTGCTCGCTTGGATCTCCGGTTCGGGAGTTGTGCAGGGGATCATCATCGGAGCCACCTTTGCGTTCCTCACCGCGATCCTCGTGATGAATGCCGTCGGCAGGAGGATTACCTCCACTGCTAACGGGTGGAGGAGCATCCCCGTCGCGGGCAGGCCGGGCAACGGGGTCCTGGTGCGTGCAGCATCGGCGAAGGCGCTGCCCGTCGTCAACGTATTCGAGGAGGCCGCCTACTGGACGACAAGGAAGGATGCCGCTGGCGCAACTCTGAACGGCACGAATCACTACGTGCTGACCTTTCCCGCCGGGCAGCTTCCGCCGAACCAGGCGTTCTGGTCGTTGACGATCACCGATGTCGTCGGGTATATGGTCACCAACCCGATTGGTCGCTCCAGCTTTGATGACCGGTCGAAGCTCGCCACGAAGGCCGACGGATCCACCGAAATTTATGTCCAGCACGACTCACCCACCGATCACGAAGACAACTGGCTGCCCGCTCCCTCGGGCGCGTTCAAGCTGATGCTCCGCGCGTACCTTCCCGGTGCGGCGATCCTGGATGGCACCTACCGGGTGCCACCTGTCGTGAGGGCGCCGTGAAATGAACCGACTCATCCTGAAATACAGCTACCCGCTCACTGCCGTCATCCTGGCGATCTTCGCAGTCGTCGTCTACCAGCGGATCGAGCGCGGCTGGAGCAATGTCATCACGCTCGCGGTCGCGGCCGCCATCATCTGGGTCATCGGCGCTCCGGTCTTCATCTACTTCTGGCCACTCATCACGGTCAGCGGTTTCAAGCGGGCCATCCTCAAGCGGGGGCTCGGTGGAGGCCCGATCCCCGAGAACACGCTGTTCGCGGAGTCGAGCATCTCGTCGGCATCGGCGGGAACCGGCAGCCTGATGGGTACCGGAACCGATGACGTGCTTTACGTTGCAGGCTGGCTCGACCTGAGGAAGGGTCCGCAGGTGCTGCACGTGCCGGACATGGCCGACCGTTACTACAGCGTGCAGCTGACCGACCCGTTGACCAGCGCCAACTTTGCTTATGTGGGAAAGCGCACAACCGGAACCCGGGCCGGGGACTTCCTGCTCACGGGGCCCGGCTGGAAGGGATCGATCCCGGTTGGTATGACCGGAATCTCGGTGCCCCATACTTCCGCTCTCGTCATCGGACGCGTCTTCGTAGATAGTGAGAGCGACCAGCCGGCCGCGTTCGCCCTGGCACAACAGCTGCAGCTCGCACCCCTTGGCAGCTGACAGCTCGCGCCTCTATCCGCCCAGGCGTTGGTCGCGTCTGCGCCGCCAACGTTCGGCCAGCCATCAGGGGAGGGCAAGCTTGAGCGCCCCGCGCACCGAGTAGCGGTGCAGCGTCACGCCCCGGTCGAACGAATGCTGCTCCAGGAGGTCCAGCTCGACGGGTTCGTCGAGTGCGTCGAAGAGTGGGCGACCCGACCCAAGGATCACGGGGTGGGTAAAAATCAGTAGTTCATCGAGCAGGTGTCGCCTCAGCAGCTGCGTGGCCAGGGAGGCTCCCCCCACGCCAATATCTCCTTCCGTCTCCCGTCGCAGAGTCTCGAGTTGGTCGATCGCGTCGTCACCGCCAATGATGCGTGTGTTGTGCTCCGCCGTTGTGCGGGTGCGCGAGACCAGCACCTTGGGGATCGACGTCCAGATCTCGCCGTACTCGCGCATGAAAGCCGGCAGCGATTCGTCGGTGCGAGCGTTCGGCCAGAAAGGGTCCATCATCTCGTAGATCGTGCGGCCCTCGACCATAATCGACAACGCCTGGGCGCGGGCGTTGAATTCCCGATGGAGCTCCTCACCCAGTCGCAACCAATCGGGGCCGGAGTCGCCACCGGGTTCTCGATCGATGAAGAGGTCGAGCGACACATTCATCCAATACACGAACCGGCCTGCCATGCGCCCTTCCCTCGCTGATCGACGACCGCCACTCGAAGAAGGCCGCTATTCAGATTCAAGAGTGGCACCGGGCAGGGCTGTTGCACGAGTGCCGGGTGGATACTTCACAGCATGACCGAACAACAAACCCCAGGTACGCCGCACGTCCGCCGGTTCAGGAGCTACTGGATCTTCAGCGCCGCCATCACCATCGTGTGGGTGGTTGTGATCATCCTCCGCACCCGCATGGGCGGAGCCAGCACCTTTCGCGACATGCTGCTCGTTTTTGGAGGCTTCGCGATTGGCTGGGTGGCCACAACAATTGCGCGCTACGTGTATCCGCCGGCACGGCGTTGGCAGAAGTACTACGGCGGAAAGCCCTGAGCACCGGCACGCACAACTCATCGGGGATCAATCGTTCCGTTTGGGACAAATGTCTGTGGGCGCGCACGCGATCTTGTCCCAAACGGGCGAAAGCCGTAAGAGCCCCCTGTCGGATTTGAGCCGACGCGCTGCATGCTCGGCCCAGTTGCGTTCTCCTGGAGCCGAGCCGTTCGGTTCAGGCGGTCGGTTTCGGAACTGTGGGCGCTTCTCCCGTGTCGAGCGTCACCGGTTCCGCGGGCCCGAGGTCGAGGCGGAAAGGCGGGTAGGCGTCTGTCAGGAGTGCCGAATAGCTGACGACGCGGTAGGTCCATCGGTTGATTCCCATGATTAGGGCGAACAGACCTGCGCGGTATCGTCCGGTGAACAGCAGGATGACCGCCGCGATCAGGACGAGTGCGCCGAGGAGGGAGAGCGCGATTCCGCTCCCGGATCGGGATGAGAAGGATCCGATACCACCGAGGAGACTCCAGCCGCCGCCGATCAGCGCGCCGAGGACGAGATAGTGGGGGATCGCGAGCAGCCATGTTTTGACGAAGATGAGTCCGCGGGAGAGTTGCTCGGGGTACTCGACCTCGAAGTCTGCCGGGTACTCGGTTGCGGCCAGGGTGAATGGCGGGTACTGGTCTGTTGCCAGCGCCGAGTATGTATAGAACGACACACGCCAGTTCCAGCGCAGCACTCCAACCGTGAAGTTGAACAGACCTCGCGGGTATCGACCCGTGAAGAGGATCGCGAACCAGGCGATCACGGTGACGACGATTGCGGCGACCCCCAGCCCAAACAGGATGACGTAGTGCGGGATCGCGAGGAGCCATTTGACGAGCCATTGCCAGCGAGAGACAGCTGGGTCGAGCCGACCGGATAGCGCTGCCGGGTATCGGGTAACTGGACTCGAATAGTTGGCCGGGGATGTTGA
>Ga0302157_10001128_pt1 | contig 33338 bp, 26 predicted proteins | sample I_Bog_N3_3_FD_193502 | JGI IMG/M metagenome (GOLD analysis project Ga0302157, IMG submission 193502) | Peat permafrost microbial communities from Stordalen Mire near Abisko, Sweden - I_Bog_N3_3 | ecosystem: Environmental > Terrestrial > Soil > Wetlands > Peat | place: Sweden: Abisko, Stordalen...
CATCACGCGATTGGAGCAATCCGGCGCCGGCGGTCATTCAGGCCTTGGAAACGTCTAGCCTGATTGCACTGGATTTGCGCCTCAGGGATCAAATTCTGGCCGCTGCGCGACTCCGTCGCGGAACGCGGGATGCGCAAGGATCGGAACCTCGGCTTTGGCTCATTTGCCGGGCCCGCCTTCAGAGCCGCACTCTGGCGGGACGCCAAATGGCAGGTCCGCGCGCGGAGTTCATCGGCCAGCGCCTGCCGGTCCTTGATCGGGCTCAAGGTCTCGAACGCAATGGGTTCGCCGACGGTTACCTGAAGAGCCGTGCCGATGCGCGCCTTCACCTCATGGAAAATCAACGACAGCCGCAGCGTTGCGTTCAGATGACTCGCCATTTGGAAAAGCCAGCTATTCTGGCCGTCAAACCAAATCGGCACGACCGTCGCTCTCGAGCGCTGGATGAGTTGGGCGACGAAAGGTTGCCAGCGCGCGTCGATTGCAGGGCGTCCGCCGAGCGCGTCGGGCGACGTGGAAACCATACCGGCCGGGAAAATGATGACGGCGCCGCCCCGGTCGAGTTGCGCCCGCGCGGCGGCGCGCGACGCGAGATTGTTCGCGCAGGCTTCATCGGTCCCAGAGAAGTCGATCGGCAGAACGAAATCGCCAACTTCGGGCGCGCGCATCAGCGCCGAGTGGATGAGGACGACGAAGTCGGATCGGACCTGTTCGACGAGCCAGCAGATGACGAGACCGTCAAGCACTCCGTAGGGGTGATTGGCGACGAAGACGACGGGCCCGTTGTCTGGCGCGCGGGCCAGCGCCGACGCATCATAGCGCACGTCAAGCTCGAGGCTACGAACCGACGCCTGCCAGAAACTTTCGTTCGGGCGGGGAGAGCGTTGGTTTTGCAGGTAGAGCTTCTTCAGCGTGGGCTGACCCGTGGCCCGTTCGATCCGCCGGACTAACCAACGCTTCATCAAGCAATCATTGGCGGTGGCGTAGCTGAAGACATCATCGTCCATGTGTCCAGGCTACGATGTTCGAGTGACCGGCGAATGACAGGACGCAGAGCCGAAATACGCGTCCTTCTCGACATCGGACCAACCCCGTTCACGCGGCGATCCGCCGCCAGCCGCCTATCGCCGCCAGCGCGCGTTCCGGCCGTTCGACCAGCGCTTCGAGCTTGCCCGCGTAAACCGCGCCGCCATTGCCGTCCAAGGAAAGGAAATCGCCCTCGTCGAGAACCGTGCCGCCGATGCGACATTGTCGATGGGCGAGATCGATTTCCAAATTCGAATGAGGGGATTCCTGAGGCGCTTCGCTATTATCGCTCCCGGACGAGGCGTCCCGCCGCGACCCTCCCGGCCGGCGTCCGGCGGGAGAAGAGCCGCGTAGGCGAGGCTCCCTCATGACCAAACCGCCGACAAGCGCGAAAAAAATGTGAGAACGCGATTGAACCTGTACCGATGTATTCACGTTTTTTTTCGTTGACTTGTAAGTAATGGACTATACAAATTACGTTAGCTATACGAGGGCATAGGGTTTTGGCGAACCGCGCTTTCGCAAGGCGCGGCAAAATGGCGCCTTGGACAGGGCCTCCACGGGCGGTCGGCTTTTGGCAGACGCCAGGATCAAACGCGCGAACCTCTCAACACTACAGCCTTTTGCGCGCGCATTTTCGGTGTTTTACAAAGCAACGCTTGGGTTGCTCAAGTTTTGAATTTGGGGCCGAAGGTCATGGATACGGGAATTTCCATTGTGGGGCCCGGCGTGCGCGACGTGCTCCTTGTTTCGCAAGTGCATTTCCTACGGGAAACCTTAGCTGAGATTTTGAACCGCTCGGCGTCATTGCGCGTGCGCTGGACCGCGGGGTCGCTGGAGCAGGCTCTGCAAGCGGCGCGCGCGCATTTTCCCGCCATTGCGCTGATCGACGCCGCCTTTCCCGCGGGACGAAGCGCCGCCGCCGAAATCGTCGAGGCGGCGCCGGGATCCGCGCTCATCGTGTTCGGCCTTTGCGAGACCGAAATCGAAGTGATCGCCTGGGCGGAGGCGGGCGCCGCGGGCTACGTGCCAAACACCGCCTCGGTCGAGGATCTGATCGCCTGTTTGGAGGCGGCGTCGCTGGGCGAACAGATTTGCTCCTCGCGCATCGCCGGCTCTCTGCTGCGCCGTCTCTCCAACAAAACCCGCAGGATGGCCCCGCCCCTCGATGTGGCGGGCCTGACGCTCGGGGAGCGGGAGGTGCTCAAACTCGTCAGCGCCGGTCTCTCGAACAAAGACATTGCGCGCCGGCTGGCGATCAGCCTGGGCACGACAAAATCGCACGTGCATAATCTGCTCGGCAAACTCAACGTCAGCCGACGCATGGATGTGGCGCGCCCGCGCAACGGCTCCTGAACAGGGTCTAGATCCGAATCCGATCTCTCGATCTATGGTCGTCGCATTCGCCAGGTCCGAGATAGCGCGGATCCTCTCGGACATTTCGCCATGCGCGAATTGTGCACGCTCTTTATCACGCGTTCGCGCCTGCTTGCCGACCTCGTCGCCCACGCGATGTCGACCCGCCTGGCGCAGAAGGGATTTGCCTTCAGGGCCGAGATTGCCGCCGACGAAGCGGAAGCTTTTGGCTTTCTCCCGGTTGATCTGATCGTCCGCTTCGAGGGCGAACCACGCAGCGCGGCGCTCGATGGCGTGGCGCCGAGCGTGACCATTGGCCGCGATCTCGAAGGTTTCTCCGACCTGACGCCGGGCGCCAGCGAATCCTTGGCCGACAGCCTCACGCGCACCCTGATCGGATTTTCGGATTGAGGCGATCGGCCGGCGGCTCGTCGTTTCGTGCGTTGGATATAGATCTTCCTCTCTATCTCCATCCATCTTGCTATGGATGGTGCGCGAGCCAAAGTTGAAGCTACGTTCGACCTAACGAATTCGTGCGTCGGCCTTCCGGGCCGCGCGGGTTGGAGGACGTAATTTCATGGCTTCCGTCTCAGGCGCATCGCCCGTCACTTTCGTCAGCGAAGACCCGACAGGCCATGTCGGCACGCAATATCATATCCCCCTGCCCTTCATTTCCTACAATGCCGCCAATTCGCAAGTGAGTCTTTCCGGATGGCAGCAGTGGCCGAATCTTACGAAAGCCGAACAGGCGCTTGCCGTAGCGGTCGTCCAGTCGCTCATCAACCAAGGTTTCCTGACGCCGACGCCCCCTTAGACGCGCGAAGCAAGCCAAAATCATTCGTGAATGACACGCGCTCTAGCGAGGTCCTAAGATGCCGCTCTCCCTTTCCTATCCCGGCCTCTATATCCAGGAAGTTCCGTCCAATTCCAACGCCATCGTTCCCGCGCCGACCTCGATCGCCGCGTTCGTCGGCTATTCGCATCCCTTCAAGACGTCGGCTTTCAACGTCGCTCAGCAGTGTTTCAGCTTCAACGATTACGTCTCCTATTTTGGCCCGCTGTTCAGTAGCGGGCTCGTCGACGCCAGCCTGCCGCGCGCGGTTTCGCAATTCTTCCTCAATGGCGGCTCGAGCGCATGGGTCGTGGGACTTCAGCCGAGCGCGCGCAACGCCGCCGGCGGGGTGATCGTTCTCCCCAGCGGGGCAAACCCCTTGACGATCATGGCGGCGACGAGCTTCGTCTCGGCCGGGACGAGCGGGTCGGTGTTCTACGTCCAGGACACCACGGTTGCCCCAACCCTGTCTTCGCTCGCGCCGAACTCCGTCGCCGCTGGCGCCCCCTCCTTCAACTTGACGGTCATAGGCAGCAATTTCACGCCCGGCTGCAAGGTCTATTGGAACGGCGCCGATCTGGGCACGACGGTTTTCGTCAACGCACAGAACCTGACCGCGACGGTTCCCGCTTCCGGCGTCGCGACAGTTCCGACGCCCCCGGCGAGCCAGCCCGAGGTCACCGTCGTCAATCCCGCCGCCGGCACGACATCCGGCCCTTCCACGTTCACGATCGCCCCGGCCAATCTCGCGCCAACCGTAACTTCGCTGGTCCCGAACACTCTCCCGGCGACCAGCCCGGGTTTCACGCTGACAATCAACGGCAATGACTTCGCCCCGGAAGCGACAGTCAATTGGACCGATTCGTCACCTCATACCACGGCACTGCCTGCCAATTTCGTCAATATCAACCAGGTGACGGTGTCCATTCCGTCTTCTTTGGTCGCAACGCTGGGGACGCCGACCCTCACCGTCGTCACACCCGCCGGACAATCGGCCAGTACGCCTTTCATCGTCGCCTCCATTGCGACGACGCCAAAACCATCTGTGAGCAACATCGGGCCGGCGAACGCGCCCGTGGGATCGGGCGGATTCACGCTGACGGTGACGGGCGCGAATTTCTTGACGAGCTCCGTCATCGAATTCGGCGGGACCCAGCTGACGCCGGAAACGTTCAGTCCGACCCAACTGACGGCGACGGTTCCGGCGAGTTCGTTGAACGTGGCCGGCGCCATCCAAGTCAGCGTTCAGAACGGCTCGGGGGCCACGGCCGCCGTCTCCACGGCTCTGACATTCACGGTTTACGCCAATTACCAAACGCCGACCGTCTCGAGTGTTTCGCCCCCCTCCGGCCCGGCCAGCGGCGCCGCCTTCACGTTGAGCGTGACGGGAACCAATTTCACCACCGCCTCCGTCGTCTACTGGAACGGCGTCGCCTTGCCGACGACGTTCGTGAGCGACACCGTGTTGCAGGCCGCCGTTCCCGCTGCCGACATCGCCTCGGGCGGTTCGGTGAGCATCACCGTCTCGAACCCCGGCGCGACAGGAATCGTCTTCACCGCGCTCGAGCTCACCGATCAGGCGCCGATGCAGGCGACGATTGCGGGAGTGCGCAACGGTGGACAGACTTTCGATCTCACGATCACCTATGGCACGCAGTTCGAGAGCTATCGCAATCTGCAATTGTTGGCCCCAACCTCCCGCCTGCCCGATCAGGTCATCAACGGCGTATCGCAACTGGTCACGGTCGCTCCCGCCGCCGGGGGCTACGGCACGAGCATCGCGCCGCAACAATTGTCGCTCGCCTTCAACCAGCCAGCGGGATTCAGCACCTGCTTCAGCGAGGCCGATTTTCTCAATCCCCCGGCGCCTACCGTACCGATTTTCGAACCCAACAGCACGCTCGACAATCTCGAGATCTTCAATCTGCTGATCGTGCCGGGCGTCTCCGATTTCAGCGTGCTTTCTGCGGCGCTCGCCTTCGCCGAGCGCAAGCGCGCTTTCGCGATAGTCGATCTACCGCAGCAGGCGCCGGCCTTCGGCAGCGCCGTCGCTTCGCCGCAGCCGGCGGAGGCTTGGATGGAAGGCTTGGGGAGCAACAACGGACCCTCGTTGCCGGTGAGCCCGAACGGCGCGGTCTACTACCCCTATCTGGTCTCCAAGGACATCATCACGGGAAACAACGTCCCGATGGCGCCGTCCGGCTTCGTCGCCGGTCTCTATGCTCAGACGGACGCCACTCGCGGCGTCTGGAAGGCGCCGGCGGGGCTCGCCGCCATCGTGCAGAACAGCACCGGGCCGGTGTTGACGGGCGTGATGAACGACCCCCAGCAGGGCGTGTTGAACCTCGATTCGATCAATTGCCTGCGCACCTTCTCGGGCGTCGGCACGGTCGTCTGGGGTGCGCGCACTCTGGTGGCGCAGAACAACGCGTTACAGCAATGGAAATACGTGCCGGTGAGGCGCATGACTTTGTTCATCGAACAAACTCTGCTCGCCAATCTGCGCTGGGTGGTGTTCGAGCCCAACGACGAGCCGCTATGGATCGCCATCACCGCCTCGATCTCGGCCTTCCTGCTTTCGCTGTTCAAGCAGGGCGCGTTGCAAGGTTCGACTCCGAGCCAGGCATTCCAGGTCACCTGCGACTCGACCACGACGACGCCGCAGGATCAGATCAATGGCGTGGTCAACATCGTCGTCGCCTTCGCGCCGCTGAAACCCGCGGAATTCGTCGTCATCAATATTGCGCAGCTCGCCGGCCAGACCGCGGGAAGCTGAGGAGCATAGCCCATGGGCAAGCCGTTCACGGTCAATGTCACACGTTACGATCCTTACAAGACCTATCGCTTTCTGGTCTATTTCGGCACGTCGACTTCGGCGGTCGCCGCCGTCAGCAAAGTGTCGGCGATGAAGCGCTCTTCCGATCCCATCGAATATAAGGAAGGCGGCAATCCGATCATCCTGAAGGGTCTCGGCCGCACCAAATATGAGCCGATCACGCTGGAGCGCGGCGTCACCGAGGATTTGGATTTCGCCAATTGGGCGAACGCCGCCCAGGTGCTCGATCACGGCTCGCCCAGCACCTCGCTCGCGAAATTGCGGCAGGAGGTGCGCATCGATCTGCTCAACGAGGAGGGGCAGCCGGTGTGGCGCTTTCTCGTCCATCGCGCCTGGGTGTCGGAATATCAGGCGTTACCGGATCTCGACGCCGGCGCCAATGCGGTCGCGATCGAGCATATCAAGTTGGAGAATGAGGGCTGGGAGCAGGTCGTCATTCCTGAGCCGAAAGAATTATGAGCCATGTTCGCCCTTCCCGTCAGTGGCGCGCGCGTGGCTCTGAAGCGGCCCGATGGCGTCGACGACCTCAGGCTCGTCGAAGCGACCGGCGATGCAACGGAGATCGCCTTGGCCCTGATCGAGGCGCTGAGCCAAGGCGCAATCGATGCGCACAAGCTCGTCGTCACGGATTTCGAATGGCTGTTGATGCAGATGCGCGCCGAGCGCTTCGGCCGCAAGATGGCGCTCGGCTTCGTCTGTCCGCATTGCGCGGCGAAGGCGGAGATCGAATTTCGGGTCGAGGATTGTCTCGAGGCGGCGACGCCGCGGCAGGTCGCTGGGGTCGAAGCGGATGAGGAGCGGCCGGGCTGGCTGCGCCTGGGAGCGATCCAGTTTCGATTGCCGACCGCAGGCGATCAAATTGCGGTTTTAAGCACGCCGCGGCCGATGGAGAGGCTCGCCGAGCTGTGTTTGGACCCATCGGCTCGCAAGTTGCCGCAGCGGACGCGCGCCGAGCGGGCAATGGCCGAGATGGCGCCATTGGTCTCTCGTAGCCTGCCCGCGGCCTGCCCGGCCTGCAAAGGCGATGTCCCCGTCGCCTTCCATGTCGCCGGTCTGGTGGTCGGCGAATGGCGGCGCGCCGCCTCCGCCGCGCATGACGAGATCGATCTCATCGCACGGGCCTATCATTGGTCCGAGGCGGAAATCCTCGCTTTGCCCCAGTCGCGCCGGCGCGCCTATGCCGAGCGCATCCGCGGCGCCAGCGCGCGGGCGGCTTGAGATGCGCCAGCGCTCCTATCTCGCCAGCGTCGCCTCGCCGATCGGGGCGGGAGAAGCGCCCGCCTTTCCGCTCTACCGCCCGGCGCCGGAGGACTCGCGCCCGCCGGCGGGCGAGCCGCGGGCGGCCGAATCCTCTCCGGCCGCTAGCCCGCCGCGGACCGTGAGGCGCAAGCTCGCCAAAGCCATCCCTGCCGGCGAGTCCTACTCTCTTGTCCAAGCCGCGAACCCGCTAGCCCCCGCCGCGGACCCCCTCGCCGAGGCCGCAGGCCCGGCGCTCGGCCCGACGGCGACGAGCCCCATTGCGCCCATTCGGACCGCGTCCGAGGACGCGACGCCGGACGCGACAAAGCCCTCGGCCACGCTTCAGCCCTTCGAACGGGCGGCCCAGCCCTTGGCCGTCGATCGGCCCGAAGTTACGCCGTTCGCGACCTCTTCTTTCGCGGCCAAGTCCGCGTCCGCGGCGTCGGCCCCGCCCACGCCCTACTCGGAACCGGCGTGGCCGGCGGTGTTCGCCGCAGGCGAAGCGACGCTGTCAACCGATCCGGGGCTAGGCTCGCTTGGAGCCGCCGCCGCGGCGCTCCCGAACTCCGGCCTTCGCGCCAGCCAGCTTGGCGATCCAATCGTCGCGCCGCCGCCGCCGAGGCCTCGCGATCCAGGCGCCCCGCCGAGCCCTACAGACCCTTTCTCGCCGCCGCCAGCAGCCGCCGAGACGCGGCAGAGATTTCCGCGTGTGGAAATTGGACTCGTGGAAGTGCGTGGCGCGCCGGCTCCCCAGCCGCCGCCGCCCGTCGCGGTCGCCGCGCCGGGCCCTTCCGGTCCGGTCGCGCGCGGCTATGGATGGCGCTACGGCCTGTATCAGGGGTGAGGAAATGACCCCCTGGAACACGCCCGATCTCGGCAACATCACCAACGTTCTGCGTGACCTGCTCGACCAGGGCATCACCCAGTATACGGCGGCGACGGGGCTCGTCACCAGCAACATCAAGGTCTCGTGCGACGCCCCGGATTTCCGAAAGCCCGGCGACACCAACTGCTATTTGACCGTTTATTTGCTGCATGTCGGACGCGACCCGTTCTGGCGCAACACGCCCGTTCAAGGCTCGCGCGGCCAGCTCAACAGCGCGCAGCCGCTGAGCCTGACGCTCTCTTATCTGCTGACGGCGTGGTGCGACAAGGATTACGTCAGCGAACAGCGCGCGATGTCGATCGCGCTGCAGACTTTCCAGAGCTATCCGATCGTCACCAAGACCCTGATCGACACGGTCCTGAAAGACGGCTGGCCTAGTGACGGCGAATTCGTCATCTCGCTGCAAGCCGACACGATCGAGGAGATGAGCAGGCTCTGGCAGGCGTTTACGGTGCCGATGCGGCTCTCCGCACTCATCAAGGTGAGCGTCGTGTTCCTGCAGGCGCTCAATCCGCCCACCAATCCGCCGATCCCGCCGCAATCGGCCAACGTCGCGGTGTCGCTGATCGCCCCGCCGCTCCCGCCCGTCACGCCGCCCAACCAACCGCCACAGCCGCAGCTCATCGGCGGCCTGAGGCTTGCGGTCGCCCCGCCCGACGCCGCCACGACGCCCGACAATCTCGCGCCGACCTTCGGGCCGCCGGTTGCGGTCGGCGACGGCGCCGCGGTCAGCGGGCAGGAGATGGGCGGTTCGGTGGCGATCGCGGGCGTCGGGCTCGACCTGGGCAACGCCAGCAACGTCTATCTGGGCGCGCAGGGCGGGCCGATCTGGGACGTGACCCCGTGGAGGCAGGGAGTCGCCGCCGACTGGCTATGGCTCGCCCTGCCCAACGCCTACGCCGACCCATCCAACACGGCGCCGCCCTCAGCGACCCCGCCGCCCGGCCTCTATGCCCTCACCGTCGGCGACGGCGTCGCCAATGGCTTCCGCTCCAACAGCGCGCCAATCGCCATCGCGCCGCGTGTGGATGGCGTGACCAGCCCGCCGACGCTGCAGCCCAACAACGCCAACGTCTATCCGATCTCGGGCGCCGGTTTCATCCCAGCAGCCGCGACGTCCGTTCTGTTCGGCTCGCATGTGCTCGCCTATAGCGTCACCGGCCCTGGCGCGGGTCAATTCACCGTCGACCCAACCGGAACGCAAATCGCGTTCCTGCCGCCAGCCGCCCTCCCCCACGGCCCCTATCCCGTGCAGGTCCTCGTCAACCAAATCGCCGCGACCGCGGGCTGGGTGGTGACGCTGTGAGCGCGTCGAGCGCAACCCGCCTGTTGGCCGCCGTGCGGCTCAGCGCCCGCCGGCTCGCGCTGTGGATGAACCACCTCTGGCAATCCGGCCTCGCCAGCCCCGACCAGGGCCAGGCGATTACGGCGTCCGAAGTCGAGCGGTTGCTCGCCGCCGAGGCCATGGCCGAGGCGGAGCGCGCTTTCGACGAAGCCAACGCCGCCGCGCTGATCGCCGAGGCCGAAGCCGCCGATGGCGAATTGCGGAGCGACCCGCTCTGGCGGACCCTGCGCGCCCGTTTTGATCTGACGCAGGCGGAAGCCGAATTGCTCGCGCTCGCGGTCGCGGTCGAACTGGACCCCGGCCTGCAGCGGGTGATCGCCTATCTCCACGACGATGCACGCGCGACGCAGGCGACGCCCTGGCTGGCGGCGCGGCTGTGGCGGCGCGCGCCGACGCCGCTGTTTGGCGCCAATCTCAGGCGCTGGCGGCTGGCGGCGCCCGTCGAGGCCGCCGCCTGCGGGCGGCTCAACGCGCCCTGGCTGGCCGATGCGGGGCTGACTTTGGCGCTCTCGTCGGGCGTCTGGCGCGACCCCGCGCTCAACGACATGGCCAAACTGATCACGCCGGCCGAGGCTCGAGCGCGGCCCTGCCTATATCCAAATGCCTTCGAGGAGGTCGGCCGCATCGACGATCTCGTCGGCGTCGAGATCGTCGGCGCACCCGGCTCCGGACGACGCTGGCTTGCCGCCCAATGCGCCGCCGGGCTCGGCGTCCCGTTGATCGCCGTCGACCTCGCGAAGGCTCCGGGCCAGGAGCTGGAGACGATCCTCACGCGCGCGCTGCGCGATGCGGCGATGATCGGCGCGCTCGCCTATTTCGGTGGGGCCGACGATGCGCCCGAAGCGGAATGGACGCGCGCGCGGGCGCTCGGCGTTCCGTTTCTGATTGGATTGCGCAGGCCGGGCTCGGCGCCGCGTAGCGTGCGGCTGCCGCCGCTCGACATGGGCGCGCGCGTCGCTTTGTGGCGGCGCCTTTCTTCGGCGCCGCCGCCGCCCGATCTCCTCGCCCATCGGCTCGTCGCCGGCGACGTCGTCCATGCCGCGCGGCAGCCGGGCGAACGGCCCCGATCTCTGGCGCGCCGGCCCGACAGCGCTTTGCTCGCCTCGCTGCCGCTGCCCTACGCGTGGAACGATCTCGTCCTGCCGCCCGACGTCTCCGAGCAGATCCAGGCCTTCGAGACGCAGGTGCGGCTGCGCTGGCTGGTCTACGAGGAATGGAATTTTGGCCGCCTCGCCCATCTCGGCCATGGCATTTCGGCCTTGTTCTGCGGCGCCTCCGGCACGGGCAAGACCATGGCGGCCCAGGTGATCGCCAAGAGCCTCGGGCTCGAATTGCTGCGGGTAGATCTCGCCGGCGTCGTCAACAAATACATCGGCGAGACCGAGAAGAAGCTGCGCGAAGTGTTCGACGTCTGCGAGGACAGCGGCGCGGTGCTGTTCTTCGACGAGGCCGACGCGCTGTTTGGCAGCCGCACCCAGGTCAAGGACGCGCACGACCGCTTCGCCAACATCGAGATCGATTATCTGCTGCAGCGCATCGAGCGTTTCGACGGGGTGGCGATTCTCGCCACCAATCGCCGGCACGATCTCGACACCGCCTTCCTGCGCCGGCTGCGCTTCGTGATCGATTTCCCCGCGCCGCGCGCCGCCGAACGGCTTTCGATGTGGCAGCGCGCCTTGCCCGAGCGCTCGCCCGGCGGGGAGATCATCGTCGGCGACATCGACTGGGCGATGCTGTCGGAGCGCCTCGTGATGACCGGCGCCCAGATCAAGAGCGTGGCGATCGGCGCGGCGTTTCTGGCGCGCGATAAGGGCGAGCGGATCGGCATGCGCCACATTTACACGGCCGCGCAGCGCGAAATGTCCAAAGAGGGCCAGCGCATCCGGCTGCCGTTGAGGGAGGCGGGCGAATGACCGACGAGAAACCCGTCATCAGAATCGATCGCCTGGCGCTCGATCTGCCTGGGTTCGATCCCGCCGACGCCCGGGCGCTGGCGCGAGAGATCGGTGAACGGCTCGCGCTCTCGGACGCATCGGGGGCGCGCGAACATCTCGCCGTCTCCGTCGACGGCGCTGGCAAAAACGTGAGCGAGCTTGCCCAGCGCATCGTGGCGGCCCTGCGCGAAAGGCTCATCTGATGTCCGGCTTCACGTTGAAGGGCGGCCTCATCGAATTCATGGAATCGTTCCCGATTCCAATCCCCAACGTCATCATCTTCCAATACAATCCCGAGACGATGACGCACGGCTGGACGCCGGCGACGACGGGGGCGCCGCCCGCCGGCCAGAAGACCAACAACCCGCTCGCGATCAACGGTCAGCCACAGGAAACCTTCTCCTTCACGCTGGCGATGGACTCCAACGACACGATCGCCGACGGCAATGCGGTGGTGGCGGGCCTGGCGGAACTTTCCGGCGTCTATTCGCGCCTCGCCGCGCTCGAAATGCTGTTGTTCCCCACCGCGCCGCCGGGAGGCGGGCTGATCGGCTCCCTGACGAGCGCGCTTGGCGGGCTCGGCGGCGGCTCGTCTTCTCCCACCCCGACCCAGCAGGTGCCCGCCCAGCAATTGCCGACCGTGCTGTTCGTTTGGGGCCCCGGGCGCATCGTGCCGGTCCGGGTGACCGCGTTGTCGATCACCGAAAAACTCTACGACGGCACGCTGCTCAATCCGACCCACGTCGAAGCGCAGATCACCTTGAAGGTGCTGACCAAGGAAGAGCTCGACTATGTCGACGGGCCGCTCGGCGATCTCGCCAAGATCGCCAGCACATATTCGCAGGGCCTGCGCGAAGCGCTCGCCATCGCCAATCTCGCCAACGCGGTCAGCTCGATCATCGGCATGTTGCCGGTTTGATCGCCGAACCTTTTGGAGGAACCCTTGTTTGCTTCCAACAGCCGCTATTACGGGCTCGCCACCTATCAGGTCACGACTTCGGACGGCCAGAGCCGGATCGCGGTCGTCCCCGCCGTCCCCAATCCGCTGCAACTCGCCGGTTTTCATCGCCGGGTCTCCGGAGATCGGCTCGATCTCATCTCGGCGCGCTTTCTCAAAGATCCTGCGCTGTTCTGGCAATTTTGCGATTCCAACCGTTCGCCGACGCCCGACGCGCTCGCAGCCGCCGATCTGATCGGCGTTCCCAAGGGCCCTGGCGCCTCATGAGCAGCCTGTTCGACATCCTGATCGGAGGAACCTCCGCTGCCGATTTCGACGCCCATGTCGTCGAGCTCGAAGTCGAGGAGAACGCCGACATGCCCGGCGCGTTCTCGCTGACGCTGCCGGTCAATGCGACGTCGTCGGGCGACTACGACACGGTTTCCGATTCCCGGCTCGCGCCGCTCTCCAACATCGCTATCACCGCGCAGGCCTCGGACGGAATCACCCATTGCCTGATTGACGGCTATGTGCTCTCGCAGCAGATCCATCTCGACACCGGGACCGCCAAGAGCACGATCAGGATCTGGGGGCAGGACGCTTCCTGGCTGATGAACACCACCGAGCAGGCCAAGGAATGGGTCAATGTGACGGATGGCGCGGCGGCCAATGCGATCTTCGGCAATTACGGCTTCACGCCCGATCCTTCCAATCTCGACGACGACAGCCCCGCCCACAGCGACGATGGCTCGACGTTGATGCAGCGGGCCACCGACGCGCAGTTCCTGCGCATGCTGGCGCGGCGCGCCGGCAAATGGTTCCGTGTGTTCTGCACCGATACTCCGGGCGAACGCACCGGTTTCTTCGCCGCCCCCGACCTTTCCGCCGCTCCTGCGGTGACGCTCGCGCTCAACGATTCGACCGCCGCCAACGTCTCCGAACTCAACATCTCCTTCGACGTGATGCGGCCAAGCGCGGTAAACGCCTATCAGGCCTTGTTTAGCGATTCGGCGGGCGACGACGCGGGCGGCGGCGGCAATTTCACCGACAGCGGCTTGCCCGCGATGAGCGACAACGGGCTGGCGGCGCTGACGACCAACCCGATCACCGCTTTGTTGACGACGCCCGCCGCGGAGGCCGGCACGATCACGCAGCGCGCGACGTCGGTGCTGCGCGACGCCGGCTGGTTCGTGCGCTGCGAAGGCGCGACGGACGCGAGCCGGCTCGGCTCCATCCTGCGCGTCGGCGCCGTCGTCGCGCTCAACGCCGCCGGCGCCATTCATTCCGGCAATTATCTGGTCTGGAGCGTGCGCCATAAGATCACCAGCGAAAGCCATCAGATGAATTTCACTTTGGTGCGCAACGCCATCGGTACGGCGCCCCCGGCATCGCCCACGGGAGGTCTCGGCCTGTGAACGACAATGCGCTGCAGGATCTCATCGAATTCTTGCGCGGCCGGTTCTTCGGCAAGTACCGCGGCGTGGTCGTGGATGTCGATGCGGCGACCATGCGGGTGAAAGCGAGCGTGCCCTCCGTGTTCGGCGGCGTGACGAGCGGCTGGGCGGCGCCTTGCGTGCCCTATGCCGGACCGCAGGTTGGATTCCTGATGCTGCCCGACGTCGGCAGCGGCGTGTGGATAGAATTCGAGGGCGGCGACGTCTCCCTGCCGATCTGGACGGGGTGCTACTGGAACACCGGCGACATCCCAAGCTCCGCCGCCACGACCCAAAAATCGATCGTCACCAAGGCCGGCAATCTGATCTTCGACGTCAGCGCGGGCGGCGTGACGCTGGAAAATGCCAGCGCGTCGAACCCGAACACGCTCGTCATCAACCAGACCAGCCTGACGCTGACGGCGGGCGCCGGCAGCGTCGCGGTCGGGCCGGCTTCGGTCTCCGTCAACAACGGCGCCCTGGAGGTGATGTGATGGCTCCGCTGCTGACGACTGCAAGCGTGCTGACCTGTCCGCATGGCGGGATGGTCACCGCTTCGCCCGCGAGCGCGAAGGCCCAGGCCGGCGGGCCCATCGTGCGCGGCTCCGACACGTTCCTGGTCGCCGGCTGCGCCTTCAACATCGCCGGCGTCCCGCACCCATGCGTCAGCGTCCAATGGGTGCAGACGGCGACGCGGGTTCAGGTCGGCGGCGCTTTCGCGCTCACCCAATCGAGCGTCGGCTTGTGCCTGGCCGCCGATCAAACGCCGCAAGGCCCCGTGCAGATCCAATCCACCCAACCCAATGTGAGCGGCCTATGACCGGGCTGACCTTTCCCGTCCGCGACGATTTCGCCTTTCCGTTCCGCATTGATTCGAGTTCGGGTCAGGCGGCGGAGGCGTCCTATCAGGATCACGTCGATCAGATGATCCGTCAGATCCTGTTGACCGATCCCGGCGAACGCGTCTGTCTGCCCACGTTTGGCGCGGGTTTGCGAAGGCTGTTGTTTGCGCCCGTCAACGCGCAATTGCAGGCGACGTTGACGCTGGTCGTCACCCAGGCGCTCAACGCCTGGCTCGCCAATCAGATCACGGTGCAGAAGGTCACCGTGCAGACCGCGGCGAGCACGCCGGGCCTGTCCGACGGCGTGATCTCTATCCTGATCTCTTATGTGCTGATCGAAACGCAATCCATGCGTCAAACCCAAGTCCAGGTGGGACCGTCATGAGCGCGAAGGACCGCCTGATCGCCGTAGCGAACTCCGCGTCCTTCAACGGCGTCGACTATATCGAAGTCGCCTCGCCGACCGAACTCGTCGTGCATTTCCTCAACGCCAACCCGGTCGCAAACCCGACGCCGAACGCGGCGATCTCCGGCGGCGACAGCATCGCCAATGTCGCCTTGAAGCCGATCCAGGCCGCGGATTGGGCGACCGACGCCAACGGCCGCGTCACGCTGCGCCTCCATTGTCTGGCGACCGGCGATTTCTCGCTTTATACGTTGAAGCTCTCCGGTCCTCTGATCGATCTGATCCTGGGAACTTCGACCTTCTCGTTCAAGGCGTTCTGCCCGAGCGATTTCGATTGCGCGCCGCCGCCCCACCAGTGTCCGCCCTCCGATCTGGCGCCGCCGCCGATCGACTATCTGTCTCGCGATTTTCAGAGTTTCCAGCAGGCGCTGCTGGGCTATTCGTCGCTGCGCTATCCCAATTGGGTGGAGCGCTCCGAGGCCGATTTCGGCGTGATGATGTCCGAGATTCTGTCGGCGGTCGGCGACGAATTGAGTTATCTCCAGGATCGCGCCGCGGCCGAATCCAACCTGATGACGGCGACGCAACGTCGCTCGCTGACTTCGCTGGCCCGCCTCGTCGATTACGAGCCCTCGCCTCCCTGCAACGCCTCCACCTCGCTCCTCTGCACGGTTTCGGCGAATGGGTCGGTTCCCGCCGGGACCCGCGTCACGGCGATGTCGCCGAGCGGCGCCTCGATTCCGTTCGAGATTGGTCTGGGCATCAACGATGCGACCCAATATCCCGTCGTGCAGGCGCAGAACTATCCGCTGGCCGCCTATTGGTTCGACGACGGCGAGGATTGTCTGGCGGCGGGCGCGACCAGCCTGTGGGTGCAAGGCGCCGGTCTCGGCTTCCTTGAGGGCGCTAAGGCCCTCATCCAGACCGACCTTCCGGGCGAAAGTCTGCGCCAGATCGTGACCTTGACCGCGCCCGGATTCGAGACTGTCGATCCGATTTTCCTTACCAACAGTCAACCGACTCCGGTCACGCAACTGACCTGGGGCGCGACAGATGCGCTGACGCGTTCGCGTGACCTCACCCGCACGCAAATCGGCGGCAATATCACGCCGGCGACGCAAGGCCGGCGGTTCGTCGAAACCTTCGCCATCGGCTCTCCGCCGGCCAACGCGCCCAACGCCGTGCTCGCCATCGCGCGCTATGGGCCCAACGGCGACGCCAGCGCGCCGAACTGGATCTTCCGCTACCCCTTGAGCCAGGGCCCGCTCGGCTGGCTCGGCGGCGGCGATCCGACCACTCCGGCCACGCCCGAGGTCGTGCTGACGCGTCTGCAGGCCAATCCGGACCCGTGGACCTTCGCCGTCTCGCTGATCAATTCGCTGCCGGGCGACCTCGTCTACACCATCGATCCGGTCGCCTGGCAGGTCGTGGCGCGCTCTTCCCTCGGGCAGCCGACCCATTGGGACGTCGCCGGAGACAACGGCGCGACGATCCGCTTCGGCGACAATGTGCTCGGCGCCTCGCCCAATGAACAGGATCTGTTCCAGGCGGCCTATCGCACCGGCCTCGGCAGCGCCGGAAATGTCGCCGCCGATGCGATCAACGGGCTCGATCCCTCGACCTCCGGCGTGCTCATCGCGGTTCGCAATCCCCTGGCCGCCGCCGGCGGCGCGGATGCGGAGACGCCGACCCATATCAGGCGCAACGCGCCGCAGGCTTTTCAGGCGGTGCAATATCGGGCGGTGACGGCGGCGGATTACCAGGCCGCGGCCGAGACGCTGACCTTTGTCGAAAAGGCGGCGACCAGCTTCCGCTGGACTGGCAGTTGGATGACGGTATTCACCGAAATCGACCCCAAGGGCGGCTCCGACATCAGCGTCGACGAGGAGACCGAGGTCGTCGAACTGCTGAACCGCTATCGGCTCGCAGGATACGAATCTTACGCCCCGGCGCCCGATTATGTCTCGCTCGATCTCGCCGTCGAGATTTGCGCCGCGACCGGCTGGCGCGATTCCGACGTCGAAGCGAGCGTGCTCGACGTGCTCGGCTCCAGCACCCGGCCGGATTGGGCGACCGGCTTCTTCTTCGCCGACCGTTTCAGCTTCGGCAGCCCGCTCTATCGCAGCCGGCTCGAAGCCGCGATTCAGGGCGCGGCGGGCGTGGCGGGCGTGCGGGGCATTCGCTATCGCCAGCGCGGCGCCTTCACGGGCTTTCGGCGATTGCCCGAGGTCTTCACCCCGTCGCCGACCCAGATCCTTCGCATCGACAACGATCCGAGTTGGCCCGAGCGCGGGACGATCCGCGTCATCGTGGAGGGCGGCCAATGACCTTCCCCGTCTGTCGCTGCGACGCCGCCGAATTGCCCGCGCCAACCAATCTCCCGGAATTGAACGCGATCGCCTATCGCGTCGGCGATTTCGTCAGCTTCCGCCAGGCCGTTTTGACGCCGCTGATGCAACCGGCGGCGCCGCAGCCCTTGCCGCTCGAACAGACGCTCTCCGTCAAAGGGATTCCCGTCTGGCGCACCGACGGCGACGGCGATCTCGCCGTGATGATCGCCGAATGGTTCGCCTATGTCGCCGACGTCATCAGCTTCTACAACGAACGCATCGCCAACGAAGACTATTTGCGCACGGCGATAGCGCCGGGCAGCGTCAACAATCTGATCGCTATTCTCGGCTACAGGCCGACACCCGCTATCGGCGCGCGCGGCCAGATCGCGGCGCTGCTGAGCCCGCGCCCGACGTTTGGCGGCGCGCCGATCAACCTGCCCAAGGGTTTGCAATTCCAATCCAAGCCGACGCCCGGCCTCGCACCGCAAATCTTCGAACTCGACGCGGCGACCTCGATCGCCGCCCCCGACCAATTGCAGGTCGCCCCGGCGCCGCAATTGATCGGCTCGGTCGCGATAGCTTCGCCGATCCTGACCCCGTTCCACGATATTGCCCACCTCGCGTTGTCCGAAGCGGCGGAGAGCTTCGCCGCCGATTTCAAAACCTATGCCGTCACGAAGAGCGCCGCATCCAAATTCAAGGCCGACATCGTCATCAAGAAGCGAGCCGCGTCGGCTCAGCCGCCGGACTCGATCAACCTTGCATCCGCGGCCGCTCTGGTTTCCGAGGGGCGCCTGCCGAGCGCGTTTTCGTCGGGCGAATATCTGCTGAGCGCCCGCGACTCGACGCTGCTGCTGCAAGGCGCGGTGAAATCCATCGACCCCGGCGCCTTTTTGCGATTGCGGCGCCGTGACGGCTCGGCGGGGCCGTGGCTCACCAATGTGATTTCCTCCAGCATAGGGCCCGCGCCCTCCGGGGTCGGACAGCAGACGCAATTGACGGTGAGCTTTACCGGTACGCCCGACGACGACCTCACGGCGGCCGAGGCGAGCCTGGAATCGGCGAGCCAGACGGCCTCGTTGTGGAGCTACTTCGCCACCTCGATCGGCGATGACGACGTCGTCCATCTCTCAAGTCTGCAAAAGCAGATCCAGCCCGGCGATTGGGTGCTGTTCACCGCGACCGGCGACGATGCGCCGGCGCCGTGGTTCGTCGAGATCGCGGGCAGCGACGACGTGATCTGGGACGCCAACGCGACGAGCCAGGCTTCGCAGAACGGGCCGCCGTTTCAAAGCGCCACGGTCACCACGACCGACCCGAAGACGAAGGCGCAAACGGCGACGACCACCAACCCGCTGCCGGTTCCCCATACCGAACTCGTTCTGGCGACGCCGCTGCCGTCGAGCTGGGGCGGCGCACAAGGCGTCAAGGTCGCCTTCGGCTGGACGTCCGTCGGAACCTTGCTCGACCAGCCCTATGCGCCTTGGAGCGGCTCGACGTTGACGCTGGAAAATATAGGCCCGACGCCGGTTCCGGCCTGGTCGCAACAGCAGATCCAGTTGCAGGATTCGACCGGGATCGGGATCGACGCCGTCGCCAGCCAGGCCAGCAGCGGCAGCGCGCTCGCCCTCGCCGCCTTCGCGCAGACCCCGCACCCCTTGCAGCCGCCGTTCGTCGCGCTCGGAAATCTCCTGACCATCAGTCGCGGCAAGACCGTGCTGAACGAATTGCTCGGCAGCGGCGACCCGACGCACGCCGGTCAGGATTTCCAGCTCTCGCAATCGCCGGTGACTTATCTGCAAAACGGCGCTTCCTACGCGAGCACGATCAGCCTGACGGTCAATGGCCTGCCCTGGACGGAGGTCAAGTCCTTCTACGGCCAGGGGCCGGACACGGCCGTTTTCGTCACCCGCGAGGATAGCCGCGGCGCAACCCATGTGATGTTCGGCGACGGCGTCAACGGCGCGCGGCTGCCGACGGGCCCCAACAACGTCGTGGCCACCTATCGCGTCGGCGCCGGATTGGCGAGCCCGCCAGCGGGGCAACTGACCCAGATCGCCAAGCCCTGGCCGGGACTGCGCGCCGTGCTGAACCCCGTCGCCGTCGGCGGCGGCGCCGACGCGGAGCCCGCCGACCAAACGCGCCGTTATGCGCCGCAATCGGTGCTGACGTTTGGCCGCGCGGTCTCCGTTTACGACTATCAGGCGATCGCCGCTCAGGCCCCCGGCGTCATCCGCGCGCAAGCGGTTTGGATCTGGGACGATCAGCGCCAGCGGACGCTGGTGAAGGTCTATGTCGGCGACACGCCGCAGGCGGCGACGGCGGCCAGCGCCGCGTTGTTGGCGGCCGGCGACCCGAACCGGCCGGTTCAGGCGACGCAAGCGACCGCCATTCCGGTCGCGCTGACGATCGCCCTCGTCTTCACCCCGGGCATGGATCCCAAGACCATCGCCGCCGCGGTGACGACGGCGCTCGCCGACCCGCAGGTCGGCCTGTTCGGGGCCTGGAATCTCAACGTCGGTCAGAGGGTCTACCGCAGCCAGATCGAAGCCGCGACGCTGGGCGTGCTAGGCGCCGTGGCGATCCTTTCGCTCACTTTCTCGACGTCCTCGAGCACGCTCGCTGGATCGATCTTCGACCCCGGCGAAGGCAATTTCTTCACGCTCGATCCCTCCGACATCAACTTGACCACGGAGGCCGATCCCAATGGCTGACGATCTCTACCAGTCCTGGCACCAGGCCAAGCTGTGGGCCCTGTTACCCGCGGTCTATCGCAACATGGACGCGCCGGCGCCGGGCGTGACCGGTCCTCTGCAGGAGCTCATCAACCGCATCGGCGCCCAGGTCGCCGTGCTTCGCCGCAGCATCGACCGGCTCGGCGAGAATCAATCCATCGAGACCTGCGACGACTGGGCCGTTCCCTATATCGGCGACCTCGTCGCGACCCGGCTCGTTTCCTGCCTCGACGCGCGCGGGCGTCGCACTCAGGTCGCCAAGACGATCTACTATCGCCGTCGCGCCGGCACGCTCGGCCTTCTCGAGGAACTCGTCTCGGATATCGCGGTGCGTGACGCGCGCGCCGTCGAATTCTTCCGCAGGCTTGGGCGCACGCGCCATCAATTCGATACCGCCATCGGCAACGCCTATGCAATCGACGCCGATTCCTGGACGGGGAAAACGAACTATCTGCCCGGCCAAATCATCGTCAACGGAGCCAACGCCTATGTCGTGGCGATGGGCGGCGTCTCGGCCGCGAGCGGCGGTCCGAGCGGCGGCGGCAATGGGATAGTCGACGGAACAGTCACCTGGAATTTCTACAACTCCGCCGCCACGTTCGCGCCGACCGTCATCCAGGGGCTCGCCGGCGCCAATTCGCGCACGCCGTTGGGAGGCCTCGCCGATTTGCGTTCGGCCCCAGCCGCCGCGTTCACCGACAGCGCTTTCGACGAATTCGCCCATACCGCCGATCTGCGCGCGGGCGCGCAGCTTTTTGGACGCCAGAACATCTCCCATCTCGGCGTGTTCGTCTGGTGGCTGCATACTTACGCGATATCTGGCGCGACGCCTTGCGCGGGAAAACTCGCCGCCGGCCAGAATTCGCCCTGCTATACGTTCGATCCGAGCGGCCGGCAGATCCCGCTCTACGCGCCCACCTCGCGCACGGCCGGCAGCTACGGCGGCGATTGGGTCTCGCCCGACCCCTGGCAATTGCCGCTCGCGATCAGCGCGCCGCTCTATGGCGCCTATCCCGACCGCTTTTATGGCGCGGCCTTCAGCATTGGGCTCGGCGGGGCTGCGCTGCCGCGCATGGGCCTGACGCTCCACCCCGAGATCGGACAGTTCAGCTTTACCAGCGCGCCGCCGTCAGGCGCCATGCAATCCAATTATGTGTTCGCGCTGATGTCGACCGCCGGCGCCGGGGCCTTTCCATCGACCGCGGTAAGCGCCGTGGTCCTTCCCGCCAACACGGTCGCCATAGCCAAGGACACGGATCTCGTCCAGGCGCTGAACGCCATCACCGGCGATGTCGCCATCGCCTTCCAGAATTCCATCACCTACACGGGGACTTCGGACGTCTGGTCGATTGGCGCACACACTGTCGCGCTCGGCGCGATCTTCGGCCAGCGGCCCCTGGTGCGCTGGCAGGCGGGCGGCGGCAGCTGGACGTTCAACGGCGCCGGCGGCAATCTGATCCTGCAGGGTTTTTGGCTGCAGGGGGCCAACATCACGCTGACCGGCAGCTTCGCCAGCGTGACGCTGCAATTGATGACGCTCGACCCCGGCACGTCGGGCCAAGGCGCGCTCTACGCGACCGCCGTCGACGGACTCTCGCTGACGCCGACGCACCTCATCATCGAGGCCTCCGTGCAGACTCTGACGCTCGAGCGCTGCATCACTGGCCCGATCCTCGCCCAGAACAAGGGCATCGTCGAGACGATGACCGCTTCCGACAGCATCGTCCAGGCGATCCAGACCGGGGCGAACGTTTATGCCCTGAGCAACCAGTTGGGGACGATCTCGCTCGCGCGCTGCACGATCATCGGCGCCAACACCGTCCATCAACTCGACGCCAGCGACTGCATTCTCGACGGCGTGACGATTGTCGAGGATTTGCAGCACGGCTGCGTACGCTTCAGCGCGCTCGGCCAGGGCAGCCAAGTCCATCAGCCCTATCGTTGCGTGACCATCCCGAACCTTGCGCCGATCTTCTATTCCCGCCATTTCGGCGATCCAAATTATGCCCGGCTCTCGCGGCTCGCGGACTCCCAGATCGTCAATGCCGAAACTGGCGACACGATTCTCGGCGGCGCGGACGATGGCGCCGAGATGGGCGCCTGGCAGAGCGAAGGCGTCACGCTGAAACGCCAGGGCCTCGTGCTCAAGTTCGAAGAATTCGCGCCGCTCGGTGTGTTTCCGGTCTGGATCGATGCCGACTGATCGTTTTACAACAGGAGAGGGCTGACATGGTCGCCGACATCGCGCGGGTCACCTATGATCCATCCCGCCAGTACCGCTCGCTCGTCTCGCAGCAGGGCCGCGTCACGCTGGAGGCCGACAACAACGAGTCGGTCACGCTGCAATCCGAGGCCTTGCGCCACGAGACGATCGACATCGTCGGGCCGTTGGGCACGCCCGACAAGGGGTTTGCGCTCGGCTCCGGGACGGGACCCGGCGGGGTGACGATCGGCGCCGGGACGCTCTATCTCGGCGGCTGGCGCCTGGAGAACCATAAGACCTTCGATCTGAGTTCACAGCCCGATTGGCTCGACGCGCCCGCCTTCACGGCGACCAGCGGTGATTTCGTCGTCGCCTTGTTGCTGACGGAGACGACGGTCACCGCCTTCGAGGACCGCGCGCTGCGCGAAGTCGCGCTCGGTGGCCCCGACACCGCGGCGCGGACGCGGCTGATGCAGCGCTATCTGCGGCTCGCCTCCAGCGGCGCCACTTGCGCCGCGGGCGCGACTTCGGTGGCGGCCTTGTTGACCGCCGACGGCGTGACGCTCGACAAAGCCCTGGAGCTCCACTCGACCGCGCGCCTGCAAGCGGGTTTCGTAACCTCCTGGACCAAGACCGACGTCTGTCTGCCGAAGGCGAGCGGCGGCTATCTCGGCGCCGACAACCAACTCGTGCGCGTGACGGTGACGAGCTACGATTCGACCAAGAAAACCGGGACTTTGCTGTGGGGCTGGAACAACGCCTCGCTCGTCTACCGCGCCACCGTCGGCGCCGATGGGGCGACGATCACCTTGACCGACGCGCCGGTCGATTTCGAACACGCCCCGCAGCAGACCCACGTCGTCGAATTGTTGCGCACGGCGAAGGATTTTGGCCGCGGCAATTATGTCGCCGAACTCGAAGGCGACGTCGTCGCGGTCTCGGTCGCCTATTCCTTCGATACGCAGCAATTCACCATCGCCACGCCGCTGCCCGCGAACTCGCCCTACATCACCGACCAGACGCCGATTTTCGTCCGGCTCTGGCAGGGGACGCAGAATTTCACCGCCGGCCAGGCGGAGACCCTCGATACGACGTCCGACATAACCGTCACGATCACGATGGACGCGCTGCCCTCGGCCATCGCCGCGCGTCCGTTCTGGCGCTTCTCGGTGCGGCCCGCGACCCCGCAGAAGATCTATCCGCAACGTTACTACGATTCTCCCCAGCCGCCGGACGGTCCGCGACAATGGCTCGGCGATCTCGGCGTGATCTCGGCTCAAGCGAAGGGCTCGACTCTGCTGGCGGACTGCGTGCCGAGCTTCAACCCGCTGACCAATCAGCAGGGCGGCTGTTGCGGATTGACTCTCGGCCCGGCCAACGTCGACGCGCGCGGCGGGCTGCAGGCGGTCGTAGACAGCCTCGCCGGCGGCCCGGCGGTGCTGTCGCTCAAAGCCGGAACCTATTCGCTCGCCGCGCCGCTGAAGCTCACAGCGAAACATTCCGGGCTCACGATCGAGGGCTGCACCGGCGACGTGATTCTGGCGCCGGGCGGAACCGACATGACCCCGTTCTCGCTGGGGCTGATCCTGGCCAACGCGATCTCCGGCGTAGCGCTGAAGCGCCTGACGTTCGCGCCCAAGCCATTCGGGCTTTCCGCGAATAACCTGGCCGGCGGCGACGTTCCCTCCGTCCTGTTCGCGGTCACGATCGGCGCGGCGACGACCTTCGCCATCGAAGATTGTCAGTTCAAGCTCGCCGCGCCTTCGCCTTATGTCATCGGGGCCGGCCTGCTCGTGTTGGGCGGGACGCAGGGGGTGCGCCTGCGTCGCAACGTGTTTGCCGGCTCGACCACTTCGACCACTACGCAGGGCAATGGGGCGCTGTTCGGGGTCTGGGCGGCGAGTTCTTCGCAAAACGTCTCGATAAACCTCGACCAATGGGAGATCGTCGACAACCAATTTTCGGGTCTGGCCTACGGCGTCGCCGCCTATGCGCAACTCGGCGCCGTCGTCTGCCGCGACAACGTCGTCGCGGCCAATGCCGGCGGCCTCGTCTTCATCGAAGCCAATATCGCCGACACCCTCGGCTACGCCAACGAAGCCGCCAACGACCAGACCAACGCCCAGATCGGCGCGGTCGCCACCGGCGCGCTCAACAGCGACCGGTTTTCGGATCTCATCGACAAAGCCGGGTTGATTCCTAAGGCCGATTTCGTCGTCGCGCCGCCCGCGCTCACCGACGCCGCGCTGCAGGCGCTCAAGGTCCAACTCGCGTCGGTCGGCGCGGCCGCCTATCACGGGGCCTTGCTCGGCAAATCGGCGACGACCGCCGCAAACGCGGCTCCGGCGCCGACCACCGGCGCGGCCGCTCCGCCTGCCGCAAACATCCCCGCCGCGGCGCCCGGGGCGAACGCCGTACTGGCGCCGACGCCCGCGCCTGCGACCCCGGCGGCTGCGACCGCGGCGGCTGCGACCGCGGCGACTTCCACGCCCGCCGCCACCGGCGCCGGGCCACCGGCAACCGCCGCGCCTGGGCCGACGGACGTCTACGAAAAGGTCAAGACCCTCTCCGCTTATGCCGAGGCGCAGCAGCCGAATTTGACGCCAATGCTGCGGTTCACCGGCAATGACGTCACGCTTTCGGCCGGATCTTATCCGTGCTGGGTGGGGATAGCGGCCCTGCTGTCGATCAAGGCGCCCTCGAGCGTGATGGTTTGCGGAAATCGGTCGCTCGTGCCGACGACCGCGAGCTTCGCCTGCGCCCTGGTGTTGGAGGCCGGGGCCGTGGTCACCGGCAATCTGTTCGGGCAATTGCAGGCGGCGACGGACACCAGAACCCTCCAGCCCGCGTTCGGATTGCTGGCGGGCACTCCGGAGATCATGGTGGGCGCGAATCTCATTTCCAGAAGCGAATACGTCTTCCCCGCCGCCGGCAACGCCAGGACCGCGCTAGGCGCCACGACGAGCTGGGATTTCCTCAACACCACAGGGTGAGGTTTGGCGATGAGCTTCGCGCCGCGAAACGCAATGGCGTCCCCAAAGGTGAAACCGGCGAGCCCGGCGCCGAGGACGCGGCCTCCAGGTCCCATCGGCAATCAGGCGGAGTTGCGCCGTCTGTCACCCGCGCCGCGCGGCCTCCAGCCGAAGCTAGAGATCGGCGCGGTCGACGATCCGCTGGAACGCGAGGCGGACGAGGTCGCCGACAAGGTAATGCGCATGCCGGACCCCGCGCCGTCGCTCCGCTCCCCGCCGCAGGTGAGCCGCAAATGCGCGGCTTGCGAGGAGGAGGAGAAGAAGAAGGTGCAGAGGAAGCCGGCGGACAACATCGCTAAGCCCGAAAGGACGCCTCCGAGCGTAACAAAGGCCATCGCCCCATCGGGTAGGCCGCTCGACACTGCGAATCGCGCATTCTTTGAGCCGCGCTTTGGCTATGACCTGTCGCGCGTACGTCTTCATGACGACGTTAACGCGGCGCGGTCGACGCACGAAATCGGCGCGCTCGGCTACACAGTGGGCTCTCATGTCGTCCTGCGGCATCGACAAGATGGCCCTTCTCACCTGCTCGCGCACGAACTGGCGCATGTTGAGCAGCAATCGGCGAGTGACCGATCGCCAGCGGATCGCCGGGCCATCCTTCGCATGACCCCAGCCGCGCCGGCTGGCGCCACCTATGACCGCACAAAGATCGCCATCGGCGAGATCGACGATCTGAAGGCATTGAGTGCGGGCGCTAGTCTGGCCGCGGACACTCGAACAGCGACAATCGCCGTCGGGGCCCCCGACGTCGTCAGTATCGCTTGGCAACTATTCACCCCGGCCGATCAGGTTGTCCAATCCGTCGCAACTCTGCCGAACGATCCAGGTGCGTTGACGACCCCGTTTGTCGTGGATCCGAACAATTTTGTCGCCGCCGGCGGCCAGGGGCGATACCTGTTGCGCTGCAGCGGCCTGAACGCGGCGCATCGTGAAGTCGTGTATTCCGACCGCTCATTCTTCGTTTGGACCAGCCTGCCCGAATCTAAACAGGGCGCGGCCGCACTGAAAGCAATCGAAGCTGCGCCGACGACGCATAGCCTAGGCGAGGTAGGCGCGGCTGAAGCGCGCTCGAAGATGCTCGAGCACCAGGCGTCCCTGGCGTCCGGTGGGCCGGGGACGATCCAAGGCAATCGTTGCGGATTGCCGACTCCGGGCGGGGTCTCTCCGGAGGACTGCACAACTTATGTCTTGGAGGTGCTCGGCGATGCGTTCAAGGCCAAAGGACGAGATGCCGATTGGAAAAAAATAATGTCCATCGCGCGACGCAAGAGTGGCGGTCGCCTCAAGGGCACCGAGGTGTTGAAGGCGTTGGAATCCGTTGCCGGATGGAAAGCCGTGTTTTGGTCTCCAGATCCGCGCAATCCTGACGACAGCCATTCCGAGCATCCGGAGGCCTACAAAAAGGTCCAGCAAACCGGCAAGTACTATGGTGTGACCGTGGACAATGCGAACTCAGTTGTGGACTATCGCAGGACTAGCTCGACCGCCCAAGAAACATGGACCAAGCTGGACAAATTAAAGCAAGTTCCGCTTGGCGTAATCGCGGCGCGAGGCGGTGATCACATGACCTTAATTTTGAATGGGGAAGTCTACGAAGTCCACTGGGACTTGCCAGCGACCGATCCCAACGTTTTACAGGCGACGCCGCTGGAAAAATGGATATGGAACTCTGGCGTCATCGTGATGCCGGCGGAGGATTTCGCGCGTGCTTTCTAATAAGCGATCAGCAAGCGCGGTGCGCGAAACGCCGAGAGAGGAAAGCCAATGGCGATAATCGGGTGCGCCGCGTGAATCCCATCCAGGCCTCGTGGAGCGTCGCTTGCGCGGCGGCTGTAGCACGCGCACATTCCTCGCTTGGCGACTTGCCCCGCTTGAAACAGTTGCGGGCCAGCGCAGCGACCGAGCGCGTCCGCGCCTTGGGAACTCGACGAAGGCCGACCTCGCGATCTCCTCGGAATTGCGACCTGCGACACCCCCTCTGGTATTGTCGACATTTCGACCTTCCACGAACTTTGCGTCGGCGATTGCGTCGCGCAACACGAGAAGACGCACGCGCTGGGCCGCGCCTATGGTTGCAGCGTGCATGCCAATTGTATGACGCAGGCCAGCGACGCCGGCCACCGCTGCGCCTGTCGCGAGAAATGACTTGTTATGACCAGGCGAACGCCGATTTCACCGGTTGCAGCGCCTGCAGGGTCGAACAGCAATATCTCGATGATAAGTTAGCGAAATATTGCGGCGCGGGCGGCAAAGTTGACAAGACGCGCGGCACAAGTCTGCGCACGGAGCTCGCGGTCGTCAACCAACGCAAGGCTAGCATTGCTGCTGGCCCGACGGCTTGCGCATCACGACACCCTGTGGGTACAATTTCGCTGACGTCTTTCGCCACGCGGTTTCGTGAAACAGAGGTCCGCGATGACACGATTTTCCAGCCCGATCCAACTCCGCGCCGCTCGGACGGCGAATGCAAGGCCGCCGGCGCCGACGCCCGTTCGTTTGCCCGCCTCTGTCGGCAACCAGGCGAGCCTGCGCCGCCTCCAACCCAAACTCGAAATCGGCGCCATCGACGACCCGCTCGAACGCGAGGCCGACGCCGTCGCCGACAAGGTGATGCGCATGCCGGACTCCGCGCCGGCGCTTTCGCGCTCGCCGCGGCAAGTGGGCCGCAAATGCGCGGCTTGCGAGGAGGAAGGCAAGAAGAAGGTGCAATTGAAGCCCGCTTCCGCGACGCCCGCACTCGGGACCGCGCCGCCGGTCGTCCACGACGCGCTCAGCGCGCCGGGCCGGCCGCTCGATGCCGAGGCGCGGAATTTTTTCGAGCCGCGTTTCGGCTTCGATTTTGGCGACGTGCGCGTGCGCTCCCACGCCGCCGCCGCGCAAGCCATCGGCGCGCGCGCCTTCGCGCTGGGGCGCGATATCGTGTTGGCTGATGCGGCGCAGGCGGAGGGGGATGGCGGGCGCAGGCTGCTCGCGCATGAACTGGCCCATGTCGTCCAGCAGACGCAAGGCGGCGCGGAGCAGGTGCAGCGGGTGCCCAAACGCGACGAAGTCGGGACGATCTATGATTTCTCGACCAACTGCGGCTGGATCGATTGGCACCACGCCAATCCTTGGCTGATGACTGAGTTGATCAAGCGGGTGCGTGACGCCTCGGATGGCCTCAAAGACCCGGCCAGCGGAGCCCCGGCTGCTGGCGCACCAGCGACTGGAGCCGCGGCCGCGGCGGCCCCGGCGGGCCAGGTTACGACGCCGACCATGACATCCCGCGGACTTGGCTTGGTCATTCACGCGGCGGCATTCCAGGTCAAGTTGAAACGCGCCCTATCGGACGCCGAAGTCGTCTCCGTCTCGCTCAGCCTCTTCAAGACGCTGTCGATCATGTTCGAAACCCAGCAACGGGCGACCGATTGGTTGCGCGAATCCTCCTTCGCTCAAGAAGATCTGCCGTCCAATCTTATCGGTTTCTACATGGCGGCGAAAAACTACGACCAGCCCGCGATCAGAGGGTTTTGCGGCGCCTTGAGCCAACAAGACTCTCTGAAGGAATACGACCGAAACCACGATTTCGTAAAAAATCATGATTTTACACCGGTCGGCGCGACCGGACCCTGGCCCAAGGAGCTTTCGACCATTTCGGACGCCGGCGCTTCCGACCTCTTTGTCGCCGGCAAGATCGACGTCATGAGTTCGGGAAGCGTCTTTGGGCTCTGCCCACTCTACCGTCTGAACGGAACCATCAGCAATTCTGTCTTGCCGACTGCGTTGGGCGGCAAGAGCGCGACATTTGTCGAGAGCGACGACGTGAAGGTCGTCCCGACCTACGCCGCCTACGAGAAGTGCGGCCCGCTGGCGGGCATAACGAGCCACGGTTGCGAGGATTTCATTGAAGTGACCCCTGCACAGCAAAAGGACAAGGACGCCTTCGCGAAAGCCAATTTGTCCTACCCGCGTTCGGTGAGCGCGTCCGTCCTGAACTGTCTCGACAGCGCGGGCGCCCCCTTGAAATAGTAGCGGCGCGTTGTTGGACGAAAAGGCCGCGTGGCGGTCGACTCGATGACTGAGGAGGTCCCGTGAGTTTCGCGATGGGGGCAAAACAAGCCGCGCTTCCGACGAAGACCGACGCGGCGCGGCCGATCGCGACAAGTCGTCGATCGAGCGACTTCCTCGGCAATCAGGCCGCCCTAGGCCGGCTGTCTCCCGCCCCGCTCGGCCTCCAGCCCAAGCTCGAAATCGGCGCTGTCGACGATCCGCTGGAGCGCGAGGCGGACGAGGTCGCCGACAAGGTGATGCGCATGGCGGACCCTGCGCCGTCGGTTCGATCGACTCCGCCCAAAGTGAGCCGCAAGTGCGCGGCTTGCGAGGAGGAAGACAAAAAGGTGCAGCGCAAATGCGCGGCCTGCGAGGAAGAGGACAAGAAGGCGCAGCGCAAGCCGGACGCGGCGCCGCAAGCTTGGGGCGAAGCGCCGGCGAGTGTCCGGGACTCGCTCGCTTCCTCCGGCCAGCCGCTCGGCGCCGACGCGCGCGCCTACTTCGAACCGCGGTTCGGGCGCCCGTTCGGTGATGTCCGCGTGCACGTCGGCGCCGCAGCCTCGCGATCCGCCAAGGATATCGGCGCGCTCGCTTACACCGTCGGTTCCGACATCGTGTTTGCCGGGGGCGCCTTCGCGCCGGGCACGGATGGCGGAAGACGTCTCATCGCCCATGAGCTTGCGCATGTCGCGCAGCAGACGGGCGCGGCTCCTTCCGCGCCCACGCTGGCGAGAAAAGACGATCCCAACGAAGCGAAGGTGGATTTCGCCGGTGGGGCGGAGTCGTTTGATCTCAGCGTCGCGGTTGCGGGCGAGGAGGAGAAGGAGGCGAAGCCCCAAACGCGCATGGTGCGCCGCCAGAGCGCGCCTGCCGACGCGTCGGCCGCCAAGGTCGAGCCGACGCGGCCCGAGGAAATCGCCGCGTCCAAGACTTCGGACGGCCAAGTCGCGTCGGAGGCCTCTCCGCCGCTGATCAGTCTATACAATTTCGCGATCGACAGCGCGGAACTGAAGCCGTTTCACAAGCAGCTCATCATGGAGTTCGGGGCGCTGATCAAATCTTCCGGAGGGTCGGCGTGGCTCACCGTCAACGCCGCAGGCAACGCCGACTCGAGCGGCCCTCCCGAGATCAATACGCCGCTGTCGAAGCGGCGCGCCGAAAGCGTGCAAGCCGCGCTGGCGGCGGCGTCCGGCGTGACTGCGACCTTGGTCTGGCATGGCGAGGACGTCCCCGTCGTTCCCAACGACACCGCTGATGGGCGCAGCCGCAATCGTCGCGTCGACATCGCCTTCACCGTTTCGCCCGCCCAGGGCGGAACCGTTCCCGCGCCGCAAAATCAGAAGCCGAAGCAAGATACGCCGGGGGGCGGCAATTCTCCCCGCCAGGCCGATCCCGATCCCAAGAAGCGCGACCCCGATCCCAACAACCACGACCCCGATCCAAACAAGCGCGATCCTGATCCCGGCAAGAAGGGCCCTGGTCCCGGCGGCGGCGGCGGTACGGGCGACCCGCCGCCAGACTACGATTGGTTCTGCTCCCGGCATCCCATTCTCTGCCTGGCGTTCGGCGCGGCGGCCGCGTTCGCGATCGCCTGCGCGTTGAAGCTCATTCCCTGTGTTCCAATCCTTCCCGTAATTCCGCCAATTCTGCCGCCGCCCCTGCCGCCGACCAAGGATCCGCCGCCGACCGAGGATCCGAAAAAGAAATCCGGCGGCGACAAGAGAGCGAAAGCCTGTCTAGTGGATTCGGACTTGCCGGCGGGAAACTACGAAGTCGCTCCAGAACTGGCGCACCAGCTTTTCAAAGTACGTTTCGAAATGAAGCTGAAGTTCGAGGAGACCGACCCGGCCGCCGCGACCGCCGGCGACGGGATCTGCAGGGCCTATTGCGGAGAATATCGGCAGAAGATCCAAGGCTACTTCCGGATCGAGCGCGCCGACGGGAGCATCACGAATAGGGAAAAACCGCTGTCGAAAACAACAAATCTCGATGAGAAGAGCTTCCAGGAAGACGGAGACATCGACAAGGGTCCTTACGGCCATCGCTTCGTAGACGCTTCTCGCCGGACCGAACGCGCCAATAGCCCGGAGGACAGTTTTACACCCAAGCGAGGGGACGGCCCGAATTACAAGGGTCTTGATACGCCGGGTATCGAACAGGAACCTCCCCCGTTCGACACCAATCTCAATCCCGGCGACACTTACGTCATGAACCTCGAGTTCATGGGCGCCCCCGTAGACACCTGCTCGGCGGAAGCGGCGGAGGGCGGCGCCATTCCGACGCGACCCGATCCTGTTCCAATCGGCGGTTGGAACACATGGACCGCGAAGGGACGCTACACCAAGCCCGGCGGCGGCTCCGTCCCGCCGCCCAGCAGCGGCAAGCCGCCTCCGAGTCTGACCCTGCCGCGGCCCTATGCCGGCAATGCCACGGCCGCCCCTCCGACCAACCTTTTTTATGCGGGCGGCCTCGGCGCCAATCCCCACCTCGGCCCGGCGATCGTGCGGGTGAAATTCACGACCAAAAGTGGTCAGCATTTTTCGATGATCCCCGTCAATGTGACCGAGGCGGCGTTGGACCCCGTGACGTTCGTCTTGGCGAGCCCCGTCAAGATCAACGTCGCGCCGGAAGGCGAGCCTCCGATCGTCTTCATTCCTGGTCGCGAAATGAAGGTTCCAAGGAGGGTGATCGCAGCCTCTCCATAGAGAGGCTCCCCGCCGCGGAGGCGCCGCCGACTTCGACCGCCCTGTGCTGACCAGTCGCGCCTTACGCCACGGTTGTTTATTGTTTGTCGCACGCCACGCCGATCGGCGGGAGACCAACCTTGCTTCGCCTTTGGCGTCGCGCTAGGTGAAAAGCGCGACGTCGCCGCTGGCGAAGTCGAACGAGGGGACGATGCCGATGTCGTTGGGACGGGCGCGTTGCTCTAACCGCATTCACGCCCATCGCGGCCTCTCCGCCGCTCCGCCTGCGTCTCGCGCGCAGGCTTCGATCGGCAATCAGGCGAGACTGAAGCAGCTGCGGACCCGCGCCCGTTGCGGTCCGGGCGAGGCTTGCGATCGCGACGAAGGCCGCCCCCGCGACCTTCTGGGCGTGGCGACCTGCAACCCGACGACCGGCGTCGTCGACACCACGGTCTTCAAGGAACATTGCGCTGGCGATTGCGTGCAGCAGCACGAGAACGCCCACGCGAGGGACGATGCCTATTGTTGCGGCGTCTACGCCAATTGCATGAAACAGGCCGCCGACGTCGGCCAGCGCAACGCCTGCCGCGATAAGTGGCTCGCCTACAACCAGGCGAACACGGATTTCTCCGAGTGCAACGCCTACACCGTCGAGCAGCAATGCCTGAAGGACCAGATCGCGCAAAACTGCGGCGCGGGCGGCAAGGTCGACAAGACATGTTGCGATAGTCTGCGCGCCGAACTCGGCGTGGTGACCCAACGCAAGAGCGATCATTGCGGGGGGCCCGACGGCGTGCGCGTACCGCTGCCCTGCGGATTGTATTTTCGCTGAGGCGACGCCCAAAACCATCGCTCCCTCTTCTGATATCTCGGCGCTATGCTGTAATTCCGTTCTGGATGGAACGCGTCTTGGGTTATGTTGAGGTCCGCCATTTCCGCGTCTGAGACCTTGATACCCTTTGCGTAGGTGATGCGATCGAGCCCGCAGGAAATTTTCGGGCCGGTTTTCGACGTCGCCTTGGAGTTCAGCGCGATGACGATGATGAGTCCGGCCCGCGGCGTGGCGCGTCAGTTCTGCGTGATTTAGCAGAATACACGATGCTCGATCTTGTTCCACTGTGTGCCGCAGCAACCTCAGACCCCCTGATCTCAGGCGCTTCGGGTTGAAGGCGCGGGTCGTCGAAATAGCGGGCCGTGTCAATTATACCCTGTTCACCCGAGGAGCCGAAAATCCTTGGGCGAGATTA
>Ga0302157_10001130_pt1 | contig 33318 bp, 36 predicted proteins | sample I_Bog_N3_3_FD_193502 | JGI IMG/M metagenome (GOLD analysis project Ga0302157, IMG submission 193502) | Peat permafrost microbial communities from Stordalen Mire near Abisko, Sweden - I_Bog_N3_3 | ecosystem: Environmental > Terrestrial > Soil > Wetlands > Peat | place: Sweden: Abisko, Stordalen...
GGTAGAACTGCGCCAGATATTGCGGCATGACCATGCCCTTGTAGACGATCGTGCTCGCCGACAGCGACGGCAGGTAGAACACCGGGTCTTCGCCCTCGAGCTTCTTCTCGGCGCGCCGGCGCGCGAGGAACAGCCGGCGGTTCAGCGTCGCCTCATCGATGTCGCCCGGGGAGTTGACGAATACCTGGTCGATCCCCGGCAGCGTCTTCAGCGCCTCGGCGCCGCAGGCCTCGCTGTCGGTCGGCACCGTGCGAAAGCCGGCGACGGTGAGTTTCTCGGCCTGCAGTTCCGCCGTGAGGATGGCGCGCGCCCGTGCCGCCCGCTCCGGGTCGCGGTTCAGGAACACCAGACCGACGCCGAAGCGTTGCGTCAGCTGCAATCCGGCGTCGCCGGCGACCGCTCGCATGAACTGGGTCGGCATCTTGATCAGCAGACCGCAGCCATCGCCGGTCTTGCCGTCAGTGGCGATCGCGCCGCGATGGGTCAGGCGGTTCAGCGAACTGATCGCGGTCTGCAGCAGCCAGTGACTGGGCGTGTCATCGAGGTTGGCGATCAGCCCGAAACCGCAGGAATCCCGTTCGTATGCCTGACGGCACAGCCCCCAGTCCATCGCGCGCGGATCCCCGTCCTGCCCCGAAAGGCGGGCTGAAGATGGCGGAATTTTTCGATCGTTGTCGCCCACGCTCGTGCCCATGACTTCCCGTGCCTTGCGGCGTCGCCACAAAGCCATTCCAATACAATCACTTACCGGTTCAAGGCGCCGTCTGTAGACGGGGCGCCAGGAGCGACGAACGTAAGCCACGCGCGCCTGATGTAACGTCCATAATACCTAGGTGGCAACCCTCGTCAATAAAGCTCCCGTCGCGGCGCAGCGCCCTCATGTGGTGCGTGGGGCCTGCGGGGAGCGGATCGACCCGTATTACTGGCTGCGCGACGACGAACGCAGGGACCCGGAGGTCCTCGAGTACCTTCATGCGGAGAACGCGTACCGGGAGGCCGCACTCGCAGCGCTGCAGCCGCTGGAGGAGACTCTCTATGCGGAAATCGTCGCGCGCCTGAAACAGGACGATGCCAGCGTTCCGTTCTGCAAGGACGGCTTCTGGTACTACCGGCGCTACATGCAGCACGGCGAATACCCGATCTATGCGCGGCGCGCGGGATCCCTGGAGGCGCCGGAACAGGTGATGCTGGATGCGAACGAGCTCGCCGCAAAGCACGATTTCTATCAGGTCGGCGCATTCGAAGTATCGCCGGACGGCAACTGGCTCGCCTGGTGCGAGGATGTCGTCGGCCGCCGCCAGTTCCGGCTGAGGTTCCGCAACCTCGCCACCGGCGCAATCCTGCCCACCGTCATCGAGGACGTCGAGGCGGAGTTCGCCTGGGCCAACGACAACCGCACGCTGCTGTATGTTGCGAAGGATCCGGAGACGCTGCTCGGCCTGTACGTGCGCAGCCACTTACTGGGCAGCGCGGCAGCCGACGACCGGCTGCTGTTCGAACAGACCGATCACAGCTTCTACACCGGCGTCAGCCGCTCGAAGTCCGGACGCTACCTGTTCCTCTCGATGGAAAGCACCGTCGCCTCCGAATGGCGCTACGCCGAGGCGAGCGCCGTGGACCTCGAGTTTCAGGTGTTCCTGCCGCACCGGCGCGATCACGAGTACCAGCTCGAACACATGGGCGATGAGTTCCTGGTGCGCAGCAACTGGCAGGCGCGCAACTTCCGGCTGCTGGCCGCACCGATAGCCCCGTGTACGGGTCCTGACGGCTGGCGCGAAGTGGTTCCGCACCAGGAGGACGTGTTCATCGAGGACTTCGCGGTTTTCGACACCTTTCTCGCAGTCGGCGTGCGCGAAGGCGGCCTCGCGAAGATACGGATCCGCCCGCTGGGCGACGGCGCCGGCGCGGATTTCCTCGTCGCGAGCGACGAGCCGGCGTATACGACCGCCATCGACATCAACGCGGAGAGTGCGACGCGCGTTCTGCGCTACAGCTACTCGTCGCTGACCACGCCGCCCAGCATCTACGAGCTCGACCTCGACAGCGGCTCGCGGACCCTGCTGAAACGCGAACCGGTGCTGGGTGACTTCGATGCATCCGCCTACGTCACCGAGTTCCTGTGGGCGCCGGGCCGCGACGGTACGCGCATCCCCGTCTCCGTCGTATACCGCAGGGGTCTGCGCCGCGACGGCACCGCGCCTCTTCTCCAGTACGCCTACGGCGCATACGGACTGTCGATGGACCCGACGTTCTCGGCGTCGCGGCTCAGCCTGCTGGACCGGGGGTTCGTATTCGCGATCGCACACGTACGCGGCGGCCAGGAACTCGGTCGCGACTGGTACGACGGCGGGCGGCTGCTGCACAAGCACAACACGTTCCAGGATTTCATCGATGTGACCCTGGCGCTGGTCGCGCAGGGCTACGCCGACGCCCGGCGGGTCGTCGGCATGGGCGGCAGCGCGGGCGGCCTGCTGATCGGCGCGGTTGCGAACGCCTGCCCGGAAGCCTACCGCGCGCTGGTGGCGCAGGTGCCGTTCGTCGATGTCGTGACGACGATGCTGGACGAGACGATACCGCTGACCAGCAACGAGTACGACGAGTGGGGTAATCCGGCGGTGCAGCGCTACTACGACTACATGCTGGCGTACTCGCCGTACGACAACGTTCGCGCACAGGACTATCCGGCGATGCTGATCACCACCGGACTATGGGACAGCCAGGTGCAGTACTACGAACCGGCGAAGTGGGTCGCGAAGCTGCGGGCCATGCGCCTCGACGCGAACCCTCTGTACCTGCGGATAGACATGGAGGCCGGACACGGCGGCAAGAGCGGCCGGTTCCAGCGCTATCGCGAGATCGCGGCGGAGTACGCGTTCATCCTCGATCAGTGCGGAGTCACTGCTTCTTCGCGTGCCCCTTGAGCTTCTTTTTCGCGTGAGGCGGTTTCAGCAGCGCACAGCTGTCGTGCTTCGCCTGCAGCGCCTTGCAGATCGCGCCGGCCTGCGACGCCTTGAGGCCCGTGACCTGCAGCCGGTACAGGTGGGCCTTGCCGTTGCCGCTGCTGCGAACCTTCGGCGTGAGGCCGGCAAGCAGCGTCGGATACTTCTTCGTGAGCGCGGCCCAGTGACGGTCGGCCGCTTTCGCGCCTGAGGAGAACGCACCGAGCTGCACGCCATACCCGCCGGCCGCGCGTTTCGCGGCGGCCGCGGACTTCGCCGGCGCAGCCGGCTTCGCCGCCGCCGCTGCGGTCTGTTTGTCGGCGGGCGCCGGAGCGCTCACCGCGCCAGGCACCGGCACGGCCTCGGTCGCTGCGGAGGCGCCGGGAAGCGCTGCGCCGCCGGGGGCCTGCGCGAGGTTGAAGTTCTCGACGCGGATCCGCGCCTCCTCGGCCCACTTGCCTTCCGGATACTGTTTCAGGAAGGACTGGTACGAATCCGGCGTGTCCGCATCACGCGCCTTCTGCCAGTCGCGCTCCTCGTAGAGTTCCTTGAGGCGCGCCTGCGCCTGCGCGGCGAAGGAACCGTTCGGATATTTGTGGACGAATGCCTCGTAGGTTTCCGCATTGTTCGAGGCGCGCGCCTTTTCCCAGTCGCTCTGTTCGCCGCCGCAGGCGGCGAGTCCGATCGCGAGCGCACAGATCGCGCCCAGCATTAGTTTGGCTTTGGCCATGATTCCATCCCCTGTCAAGGAAGCCGCATTCTACTGCGTTTCCATCCGAAATCCTGCATCCTATGCCGATGCGGGAATTCGATGTCGTTGTCGTCGGTGGCGGAATCCATGGTGCCGGCGTACTGCAGGCCTGCGTCGCCGCCGGACACAGCACGCTGCTGCTCGAACAGCAGGGCCTCGCGACCGGCACATCGAGCCGCTCCAGCAAGCTGATCCATGGCGGCCTGCGGTATCTGGAATCCGGGCAATTCGCGCTGGTCCGGGAGAGCCTGCGCGAGCGCGCGATCCACCTGCGCGTCGCGCCCGACCTGGTCACGCTGCGGCCGTTCTACATTCCGGTGTATCGCGAGACGCGTCGCCGTCCCTGGCAGCTGCGCATCGGCCTGTCGCTGTATGCGTTGCTCGGTGGCTTCGCGGCGGGAACGGGCTTCGGCACAGTGCCGCGCAGCAGCTGGGGCACGCTCGACAGCCTCGATACCGACGGCCTGCAGGCCGTGATCCGCTACTACGACGCGCAGACCGACGATGCGCTGCTGACGCGTGCGGTCGTCGCCTCGGCGCTCGAGCTGGGCGGCGAGGTCGCGATCCCCGCGAAGTTCCGCGCTGCGCAGCTGACGGACTCGGGCGTGGAGATCGAGTACGAGACGAACGGTGTCGTCCAGGGCTGCCGCGCGCGGGTGCTCGTCAATGCTGCGGGCCCGTGGGCGACGGCGGTCGCACGCTGCGTGACACCTGCGATCGCGGTGCCATCCGTCGACCTCGTCCAGGGTACGCACATCGTCGTGCCCGTGGCGATGCAGGGCGGGATCTACTACGTCGAGAGCCCGACCGACGGACGCGCGGTGTTCCTGATGCCCTGGCACGGCGGGATGATGATCGGCACCACCGAGACGCCGTACAGCGGCGATCCGGGGCAGGTGCAGCCGCTGCCAACGGAGGAGGAGTACCTGCTGGATGTTGCGCGTCGCTATATGACGACATGCCGCGCCCTGACCCGGGCCGACATTATCATGCGCTTCGCGGGACTGCGGGTGCTGCCGGCGGCGGCCGACCGTGCGTTCAACCGTTCGCGCGAGACGATCTACACGACGGACCGTGATGCGCGTCCGCGCGTGATCGGGATCTACGGCGGCAAACTGACGGGATGGCGCGCGGCTGCCGCGCAGGTGCTCGGGCGCATCAGCCCGTCGCTGCCGGCAACGACGGCGCGCGCGTCGACGGAGAGCTTGCAGCTGAGGATTCCGACATGAGATACCGCCTTGTTTCCGCTGCGCTGGTCGCGCTGGTTGCGACCGCAGCGCTGGCCGACGGCGACTACCCCAGCCCGACCGGAGACCGGGTGCGGGTCTCGCTCGGCCTGATGCAGAACAGCACGGCGACGACCTTCCAGCTGGACAACGGCACGACTCCCGGCAGCTTCATCGACGGCGAGAACGACCTGGGTCTCGACCGTCGGCAGTTCACGCCGAAATTCGCCGTCGAGGTCCGCTCCGGCGAGGTCGACAGGATCCGCCTGGACTACCTCGCACTGGATCGCAATGACACGAAGACGCTGACCGAATCCCAGCTGTTGTACGGCAGCGCGAAGCTGCTCGTCGGCTATCCGGTAGAAAGCGACGTCAGCGTGCGCGCATTCGGGCTGACCTACGCCCATTCGTTCATCCACAACGAGCGCTTCGAGCTGGCCGCGACGATCGGCGTCACCGACCTGGACGTCGACTCGCGACTCGAAGTGCAGACGGCGACGACGCACATCGACATCGATCACAGCCTCGCGGGACCGGTGCCGATCCCGGGAATCGAGGCCACCTGGGTATTGAGCAGGCGCTTCTACCTCGACGCGCGCGGCGCGTATCTCAAGGGCGCGCGCCGCGGGCTGAGCGCCGAGGTGGACAGCTACGAGTTCGACGCGCTGTACCGCCTGCGGCCCAACATCTCGTTCGCGCTCGGCTACAGCGGCTTCAAAGCGGACCTGACGTCGCGGCGCTCCGGGGATTCAGGCTTCGCCGACTTCAGCACGCACGGTCCGCAGCTGCTGGTGCGCGTCGAATTCTAGGAAGCCGTCGGCTCGAACTGGAACTCGACGCGGTTGTTGGTCGCGGCGACCTTGTTCCATTCGCCGGCCGTCAGCGATTCCGAACGCGCCGGATACGCCGTGGCGGCCTTCGTCGTGTTGCTGCTGGTTTCGATCGTGACCGTGATCGCACCCGCCGTGCGCTGACGGATGCCGGCGATCAGGTTGGCGAAGGCGAGTGACTGGCGCTGCTGGGCGAACGAGGACTCCTCGGCAGGATTCCCGATCAGGTCGCACTTCGTGAGCGGCACACCCTCCGCGGCCGGCACATAGCCGTCCGTCGGGTTGCCGGCCAGACAGAACAGTCCGGCAAAGCTCCTGATCTTGACCACACCGTGCGCGCCCTGCGACTCGAGCCGGGACAGCAATTCCCGCAGCGCGTCGAGGCGGCCGCGGTCCAGCGGCATCTCGCCATAGGGCACGACTTCGACGCGCACCGGTGAGGGCGGCGGCGCCGCGGATCCTGCGGCCGGCGCCGCAGGCGCCGCCGGGGGCCCGGCCGCGAGGGCGTTCGACAGGTCCTTGACTGTGTCGGCGAGTTCCTGGCGCGAGCGTGTCAGTTCCGCGTTGGCAGCGGTGAGTGCAGCCGCATCCGCGCGGGCTCTCGCCAGCTCACTGCGCGCCAGCAGCGACAGGACACCAAAACCGATCGCACAGCAACAGGCGCCGATGGTGAGCGCGGCCCAGGGCACCCGCGATCGCGGCGGCGGCAACAGCACAGGGGGCGCTTCCGCCGGTGCCTTGCCGGCCGGCGGTGCCGAGCGCAGGTCGCCGACGATGCGCGTCGCGAAGCTGTCCATGCTGGCAACGATGAAGCGCCGCAGTTCGGCACCCTGGTCCCTGACCAGCGACTCGACGCGGGTGACGGATTCGCCGCTGGGGCTGCGGGTGATGACTTCGGCGGCACCATCGGCCGACTTCTGCACTTCGACCGGCGCCAGTGCCGGCTCCTCACGGTCGCGCCGGTCGGACAGCAGGTGCAGCTCGTACAGCACCTTGGAGACGTCAACGGGACGAACCTGTTTCGGCAGCACGCCCATCGCTCCGAGCGCCCGCGCCTGGCTGACGTACAGTTCGCCTTCCTGCGAGGTGTACATCATGATCGGAATCATCGCCGTCTGCGGGTTGTCCTTGATCGCTTTCACGGCCTGCAGACCGTCCATGCCCGGCATCAGCTGGTCCATGAAGATCGCATCGGGCCTGTTCTGGTTCAGGTACTCGATAGCCTGTTCAGCCGACTCTGCCATGTCGACTTCGATGTCGTACTTCTCGAGCATGCGGCTCAAGATGATTCGCGCCGACTTTGAATCGTCGACGACCAGGGCGCGCTTCGAGGCCACGGGTGCGATTATTCCGCGGGTTTGGACGAATCCTGGTTCTGCTCGATCCAGGTCAGTGCCGACTCGACGTCGGCCAGTTCACTGGCGGTGAATCCCTGCACCCGGACACCGGGCGAATCCGCCTTCTTGCGCGCGAGCTCCGCCGCGGCGACTCCATGTACCCAGACCAGGCCGCGACGGACCTTTGCGGTGAATTTCTGCTGCTTTTCATCGGACATGCGTCTACTCCTTGCTGTTTATGCCGTGGGCTGGAGTGGCAAGATACACGACTCTAATCCCGAATGCCGCTACCGCGATTCATCAGGGTCACCGCCAGCGCGAACATCCCGGCGGCGGCGGCCAGCATCAGCCCGAATGCCAGACGCAGGTCGACGTCGGATGAATCGAGAAAGCCGTAGCGGAAAGCGCTGACCATATAGAGGATCGGGTTCGCGCGCGAGATGGCGCGGGCCCAGTCGGGCAGCATCGTGACCGAGTAGAAGACCCCCCCGAGGTAGGTCAGCGGCGTCAGCACGAACGTCGGAAACCACGAAATCTGGTCGAAATTCTTCGCAAACATGCCGTTGAGGAAGCCGCCGAGCGAGAAGATCACCGAGGTCAGCAGCACGGCGACGACCGTTGCGAAGGGGTGGGCGAGCTGCAGCCGGGTAAAGAACAGCGCGACGGCCGTGACCACCGCACCGACGAGCAGGCCGCGGATGACGCCGCCCATCACATACCCGAGCACGATCAGCCAGTTCGGCAGCGGCGATACCAGCAGCTCCTCGATGTGCTTGCCGAACTTCGCGCCGAAGAACGAGGAGACCACGTTCGCATAGGCGTTCGTGATCACCTGCATCATGATCAGGCCCGGGGCGATGAACTGCATGTAGTCGTAGCCGCCGACCTGGCCGACACGACGCCCGATCAGGCTGCCGAAGATGATGAAGTACAGCACCGCGGTGACCGCCGGCGGCAGCACCGTCTGGCCCCAGATGCGCACGATGCGCATGGTCTCGCGGATCAGGATCGTCGAGAATCCGATCCAGTCGCTGTAGGCGCGGGAGGCGGCCATGCCCTAGTTCCTCGTCCCGGCGTCGACCAGCCGCACGAACAGTTCCTCGAGCCGGTTGACCTTGTTGCGCATGCTGGCGACCTCGAGGCCGTGGGCGGTGAGCTGTCCGAAGATGTCGTTGAGGCTCTGGCCGCGGGACACCTCGATTTCCAGGGTGTACGGGTCCGGCAGTGTCGTCTTGAATCCGGGGATCGCCGGCGCCGCGGCGAGGGCGCTTCGCAGGTCGAACACGTAGGTCTCGGCCTGGAGCTTGCGCAGCACGTTGGACATGCTGTCGCGCTCGATGATCTGGCCGCGGTCGATGATGGCGACGCTGCGGCACATGTTCTCCGCTTCCTCGAGGTAATGGGTCGTCAGGATGATCGTCGTGCCGCGCTCGTTGATGCCACGCAGGAATTCCCACATCGAGCGGCGGATCTCGATGTCCACGCCGGCAGTCGGCTCGTCGAGGATCAGCAGCTTCGGCTCGTGCATCAGCGCGCGCGCGATCATCAGCCTGCGCTTCATGCCTCCGGACAGTGAGCGGGCGATCGAGTTGCGGCGGTCCCACAGCTGCAGCTGCTTCAGGTAGCTTTCGGCGCGCTGGCGCGCCACCCTGCGCTCGACCCCGTAGAACCCGGCCTGGTTGACGACGATCGTCAGTACAGTCTCGAACTGGTTGAAGTTGATTTCCTGCGGCACGACGCCGATGCAGGACTTGGCCAGCCCTAGCTCACGGTCCATGTCATGGTCGAATACGCAGACGGTACCGCTGGTCTTGTTGACCAGGGAGGTGACGATGCCGATCGCGGTCGTCTTGCCGGCGCCGTTGGGGCCGAGCAGGGCGAAGAAGTCCCCCTCCTCGACGGCAAGATCAATGCCCTTGAGCGCCTGGATGCCGTTCCTGTAGGTTTTCGTGAGCTGGCTGAGGAGCAGGGCGTGCATAAGAGCCGCCTACCTTAAACCCCGCGATGCCGTGACTGCAATGGGCTGGACGCGGCCGGGGTGCACCGCCCCAGACATTGCGCCGCTGCATACTGGATACCACGCAGCTGCGCGCGACGCAGGGCTTCGCTTCCCGGCCGCAGTGCGGCGCCGAGCAACGCATCCCAGTAGGCGTCGCAGCTGTGCCAGCGCGGCGACAGCTGCACCGCCTCGAGCACCGCCAGCGACGGCAGGCGGTCCACGGTCTGGCCGGCGAACGTCGTGACGAGTTCGCGCGACATACCGAGCAGCACCTGCGCCCGCAGCGGCGCGCTGGTCGCGACATGCCATACGTAGAACAGCGCCACGCGCACGAATTCCAATGCCTCTGGGCTCGCCCGCTGGGCGTCGGCGACGTGCCACGCGCCGGGGTCGCGCAGCAGCTGCGACCAGTGGACCTCGTCGCCGAAGCGGATGTCGAACAGCGCGTACGGACAATCCGCGGCTGCGCTGCGCTGGGCGTCGCCGAGGCCCGCGAAGCGCCGCAACGGGCTGTCGGCACCGGCATCGGCCGCCAGCCCGAGGAAACGCCGATTCAGCTCCCGCAACGACACCAGCAGCTCGTCCATGACCCCTCCGCCAGCATTCCTGCGTGATTGCGCCGTTAATTGCGCGTTCCAATCCCTTTGCAAGGACGCTAACTTTGTGATTAATTTCTGTCAAATTCTTTTTCGACCCGAAATACGCATGAATGGCTGTCACGGGAGTGGCGACAATGAGGATTTCCGACGACCGGTATTCGCGGGACCTGCAGCGCATCGACCTCGCACTGCGCCTGATCGGGCACGAGGCGCGCACCTTCACGATCCGCCAGTGGACGGGCCTCAGTGACGACCGGATCCGCAAGCTGTACCGCAGCTACGTGGCCTGCCGGCCGGTAGTCCCGGTCCTGCGGCATCGCGGCAAATCGCCGCGCCGGGTCGCGTTCTTCTTCCGCACGCCGGAACTGCATTTCCAGGCGACCCAGCTCGCCGGCCTTTTCCTGATGCACGGCCTGCTGGAGGGCGGCGATGACGGCGTCGAGGCCCGCTACCGGCTCGGTTCACTGGATTCGGGTGGCCTGCTGATCCAGTCCTACGAGGCCTATCGCACGCTGCACATACCGGCGGCGATCTCGTTCGAACATGCCTGGTTCCTGCTGTTCGCGCTCGGGCGGCGCAGCGAAATCCGCGTGCAACGCTGCGCTGCGTGCGGGGCGCTGCAGCTATGCGATCCCTACGCCCGGAAGACGGGCGGCTGCGCCGGGTGCCAGCGCCTGCCCGGCTAGCATCGGACGCCGGACGCGCCGACGGAGCCTGTCGCCGCCCGATAGACCGTCCTGCCGAGGGGATCCGTTCCTTCCTGGGCCACCTGCCGGTACGCCAGACGGAATCGCCGTTCTAGCGGATGAAATATCCCGAGACGCGCCAGGTGCCGTCTTTATCCTTCATCGGGGTCACCGTTTCGATTGCGCTCGCTTTGTTTTCGAAGGAAGAGGCGTATTGAACAACCACATATTCTCCGTCCGGTGCGCCGGGGAGCGAACTCGCGAGGGTGGCTGACTGCAGTGTCCTCGATTTGAGCGCGCCAAGCGGGCCTCTCGCGCCTGAAACCGCCGACTGCCATTGTGCTTGCGGCACCTTCTGCCGGAACAGCGCCGCCGCTGCGCTCCAGCTCGCGTCGTAGCTGCCGGCATCGACCAGTGCAAGCCAGGCGCGAGCCGCCGATTCCGCCGCCGCCTCGCGGGACTCCAGACTCATCGCCAACGGAGCCGTCAAACCAGACAGGACGAGAGCGAATGCTGCAAAGGCGTTTTTCATGTTGATCACCTCTGTCGGGTAATGCGACGACGGCCTGCGCGAAATAGCGTACGCGAAACCGTGAGGAATTACTCCCGGCCGCGCGATTCATGATTCCGCGCTGGTTCCGGAGAAGACCTCGACGACTTCATACATTCCCGGGTCGAACCTCGCGATTGCGAGCGCCTGCAGCAAGTACGGCAGCGGTGCCGGATTCTCGCGCATCGCCTGGTAGTCTTCGACACTGCGCCATTGCGCGTACATCGTCACCTTCGTCCCATCGAGACCCCGATGAAGGGTGCTCGAAATAAAGCCCGGCGCATGGCGTACCGAGGTTTCAGTCGCGCGGGCCAACAGGTCGAGAAGCTGTTGCTGATCCGCGGGCTCTACTGTGAAGACGTTGATCAGCGTGACAGGTTTGCGGCTCTGCGAATTCGTTGTCATGTTAAATCGCCAGTGCGTCTCTGACCGAACCGCGGGCAGCGCGTATGGCGGGTGGCACGCCGCCCAGAACGGCCAGCACCACGGCCCAGGCCAGGCCGAGTGCAATCAGGTGACCTGACACCGAGAGAACATGGACCATTGCGCGCCTGGGTCGTCTTTGCCCGAAGGAGGCTGATGAAAATGCCCGTCGGAGTCGTGAGCAGCTGATCCCACTGAACGGCGGTCAATGGCAGCTCCGGCCATGCCTTGCGCATGTGTTCATCCACCGCATAGATCGACACGCGTTGCTGCGGTTCCTGATAGTAGCCGCGCAGATCGCTGACGGCACCGACCGCAGACACCCCTTCCACATGCGCGATCTGGTCGCGCAGCGCAAACGGCAGGAGGATTCCCATCGGGCTCGCGTTCGCGAAACGCGCATTGACATAGAGCCGGTCCATCCGCGAATTCTCGATGAGCCGGTCGTATGTAGCGTGCAGACCGACCATGAGTCCGAACAGGGTAAACCAGCGGCAGATACTTCACGCAGCCCCCGACGTGCTTGTGTTGTTCGGTATTGTCATCGATCGAGGTTGTTGTGCGCCATAGGCCCGGGGCGCGGGCAGCAGTGCCGGGTGCCAGCGCCCGAACTGCTAGAATCGCGCGCATGGAGCGACGCCATGTCTTCGCCGGGCCCTACCTCGACCGGGCTACCCAGCTGCGTACCGATCCTGCGTTCCTCGCAGCCGCGCTCGGCGACAGCCGCAGCCGTGCTGTGCCCGTCTGGAAGGCGCGCAACCTGATTGCGGGCGGCGACAGCCCGCGCGCCGCGCTGATCGGGCTGGCGGATCTGCCGCCGGACGCGCGTGGGGATCGGCTGATCTTCCTCGGCCAGTTTGGAGGCAATCCCTGCTTCGCCGCCGACCTCGACGGCGCCGAGCCGCCACAGCTTGCTGGCGGCAGCTTCGAGGACCTGCGGGCCCTGTCGCCGCTGCTGCCGGCCGCGGACGCGGGACTGCTCGGCTACGCGCGCGCGATGGTGTCCTGGCGGCAGCGACACCGCTTCTGCGGCAACTGCGGCGCGCCGACGCGCGCGTCAAAGGGCGGTCATGTCGCGTCCTGCAGCAGTGCGTCCTGTGGCGCCGAGCAGTTTCCGCGGATCGATCCCGCAATCATCGTACTGATCAGTGACGGTGACCGGGTGCTGCTCGGGCGCCAGGCAAGCTGGCCGGCAAAGCGCTACTCCACGATCGCCGGTTTCGTCGAGCCGGGCGAGTCACTGGAGGATGCCGTAAGGCGCGAAGTCCTCGAGGAGACCGGCGTCGAGGTCGACACTGTCCGCTACCACTCGTCGCAACCCTGGCCTTTTCCGGCGTCGCTGATGCTGGGTTTCACGGCACGCGCCGTCTCCACCACGGTGCAGCTGAACGACGCGGAACTGGAGGACGCCCGCTGGTTCACTCGCGCCGACCTCGACAGCGGCACGGTGCTGTTGCCGCCATCGCAGTCGATTTCCTTCCAGCTGATCGGGCACTGGCGCGACGATCACGCCGCCGAGGCGCGTAAGGGCTAGCGGTCGTGCTCGCGCTCGCGCTGCCAGTGGCCTGTCTTCATGCGCCAGCCATCCCCTTCCCTGACCCACTGGTGGGGCACCCACACGCGTCCGGCGCGCGGCGCGTCCCAGTGTCCCGCCACCCACTCGTGGTGGTTGCCGACCCAGTTCCAGTAGCCGCCCAGCCACACATAGCCCGGCACCGGTGCGACGCCGATGACTTCCTCGCGCGGCGCGGGGGGCGCAACCAGCACGACACCCCCGACATAGTGACGCTGATCCGGTACGACGACGCAGGCCGCCAGCGCGGACGAGAGGATGACGCAGCAGGCAAGCAGCCGGGAAAGCGAGCGGGTGGATTTCATGAATAACGCCTATCCATAGAGTTTCGTGGCCAGACCTACAGGAACAACAACGGCTCTGTGCGACCGGCGGTTGACATACGGGGGTCTGACGCCGGGCGCAAGAACTCCGTGGCGCTTCCCCGGTGACCTGGAGCCCGGGGATGCGCGCAACCTCGAGGTACGGCCCGCCGTCGCATACCGCGACGGCAGATCAGGAAACCGCGGGCTCCGTCGTTGTCGCTGGCGCAGGGGCCGGGGCGGGCGTCTGCGGCACAGGTGCCGGAGCAGGCGCGACGGCGACCGCCGGCTTTGGCGCTGGTCGAGCGGCGGGTACTTTCCGCGCGATGACTTTTGCCGGTGCCTGGGCCTTCTTCGGCGCAGCCTTTTTGGGCGCGGCCTTCTTCGCGACCTTCTTTACTGCCTTGGGCGCAGCCTTGGCCTTGACCTTCTTTTTCGGCGCCGCCTTGGCGACTTTCTTCTTCACGCTGCGCGCCTTTGCTACAGACTTCTTCGGCTTTGCCACCGGGCGCTTTTTGGATTTGCTCTTCTTTGCCATGGTCAGACTTCTCCTAGCGGGACGGGTCACAACACGCATATGAGAGTAGCCCCGAATAAGTCTGCTGTCATCTGGCTGTTGATGCGCTAGGCTGCCGCGCGATGTCAACGGAAATCCCGCCCCGCCCGCTGCGCCCGCTCACCGATGTCTGGCTCAGGCCGCGGAAGGTTTTCCGCAGCCTCGCGAACACCCCGGTCGGTCCGCTCGATTACGTTCTCGGGGCGCTGCAGGGCATCGTCAGCTGGCTGGCATTCTGCCGCACGGAGTCGCTCGGTCAGCATGCAGGCGTCGGCGAACTGCTCGGCGAGGCGCTACTGGTGGGCCCCGTGGCTGGCATCCTCGGGATCCTGCTGATGTGTGCGATCTACCGCCGACTCGGCCGCGTCGTCGGCGGCACAGCGGGGCGTAACCAGGTATTCCACGTGCTGAGCTACGGTGGCGTGCCGCTCGTCGCGTCCCTCGGGCTGTGGCTGCTGACTGCGGCCGTGGCCGGATCCGCGGCGTTCATGCAACAGCCGCCCACTACGCCGGAGCCCCTCGCCGCGCTACTGCTGAGCGTGCAGCCGGTCGTGCACCTCGCACTGATCGGCTGGAGCCTGCTGTTGCAGGTCATGGGATTTGCGGAGGTCGAGGGGCTGGCACTGCGGCGCGCGGTAGGCGTCTGGATTGCCGGACAGCTGCTGGTGCTGATCGCCGTCGTCGTGGTCGGCGTAGCCCTGTTCGGGCAGGAGCTCGCGCCCCGCGGCTAGACAATCGCGGCGGGCTTCGCCACCGGCGTCGCGGCGGCGGCAACCGGCGCTGGCGCCGCCGGCGGTGCCACGGCGACCGCCGGGGTCGGCGCGGCCTTGCGGCCAACCGAATTCAGCCGCCGGATCACGGAGCGTGCCACGGCCGCGGCCGGATGCAGGCGCGGCGCGCGCTTGACCGCCGGTTTCGGCGGCTCCTTCGACGCTGTCTTGCGTGCAGGCACGACTTTACGGGCGGGAGCCGGCTTCGCGGTCGCACGCACTTCGAGCTTCGCCGCCCTCACCTGCCTGGCCGCAAGCTTGGCGGCCTTGCGCGCAGCCTTGGCCGCCTTGCGCATGTCCTTCAGGGCGGCCTTGGCCGCCCGTACCTGCTGCTTCATCGCGTCGGCGCGGCGACTGGCGTCGCCTGCCATGCGCACGAGCCCCTGCAGCTTGTCGCGGGCCGCCGCCGCAGGGAGAAGTTTTTTTGAGTTGCCCATGAGGGTAGAGCATAGTCCTGCGACCGCGGCGGTGTCACCCGCAGGCCACTATCCTCAGCCGAGCACCCGCAACAGGAAGGTACGGATGTCCGCGATCTCAGCCGGGCAGACCGCATGCGCCATCGCATACTCATGCCACTCGACCGGGTAACCGGCGCCTGTCAACAGGTCACGCGAGAGACGCGCCGTCTGCGGCGCGATGACGCCGTCGGCGCTGCCATGCGCGAGGAACACGGGTGTCGCGGCGTTGGCCGGCAGCTGCTCGGCGGCGAGACGGTCGGCCAGCGGCAGGTAACAGGACAGGCCCATGACGCCGGCCAGCCGCTCGGGATAGCGGGGCGCGGCGTACAGCGACACGGCTCCGCCCTGCGAGAACCCTGCCAGCACGATCCGCTGCGCCGCAATGCCGCGCGCGCCTTCGCGCGCAATCAGCTCGCTGACCTGCGCGGCGCTGGCCCGGAAGCCCGCCTCGTCCTGCGCGGCGCCGCGATCGAAGCTGCGGATGTCGTACCAGGCACGCATCTGCATGCCGCCATTGATCGTCACCGGACGCACTGGCGCATTCGGGAATACGAAACGCCACGCGCGTTCACGCCGCGGCAGCAGTTCCGGCACGACGGGTTCGAAATCATGGGCATCAGCGCCGAGGCCATGCAGCCAGATGATGGCCGCGTCTGGCCGCGGGCCGGTTTCGATGTCAACGGTGTCGAGCAAGATCCGCCAAGCCTACTCTGGCGCGCACCGTCGTGGCTACGCCGCGGCGCCACAGTCGACAGGGTCTGTTGACAGCTTCTGCATTTTTATGCACAATTGCATGGATATTATGCGACAAGGGTTGAAGTGATCACCGTGCCTCCCGACCATTCCAGCGCCCCGGCGCGCCGTGCCCTGCTGACCAGGATCATCCGCGAGCGCAGCGTCGGGCGTCAGGCCGAGCTCGTCGACCTGTTGCGCAGCGAAGGTCATCCGGCGACACAGTCGAGCGTCAGCCGCGACCTGCGGGAGCTCGGTGTCGCCAAGCGGGGCGATCGCTATGTGCTGCCCGCTGCTGCCGCGTCACCGCTGCCCGAGTTCGGTACCGTGCGCGCATTCGTGACGGCGATCCTCCCGGCCGGCGGCAACCTGGTCGTGCTGAAGACCCGGATCGGCTCGGCGCAGAGCGTTGCGCTCGCGATCGACACCGCCCAGTGGCCGGAGGTCGTCGGGACGATTTCCGGCGACGACACCATATTCATTGCCACCCCCGGCGCACCTGCGCAGCAGCGGCTGCGCGAGAAGCTCCTCGACATCTTCGGAATCTGACCCACCCATGACAGCCACCAATCTTGCGGGCGCCGAGCCCATCCTCCTCGCTTTCTCCGGCGGCCTCGACACGTCCTTTTGCGTGCCCTGGCTCAAGGACACCTACGGCCGGCCGGTCATCACGGTGACGGTCGACACCGGCGGCATCGATGCGCCGGCCGCAGCTGCGCTCGAGGAGCGCAGCCGTACGCTCGGCGCGATCGCCCACCACCAGATCGATGCGCGCCGCGCGTACTTCGACCAGGTGCTGAAGTTCCTGCTGATGGGCAACGTGCGCCGCGGCCAGCTGTATCCGCTGTGCGTGGGTGCCGAGCGTGTACTGCAGGCACAGACGATCGCACAGATGGCACTGCGCCTCGGTTCGACCATGGTCGCACACGGCTGCACCGCCGCCGGCAACGACCAGGTACGCTTCGAGGTCGCGCTGCGCACGCTCGCGCCGCAGCTCGAGATCCTGGCGCCGGTCCGCGACCGCGCGTTCAAGCGCGCGGAGCAGCTCCGCTACCTCGAGGAGCGCAATCTGCCGGTCCCCCCCTATGGGGCCGCCTATTCGGTCAACCGCGGGCTGTGGGGCGTGACGATCGGCGGCAAGGAAACGCTGACCTCGGCCGGCAGCATCCCGGAGAGCGCCTGGGTCCTGTCGAAGGACGCCTTCAGCCAGCCGCGCGATGCGGCAGGGCACTCGGTCGGCTTCGAGCGCGGCATCCCGTCGCATCTGGATGGCACGCCGCTCTCACCGGTGGAGATCATCGAACGGCTGGAACTGCTCGCCGGACCCTACGGCATCGGTCGCGGCATCCATGTCGGCGACACCGTGATCGGGACCAAGGGCCGGGTCGCCTTCGAGGCGCCCGCCGCCGAAGTTCTCCTGACCGCGCACCGCGAACTCGAGAAGCTCGTGCTGACCGGCAAACAGGCGCGCATCAAGGACAGCGTCGCGCAGCCCTACGGCGACCTCGTCCACGAGGGTCTGCACCTCGACCCGGTCTGCCGCGACATCGAGGCACTGCTGGTTTCCTCGCAGGCCCGGGTCACCGGCACGGTCCGCTTCAGCCTGCGCCCGGGCGCGCTGTTCATCGAGGGCGTCGATTCACCGCATTCGCTGATGGCCGCATCGAAGGGTGTGTACGGCGAGGCGGCCGGCGAATGGACGCCAGCCGACGCGCTCGGCTTCTCGAAGATGCTGGCCCTGCCCGGCATCTTCCACCAGCGCGCCGGGGGAGCCGCACCATGACCCCGATGCGCAGCATCGTCGTCGACAAGATCGGCTCGGTGACCCAGGCCTGTGGGCTCGCGCACGACCTGCGCATCTCGCCTGACATCATCTGCGAGGAAGGCGTCGTCGTGGTGGTCGAGATCCTGACCAACAAGTCCACCTACAACACGCTGGAGCTGACCAGCGGCCGCATGGCCAAGGTCGCACGCGGCGATATCGTCGTCGGTGCGCTCGGCCATCGCAAGGCGCTGTTCGGCTATTCGGGTCATATCCCCGAGAAGCTCGTACCGGGCGACATCATCCAGATGCTGAACATCGGCGGTGTGCTGGGAATCTGCGACTCCGCGAATCCGGACCGGGGCAAACCCTTCGACGCGAAGGTACTCGGTGCGGTACTCACCTTCCCCTACCTCGGCGAACGTATCGGGGTGCCGGCACGCGCCGGGTTCAAGGCGCTGGACCCGGCGGCAGCGCTCGACGCGCGCGGTGTGCCGGTCGTCGCGCTGGCCGGCAGCTGCATGGAAGCCGGCAAGACTGCCGCCGCTGTCTCGATCATCGCGCGCATGCGCCATCGCGGCCTCGTCGTCGATGCGTTCAAGGCGACCGGCGTGTCGCTGCGCCGGGACATCCTCGCGTTCGAGGACGCCGGCGCGCGACGCACGACGATCTTCACGGACCTGGGGGTAGTCACGACGACGGCGAAGAACGGACCCGCACTGACCCGCACGATGCTGAGCGACATGGCCGCGGGCAAGCCCGATGTAATCGTATTCGAACTCGGCGACGGACTGCTCGGCACCTATGGCGTCGAGGCGATCCTGCTGGATGCGGAAATCAAGGCGGTGCTGACCGCGGTCGTGCTCTCCGCCAATGACCCGGTGGCCGCGTGGGGCGGCGTCAAGCTGCTGCGTGAGCGCTTCGGCATCGAACCGGCGGCGGTCACGGGACCCGCGACCGACAACCAGGTCGGCGTACAGATCATCGAGGAACAGATGGGGGTGGCGGCCTTCAATGCGATCAGCAGCGGTGCCGATCTCGGCGACCACATCATCGCGAGGCTGGGACTCGGCAACGCGCGCGAATCGCGGGTCGCCGCCGAATGAGCGCCGGGCTCCCGACGGTCGTGCTCGGCGGCACCGGCTATGTCGCCGGTGAGCTGCTGCGGCTGCTTGCCGGACACGGCGGGCTGGATGTCGTCGCCGTGCTCTCCGACAGTCAGCCGGGAACACGCGTCGCGGATGCCTTTCCGCACCTGGCCTGCGCCTATCCGGACCTGCTGTTCTCCTCCGTGGGCGACATCGAGGCGCTGGTGCGCCGCACGCCGCGCTGCGCGCTGTTCTCGGCCGCCCCGCACGGCGTCGCCGCCGCGCTGATCGATACGCTGCTCGACGCTGCCACGGCCGCCGGCACGCGCGTGCATTGCGTCGACATCTCGGCCGACTACCGCTACGCCAGCGCCGCCGCGTACGAAGCGGTGTACAGGCATCCGCATGCCGCGCCCCGACGCATCGCGGAATTCACCTGCGCGGTGCCGGAACACCAGGACAGCGTGCCGACGCCGCACGTGTCACACCCGGGCTGCTTTGCGACCGCGACGCTGCTCGCCGCGGTACCGCTGCTGACGCTGGGCCTCTGCGAGCCGCGGCTGTTCGTGGCCGGGATCACCGGCAGCACCGGATCGGGCCGCAAGCCGGTGGACGGGACGCATCATCCGCAGCGCCACAGCGACCTGTATGCGTACAACGCACTGACGCACCGGCACACGCCGGAAATCACGGCCTGTGCGCTGGCAGCCAGCGGCATCGCTGCCGAGTTCAACTTCGTGCCGCATTCCGGGCCGTTCGCGCGCGGCATCCACGTCACCGTGCAGGCAACCCTGAAGAAGCCGCTGGAGCCTTCCGCGCTGCGTGCGGCGCTGGGCGACTTCTACCGCCAGGCGCCGTTCGTGCGGGTGCGGGACGCGATGCCGCGGATCAAGGATGTCGTCGCCAGCAACTACGCGCACCTGTCCGCGACGACGCACGGCTCGACGCTCGCGGTGATGGCGGCGATCGACAACCTCAACAAGGGCGCCGCCGGCGGTGCCGTGCAGTGGATGAACCGCCTGCTCGGATACCCCGAGACGATGGGCCTGGCCGCTCCGGCGCCGGGCTGGACCTGAACAGCAACTGCAAACAGCGAGACATGATGGCCACTCCCGCCTCACCCCTGCACAGCGCACACGCGAGCCATCTCGCGCAGGTGTTCGCCCAGTACCCGGTCGAGATCGCGCACGGCGACGGCGTCTGGCTGCATGCGCGCGACGGCCGCAAGATCCTCGATTTCTACGGCGGGCACGCGGTCGCGGGCCTGGGGTACGGCCACCCTCGCTGGCTTGCCGCGCTCGAGCGCCAGGCGCGGCAGATGGCCTTCCAGACCAATGCGCTGCCGATGACCGTGCGCGAGCGCGCGGCCGGGAGACTGGTGCGCTTCGCGGGGCTGGGGCTCGACACCGTCTTCTGGATCAACAGCGGCGCCGAGGCCAACGAGAACGCGCTGAAGATCGCGTTCCGCGTCACCGGACGCACCCGCGCCGTCGCCCTGCAACAGGGCTGGCATGGCCGCACCGCCGCTGCCGGTGCCGTGACCTGGGGCGCACTCGAGAAGTGGTACGGCTTTCCGCGCACGCCGTTCGACGTGCGCTTTATTCCGCGCAACGACCCTGCAGCGGTCGCGGAGTCCATCGACCGCAATACTGCCGCGGTGATCGTGGAGCCCGTCCAGGGCGTCGGCGGAGCCTTCGACGTCGGCAAGCCGATGCTGCAGGCGTTGCGCAGGCGCTGCGACGAGACCGGTGCCGTGCTGATCTTCGACGAGGTGCAATGCGGAGTGGGCCGCACCGGTGCGCCGTTCGGCGCGAACTACTTCGGCGTGACGCCCGACATCATCACGCTGGCGAAGGCCTTGGGCAATGGCTTCCCGGTATCGGCGCTGATGCTGTCACGGGATCTTGCGGCGCAGCTGAAGATCGACGACATGGGTACGACCTTCGGCGGTGGCCCGATGGCCTGCGCGGTGGCCGAGGCGGTCATCGATACGATCGAGTCCGAGGACCTGCTTGCGAACGTGCGCACCGTGTCGGCCTATATCCGTGCGCACTGCCAGGTGGGTCCCGTCACCGGCATCCAGGGCGCCGGCTTCCTGCTCGGCCTGAAGACCTCGCGGCCGGCGAAGGAAATCCAGGCGGCATTGCTGGCGAAGAACATCCTGACCGGTACCAGCGGCGATCCGCAGATACTGCGCCTGCTGCCGGCCTACATCATGAACGAAGGCCATGTCGACCTGCTCGCCGAAGCGCTGGCGCAGGTGCCGCCGTGAACCGCTTTCTCGACCTGGCCGGGCTGGCGCGCGACGAGATCCTGGACCTGTTGCGGCTCGCGCAGCGGCTGCAGGATCAGCCGGAGCCGCAGGCCCTCGCCGGCCGGATCCTCGGACTCGTGTTCTTCAACCCGAGCCTGCGTACGCTCGCCTCGTTCCAGGCGGGCATGGCGCGGCTCGGCGGCAGCTCCTTCGTGATCACGCCGGGCCAGGGCACCTGGCAGCTGGAGACGCGGGACGGTGCAGTGATGAACGGCGGCGCAGCCGAGCACATCCGCGAGGGCATCCCGGTACTGGCATCCTACTGCGATGCGCTTGGCGTGCGCGCCTTCGCCGCGGGCAAGGACCTCGCCGCGGACCTGCGCGAGGAGCTGTTCGGCATGATCGATGCGCTGTGCGACAAGCCGCTGATCAACCTCGAATCGGCGATGAACCACCCCTGCCAGGCGCTGGCCGACTGGCGCACGCTCGATGAGCAGGGCATACCGGAGCGCGGCCGGTTCGTGCTCAGCTGGGTGTGGCATCCGCGCGCACTGCCGCTCGCGGTACCCACCGCGACCCTGCAGATGGCGGCGCTGCGCGGCATGGACGTCGTCGTTGCGCGCCCCGACGGCTATGCACTGCCCGCGCAGGTCATGGACCGGGCGCGGCAACTCGCGCGCGCGTCGGGCGGCAGCGTCACCGAGACCGCGGACCGCGCGGCGGCGCTGCAGGGGGCGCACGTCGTGTACGCCAAGGAATGGGGTTCGACCCGCCATTACGGCGACGCGGACGGCGATGCGCGCCTGCGTGAGGGACTCACCGACTGGTGCGTGCGCGACAGCTGGTTCGACGCTGCGCGCCCCGATGCGCGGCTGATGCATTGTCTGCCCGTGCGACGCAACACCGCTGTCGCCGACGAGGTGCTGGACGGGCCGCGCTCGATCGTGCGGCGCGAGGCCTTTAACCGACTCGTGGTGCAGATGGCCGTGCTGCATCGCTTACTGAAGCCTGGAGTGAACTGACGATGATCAAGAACCGACCCGATCCTTCCGTCGCCGTGCGCGCGCTGAAAAGCGCCGCGCCTTACATCCGCATGTACAAGAACAAGATCTTCATCGTCAAGGCCGGCGGCGCGGTGTTTGCGGACGAGCCGTCGACGCGCGCGCTGATCGAACAGGTCGCGATCCTGCACCAGGTCGGGATCAAGGTCGTGCTCGTGCACGGCGGCGGACCGCAGCTGGATTCCGTGCAGGGCGCGCTCGGCATCGAGACGCGGATGGTGGCCGGGCGACGGGTCACCGACGCCGCGTCGATCGACGTTGCCGCGATGGTGCTGAACGGCCTGATCAACACGCGCATCCTCGCGATCTGCAAGGATCTGGATATCGAGGCGGTCGGCATCAGCGGCATCGATGCCGACCTCGTTCACGCGCACAGGCGGGCACCGGTGACGGCCGCCGGCGGCGAGCTGCTGGACTATGGCTTTGTCGGCGACATCGACCTGATCAATCCGTCGGTCATCGAGAAACTGCTGGCAAACGGACTGATGCCGGTCGTGAGCCCGCTGTCGGCCGACAAGGACGGCGTGCTGCTGAACATCAATGCCGATACGGTGGCCGCCGCGATCGGCGGCGCGCTCGCTGCCGAGAAGCTCGTCCTCTGCACGGGGGCATCCGGCATCCTCGAGCGCGCCGACGACCCCGGCACGGTGGTTTCCTACACCGACCTCAAGGGGCTGCAGCGGCTGCGCGAACAGGGCAGCCTGCAGGGCGGCATGCTGCCGAAGGCGACCGCCATCGAGAACGCGATCCGCGGCGGCGTGCGCCGCGTGCACGTGATCAGCTACCGCTCGTCCGACAGCCTGCTCGCCGAAGTGTTCACCAACGAGGGCACGGGCACGCTGGTGGTCGCCGACCTCAACGCACTCAGCGCCGCCGAGCAGCAACAGGGCGCCACGGCGAGCCCGCCATGACGCGGCTGTGGGACAAGGGGACACCGCTGGACGGCCGGGTTCTGCGCTTTACGGCCGGCGACGACCACGCGCTCGATAATCGCCTCGTGGCCTACGACATCGCGGCCTCGATCGCGCATGCCGCGATGCTGCACGCGCAGGGCCTGGTCACGGCAGAGGATTTCGCCGCGATCCGCGGCGGACTCGAACGGATCGGCGCGGACCACGCCGCAGGCGCGTGGCAGATCACTCTGGAAGAGGAAGACTGCCAGACGGCGATCGAGGGCCGGTTGACCGCCGCGATCGGCGCGGCCGGCGGCCGGCTGCATGCCGGCCGGTCGCGCAACGACCAGGTGCTCGTCGCGCTGCGCCTGTACCTGCGCGACGCTGCGCTGGAACTGGCGGCGGGGGCGGAAGCCGTCGCTGCGGCGCTCGACCGGCTGGCGGCTCGCGACGGACAGCTGGAACTGCCGGGTTATACCCACATGCAGCAGGCGATGCCGAGCACGGTTGCGCTGTGGGCCGGCGGGTATGCCGCCGAGATCCGCGACGATGCGACGGGACTGGCCGCGGCGACCCGGCGCGCCAACCTGAATCCGCTGGGATCGGCGGCGGGCTACGGCACGCCCAACCTGCCGGTGGATCGCGAGGCAACGCGGGCGGCGCTGCGGTTCACGGCTGTGCAGCAGCCGGTGACGGCTGTGCAGCTGTCGCGCGGCAAGGCCGAGGCGCAGCTGCTGTTCGAGATCACGCTGCTGACGCAGGACCTCGGCCGCCTGGCTGCGGACCTGCTGCTGTTCTACACCCAGGAATTCGGCTTCGTGGCGCTGCCGGCGGAGTTCACGACCGGCTCGTCGATCATGCCGCAGAAGCGCAACCCGGATGTCTTCGAGCTGATCCGCGGCCGCAGCGCCGTAGCCCAGGCGGCGCTGGCCGAGGTACTCTGCATCACGCAGAAACTGACCTCCGGCTACCATCGCGACCTGCAGCTGATCAAGGCACCGCTGTTCCGCGCCGTGGATTCCTGCCTGCAGACGCTGGACATCCTGCCCCCTGCGCTGGATGGCGTGCGGTTCGTTGCGGCACGGATCCATCTCGACCCGACGATTCATGCGGCCGCCGAAGCGAACGCGCTGGTCGTGAACGAAGGAATCCCGTTTCGCGAAGCCTATCGCCGCATTGCCGCAAAGCTGTCGCCGCCCAGGTCCTGAGTGGTGCCATAAATCGGCGTCAGGGTGGAAATTGCCCTCGAACTTCGCGTACCCTCTGCCGTCATGAACACACCCTCACGCCGATTGCTGCAGGCCTGCAGCCTGATGACCCTGTGTGCCACACCCCTGCTGGCGTTGGCCCAGACCCCCACTCCGCCTCCGCCCGCACCCCCTCCCGCCGCGGCGCCCGCAGCCCCCGCGCAAGGGTCGAATCCGTTCGCGGCAGCGCTGGCGGCACAGCAGCCGGCAGCGGCGCCGTTGACCGACGAAGAGGCCAGTGACCTCTTCGGCGTCAACTTCGGCCAGGGGCTCCACCAGCTGGGCCTTGGCAACAAGCAGCTCGAGTCGATCGTCCGCGGCCTCAAGGCCGGCCTGGCCGGCAAGAAGCTCGAGCCCGCCGACCAGCGCAACCTGCAGGCCTACATCAAGACGGCGGGCGAGGCGGCGACGCAGCGCAACCTGCAGGCCGGCAAGGATTTCCTCGCGAAGAACGGCGCTGAGAAGGGCGTCGTGACGACGGCCTCGGGCCTGCAGTACCGGATACTCGCCGCGGGCGACGGGTCAGCTGCGTCGCCCACCACAACCGACCAGGTCACGGTGCAGTATCGCGGCACGCTCCTCGACGGCAGCGAGTTCGACAGCTCCTATGCGCGCAACCAGCCGGCGGAATTCCAGGTCGACCACGTGATCAAGGGCTGGACCGAAGCGCTGCAGCTGATGAAGCCGGGCGCAAAATGGAAGCTGTGGATCCCGGCCGATCTCGCCTATGGCGAGAGGCCGCGCCCCGGTATCCCCGGTGGCTCGCTGCTGACGTTCGAAGTGGAGCTGCAGAGCTTCAAGCCAGCGCCGCCGCCGCCACCACCCCAGCCGCGGGCGGGTGGAGCGCCGGGCCTGGGCGGCATGCCGCTGGGAGCGCCATCGGGACCGCCAGGAAGCACCCCGCCGCCGCCGGCACCGCCGCCCGCACCGAAGTAACCCGCGGTCGGCAAACTGCAAGGCACCGGGAACCCGTCATGCGGGTCCGGTGCCCCGGGGTATTCAGAAAGTCCAGGTCACCCCGACGTCCAGCAGGTCAGGATCGCCGCCGCGATCGGTGATGCGCTCGTACTCGACGCGCAGCGCGAGGTTCGAGAATTTCACCTGTGCGCCCAGCCCATAGGCGAAATCGGTGTTCGTCGAACTCAACGTATACGGCGACAGGGAACAGCACACCGTCGAGTTGGTCTGCAGTCGCGCCAGTCCGAGCTTGCCGTAGATATCGATCATCGGCAGCGGAATCGGCAGGTAGCCGACCGCAAACAACGCGTTCGCGTTGGTGCTGTTGCCGTTGTCGTAATAGTTACCGTAATAGCCGTTCGGGCTGCCGAAGCGGATGTAGTCGTATTCTACCCCGACCGGCGCGATCGGCCGCACGCCGGCGGTCAGCTGCCACGCCGTGTCGCGGTTGTGGAAGCTGTAATAGTTGCTGTCGTAGTAGCCGTCGTTGCGGACATTGGACTGACCGATCGCCGCGCCGATGTAGATGCCCGCCGGATTGAAGTCCGACGCTGCAGCGACGCCTGCCGCACCAGACGCGGCCAATGCGAGGGTCACCGCCAGAATTCCAGACTGTGTACGCATGCTTTCTCCGGCTTGTTGCAATACCCGTTAAGACCCCCTGCGCAGCCACGAGTTCCAGCCGAGCGCCGCAGCGGCGGCAGGCGGTATAATTTCCCTCATGAGACATATCGCGCTCCTTGGGCTGTCCCTGACCCTCGCCAGCCTGGCCGGCTGCGGACAAAAGGGTCCGCTCGTGCGCCCCGGCACCCATCCGCCGGCGACAGCTGCCGGCGTGCCTGCCGGGGCGGCGTCTGCCGTGCCTGTCGCGCCGGCGGCGCCGGCCGCGTCCGCGGCGCAGTGATCCCATGGCGATGCGCAAGCTCGTCCTCGTCGACGGCTCCTCCTACCTCTATCGCGCCTTCCATGCGCTGCCGCCGCTGACCAACTCGCGCGGCGAGGCAACCGGCGCCGTGCTCGGCGTGCTGAACATGCTGCAGAAACTGATCAAGGAGGAGGCGCCCGATCGCGTTGCCGTGGTCTTCGATGCACCCGGCCGCACGTTCCGCGACGAGCTGTTCGAGGAGTACAAGGCCAACCGGCCGCCGATGCCCGACGACCTGCGCACCCAGATTCAACCGCTGCTCGACGCCGTGGAGGCCATGGGCCTGCCGCTGCTGCGGGTCGGTGGCGTCGAGGCGGACGATGTGATCGGCACGCTGGCCGTGCGCGGCGCACGCGCGGGCTTCGATGTGCTGATCTCCACCGGCGACAAGGACATGGCGCAGCTGGTGGGCCCAGGCGTAGGGCTCGTCAATACGATGAGCAACACCCGGCTCGACCGCATCGGCGTGAAGGCGAAGTTCGACGTGTTCCCGGAACAGATCGTCGCTTACCTCGCGCTGGTCGGCGACAGCTCCGACAACATTCCCGGCGTCAGCGGCGTCGGGCCGAAGACGGCGGCCAGGTGGCTGAACCAGTACCACACGCTGGATGAGCTGATCGCGAATGCCGCAGAGATTCCCGGCAAGGTCGGCGAGAACCTGCGCGGCGAACTCGCGGTCCTCGAGCTGTCGCGCAGGCTGGCGACAATTGACACCGATGTGGCGCTCGAGCTCGGACCGGATGAACTCATCGCGCGCCCGGCGGACGTGGCGCGGCTGCGCGAACTGTACACGCGCCTCGAGCTGCGGCTGCTGTTGCGCTCGCTGGATCCCGGCGGCGCCATGCCGCCGGTTGCGGCTCCGGTCGCACCCCCGCTGCCGCCGTCCGTGCCTGCCGCCGGCGCTGATGCCGGGCTGCCGCGAAATTACGAGCAGGTGACGACCCAGGCGGCGCTGGATGCGTGGATCGCGAAGCTGCGGACGGCGCCGCTGGTCTCCTTCGACACCGAGACCGACAGCCTGAACTACATGCAGGCGCGGATCGTCGGCGTCTCCTTCGCCACCGAGCCCGGCAGTGCCGCCTATGTCCCGCTCGCGCACGATTACCCCGGGGCGCCCGACCAGTTGCCGCGCGACGCCGTGCTCGCGCAGCTGCAGGGGCTGCTCGAGGACCCGCGCGTGCCGAAACTCGGCCATCACCTGAAATACGACTGCCATGTGCTCGCCAACCACGGGATCCGGCTTGCCGGCCAGCGCTATGACTCGATGCTGGAATCGTATGTGCTGAACAGCGTCGCCGGCCGCCACGACATGGATTCGGTTGCCGAGAAGACGCTGGGGATCCGCACGATCCATTTCGAGGACGTGGCCGGCAAGGGGGCAAAGCAGCTGACATTCAACCAGGTCGACGTGGCGCGCGCGACCGAGTATTCAGCCGAGGATGCGGACGTCACGCTGCGCCTGCACCAGGCGCTGTGGCCGCAGATCCAGGCCCTGCCGCGCCTGCAGGCGCTGTACGAGACCATCGAGCAGCCGCTGGTGCCTGTGCTGTTCGCGATGGAGCGCAATGGCGTGTATGTGGACCGGGCACTGCTGAAGGCGCAGAGCGGCGAGCTGCATCTGCGCATGCTCGAGCTGGAGACGCAGGCGCATGCGGCGGGCGGCGGCCCCTTCAATCTCGATTCGCCGAAGCAGCTGCAGGAGATCCTGTTCGGGCGGCTGGGTATCCCGGTGATCCGCAAGACGCCGACCGGGCAACCGTCGACCGCGGAGGATGTGCTCGAGGAACTGTCCGGCGAACATGAGCTGCCCAGACTGATCCTCGAATACCGCGGTGTCGCCAAGCTCAAGTCGACGTACACGGACAAGCTGCCCGAGCAGATCGACCCCGGCACCGGCCGCATTCACACGTCCTATCACCAGGCAGTGGCTGCAACGGGCCGCCTCTCCTCGACCGATCCGAACCTGCAGAACATTCCGGTGCGCACACCCGAGGGCCGGCGGATCCGCCAGGCCTTCGTCGCGCCGCCCGGAACGAGGCTCGTCGCGGCCGATTACTCGCAGATCGAGCTGCGGATCATGGCGCACCTGTCGGGCGATGCGAGCCTGCTGGCAGCATTTGCCGAAGACCGCGACATCCACCAGGCCACCGCCGCGGAAGTGTTCGGCGTGCCGCTCGCCGCAGTCTCAGGCGACCAGCGCCGTTCGGCGAAAGCCATCAACTTCGGCCTGATCTACGGCATGTCCGCGTTCGGACTGGCAAGGCAGCTGGGGATAGGCCGCGGCGATGCGCAGAAATACGTGGAGCTGTATTTCGAGCGCTACCCCGGCGTGAAGCGCTACATGGACGAGACGCGCCAGGCGGCGCATGACAACGGCTTTGTCGAAACGGTGTTCGGGCGCCGTCTCTACCTGCCGGATATCCAGTCGCGCAATGCCGCGATGCGTCAGTACGCCGAGCGCAGTGCGATCAACGCGCCGATGCAGGGAACGGCGGCGGACATCATCAAGCGCGCCATGATCGACGTGCACGGCTGGCTGCTGGGATCGTCGCTGCGCGCGCGGCTGATCATGCAGGTCCACGACGAACTCGTGCTGGAGGTCGCCGCTGCAGACGTCGACAGCGTCATTACCGGGCTGCGGCTGCGGATGGTGCGCAGCGGGGAACTGCGGGTGCCGCTCAAGGTCGATGTGGGTGTCGGCGCCAACTGGGACGAGGCCCATTAGGCCACCCCCGCCGGCACCCCCGAACTTAAGAAATATTTGCAATGAGGCCACTGGAACTTTCTGCAGGTGCCCGCATCTAATCCAGTGAGCGAAGCAATTCGCTCCTCGCTCTACTCCCTGAGCGGGCAGACCCGGTTTGTCATCCCCATGCCGGGCTGGTCTGCCTCGGTGGCTGGTCGCAAGGCCGCCACCGGGGATTTTTTTAGTATTGAAGCCAGCGGTCCATGACCGTCCGCACCTCATCCAACCCCTCCTTCGCCAGCGCGCTGAAAAGCTGGGCGGTCACTGCGGTGTCGCTGCAGGCCGCCTGGGTCTCACGCAGCACGCGCGTCGCATCGCGGCGGTTCAGCTTGTCCGACTTGGTCAGCAGAACATGCGCCTGACGGTCCCGCGCCAGCACCCATTCGAGCATGCCGACGTCCTGTTCGCCGAGGCCGCGGCGACTGTCGACGATCAGCACGAGGCCGACCAGGGATTCGCGCACGTTGAAGTAATGCTGCAGGAGTTCCAGCCAGTGCAGGCGGACCCGTTCCGGGACCTTCGCGTAGCCGTAGCCCGGCAGATCGACCAGGCGGCGGTCAGGCGCGACTTCGAAAAAATTGATCAGCTGCGTGCGTCCCGGAGTACGACTGACGCGCGCCAGCCCGGTGCGCTGGGTAATCGCATTGATGGCAGTCGACTTTCCGGCGTTCGACCGCCCCGCGAACGCCACCTCATGTCCAGTGTCGGCTGCGAGCTGATTCGCCTCGGCGGCGCTGGTCAGGAATCTGACGTGCGGATAGGTCGACATGGCGGGCCATTGGACGCGGTGAACGGGCCTTAGTGTACAATTTAAGCTCCAAGGTCGTTCAATTAAGCACGGGGTCAGGCGCGATCATGAAGGCATTCTGGATACTCGCCGCAGTTATCAGCGGAATCGGGCAGGGCGGTGCGGCCCTCGCAGCAGGCACGGTCGAAGCCGGGGCGACCAAGGCGGCCGTTTGCCAGGCCTGTCACGGCGCGACCGGGGTCAGCATCAACCCGGAGTGGCCGAACCTCGCCGGGCTGGGGGCCGACTACATCGTCCAGCAGCTCGTCAATTTCAAGGAAGGCAAGCGGCAGAATCCGATCATGATGCCGAACGCGATGACGCTCAGTCACGACGACATGGAAGACCTCGCGGCGTATTTCGACAGCCTGCCGAACGCGAGCCTCGAGGCCGACCCGACCTACTGGAAGGCCGGCGAAAAGCTCTATCGCGGCGGTGATGCTGCGCGTGCAATACCTGCGTGCCAGGCCTGCCACGGTGCGACCGGCCTCGGCGCCGAGGCCGCAAAGTTCCCGGCGCTGCATGGCCAGCAGTCGGTCTACGTCTCCAAGCAGCTCCACGATTACCAGTCAGGCGCGCGCACGACGGGGCCGAACAACATCATGCAGACGATTGCCCGGCGCCTCTCCGAAGACGACATGCGTAACGTCGCCGCCTACGTCCAGGGAATACGATGATCCGGGCAAGGTCTGCCCTCGCGGCAGTCGTCGGTGTCGCGCTGCTGGTCGCTGCCTGCAGCCGGCATGCCGCTACGACTGCGACGAACACCGCAGCAAACCCCGCGGCCGCTGCCAGCGTCGCGGATGCACCGGTAGCCGCCGCTGCGAAGCCGAAGGGCGCCGCGCCCGGAAGCGCGGAGGCCACCACGATCACACGCATCAACGAGGACGGATCGGAGTCGGTCGAGGATACGACCAGCGACAGCGTCGCGCACAACCCGATCCTGGCCGCCGTTGCAGCGACGATCAGCTCCACGGCCGTGGCGGCGACCCTGAGTGCGCCCACGCCCTGGCAGGAAGGCGTCAACTACACGCGGCTGGTGCCTGCGCAGCCCACTTCGGTCGCCCCCGGCCAGGTCGAGGTGATCGAATTTTTCTGGTATGCCTGTCCGCACTGCAACGCGATCGACCCGCTGGTCGAGGCCTGGCGCAAGACCAAGGCCCCGTACATCAGTTTCTCGCGCGAGCACGTCATGTGGCAGGAAGGCCACCGCTCGCTGGCGCGGATGTTCTATACGCTCCAGTCGCTGAACAAGCTCGATGAGCTGCACCCGCTGATCTTCAAGGAAATTCACGTCGCGCAGGACCCGCTGATCGACTTCGGCAACGACGCGGCGAAGAGCGAGGAGCTGCAGGCGGCCTTCGTCGCGAAACACGGCGTGTCCGCCGCGGCCTTCAAGGGCGCCTACAACTCCTTTGCCGTCGAGACCGCATTGCAGCGCGCCGATCAGCTCTGGCACCGCTACCAGATCTCCGGCGTTCCGACCTTCGTGATCAACGGCAAGTACATCACCGATGTCGGCATGGCCAAAGGCGAGGAACAGCTGCTCGCGCTCGTCAGCGACCTGGCGGCGCTAGAACACAAGCGGTGAGCGCTGCGGCTGGCCCGGACTTGGTGACGCACCGGGGCGGCTGCCATTGCGGCCGGGTACGCTTCGAGGTCAGCGCTCCGGCCGACATCGACGTCGAGGACTGCAACTGCTCGATCTGCACGATGTTCGCTTACCTGCACCTGATCGTGCCGGCGGAGCGGTTCAGGCTGCTGTCCGGCGCCGCGGACCTGACCACCTACACGTTCAACACCGGCGCCGCAAAGCACCTGTTCTGCAGGCATTGCGGCACGAAGTCGTTTTACGTGCCGCGCTCGCATCCGGACGGCTACAGTGTCAACGTGCGCTGCATCGCGCCGGATACCATCGCATCGATGAACGTGCACCGGCTCGACGGCAGCAACTGGGAACGTGCGTATCCGCAGGGCCGCGGCGCATTCCGTTAAAAAGGACCGCCGACTGTCTCCATAAAGCGCCACCCCCGGCGCGCTCCGCCACCTTAAGTAAATTCGCCGGCGGAAACGCGCGGGAAACTGTGAGACAGCGCACTAACCGCCGCACTGCGCATAGCGCACTGTACAGGCATGGATCAGTGGTATTCCCGCGGGTTTCTGGCAGGCGTCGGCCTGAGCGTGCTGTGCGCATCGGCGGCGCGCTGCGCCGAAGCGCCGCACGAGACCCCGCATCTGCGCATGCCGGATCCGCTCTGGTCGCTGCGCGACATGTATCCGGATATCGCGGGCCGCACCGCAGCGGCCGCACCGCAGGTCGGGACCCGGGCTGCGCAACCGCATGCGGAAGACGTCGAGCGCGAATTCGCGGCGGGCAGGACTGAGCTGCCCCTGACCAATGCGTGGCAGCGCCTGGCCGAAGCGAGGACGCCGGGCGGCGTGCGGATACTGACGCTCTGGCGCGCGACCGCAGGCACGATCGCACTGCACGCCGGCAGGCACGGGGGACCGTCGCTGCAATGGACCAGTCCCACGTCGGCCCACGGCACGTCGCCGCGTGGTCTGCTCGACCACCTGGCTACCTCCGGCGGGCAATCGAATCGCTGATCAGCGGGCGAGGACGAGGACCATAATCGTCAGCAGGCCCATGGCCGCCAGCAATACGTTGTGGCCCCAGCGGGCAATGATAGTCACCATGATTATTCTCCTGTGATTTTCCAACCCTTATTTAGGGGCTGAACTATACGTTTCCAGCCCTTTTTTTGACCGGTCATGGATCACAAAATTCCCTTTGCATTCAGCGGTATTTGCGCCCCGAAGTGAATGAATTTCAACGCCGGGTGAAATTGCGCGCCGCCTCGCCCCCAGGGGCGACTTTTCCGTACCGCACGGCAACGCGGATATAATCCCGACAGGCCGCCGCCACGAGTGGCCGGGGTGCCTGTATGGTCCTGTTCCGACAGCTGTTCCATCCCACGTCGTCCGCCTACACCTACCTGCTCGCGGATCCGTCGGCGCGGGAGGCCGTCCTGATCGATTCCGTGTTCGAAAACGCGCGCCGTGACGCTGCGCTGGTGCGGGAACTGGGGCTGCGGCTGTTGTACACGCTCGATACCCATGTGCATGCCGACCATGTCACCGGCGCTTGGCTGCTGCGGCAACACTGCGGCAGCCGGATCGCGCAGGCGGCGACTGGCGGCGTGCAGGGAGCCGACCGGCTGCTGTCGGACGGCGATCGCGTGGCGTTCGGCACGCGTTACCTGGACGTGCGTGCGACGCCTGGCCACACGAACGGCTGCCTGACCTACGTGCTCGATGACCTGAGCGCGGCCTTCACCGGTGATGCGCTGCTGATCCGCGGTTGCGGCCGCACTGACTTCCAGCAGGGCAACCCGGCAACGCTGTTTCATTCGGTGCGCGACCGGATCCTGTCACTGCCGGACAGTTGCCTGCTCTACCCCGGCCACGATTACCGCGGACTGACCGCGACCAGCGTCGCCGAGGAACGCGCGCACAATCCGCGCTTCGGCGGCGACGCCAACGAGACGGACTTCGCCGTCTTTATGCACAACCTCGGCCTGCCGCGCCCGCAGCTGATGGACATCGCGGTGCCGGCAAACCTGCGCTGTGGGCGGCCGGAGGGTGGTGGCGGCCTGCCAGACGAACCGGACTGGGCACCGCTGACTTTCACCTTCGGTGGCATCTGGGAAATCGATCCGCAGGCACTGGCGGAACGGCGCCTCGGCGTGCAGCTCATCGACGTGCGCGAGAGCGCGGAATTCGTCGCAGCGCTCGGCCATATCCCGGGTGCGCGTCTGATCCCGCTGTCGTCATTGCGCGCGGCACTCACCGGGCTGGACCGCGAAC
>Ga0302157_10001132_pt1 | contig 33284 bp, 33 predicted proteins | sample I_Bog_N3_3_FD_193502 | JGI IMG/M metagenome (GOLD analysis project Ga0302157, IMG submission 193502) | Peat permafrost microbial communities from Stordalen Mire near Abisko, Sweden - I_Bog_N3_3 | ecosystem: Environmental > Terrestrial > Soil > Wetlands > Peat | place: Sweden: Abisko, Stordalen...
ACCTCCGGCGACGGACCCCCTCCCGGGCCCCGGCGGCCGGAGCGACTCAGCGCACCGGCCACTCCGCCGGGGCGGATCCGAGCGGGCCGGCCGGCCGGTCCCACCGGAGGGGCGCCCCGGTGACGAGGACCGGCGGTGGCAGGCGTCGGGCGTCCCCCCACGCCGTGTGCTCCACGGGCACGTCGGGCGACGGTCCGGCCGGGTCGATCCCCTCGCCCTCCAGGACCGGGGCCACCCCGGTGTCGACGAGCAGTCGGGACATCCGGGCCAGCGACGCCCGCCAGCGGCTGCCCCGCCCGTCCTCGCGCCGGAGGGCCAGTCCGGTCAGCGCGGCGGTGGCCAGCAGGTACCCGGTGGCGTGATCGAGCGCCTGGACGGGCAGCGGCACGGGCCGGTCGGCACCGGCCGCGGCCTGTCCGGCCTCGGCGATGCCCGAGCTCATCTGGACCAGACTGTCGAACCCGCGCCGTCCCGACCACGGCCCGGTCCACCCGTAGGCGTCCAGGCTGACGTCGATCAGCCCGGGCCGGGCGGCGTCGCGCTCCCCGCGGCCGAGGCCCAGTCCCTCGAGCGCCCCGGGCCGGTAGCCGTGGACCACGACGTCGGCATCCGCCAGGAGTCGGAGGAGCCGGTCCCGGTCGCGGTCCTCGTGCAGGTCGAGGCGGGTGCAGTGCTTGCCCAGGGTGACCTCGGGCACGACGTTCGGCTCGTCCCACCCCGGCGGGTCGACCCGCAGCACGTCGGCCCCCCAACCGGCGAGGAGCCGGGTGGCCACGGGGCCGGCCAGGACCCGGGTGAGGTCGAGGACGCGCAGCCCGGCGAGGGGCCGTGCCGGTCGGGCGGCCGGTGCCCCCTCCGGCCATCCGGACCCGTCCGTCGTGCGTTCCACGTGCAGCAGGGGCTCGGCGGCGACGGCGGTGCCCTGGGGATGGGCGTCCCAGGCCGCGGTCGAGCGCATGGCCGCGGCCGCCCCGCCGGCGGTGACCACCGCGGCCTCGAGGTCGTCGGCGTCCCACCGGGCCACCTCGGCCGCCACCGCGTCGCGGGTCCCGGGCACGCCGAGCACGCCGAGGGCGGCCGCTCGGTGGTGGGGGGCGTTGGTGTGGAGCTTGATCCACCCGCCAGTGGCGGCGTAGTCACCGGCCACGCTGTCCCAGATCGGGGGCAGGTTCCAACCGTCGGGCCGGATCGACAGGGCGAACCACGCCGAGGCCAGGTCGCGGTCGACGGTCACGGGGCCGGCGGATCCACCGGGCCCCGCCGCCAACCGGGCCAGGGCGGCACCGGCGGCGCCGATCGAGGCCTGGGCGAGGTCGCTCACGGCGAACGCGGAAGGGAGCGATCCGCCCGGGGGCAGCAGCACCTCGGGGCGGGGCCCGGGGAGGGGTGCCGCCTGCAGGAGGAGTTCGAGCAGTTGGCCCGCACGGTCACCCATGGCCCCATCGTCGATCCTCATCGCACCGCCGTCAATCGGTCGGCCGGGCATGAGGGGTCAAGAAATGACGTGGAACGGCCGATAGCTGGTGCATGGAATCGGTCCTGCACTTCGACACCGACGACCCCGAGTTCCAGCGCGGGTTCGAGATCGGCATCCTGTGGGAGCGGCTCAGCGCCGACGGCGCCTGCCACATGGCGGTCAGTGCCTCGAACGCCGAGATGGTCCTGCGGGTGGCCCAGGCGTTCGACTGCGTCTTCTCCGGCCAGGAGCTCGCCGACGACCAGATCTCGATCGAGCTGACGCGGGTCAACAGCGACTCGTGAGCGGCCCCGCCGGCTCCCGGTAGCCCGGAGTGGCTGTCCGGCCCGGCCGGACGCGGAGCCGACGAGGAACGTCACCCGCCCCGCGGCGCCACCGGCGGGGGGCGGGACCTGCGCCCTCAGCCCGACGGGGCGTCGCCGACGCGTCGGCGTGCGACGGTCACGGCATCGTGGACCGTCACGTCGACACCTCCGCCGTCGATGGCCGGACGGGGCCGGGCCTCGGTGACGAGGATCTGCCAGTCGTCCCCGGGCAGCACGGCGGCCACGTCGGTCGCGGAGGCGAAGAAGTCGGGGAACGGCGGGCGGCCCACGGTCGTCTCCAGGTCCGTCGGGTCGTGGGCGACGATCACCAGGACACCCCCCTCGTCGACGGCCCCGGCCAGCCGGCGGTGCACCGCGTCCCGCAGCGCCCCGGGCAGGTGGACGAACTGGGCCGACACCAGGTCGAACCTCCGGATGCCCGGGTCGAACGTCGTGACGTCGCCGTGCACCCACTCGATGCGGTCCGCCACACCGGCGCCGGCGTCCACGGCGTGGCCGCGGGCGCGCCCGAGCGCGGTCTCGGAGATGTCGACGGCCGTGACCCGCCAACCCTGCCGGGCCAGCCACACGGCATCCGCACCCTCGCCACATCCGACGTCGAGCGCCCGACCCGGCGCCAGCGGCCCGACCTCGGCCACGAGCTGGGCGTTCGGTCGCCCACTCCACAGGGCGTCACTGCCCCGGTAGCGGTCTTCCCAGAATGCCTGGTCGAGCACCGGAGGCACGTCAGCGGCCCCCTCGGAGCCGCCGTGTCCGGGCGCGCGGTGGCCCGCGCCGGTGTGGTCGTGCCCGGGCGCACGGTCGCCCGACGTCGAGTCGCTCATCGCTGCACGGTACCGGGGGAGACCGGCGTCCGGTCGCCACGCGCCGACGGTGCGTCGGCGTTCAGGCGACGGTCGCCGCCTCCCGGATGGTGCGCCGGCGCTCAGACGATAATCGCTGCCGCCGGCGTGACGTCAGCTGTCGGCCAGCAGCCGACGGGCGATGACCTTCAGGCAGAGTGTCTCGTCCGCACCCTCGAAGATCGAGAGCACGCGGGCGTCGACGTAGTACCGGCTCACCGGGTACTCCTCGGCGTAGCCCATGCCGCCGTGGATCTGCAGCGCCTCCCGGGTGACCCATTCGGCGGTGCGGCACACGTAGGCCTTGATCATCGACGCCTCGAGCGCGCCCTCGCCCTTGGACATCAGGCGGGCCACCTCGTAGGCGAACTGACGGGACGCCTGGATGAGGACCGCCATGCGGGCCAGCTTCACCTTGGTCAGTTCGTAGTCGAGGATGGGCGACCCGAACACGACACGGTTGGTGGCGTACTCGAGCGCGGCCTCGTAGGCGGCCTGCATGAGGCCCACCGCACGGGCCGCGGTCTGCAGGCGCCCGTTCTCGAACCCCTGCATCTGCAGGTAGAACCCCTGTCCGAGCCCGGAGTCGCCACCGATCAGGTTGGCGTCGGGCACGAACCAGTTCTCGAGGGCGACCTCGTAGGAGTGCATGCCCCGGTAACCGAGCGTGTCGATGGCCCGGCCCTCCATCTTGCCGGCCGAGTCGGCCGGACGTCCGTCCGCGCCGGGCTCCTGGGTGAAGGTGAATCCATGGCCGTCGGCGGGTGGCTTCTCCACGAGGAAGATCGACAGGCCCTTGTGTCCCTTGGAACGGTCGGGATCCGTCCGGGCCAGTAACAGCAGGACGTTCGCACGGGCGGCGAACGTGCACCACGTCTTGACGCCGTTGAGGATCCAGCCGCCGTCGACCTTGGTGGCCGGCAGCATCACACCGGCGACGTCCGAGCCGTAGTCGGGCTCGGTGACGGCCACGGCGCCGAGGACCTCGGCGGTGGCGAGCTTGGGGAGCCAGTGCTGCTTCTGCTCCTCGGTCCCACCCTTGACGATGGCCCGCGTCAGGATCTCGGGTCGGGTGATCAGCGATCCACCGGCGCCCAGCGACCCCCACGTCAGCTCCTCGGTGGCCACCACCATGCTCAGGTAGTCGGCGTCGCCCTCCGCGGCGAACCCGCCGTACTCCTCGGGGACCGACATGCCGAAGCCCCCCATCTCGGCCATACCCGAGATGATCTCCTCGGGGATGTCGGTGTTGGCCCGGTGGATGTGCTCGGCCCGCGGTCGGATCTGCTCGTCGGCGAAGCGGTGGAAGGTGTCACGCACCAGCTCGAAGTCGGCGTCCAGGTGGCGTTCGCCCTGTGTCTCGGCCAGGGACGCCAGGAAGGTCGGCTCGCGGAAGGTGGCCACGAAGGACTCGGCCGGCGCCATCCAGTCGGGGGCGACGCCCCACTCGGAGGTCCGGCCCACGAGTCGGGCGGCCAGCTCGGCCAGGGCGTCGGCCACGAAGGCGCAGGCGATGCGGGCCTCGGTGTCGCCCTGGGCGCCGTAGGTGAGGACGGACTCGGCCGTACGGACGGCGGCGGCGGAATGGGAGACGTCGTAGGCGAGGACCTGGGCCCGGTCCGGCCCGCCGGCGGCGCGCAGGGCCCCGATGCCGGACTCGACGACGGAACGGGCCACGGCGGTGGCGTCGGCGGCGGCGAGCAGATCGGGCGTGGACAGGGCGTCGGTGGTCACCGCACAAGGATAACGGGCGGCCCGACGGACCGGACAGCCGACGGAGTCGCCGTCCGACGGTCGCAGAGCCGCCCGGAGGCGGACCCCGGCGCGCGCGTCCGCCGGGCCGGCGACCGTCGGGCCGTCAGCCGACAGGGCGCTGGGCCACCACCGTCACGAGCGGGGGAAGCACCACCGGGTCGTCCCCGGGATCGACCTCGGTGAGCAGCTCCACGTACTCGGCCACCGGCCCCGGACCGGCACCGGCGGGGGCCTCGGCCCAGGCGTCCACGGTGACCAGGCCCGCGTCCCGTACCAGGGAGGGGAGCAACGACCCGACGTCGGGGTGGCGGGCGTCGGGCATCGAGAAGGGGAGGCCGGCGATCCGGCCGGCCGACGTGATCGGCTCCTGGGCCACCACCCAGCCGCCGGGCCGGACGGCCGCGGCCATCCGCCGCAGCACCACGGCCGGATCGACCACGTGGAGGAGCAGGAACCGGCAGAACGCCAGGTCGACCGGTTCCGGCAGCCGGAGGTCCTCACCGGCCTGGGTGATGGCCAGCACCTGGCTGTGGGCGGCCGCGGCCGACGCCACCTCGTCCCGGGTGGTGGGATCGGAGTCGACGGCGTAGACCCGTCCCTCGTGGCCGACGATCTCGGCCAGGGCGACCGACACGTCGCCCCCGCCGGCCCCCACGTCGACGCAGGTCCAGCCCGGGCCGATGCCCAGGCGGTCGAGGGCCGTGGCCAGGGGCCGCCGGTAGACGTCGTCCCGCAGGCCGCGCAGTTCCATCGCCACAAGTTACCGTCAGGCCCGACGCCCGCCCGCCGCCGCCCGGGCACGGGACCGGGGTGGGTGGTCCGTCGCGGGGCCCGCCGGGGGAACCGGTAGCCTCACCGTTCGTGAAGGTAACGATGATGCTCTGTGACTCCGCCCAGGTGGCCGACGGCAAGCTCTACGTCCTCGGCGGCGGGTGGAGCATGACCGGGCCCGATCCCGTCCCCTCGGCCATCGCGCTGAAGATCGACGTCGGCTGGCACGAGGCCGAGTCGGCGCACCACTGGGAGCTCTACCTGGAGGACGCCGACGGTGGCCCGGTGCTGGTCCCCACCCCCGACGGCGAGCACCCGGTCGAGGTGCGGGGCGAATTCACCGTGGGACGGCCGACCGACGTGCCCGAGGGCTCGCCCGTGGACGTCGCCCTCGCCGTGAACCTGGGCCCGCTGCCCCTGGCCCCGGGCACCCGGTACACGTGGCGGATGGCCATCGACGGCGAGAGCCACCCCGACTGGGTGCTGGCCTTCACCACGCGGCCGCTGCCCGAGTCGCAGGTCTGACCCACCCGGTCGCGCGACCCGGCCCGCCACGCCCCCGGGCCGCGCCGTGGACCCGTCCGCCTACTATCGGCGGTCATGACGACGTATGACCGCCCGTTCGGCCGCTGCTTCGAGGACTTCACCCCCGGCGACATCTACCGGCACTGGCCGGGCAAGACCATCACCGAGGCGGACGACCACCTCTTCTGCATGATCACCATGAACCACCACCCGCTGCACACCAACGCGTGGTTCGCGGAGAACGAGTCGGTGCAGAAGAAGAACGTCGTGGTGGGCAACCTCGTCTACTCCCTGGCCCTGGGGATGAGCGTGCCCGACGTCAGCGGGGCGGCCATCGCCAACCTCGAGGTGGAGTCGCTGCTGCACCGGGCGCCGACGTTCCACGGGGACACGATCTACGCCGAGACCAAGGTCATCGAGAGGGTCGAGTCGAAGTCGCGCGACGACCGTGGCGTGGTGACGGTCGAGACCAAGGCGTTCAACCAGCACGGTGACGAGGTGTGCTTCTTCCGCCGCAAGGTCATGGTCTGGAAGCAGGCCTTCGCCCCGGCCCGTCGACGTCCCTACGGCGACGACGTCTGGGGGTGACCCCCCGGTCGCACCGGGATCCCCGCGGGTGACGGCAACCGAGCGGCGCCCCGCCGGCCCGGACCATCGCACGCGTCCGGACCGGCCCGTCGCGCAGGTGCAGGCGCTCGGCGCCGCCATCGAGGGCTGGGGGCGGTCCGCGGGCGGTGCCACCCGACGCGACGACCTGCCCTGGCGCTCGACCCGCGACGCGTGGGCCGTGCTGGTGAGCGAGATGCTCGCCCAGCAGACCCAGCTGTCCCGGGTGGTGCCGGCCTACCACCGGTTCCTGGCCGCCTTCCCGACCGCCTCGACGTGCGCCGCCGCGCCGCTCGGCGACGTCCTCCGGGCCTGGCAGGGCATGGGCTACAACCGCCGGGCGCGCCACCTCCACCTGGCCGCCACGGCGGTGGTGGAACGGCACGACGGCCGGGTACCCGACGGACTCGCCGACCTGCTGGCCCTGCCCGGTGTGGGCCCGTACACCGCCCGGGCCGTCCTGGCCTTCGCCTTCGGGCGGGACGTGGGGGTGGTCGACACCAACGCCGGACGGGTGATCGCGCGTGCCGTCGAGGGGAGGACGTTGCGGCCGACGGAGGCGCAGGCGGTGGTGGACGCCATGGTGCCGCCGGGGCGTGGCTGGTCCTTCGGCCAGGCCCTCCTCGACCTGGGGGCCACCGTGTGCACGTCGCGCGCCCCGGTCTGTGGGACCTGTCCCGTGCGACGGCGCTGCCGGTGGGCGGCGGCAGGCCACCCGATGCCCGATCCGGCGAGGGGCTCCGCCGGGGTCTCGACGACCCAGGCCCGTTTCGCCGGGTCCGACCGGCAGGGTCGCGGCCGTCTGGTGGCGGCGCTGCGGGCGGGGCCGGTCGAACCCGACGGGCTGGCGGCGGCCGCCGGATGGTCGGACGACCCCGGTCGGGCCCGGCGGGTGTCGGACGCCCTGGTGGCGGAGGGCCTGGCCGTGCGTGACGCGGCGGGGACGCTCCGACTGCCCTGACTGTGCCCGTCGGCCTCCCCGGGGCGCCGTCGTGCCGACGGTGCGGGTCGGTGCGGTCCGGTGCTGGCTACGGTGGTGCCGTCGCCCGATCGGGCGGCTCCCGGCCGATCCGGTGCGGGACGCGACCTCGGGAGCGGTATGCGACGGAGCCGTATGCGACGTGGTGGACGGTGGACGGCGGCGGCGTGCGCCGCGGCGGTGGCGGCCACCGTGCTGGCGGGGTGCGGCAGCTCCTCGGCCTCGTCGTCGACCACGACGGCCACCACGGTGCCGGGCACGCCGATCGCGTTGGGGGCACCGGCCTCGGTACCCGAGTCGGTCCAGACCATCGCCGCCCCGGCGGTGGCGGGCACGCCGGCCAAGTTCGACCAGGTGCAGGTGCGCACGTTCGGCAGTCCGTCGGCCAAGCACGTCCTGGTCCTGGTGCCGGGCACCAACGGTGGTGCCGGCGACTTCGACCTGGTGGCCCCCTATCTGGTCACCCACGTCCCGGGGCTGCAGGTCTGGTCGGAGATGCGGCGCGAGGGGGCGCTCCAGGACGAGTCCGTCGTGCAGTCGACGCTGGCCGGGACGACGACGTCGCAGAAGATGTTCGACTACTACCTGGGCTGGTTGGCCGACAAGAACATCACGGACCACTACCAGCCCCTCAAGCCGGCCGACTACGCCTTCGTGGACGACTGGGGCATGGCCGTGGCCATGAACGACCTCCACGCCGTGATCATGAAGGCCCGCGAGGGCGGCAAGCGGACCGTCACCCTGGGCGGCCACTCCCTCGGCGGCACGGAGGCCGCGGTCTACCCGGCGTGGGACTTCAACGGCACGGCGGGGTACACGACCATCAACGGCATCATCTGCATCGACGGGTGCGCCGGTGGGTCGAGCTCCTACGGCGCGCCGGCCACGCTCCCCTCGGTGCAGGCCTCACTGGCCAAGCTCCAGACCAGCGGCCCCTGGCTCGACCTGCTGGGAGTCGGACTGCCCTGGGCCACCGGCGTCTTCAGCGAGGTCGGCGCGGTGACCGCCTACAAGGACCCGAACGGGCCCGCCACCACGCTCGAGTCGTTTCCGCTCCTGCCGGCCTCCTTCAAACCCGCCGTACCGGCCACCAACGAGGCACTCTTCGGCAACGCCTTCGACTACCGGTCGTCCCCTCCGGGCCTCAAGCTGATCCAGGTCCACTCGGGCCACGTCGGCACGGGCTCGCCGGCGGGCTGGGTCGACGACGGCATCACGCCCATCAAGAACGTGGTCGACACCTTCGCCCAGACACCCCTCGCCGCGGCCGAGTGGTACTACCCCGAGCGGCTGTCGATCGACGCCGGGGCCGCCGCCCCGCTCCAGCAGACCCCCGTCGCCGCCTACCTCGGGTTGCGCCTGCTGCACACCGCGCAGGTCGACGTGCCGCTCTATGCGTTCCAGACGGCCCTCGGCGGGGCGGACAACGGCGTGGTGGGCAGTGCCGAGGCCTACAAGGCCGAGTCGAAGATCCCGAGCGTGACGAGTGTCAGCCGCACGAGCACCTACAGCCACCTGGATCCGCTGCTGGCCAGCCCCGACCAGAACGACTTCCTCAAGACGGTCGTGCCCTGGCTCGACCACGTCGACGGCTGAGACCGCCAGGGGACCGGCGTGGCTGACGAACCATCGGAGCGCGGGCCGTCACCGGCCACCCGGCCGGTCGTGGCCGTCGCCCACCACGCGGAGCAGTACCGCCCCGGCCGGCTGACGGACGTCTTCCGGCTCCCGGGGGCCGCGGGTGCCCCGGTGGTGCTCCTGTGGCACGGCAGCGGGCCGGACGAGCGGGAGGTGCTGGCGCCGCTCGCCTCCGGGATCGCCAGGCTGGGCGCGCTCGTACTCGTCCCCGACTGGCGCTCCGACGACCCGGTGATCGGACCGGTCGAGCTGGTGGACTCCATCACCTTCGCCCGGACGGCCGCCGGCGAGCTCGGTGGCGACCCGGGCCGGATCGTCCTGGCGGGCTGGTCGCTCGGCGCCAATGCGGCGGCGGCCGTGGCGGAGCGACCGGGCATCGCCGACGGCTGGCACCCGTCGGGCCTCGTCGGCCTGGCCGGTTCCTATGACGAGTCGCCGTTCGACGGTCACCCCGGTGCGGGCGGGCCGGTGGGCGGCGCCGGACGGCCGGTACTGGTGGCGCACGGGACGGAGGATCCCGTGGTTCCCCCGGCCGGGTCCGTCGCCGCCGCGGGACGCCTGGCCGAGGCCGGTTGGCGGGTGGTGCTCCGCCAGCTCGACACCGACCACGCGGGGATCATCGGCACGGAGTACAACCCCTGGCGGAAGATCTGTGAGCCGACGTCCGACCCGGGCCGGCTCGCCATGCTGGAGCAGGTCGCCCGCGCCGTCGCCTCCCTGGCCCTGGGTCCGGACTGATCGGGCCGATCCGGCCGACCCGGCCGACCCGTGACCCGGCCGATCCGTGGCCCGCAGCGTGCGCTCAGCCGGCCAGGAACCGCACCACGTGCCCGTTGACCTCGTCGGGCTTCTCGAGCTGGAGGAAGTGACCCGCGCCCTCGACCACGACCAGCTCCGAGCCCGGGGCGAGGTGATCGGTGACCGGTCCGATGATCTCGAGCCCCATGCAGCCGTCGGCGGCGCCGTGGAGGTAGAGCGTGGGCTGCGGGCCGGGGGCCTCACCGGCCGCCGCCGCCGTGGCGGCCGCCGGGTCGTCCGACGGTGGGGCGAACATGGCGCGGTAGTAGCCGATGGCGGCGGACAGCCGGTCCTCGGAGGCGAGCGCCTCCTTGACGCGGGCGGCGTCCCAGGCGCCGTCGTAGCCGGGCGACCAGTCGGCCCAGAGGCGGTCGATGAAGGCCATCCCGTCCTTCCCGACGGCGAACTCGGCGAGCGGGCTCTGGAAGACGAAGACGTACCAGCTGCGACGGAGCTGGTCGTAGTCGAAGAACCCGAAGCCCATCGATGCGGGAGGGGGCACGGCCATGGTGACCACCCGGCGCCAGCGGTCGGGCTCGACCGCGGCGGCCGGGTACGTCAGGAGGGCCCCCCAGTCGTGGCCGATGATGACGGCGCGGTCGTCGCCCCCGAGGGCCTCGTGGAGCGCACACGCGTCGAGGGCCAGCGTGCCGGTGTCGTAGCGACCGTCGGTCGGCACGGCCGTCGGAGCGTAGCCCCGCAGGAACGGGGCGACGGCGTGATAGCCGGCGCCGGCCAGCTCCGGGAGCAGGTGGCGCCAGGTGTGGGCAGTGTCGGGGAACCCGTGCAGGCACAGGGCCAGAGGGCCGTCGGCGGGCCCGTCCTCGAGGTAGGCGAACTCCATGCCGCGGACGGTGAGGGTGTGGACGGCGGCGGCGGCGGTGTCTCGATCGTGCATGGCGGGAGGGTAGCCCGACGGCTCACCTGCCGCTCCGGCTAGCCTCCTCTGACTGTGCGGATCACCTACTTCGGCGTCCGGGGCTCCTGCCCGTGCTCGTCCGACCAGCAACGTCGCTACGGGGGCAACACCTCCTGCGTCCTGGTCGAGGTCGACGACGAGCCGCCCCTCGTGCTCGACATGGGCACGGGACTGCGCGCGCTCGGCCACCACCTCAACACCGCACTGGTGCCGGCCGGGCGGCCGCTGCGCGGCAACTGCCTCCTGACCCACCTCCACTACGACCACGTCCTGGGCACGCCGTTCTTCCCGCCCATGCGCGACCCGGGTGCCCTGCTCGAGATCTACGGACCGGCCCAGGTCGACGACTCCCTGCAGTCCACGATGGCGGGCATGGTCAAGCCGCCGTTCTTCCCGGTGCACATGGCCGATTTCCGGGGCGAGCTCCGGTACCACGACCTGAAGGGGACGGACGAGTTCCAGCTGGGGGGGATCACGGTCACGGTCCGGACCATCCCCCACATCGGCAACACGCTCGGTTTCCGCATCGAGGCGGACGGCGCCACCGTCGCCTACCTGCCCGACCACCAGGCACCGGTGGACCGCACCACGGTGTCGGCCGACGTGCTGGAGCTGTGCGACGGCGTGGATCTGCTCATCCACGACTCCCAGTACACCGAGGAGGAGTTCGTCGAGCTGTTCGACTGGGGTCACTCGACCCCGGCCTACGCCGTCCACGTGGCGACGGTGTCCGGTGCCCGACGCCTCGACATGTTCCACCACGACCCCGGCCACACCGACCGGCAGCTCGACACCATGCTGCGAGCGGCCCGACAGGTCGCCCAGTCCGCCGGCAAGGTCCAGGTCAATGCGGCCAAGGAGGGCGGGACCTTCGAACTGAGGAAGCGGTGACGGCGGGTAACGGGACGAGCGCGACGCCCTCCTTCGACTCCCGGCAGTTCAAGGAGGCCCTGGGTCGGTTCGCCACCGGTGTCACGATCGTGTCGGGTGTGGAGGACGGTGAACCGGTGGGCTTCACCTGCCAGAGCTTCGTCTCCCTCTCGATCGACCCGCCGTACGTGGCCGTCGCCCCGGCCCGCACCTCGACGAGCTGGCCCCGCATCGCCCGGTCGGGCAGCTTCTGCGTCAACGTTCTGAGCGAGGACCAGGAGGAGCTGTGCATGGGCTTCGCCCTCTCGGGGGGCCCCAAGTTCGAGGGCGTCGCCTGGCGTCCGGCCCCGGGTACCGGATCACCGATCATCGAGGGCAGCCTGGCCTGGGTGGACTGTGACGTGGCCCTCGTCCACGACGCGGGTGATCACGAGCTGATCCTCGGGCACGTGCGTGGCGTCGGCGTCGGCGAGGGATCGCCCCTCCTCTTCTACCGGAGCCACTTCGATACGGTGGGTCACGACCGAGCACCGCACGAGGGGTAGGGGCCATGCCGAAGATCATCGAATCCGACGTCATCCGTGACGTCATCATCGTGGAGCCCGACGCCCACGGCGACGAACGGGGCCGGTTCGTCGAGACCTACCGGCGCAGCTGGTTCCCGCTGGGCCGCGAGATGATCCAGGGCAACCGCTCGACCAAGCAGGCCGGGGCGGTGGTGGGACTGCACTACCACCTGCACCAGTCGGACTACCGGTACGTGCTGGCCGGCACCGCACGGGTCGTCCTCCACGACCTGCGCCAGGGGTCGCCGACCGACGGCGCCACGCTCTCGCTCGACCTGTCGGGGGACCACGACCGCGGCCTCTTCATCCCGCCCGGTGTGGCCCACGGCTTCGCCTCGCTCACCGATCTGACGCTCTGGTACCTGGTCGACGGGTACTACAACCCCGAGGACGAGCTCGGTGTGGCGTGGGACGATCCGGCGGTCGCCGGCGACTGGGGGGTGACCGACCCCGTCCTGTCGGCCCGTGACCAGCAGAACCCCCGCCGGTCCGAGATCCCCCCGGGACGTCAGCCCTACCTGGGACTCCGCACCTGAGCGGCACGGTCACCCCGGACGTTCTGGGAAACTCCTCCCATGACCGACCCCCGACCGACCGACCCCTCCACGACCCTCCTCGGAACTCCGGGCACCGGCGTCCTGATCACGGGAGGGGCCTCCGGGATCGGGCGGGCCACCGCCGTCGCACTGGCGGAGGTCGGCCGCCCGGTGGCCCTGTGGGACATCGACGGGCCCGGTGCCGAGGAGACGGCGGACCGCTGCCGTGCGCTCGGGGTGCGGGTGCACACCGCGTCGGTCGACGTGGTCGACTCGGCGGTGGTGCCCGGAGCGGTGGCCGAGGCCGCGGCGGCCCTCGGATCGCTCGGTGGGTTCGTGCACGCCGCGGGGGTGTCCGGTGCCGCCACCGTCGACGACCTCGACGACGAGATCTGGGACGCCACCCTGAACGTCAACCTGCGCGCCGCAGCCGTCATCGCCCGCCACCTGCTGCCACCGTTCCGTGAGGCCGGCCCGGGCTCGGCCGTCGTGCTCGTGTCCTCCATCGAGGGGCTCTTCGGCAGCTCGGTCCTGACGGCCTACTGCGCCTCGAAAGGTGGGGTCCTCGGCGTCATGCGGTCGCTCGCGCAGCGCTACGCCCTGGAGGGATTCCGCGTCAACGCCGTCTGTCCGGGGGCGGTCGTGACCCCGATGCTCGAACCGGCCTTCGAACTGCCGGGTTTCCGTGAGCAGATCGAGGAGCGGACACCGCTCCGGCGCATCGCCGACCCGGCCGAGATCGCCGCCCCGATCCGGTTCCTGCTCAGCTCGGAGTCCTCATTCGTGACCGGGGCGCACCTCACGGTCGACGGCGGGATGACCGCTGTCACCGCGATCTGAGCCTCCCACCAGGGGCGATACGACGGCAGTGCCGACCGGGCCGGTCCCTCCGGCGGACCCGCCTTACCCCCGGGGGGGCGTTTCGGGGTTGAATAGACCGGATGTGGACGCTCGCGCTCGTGGCTGTGGTGCTGGTGGTGGTGGCCGTCGCGGTCGTCGTCGCCCGGCGGCCGCGGGGGGACGACGTCCACTCGGTGGCGAACTACAACCACGCGCTCGGCACGCTCGAGCACCTGTCCGAGCGGATCGGGCCGCCGACCGTGCGACCGGTCCGGGTGGTGCCGACCAGCCAGTCCGGCGGGGTGACCGAACGGGTGGTCCCCCCGGTGCCGGTGCGGGGGACCGACGAGTTCCCCGATCCGGACGCCCCCATCGTCTTCGACGACGCCCGACCGGTGGAGCGGGGCCGGCCCTACGGCGCCGAACCGACCACGCCGGCCCGGGCCGACCGGGCGCAGCGGATGGCCCTCGACTCGATGAACCACCGTCGGCGGCCGGGCACCGGCGTGATGGTGGCCATCGCCGTCATCGTGGTCGTGGGGGCGCTGGCCATCATCGGCAGCCACAAGTCGCACACCTCCTCCCACGCGTCGACGACGACCACCCGTCCGCGCCGCAGTGCCGGATCCACCACCACGACCTCGACACGCCCCACGCCCTCGACACGCCCCACCCCCACGACCGTGCCGACACAGTTCGTCGCCACCACCACCGGGTCCGGCGGCACCTCGGCCACGTACACGCTGCCGCACACGACCTACCAGATCACCCTGACGGGCACCGGCACGTGCTGGGCCCAGGTCGACTCGGCGACGACCGGCAAGACGGTCTGGGCCGGTGAGCTCAGTTCCGGCACGGTCCAGAACGTCGACGCCTCGGGGATCACCACCGTGCAGTTCGGCACGCCGACCCTGACGCTGGAGGTGGACACCATCCCGGTCGTGCTGCCGTCGCCGGTGCACACGCCGTTCGTCGCCACCTTCAGCCCGTCGGCCACGGCCACCCCCGGCACCACGCCGGCCCCTTCGACGTCCGGTTCCACGACCGGTTCGTCGACGACCACCACGTCGACGACCACGACGACGGCACCCTGACGCCCTGACGAGCTGACACCCTGACGCCCTGACGCCCTGACGCCCTGACGGGCCGATGGCCAGACCGGCCGGGTCCCCGGGGTCAGCCGATGTAGGGCTGCAGCGTTTTGTCGGCCATGCCGAGCGCGTCCAGCACGAAGGCGTAGACGAAGGCCTCGTCCCGCCACGCGTCGTACCGTCCGGACGGCCCTCCGTGGCCCGCCCCCATCTCGGTCTTGAGCAGGACGCGGTTCGCCGGGTTGGCGGCCCGCAGCTTGGCCACCCACTTGGCGGGCTCCCAGAACCCGACCCTCGGGTCCGTCAGGCCGCCGGTGGCCAGGATGTCCGGGTACCGGACCGGGTGGCCGTCGTCGTCCACCGAACGAACGTTGTCGTAGGGCGAGTAGGACTTCATGACCCGGTAGATCCCGGGGTCCTCGACCGGATTGCCCCACTCCTCCCACTCGAGCACGGTGAGCGGCAGGGTCTCGTCGAGGATCGTGGTCAGACAGTCGACGAAGGGCACCTCGGCCACGATGGCCCGGAACAGATCGGGGGCCAGGTTGGCGACGGCGCCCATCAGCAGGCCACCGGCGCTGCCGCCCCGGGCGACCAGCCGGTCCGGCGACGTCCAGCCCTCGGCCACGAGCTGCCGGGCGCAGGCCACGAAATCGGAGAACGTGTTCGGCTTGGCGGCGAACTTCCCCTCCTCGTACCAGTGCCGGCCCAGCTCGCCCCCGCCGCGCACGTGGGCGATGGCGAACACGAAGCCCCGGTCGAGGAGGCTGAGGCGCAGGGACGAGAACGTCGGGTCCATCGACGCCTCGTAGGACCCGTAGCCGTAGAGCAGGCAGGGGGCGCCGGCCGAACCGGGCACCGGTGCGCCGACCAGATCCGTGCGGAAGACCAGCGAGAGGGGCACCCGGGTCCCGTCGTCGGCGGTCGCCCACCGCCGCTCGGTGCGGTAGCGGGCCGGGTCGAAGTCCCCCAGCACGGGCTGGCGCTTGCGCAGCGTGAGCTCGCCCGAGTCGAGGTCGAGGTCGTAGGTCGACCGCGGAGTGGCGAGGGACGTGTACCCGTAGCGGAGCACGGTCGAGTCGTACTCGGGATTGGCCTCGCCCCACACCGTCGACGGCGTCTCGGGTTGAGCCACCGGGGTCGAGGTGCCGGTGGCGAGCTCGACCACGCGCATGCGGGTCTCGCCGTCCTCGCGCTCGTAGACGGCGAGGTGGCGGACGAACGGGTCGACGGCGTCGAGCCGCACCCCGGTGCGGGCCGGGATGACCTCGGTCCACCCCTCGCGACCGGGCGACCCGTCGGGCGCCTCCATCAGCCGGAAGTCCTCGGCGCCGTCGTTGGTCACGACGAGGAAGCGTCCCGGGCGCCCGTTGGCCGGGTCGCCGCGGTCGTGGTCGACCGAGTACTCGACGCCCTGGCGACGGGGCTCGACGACGGTGAAGACCCCCTCGGGGTCGTCCGCGTCGAGGATCCTGACCTCGGAGGTGATCTTGGAGTCGAGACCGCACAGCACGTAGCAGTCGTCCTTCGTGCGGCCCACGCCGAGGTAGAAGTGGTCGTCGGGCTCCTCCATGACCAGCACGTCGCCGGCCGGGTCGGTCCCGACCCGGTGACGCCAGAGCTGGAAGGGGCGCATGGCCTCGTCGACCCGGACGTAGAACACGGTGGCGTTGTCGTTGGCCCAGGCCACGCCGTAGGAGGTGTCCTCGATGGACTCGTCCGCCTCCAGGCCGGTCACCAGGTCGCGGAACCGCATCGTGTGGCGCTCGCCGCCCGTGGTGTCGGTGGAGTACACCAGCCAGCGGTGGTCGGGGCTGACCGAGAAGCTGCCGAGGGAGAAGTAGTCGTGACCCTCGGCGAGGGCGTTTTCGTCGAGGAGGACCTGCTCGACGTCCTCGGGCCCGTCGACCGGCCGGCGGCAGTGGATGCCGTAATTGCTGCCCTCGCGGGTGCGTCCGTAGTAGAGCCAGGGGCCCTTGCGCACCGGGACCGACAGGTCCGTCTCCTCGATGCGGGCCACCATCTCGGTGAAGAGCGCCTCCTGGAGGGCCGTCGTCCCCGCCGTGACCGCCGCGGTGTAGGCGTTCTCGGCCTCGAGGTGGGCGATCACGGCCGGGTCGTCCTTGTCCCGGAGCCAGAACCAGTCGTCGGTGCGGACGTCGCCGTGGGTCTCGAGGGTGACGGGGCGCCGCTCGGGGACGGGCGCCGGTGGGGTCGCGGCACCCCCCGCCTGGTCCGGAGTGCCGCCGTGGGGCGTGTCGCGGGGCGTGTCGGAGGGCGTGTCGCGGGGGGGATCCGGCTGCGGGGTGTCGGCCATCCGCACACCTTGGCACGCGCCCGCGCGGCCAGGGGTCCGGGGTTGTTACTATCTGGATAGGGGTAATTGCCGTCTCTCCCCCTCCCAGGAGCGCACATGACGTCCACCGACCTCGATCTCGGGAAGTACAAGCTCGGGTGGTCCGACGAAGAGGACTACGTCTTCAAGCCGAAGAAGGGCCTCAACGAGTCGATCGTGCGCGAGATGTCGGCGATGAAGAAGGAGCCCGACTGGATGCGCGACTTCCGGCTCCGGGCGCTCCAGCGGTTCGAGAAGCGACCCATGGCCGCCTGGTTCGCGGTCAACATGCCGGACCTCGACTTCGACGACATCTACTACTACATCAAGCCGACGTCGGGGCAGGTGGAGGACTGGAACGACCTGCCCGACGCCATCAAGAACACCTACGAGAAGCTGGGCATCCCCGAGGCCGAGCGGAAGTACCTGGCCGGCGTGACGGCCCAGTACGAGTCCGAGGTCGTGTTCCACCGCAACCGCGAGGACCTCGAGGCGCTGGGCATCATCTTCTGTGACATGGACACCGCGGTCCGCGAGCACCCGGACCTCGTCCGCAAGTACTTCGGGACGATCATCCCGCCGAACGACAACAAGTTCGCCGCGCTCAACTCGGCCGTCTGGTCGGGTGGCTCGTTCATCTACGTCCCGCCCGGAGTGGTCGTCGACCAGCCGCTGCAGGCCTACTTCCGGATCAACGCCGAGAACATGGGCCAGTTCGAGCGGACCCTGATCATCGCCGACGTCGGCGCCCAGGTGCACTACATCGAGGGCTGCTCGGCTCCCGTCTACACCACCGACTCGCTCCACTCGGCCGTCGTCGAGCTGGTGGCCCTCGAGGGCTCCCGGATCACGTACACGACGATCCAGAACTGGTCCAACAACGTCTACAACCTCGTGACCAAGCGGGCCCGGGCCGAGGCGGAGGCCCACGTCGAGTGGATCGACGGCAATATCGGGTCCCGACTCACCATGAAGTATCCGAGCGTCTACCTCATGGGTCCGAAGGCCTCGGGCGAGGTGCTCTCGGTGGCGTACGCCGGCGCCGGCCAGCACCAGGACGCCGGGGCCAAGATGGTCCACGCCGCACCCGAGACGACGTCGACCATCGTGTCCAAGTCGATCTCCAAGGACGCCGGCATCACGACGTACCGCGGCCTGGTCCACGTGGACGAGGGAGCGAAGCACGCCAAGAGCTTCGTGCGCTGCGACGCCCTGCTGCTCGACGACATCTCGGTGTCGGAGACCAAGCCCTACATGGAGGTGGGGGAGCGTGACGCCCGCATCGGGCACGAGGCCACGGTCTCCAAGGTCGGCGACGACCAGCTCTTCTACCTGATGAGCCGCGGCCTGTCCGAGACCCAGGCGATGGGCATGATCGTCAACGGCTTCATCGAGCCGATCACCCGGACGCTCCCGATGGAGTACGCCGTCGAGTGGAGTCGGCTGATCGAGCTGCAGATGGAGGGCTCCATCGGCTGAGCCGGTGGAGCCTGCCCGTCCCCTGGCTGGGCCACAATGGACCCGACGATGACGAGGGAGCCCGTCCATGCCGATGCGTGAAGAGTGCAAGCACTTCCAGAGCCGTACCTATGCGTCGGGCGAGGTGGCCCGCTTCTGCGTGCTCGACCTGGCCCCCGAGGCCCCCTGGAAGTGTCCGGACGACTGTCCGTCGTTCGTGCCCCGTCTGGCCGATGTGGGGTGGGATCACGGTTCGTTGGTCGAGCCGGCCATCGAGCCCATGCCCGACGTGCCCGGTGACGAGGCGGCGGCCGTCCTCGACAGCGCCGAGGACATCGTCAACGCCGTCGCCCCCGACGTGCTCGCCGACGTACGCGCCGAGGACGAGAGGCGCGGCCGGAAGTGGTGGCGTCGCAAGGGCTGACGCCACGGCGCCCCGGTGCGGCGCGACGGTCCGATACTGGCCGTACCGGCATCCGTCGGGCGGGTCAATTGCCCGTGAAGTTCCCCGGGCGCTTCTCGATGAAGGCCGTCATGGCCTCGGCGAGGTCGTCCGACGACAGGAACGCCGAGTTCCAGGTGGCCACGTAGTCCAGACCCTCGGCCACGGTCTGGTCCTCTCCGGCGACCAGGACCGCTTTGGTCCCCTGCACGGCGAGCGGCGAGTTGGCGGCGATCTCGGCGGCCATCGCCCGGGCGTCGGCCAGGACCGCATCGGCGTCCGCGCTCACGTGGTTGACGAGTCCGATGGCGGCCGCCCGCTCGGCGCTGATGTCCTTGCCGGTGTAGGCGAGCTCGGCCAGATGACCCTGGCCGATGATGGGGGGCAGGCGCTGCAGGCTCCCGATGTCGGCCACGATGGCGATCTTCGCCTCGCGCACCGAGAACTGCGCCTCCGCACTGGCGAGCCGGATGTCACAGGCGGCGATGAGGTCGACGCCCCCGCCGATGCACCACCCGTGCACAGCGGCGATGACCGGGACGGGGCACGCCGCCACGGCGCTGACCGACGCCTGGAGGCGGATGATCTCCGACCGTGTCCGCCCGGCCCGGGCGGCGGCCGAAGGCTTCGGACCGTCGCCGACCGCGCTCCCGCCACCGGCGATGTCGGGCAGGGCCATGAGGTCGAGCCCCACGGAGAACTGCGGACCCTTGGCCGCGAGCACCACCGCCCGCACGTCCGGGGCGGCGCCGAGGGCGGCCATGGCCACCGGGAGGTCGGTCCAGAAGGCGGGTCCCATGGCGTTGCGCTTCTCGGGACGGTCGAGCCACAGGGTCGCCACGTGGCCGTCGACCTCGATGGTGAGGACGTCGGACGAGAAGGAGTCGATGGAGGGTGCGCTCATGGCCGCCCAGCGTAGGGCGCGGGCCCGTGTGGTGCGGTCCGGGCCCGGCCGGGGTCCCGTCGGTGGCCGGTAGTATGGCGGCCGAGGCTCGTCGACCGGGCCTCGATCCGCGAGAGGTCCAGATTCTGCCCACGTTCACCCCCGATATCGCCGCCGACCTGCCCGGTCCCTCGTGGCTGACGCGTCGACGCGCGGCGGCCGCCGAGGCCTTCGCCGGCGCACCGCTCCCGACCGAGAAGGACGAGGTCTGGCGCTACAGCCGGATCGACCAACTCGACCTCGACCGGTTCCGGCCGGCCGGCCATGTGCGCACCGGGGACGATCCCGGCCCGTCGTCGTCCGAGCGCATCCATGCCCTGGTGGACGGACTCGGGCCCCGGAGCGGCCTCGTCGTGACCATCAACGGGGTGCTGGCCACCCTGTCCGCCACCGTCGACGACGACGTGGTGTCGCTCGGTCGGGCAGCCGACCATGCCGACGGCGACGCGCTGCTCGGCTCGGTGCTCACCGACCCGCACGACTTTCCGCTCCTCAACGACGCGTTCGCCGTGGACCCGGTGCTGATCGACGTCCAACCGTCGGCCCGTCCCACCGGCCCCGTGGTGATCGTGCACGTCGTCACCGGTGCCGCCGGTGGGGCCGTGTTCCCTCGCACCGTGGTGCGGGCCGGTGCCGGGTCCACCGCCTCGGTGGTGGAGGTCGTCGTCGACGCCGACAGCGGTCTGCTCGCCGACGGGCGGGACGACCTGCTGGCGTCGGCCGGGGCGTCGACCGAACGACTGGTCGTGCCGGTCACCGAGCTCTCGGTGGGCGACGGGGCCGAGCTGGCGTACGTGTCCGTCCAGTCACTCGGCGGAGGCACGTGGCAGCTGGCGCACCAGGCGAGCACCATCGGTGCCCATGCCACCCTCTCGAGCTACGCCGTGGCCCTCGGTGGGAGCTACGCCCGGCTCCGCACCGACTCGGCGCTGGCCGGCGAGTCGGGGATCTCCAGCCTGCGTGCCGCCTTCTTCGGCCGGGACGACCAGATGCTCGATTTCCGGACCCTCCAGGACCACCGGGCCCCGCGCACCACGAGCGACCTCCTCTTCATGGGAGCGGTCGCCGACCGGTCCCACTCGGTCTACAGCGGTCTGATCCGGATCCGTCGGGGCGCGGTCAAGTCGGATGCCGTCCAGACCAACCACAATCTGGTGCTGGACGAGGGTGCCCACGCCGACTCGGTCCCGAACCTCGACATCGAGGAGAACGATGTGAAGTGCAGCCATGGGTCCACGGTGGGCCCGGTCGACGAGGACCAGCGGTACTACCTCGAGTCGCGCGGCGTGGAGCCGGAGCGGGCCGAGCAGCTGATCGTCGCCGGATTCTTCGAGAGCATCGCCGATCAGGTGCCGGTGCCGGGTGCACGCGACCTCGTGGGTCGGTCCCTGGCGGCACGGACGGGTGCGTCCCGTGACTGAGGAGACCGGCGTGACGACCGACGGACGTACGACGGCTCGACTGTGTGCGGTGGACGATCTCGCCCCCGGGGAGGCCCGCCGGTTCGACGTGGCCGACCTGCGGATCGCGCTGGTCCGGATCGACGACGAGTTCCATGCCGTCGGTGACCGCTGCAGCCACGAGGACTTCTCGCTGGCCGATGGAGAGGTGTGGGGCGCCGAGTGCGAGATCGAGTGCTCCAAGCACGGTTCGACCTTCGACCTGCGCACGGGCGCGCCCTGCTCGCTCCCGGCCACCAGGCCGGTGCCCGTCTACGAACTCATCGTGGCCTCGGGCGAGGTCTCGGTGGTGGTGCCGTGAGTACGGGCGAACTGGTCATCGACGACCTCCGTGCCGGCATCCCCGGACGCGAGATCCTCCAGGGCCTCTCCCTGACGGTCCGCAGTGGCGAGGTGCACGCGGTCATGGGCCCGAACGGCTCGGGAAAGAGCACCCTGGCCCATGTCCTCATGGGTCGTCCCGGCTACGAGGTACTCGGTGGGTCGGTCACCCTGGACGGCATCGACATGCTGTCGCTGCCCACCTGGCAGCGGGCGCGGGCCGGACTGTTCCTCGCCATGCAGCATCCGATCGAGGTGCCGGGGGTCTCGCTCGTCGAGTCACTCACGGCGGCCCGTCAGACGGTCGCGGGCGAGGGTCCCGGGCCGGACATCCTGGGCCGCCTCCACGACGAGGCGGCACGCATCGGCTTCGACGAGCGCTTCCTCGACCGCCCGCTGAACGTCGACCTTTCCGGTGGTGAGCGGAAGCGCAACGAGACCCTGCAACTGGGTGTGCTCCGCCCGAGGTTCGCCGTGCTCGACGAGATCGACTCGGGTCTCGACGTCGACGCGCTGGCCGACGTCGGACGGCGGGTGCAGGAGGCGACGACCGAGTGGGGCCTGGGTGTCCTGGCCATCACGCACTTCCGGCGCCTGCTCGACGTCCTCCGCCCGGACGTGGTCCATGTCCTGGCCAACGGCAAGGTGGTGGCCACGGGCGGGAGCGAATTGGCCGGCATCGTCGACCGGACCGGGTACGCGGCCTACACCTGAGCCGCAGGGCCCCGGCCACGGGTACCTGACCCGGCGCCACGGTTCAGGGTTGCTAGCGTCACCGCATGGCACGCCGAGACAGACGACGCGGAGGCGCGCACAGCCCGAAACGTCGTGGCGGTGCCGATGACGCCGCGGCGGCGGGGGCCGCAGACGCTACGGGAGCGACGGGCGACGCGACGGCCGGCCCCGTGGACCCGCCGCCCGCCGAAGCGTCGGGTGCTGCTGATCCTGGTCCGGCCGGGGCCGGCGCCGGCGCCGAAACGGTGGGATCCGGTGGCTCCGGCGCCGAAGCGGTGGGATCCGGTGGCTCCGGCGCCGTGGAGACCGGTGGATCCGAGGTGGAGACCGGTGGATCCGACGTGGTCGGTACCGGTGACTCCGACCTGACCGGCATGGTCCCGTCGACACCGTCGGATGACACCGGTCCGGCGGGTGCCGACCCGTCGGGTGCCGGCCCTTCCGCAGGCGGAGGCGCCACGGCCGGGGGCACGGCGACCGAACTCGTGGCCGGGTTGGCGGCTTCCGAGGCCGTGGACCACGGGGCGCCCATGACCCGCAAGGAGCGACGGGAGGCCCGTTCGGATGGAGCGTCCGGGTCGTCGAGGGTGAAGCGCAGGCGCACGTGGCTCGACTGGCTCCTGCTGTCCGGGGTCGTCGTCGTGGCGCTGGCCCTGGTCGGCATCACCACCGGCTACGTCTACGTGCAGTACCGGTTCCACCAGGTGACCAAGGTCACGGTCCGACACCTGAAGGCGGTACCGGCCGGCGAGCCGTTCAACGTCCTGCTGATCGGCTCCGACTCCCGGGCCGGCTTCACCTCGGCCGATGTGGCCGCCTACGGCGACGAGACCACGGCCGGCGGCCAGCGCAGTGACGTCGTCAAGATCGTCCACGTCGTACCGGCCACGGGGCAGGTCAGCGTGCTGTCCATTCCCCGGGACACCATGGTCACGGTGGCGGGTGACACCAGTAACACCGGCACCTACAACCGCATCAACGCCACCTACGACACCGGTCCCGACCAGCTGGTCCAGACCATCGAGGCCAATTTCGGCATCCCGATCGCGCACGTGGTCCAGCTGAACTTCGTCGGCTTCCGGGGTGCCGTCGACGCCATCGGCGGGGTGAACCTGGACTTCCCCTACCCGGCCCGCGACGCCTACACCGGGCTCGACATCACCTCGCCCGGCTGTCAGCACCTCGATGGCGGCTACTCACTCGCCGTCGCCCGCAGCCGCCACTACGAGTATTACCAAGACGGCTACTGGCAGACCGACGGCACCAGTGACTTCGGCCGCATCCAGCGCCAGAACGCCTTCCTGAAGGCACTGATCAACCAGGCCGAGAAGCAGTACAACCTGCTGACGCTCAACGCCTTCATCGGCTCGATCGTCCAGGGCATCACCGTCGACACGACGTTCACCGTCTCGGAGCTGATCTCGCTGGCCCGGGAGTTCCGGACCTTCTCGTCGACCACGCTGGCCACGGCCACGCTGCCCACCTACGCGTCCTCGTCGTCGGAGTTCGCGTCCTACGGCGCCGTGCTCTACGTGCAACAGCCCCAGGCGAACCAGGTGATCAGCCAGTTCCTCGGGGGCCCGGCCCCGGTGGCCGCCACGCCGCCCCCCGGTCCCTACGGCGTGGAGCCGACGACCACGACCACGACGGCTCCTCCGGGCACCTACTCGGGGGGCGGGGGCACGACGCCGACCACGGCCTCGTCGGAGACGACCACCACGATCGAGACCGACTTCGACCCCACGCCCTGCTGAGCACCCACGGCGCTGACGGGTGCCGGGGGTGGGTCAGGCGGAGACGCCCGACTCGTCGAGGCCCTGGGTCAACGTGTTCCAGCTGAGCGTGGCGCACTTGATCCGCACGGGAAATTTGACGACCCCCTGCAGCGCCGCCAGCTCGCCGAGCGCGTCGATGTCGATGACCTCGGGCTCGGCGGCCTCGCCGCCGCCACCGTCCGCTCCGTCCGACGGCAGCGTCGACTCGTGGATCGACATCATCTGCTTGAAGGTGCCGATCAGCTCGCGCACCTCGGCGAGCGACTTGCCCTTGACCGCGGCCGACATGAGCGAGGCCGACGACTGGCTGATCGAGCAGCCGGTGCCGGCGATCTTGATGTCGGCGAGGACGCCGTCCTCCACGTCGATGGTCACCACGATCTCGTCGCCGCAGAGCGGGTTGAACCCCTCGACCCGCACGGCCGGGGGCGACTCGAGCTCGCCCCGGTTACGCGGCGAGCGGTAGTGGTCGAGGATGATCTCCCGATAGAGGTCTTCGAGGCCGGGCATCAGGCCGGATTCCCTTCGTCTCTGGGGTGCATCGGCACCCGGGCCAGATCGTACCGGGGGAGGGTCACCCGAAGAACTTCCCGGCCGCGTCGAGGGCGTCGACCAGGGTGTCGACGTCGCGTTCGTCGTTGTACAGGGCGAACGACGCACGGGCGGTGGCGTTCACGCCGAGTCGGCGCATGAGGGGCTTGGCGCAGTGGTGGCCGGCCCGGACGCAGACGCCGTACTCGTCGAGGATCTGCGAGATGTCATGGGGGTGGACGTCGCGGAAGGCGAACGACAGGACCCCGCCGCGATCCTCGGCGGCCGGTGGGCCGTAGATGCGGATGTCCGGGCCGAAGCGGTCGGTCAGGGTGTCGAGCGCATAGGCGGTCAGCGAGATCTCATGGGCCCGGACGGCGTCCATCCCGACGGCGCGCAGGTAGTCGACCGCGGCGCCGAGACCCACGGCCTCGGTGATCGGCGGTGTGCCGGCCTCGAAGCGCCAGGGGATGTCGTTGGGCGTGAAGCCGTCCTTGCGGACGTCGAGGATCATCTCGCCACCGCCCAGGAACGGGGGCATCGACTCCAGCAGCTCCTCGCGACCCCAGAGCACGCCGATGCCGGTGGGGCCGAGCATCTTGTGGGCGCTGAACGCCAGCAGGTCCACGCCGAGAGCGGCCACGTCCGTGGGCAGGTGGGGGACCGCCTGGCACGCGTCGGCCACCACCAGGGCCCCGGCGGCGTGGGCCCGGGTCGCCAGCTCGGCGACCGGGTTGAGCGTGCCGAGCACGTTCGACATGCAGGTGACGGCCAGCAGACTGGCCCCGTCGAGGACGGTGTCGAGGTCGTCGAGGACGAGCTGCCCGTCGTCGTCGATGGGCAGCCACCGCAGCTCGATGCCCCGCTCCGCGGCCAGCATGTGCCACGGGACGATGTTGGCGTGGTGCTCCATCTCGGTGAGGACGACCACGTCGCCCCGCTCGAGGTTGCTGCGGCCCCACGAGTGGGCGACGAGGTTGAGGGCCTCGGTGGCGTTCTTGGTGAAGACGACCTCGCGCGACGGTGACGGTGCGCCGATGAACCGGCCCACGTTGGTGCGGGCCGCCTCGAACCGCCGGGTGGCCTCCTCGGCGATGGCGTAGACGCCGCGGTGGACGTTGGCGTGGGTCGTCTCGTCGTACTCACGCATGGCGTCGAGGACCACGCTGGGTCGCTGCGACGAGGCCGCGGAGTCCAGATAGGTGATGGTGCGGCCGTGGACCTCACGGGACAGGAGCGGGAAGTCCTTGGCCAGCGTGACGGCGTCCAGGGTCGGACCCTCGCGGGTGTCGTCGGTGCCCCCGTCGGCGTCGGGCGTCAGGTCCGCCATGCGTCGTACCCCTCGGACTCGAGGCGGGCGCCCAGCTCGGGCCCGCCCTCTGCGACGATCCGGCCGTCGACCAGCAGGTGGATGCGGTCGGCGTCGAGCTCCTCGAGCATGCGCTGGTAGTGGCTGATGACGAGGACCCCGAGGTCGGGCCGGGACTCGCGCACGGTGTGGACGCCACGGGCCACGGTGCGCAGGGCGTCGACGTCGAGGCCGGAGTCCGTCTCGTCGAGGACGGCCAGGTCGGGCTCGAGCATGGCCATCTGGAGGATCTCGTTGCGCTTCTTCTCCCCCCCGGAGAAGCCCTCGTTGAGGTGGCGCTCGCCGAAGGAGGGATCCATGCCCAGCTTGTCCATCCACTCCATCATCATGAGGCGCACCTCGAGGACGGACATGTCCATGCCCCGGCGCGCGGACAGGGCCTGGCGCAGGAATTGGATGACCGGCACGCCCCCGATGGACTCGGGGTCCTGGAAGGCCAGGAAGATGCCGGCCTTGCCCCGGACGTCGGTGGGCCACGAGGTGATGTCCTCGCCGTGGAAGAGGATCGAGCCGGCGGTGACCTCGTAGGCGGGATTGCCGAGCAGCACGTTGGCCAGGGTCGACTTGCCCGATCCGTTCGGGCCCATGATGGCGTGGACCCTGCCCGAGCCGACGGTCAGGTCGATGCCCTGCAGGATGGGCTGGCCCTCGACGGAGGCGTGGAGGCCCACGATCTCGAGCAGGGGCGGGGGAGTGGCGTCGGTGGCGGCGTCGGATTCGGGGCTCACGACCTCGATTGTAGCGCCTCCCGAATATTTCCCCTACGGCGGTAGTGGGAATTGTGACGGACGCACCGCCCGGGAACGGGAGGTGGCCACAGTGGCCGCACGCTGGGCAATTCCCGTTCCCGGCGGACCAACCGGTACGGTACCGCCATGGCCGACCCCTGGAACTACGCCGGCCCGGTCACCCAACTCGGTTCGGGCGCCGGCTCGGTCACCCTGGTCGACGAGTCGACCTTCGCCATCAGCGGCGGCACGGGCGACATCTCGTCCGGTGCCGCCCAGGGACTGTTCTTCCGGGACACCCGGATCCTCTCCCAGTTCGAGGTCGTGCTCAACGGGGTCCGCGCCGAACCGCTGGCCGCGGTGACCGACGACCCGTTCAGCGCCACCTTCGTCGCCCGTGACATCCCGGCGCCGGGGCGGGCCGACTCCACCCTGATGGTGTTCCGTCACCGCCACGTCGGGCAGGGGATGCGCGAGGAGCTCGTGCTGCGGAACTTCGGCGACGAGGCCACGGTATGCACGGTGGAGGTACTGGTCGACGCCGATTTCGCCGACCTCTTCGCCGTCAAGGAGGGGCGGGTCGGCACCGACCCCCGGCAGGGTTCGGTCACCGCGGAGGTCGAGGAGTGCACCTCGCCGCGGGGGGCCGGGTCCGCCGACGGGTGGGTGGCGCTCAGCTACACCTACGCCCGTGAGCCCGTGGCCCGCGGTGTCGAGATCCGGGCCGTCGGCGCCCACCGGGTGGCGCCCGGCCTGATCACGTTCGAGGTGATCGTCCCGGCCCGCGGCGAATGGTCCACCTGCCTCGAGGTGGGCCCGGTCATCGACGGCCGCCTCTTCGCCCCGAAGTACCGCTGCGGCGAGCCCGTGGAGCGGGCGACGCCCTCGGAGCGGCTGGCCGAGTGGCGCCGCCAGGTCCCGCAGGTCGAGACCGACCACCCCGCGCTCAAACAGGTGGTCGCCCGCAGCGCCGAGGACCTCGGCGCCCTGCGCATCTTCGACCCCGACCACCCGGAGCGGGTGGTGGTGGCCGCGGGTGCCCCGTGGTTCATGACGGTGTTCGGCCGCGACTCGCTCCTGACCGCCTGGATGGCGCTGCTGGTCGACCCCGACCTCGCCCGGGGCGTGCTGCAGACGCTGGCCCGTTTCCAGGGGGAGGAGGTCGACCCCCGCCACGAGGAGGAACCCGGCCGCATCCTCCACGAGATGCGCTTCGGCGACGCCGCCTCGCTCTCCCTCGGGGGCGGGAGCATCTACTACGGCACCGCCGACGCCACACCGCTCTTCGTGATGCTGCTCGGCGAGATGCGTCGCTGGGGAGTCGCCCGCGAACTGGTGGACGAACTGCTGCCCAACGCGGCACGGGCCATCGAGTGGATCGAGCACTTCGGCGACGCCGACGGCGACGGGTATGTCGAGTACCACCGGGCGACCGACCGGGGTCTGGCCAACCAGGGCTGGAAGGACAGCTGGGACGGCATCCGCTACGGCGACGGCCGTGTGGCCGAGGCACCGATCGCCCTGGCCGAGGTGCAGGCGTACACCTACGGGGCGTACCTGGCCAGCGCCCACTTCGCGTTCGAGGCCGGCGACACCGCCACCTACGACCGCTTCCGGTCCAAGGCCGCCCACCTCAAGGCCAACTTCAACCGGGACTTCTGGCTGGAGGAGAAGGGCTGGTTCGCCGTCGGTCTCGATGCCGACAAGAAGCCGATCGACTCCCTGACCTCCAACATCGGGCACTGCCTGTGGACGGGCATCGTCGACGAGGACAAGGCCCACCAGGTGGCCCAGGCGCTGGTCGGACCCTCGATGTTCTCCGGATGGGGGCTGCGCACCCTGGCCAGCGACAACGGCGGCTACAACCCCATCAGCTACCACTGCGGCTCGGTGTGGCCGCACGACACGGCGATCGTGGCGGCGGGACTGGCCCGGTACGGGTACGACGGGGCGGCCCAGCAGCTCATCTTCGGACTGCTCGACGCCGCCTCGGCCCAGGGAGGTCGGCTGCCCGAACTGTTCAGCGGCCTCGACCGGGGCGAGCTGACCGTTCCCGTCGGGTACCCGACGTCGTGCTCGCCCCAGGCGTGGTCGGCGGCATCGCCGCTGCTGTGCCTGCGCACGCTGCTGCGCCTCGACCCCTGGATCCCCTACGGCAAGACGTGGCTGTGCCCGAACCTGCCCGAGGGCATCGGCTACCTCAAGGTCGAAGGGATCCCGCTGGCGGGGTCCCGCGTCACGATCGAGGTCGGCGACCAGGTGCCCGGCGGGGTGTCGGTGACCGGCCTGCCGCCCGAGATCGAGGTCATCCGGGAGCCCCGCCGACCGTCGACCGCCGTCTGAGGCCTGCGGCGCGCGCCCGGCGCGCTACCAGCCGCGCTCGACCCACTCGGCCAGGTGCGGCGCCTCGGCGCCGATGGTCGTGCCGACGCCATGGCCCGGCAGGACGAGCGTGTCGGGCCCGAACGGGGCGAACAGCCGGTCCTCGATCGACGTGATGATGGTGGTGAAGTCGGCGTTCTCGAACGACGTGTTGCCCGGGCCGCCCGGAAAGAGGGTGTCCCCGGTGAAGAGCAGGGGCGTCCCCTCGACGGCGAAGCACATCGAGCCCGGCGTGTGGCCGGGGGTGGCGATGGTGGCGATGCGCAGCCGCCCGACCTCCAGCACCGCCTCGTCGTCCAGGATCTGGTCGTAGGCGGGCAGCATCTCGGCGTCGGCCCGGGTCACCGCCACCTCGTACCCGGCGTCGCGCACCGCCTCGACGGCCTGGATGTGGTCCCAGTGACCGTGGGTCTCGACCACCCGGCGGACACCGAGGTCACGACAGAGTTCCAGCAGGCGCTCGTGCTCGTTGGCGGCATCGATGAGCAGCGCGTCGCCGGTCTGGCGGCAGCGGACCACGTAGACGTTGTTGTCCATGGGCCCGACGACGACGCGGTGCACCTCGACGGCCTCGTCCCGGTAGTCGACAGCAGTCTCGGCCATGGCTCCCACCTCCTGGCCGCAGCGTAGCGGGGGCGGCGCACGGCGGGTCCCCCCTGTTGGTGTGCCGGTCCGGGGTTCTGGTAGACAAACAGGGCACGTTGCCCCCGCTGGGGCACCGCCACACGACGTCCCCGGTGGGGGACTCCACTGGATGGAGAACCAGGATGAACTTCGCCTTCAGCGAGGAGCAGGACGAGCTCCGCAAGTCGGTGCGTCGCTTCCTCGACGACAAGTCCCCCGAGACCGAGGTCCGGCGCCTGATGGAGACCACCGAGGGCTATGACCCCGAGGTGTGGACGCAGATGGCCGAGCAGCTCGGCCTGCAGTCGCTGATCATCCCCGAGGAGTACGGCGGTGCGGGGTTCTCGTACGTCGAGCTGATCGTGGTCCTGGAGGAGATGGGCGCCGCCCTGCTGTGCGCCCCCTTCTTCGCGACGATCGCCCTCGGCGCCAACGCGCTGCTGACCTCCGGGGACCAGAAGGCCATGGAGTACCTGCTCCCCGGCATCGCCGCGGGCGAGACCATCGCCACCCTGGCCTTCACCGAGGACAACGGCCGCTGGGACGCCGACGGCATCGCCCTGGCCGCCACGCCCACCGCCGACGGCTTCGCCCTGAACGGCCACAAGTCCTTCGTGGTCGACGGTCACATCGCCGATCTGATCCTGGTGGTCGGCCGCACCGAGGCCGGCCTGTCGCTGTTCGGGGTGAAGGGGGATGCCGCCGGTCTCACCCGCACCCCGCTCGCCACCATGGACCAGACCCGCAAGCAGGCCCGGCTCGAGTTCGCCGACACGCCGGCGTGGCTCATCGGGACCGACGGCGGCGCCGAGGCCGGCCTGTCCAAGACCCTGGACCTCGCCGCCGTGGCCCTGGCGGCCGAGCAGGTCGGTGGCGCCCAGCGCTGTCTGGAGAGCTCGGTCGAGTACGCCAAGACCCGGATCCAGTTCGGCCGTCCGATCGGCAGCTTCCAGGCCATCAAGCACAAGTGCGCCGACATGCTGCTCGAGGTCGAGTCGGCCAAGTCGGCCGCGTACTACGCCGGATGGGCCGCCGCCGAGGACTCCGACGAGCTGCCGGTCGTGGCCAGCCTGGCGAAGTCGTACTGCTCGGAGGCGTACTTCCACGCCGCCGCCGAGACGATCCAGATCCACGGTGGCATCGGCTTCACCTGGGAGCACCCGGCCCACTTGTACTTCAAGCGGGCCAAGTCGTCGGAGCTCATGCTGGGCGACCCGTCCTACCACCGGGAGCTCCTGGCCCAGCGCATCGGCATCTGAGCGGCACCGCTCCGGCGCCGACCTTGACTACCGTGGTCCGAGTACGGGGCCGCACGGTGGACGTGCCCGTCCCCACCCACCCTCCCGGAAGCGAGTGACATGCGGAAGTACCTGGCCTTTCTCCTACTCGGCATCCTGACCCTGGTCGGTGCGGGCGGCGCCGCCGTCGGCGCCGTGCAGGCGCAGAGCGGCACGGCGCTCAGCCAGGCCGTCAAGAACACCCTCGGAGCGTCCAACTACACCGAGGACCTCGTGGAGAAGACGCCCCAGGGCAACCAGACGGCCCACCTGGTGTACCAGGCGCCCGACCGCCTCGGCGGCTGGCTCCTGAGCGCCGGACGCAAGACCTACCTCTTCATCATCGGGACCACCGAGTACATCGCCGTCAGCCAGTCGGCCTCCGCCCCGGCACCGAAGACCTTCTACACCCAGCAGACCACCGGAGCCCAGGCCGTCGACCCGGCGCACACCTACCTGCCCTACTACGACAAGGGCAAGTCGACGCGCAACGGATCCGTCACCACGGTCGTCCTCACCCAGGGCAACCAGAAGGAGACCCTGACCTACACGGTGACCGGCAACTACGTCTCTGCGTTCAGCGCCTCCACGCCGGGCGGCACGATCCACCTCGGCATCTCCGCCGTGGACTCGTCCCCGGCCGTCGAGCTGCCCCCGGGCTACAAGACCACGACCGTGGCCCCCAGCCAGGGCTGATCCACTCCGCAACCGGGGAACGGAACCCGGGGCGACCCGGCCGGCCGGTCCCACGGTTCCCTTCGGCCCGGAAACCTTCGGCCCTCCGGAGCTGAGAACTTCAGTCCCGCGGGCCCGCAGGCGTCAGGCGGACGCGTCGCCCAGGAGCTCGTCGATCCGACGACGCAGTGTGCGGGCTGCCGTGTAGGGGTCGTCCGCGCCCACCAGCCAGCGGACCACCACGAAGTGGCGGGCACCGGCACCGATCAGGTCGCCCACGCAGCCCGGGTCCACCCCGCCGGTCACCCAGACCGGCCAGGGCGATCGCCGCACCGCCTCGGACAGGTACCCGGTGCCGGTACCGGGACGCCCCGGCTTGGTGGGTGTGGCCACCACCGGACCGGCCGACAGGTAGTCGACGGGAGCCGGGCCACCGCTGCCGGCGCCCTGTCCACCGCCCAGCGCGGCGTCGAGCTCCGCACCGGCATGCGTCGAGAGGCCGATCAGCGCGTCGGGGCCCAGCAGCCGGCGTGCCTCGGTCGGCGGCAGGTCGTCCTGGCCGACGTGGACCCCGTCGGCCCCTGCCTCGGCGACCAGGTCCGGACGGTCGTTGAGCACGAAGGGCACCCCCGCGGCGGCGCAGACGGCCCGGACGAGTCCCGCACGCGCCACGAGGTCGGCGTCACCGAGCTGCTTGTCGCGCAGTTGGACGATGTCGACGCCGCCCTCGATGCAGCGACCCACGAATGCCTCGAGGTCCGGCCGATCGGGGGTGCAGAGGTAGAGGCGACGGTGGGGCAGGTCCCAGCGGTCGCCGGCCGGCGTGCCGCTCACCCCGCGTTCGGGAGCTTGGCCCGGGCCTCGGCCTTCATCTGCTGCTTGAACTGGCGCACTTTCGCCAGGGCCTCGGGTGAGTCGATGTCCGCCACCGAACGGTAGGAGCCGGCCTCGCCGTAGGCGCCCGCCGCCTTGTCCCACCCCGCGGGCCGGACGCCCACCTGCTTGCCGAGCAGGGCCACGAAGATCCGGGACTTCTGGTCGCCGAAACCGGGGAGCGCCTTCACGTGCGCCAGGAGGCCCTTACCGTCGGTGGCCGTCGTCCAGATGGCGTCCGCCGCACCCCCGTAGGTGTCGACCACGGCGGCACAGACGTCCTGGACGCGGCCGGCCATCGAGCGGGGAAAGCGGTGGAGGGCGGGCTTCTCGGCGAACACGGCGGCCAGTTCGTCGGGCGGCATCGAGGCGATCGCCGCGGCGTCGAGCGTGCCGCCCAGGCGCACCTTCAGGTCGAACGGGGCCTTGAAGGCACGTTCCATCGGGATCTGCTGGTCGAGGACCATGCCGATGAGGAGGGCGAGGGGTTCGGACGACAGCAGTGCGTCCGCATCGGTGTCACCGGTGAGCCAGAGCACAGGGCAAGGCTACCCGGGGAGTCCGGCTCCTCCGTCCGGGCCGCCCGCCGCACCCCGCCCTCACCCCCGTCCGGGCCGGCCACCGCACCCCCGACACCCCCGTCCGGTCCCGCCGGAGGCGTCGCGGCACGGCGCCCTGCCCCCGTCACGGCGCCCCCGTCACGGCGCCCCCGTCACGGGGGCGGGGCGCGACGCTCAGGCCGTCCAGGGGTCGGGGGACCCCGCGTCGATCCCGTACCGGCTGATGGCGGCCGGCACGGCGTTGGCCGGGAGGGCAC
>Ga0302157_10001134_pt1 | contig 33272 bp, 38 predicted proteins | sample I_Bog_N3_3_FD_193502 | JGI IMG/M metagenome (GOLD analysis project Ga0302157, IMG submission 193502) | Peat permafrost microbial communities from Stordalen Mire near Abisko, Sweden - I_Bog_N3_3 | ecosystem: Environmental > Terrestrial > Soil > Wetlands > Peat | place: Sweden: Abisko, Stordalen...
GCGCCGCGACGGCGGCCTGGAGGCCACCGCTCCTCGGTATGTCGAACCCCGTTTCATACCTTAGGGTCGGCCGAACGCCGGTGCGGAACTCGCAATGACGGCGGGCGGCTACAGCCCCAGCTTCCGCGCCTCGGCCCGCAACAGCGGCGCCAGTTCCTCGCGCTGAAGCGCGAAGGCGAGATTCGCGGTGAGGAAGCCGATCTTGGAGCCGCAATCGTAGGTGCGGCCGTCGAAGCGCGCGCCGTGGAAGGCCTGGCTGTGCGCCAGTTCCTTCATGCCGTCGGTGAGCTGGATCTCGCCGCCAGCGCCCTTCTCGACGTGCTCGAGCAGGGCGAAGATTTCCGGTTGCAGGATGTAGCGCCCGGAGATCATGAGATTGGACGGCGCCGTTCCCTTCTCCGGCTTCTCGACCATGCCGTTGATCTCGAAGGTCAGGTCGTAATCCTTGCCGACCGAGACGATGCCGTATTGGTGCGCCTCGTCCAGCGGAACCTCTTCGACGGCGATGACGTTGCCGCCGTGTTTCTGATAGGCCTCGACGCATTGTTGAATGCAGCGCGACCCGCGCCGGCCGGCCATCGTGACCATGTCGGGCAGCAGCACGGCGAACGGCTCGTCGCCGACGATTTCGCGCGCGCACCAGACGGCGTGGCCGAGGCCGAGCGGGGCTTGCTGGCGGGTGAACGTGGCGTTGCCGGCTTTCGGCAGATCGGCCATCAAGGCTTCATATTCCCGCGTCTTGCCGCGACGCTTCAACGTGTCCTCGAGTTCGTAGGACATGTCGAAATGATCTTCGATGACGCCCTTGCCGCGCCCGGTGACGAAGATGAATTGCTCGATTCCGGCCGCGCGCGCCTCATCGACGACGTGCTGCAGGATCGGCCGGTCGACGACCGTCAGCATCTCCTTCGGGATCGACTTGGTCGCGGGGAGAAAACGGGTGCCCAGACCCGCCACGGGCAGAACGGCTTTGCGAATCGGCTTATGCATCGGAATTCCCTGATGAATCCTCGTCGCGCCCCGGGTTTCGGAGGCCGAATCCGCGACCACGCCCTTGTGACGGCCAGCCTGCAATAGCGCCTTCCGCGGCGCAAGCCCACGTTCGTGACTTGCCCGTATTTCGTTAATTTGGCATGAGCCGCGCGGAAGAGAGGAATGCGCATGACGGTTCTGGTAACGGGAGGCGCCGGCTATATCGGCGGCCACATGGTCCTGGGTCTGCTGGACGCCGGCGAGAGGGTCGTCGTTCTCGACAATCTCTCGACGGGCTTCGCCTGGGCCGTGCCGGAGGGGGTTGAACTCGTCGTCGCCGATTTCGGCGACGCGGAACGCGTCGAGCGCCTGATCGGCGAACAACAGATCGACGCGATCGCGCATTTCGCCGCCAGGATCGTCGTGCCGGATTCGATGCTGGACCCGCTCGGCTATTATCTCAACAACACCGCCAAGGCGCGCAATCTGATCGAGACCGCGGTCAAGACGGGGGTCAGGAATTTCATCTTCTCCTCGACCGCCGCCGTCTATGGCGAAACCGCCTCGGAGCCGATCGGCGAGAGCGCGACGTTGGCGCCGATCTCGCCCTACGGCCGCTCGAAGCTGATGGTCGAATGGATGCTCGAGGACACGAGCCGCGCCCACGACTTCCGCTATGTCGCGCTGCGCTACTTCAACGTCGCCGGCGCCGACCCCCTGGGACGGCTCGGCCAATCGACGCCGAAGGCGACCCATCTCATCAAGCGCGGCGTTCAGACCGCGCTTGGGAGGTTTCCCAGCATGGAGATTTTCGGCGAGGATTATCCGACCCGCGACGGGACGTGCGTGCGCGACTACATCCAGATCACCGATCTCATCGACGCGCATCTGGCGGCGCTCAAATATGTGCGCGACGGCGGCGAGTCGACGGTGTTCAACTGCGGTTATGGCCACGGCGCGACGGTCAAGGAAGTCGTCGAGGTGGTGAAGCGGATTTCCGGCGTCGATTTCGAAGTCAAGGTCTCCGGGCGGCGCGCGGGCGACCCGGCCGCAATCGTCGCCAAGGCGGACAAGATCCGCAGCGTTCTGGGCTGGCGACCGCGGCGCGACGATCTCGACCAGATCGTCCGCCAGGCGCTCGACTGGGAACGGCGCCTGCACAATCGGCCTACCTAAGTCTAACGTTGTCCTAGCCGCCGCCGTTTCCGCCCTTTACTCTCGTCGTGCGTAATGGTTTGTACGAAAACAATGGACAGGGAGCGAAGGCGGATGCGGTTGGGCAGGCGGCGATGAGTGATGACGATATTCTCGTCACCGAAAACCTGAGCAAGTCGTTCGGCGACTTCAATGCCGTTTCCGGCGTCAACCTGCGCATCCGTCGCGGGTCGATCCACGCGCTGATCGGACCCAACGGCGCCGGCAAGACGACTTGCTTCAACATGCTGACCAAATTCGTCCGCCCGACCAGCGGACGCATCCTCTACAAGGGTCGCGACATCACCGCGATGCGGCCGGCGGACGTCGCGCGGCTCGGACTGGTGCGCTCGTTCCAGATCTCGGCGGTATTTCCGCATCTGAGCGCGCTGGAGAACGTGCGCGTGGCGCTGCAACGCAAGCGCGGCGACAATTTCGACTTCTGGCGCTCGAAGAGCGTGCTGAAGTCGCTCAACGCCCGGGCGCTCGAATTGCTCGCCGACGTGGGCCTGAGCGATTTCGCCTATCACGTCGCCGGCGAGATTTCCTATGGCCGCAAGCGGGCGCTGGAGATCGCCACGACGCTGGCGCTCGAGCCGGAGATGCTGCTGCTCGACGAGCCTATGGCCGGCATGGGACACGAGGACATCGACCGCATCGTGCAACTGATCCGCCGCGTCTCCGTCAATCGCACGGTGCTGATGGTCGAGCACAATCTGCAGGTCGTGGCGCATCTCTCCAACCGCATCACCGTCCTCACTCGCGGTCGCGTGCTGGCAGAGGGCGATTACGCCACGGTGTCGGAGAACCCGGAAGTCAAACAAGCCTATTTGGGGGTCGGGCATGGCTGACGCGGTGAACGCGCAGCTCGTCGTTTCCGGCCTGCAAGCCTGGTACGGCGAGTCGCATATTCTGCATGGCGTCGATTTCGACGTGAAGCCCGGCGAGGTCGTCACCCTGCTCGGCCGCAACGGCGCCGGCAAGACGACGACGCTGAAGTCGATCATGGGCATCGTCGGCAAGCGCAAGGGCTCGGTGAAGTTCGAGGGCAAGGAAACGGTGGGACTCGCGCCGGAAAAAATCGCCCGCGCCGGCATCGCCATCTGCCCGGAGGAGCGCGGCATCTTCGCTTCGCTCAACGTTCGGGAAAACCTGATGCTGCCGCCGCGCATCGCGGCCACCGGCGGCCTCGAACTCGAGCGCATCTTCACGCTGTTTCCCAATCTGAAAGAGCGCCTGAACAGCGGCGGCGGCAAGCTTTCGGGCGGCGAGCAGCAGATGCTCGCCATCGCCCGCATTTTACGCACCGGCGCGCGCTTTCTCATGCTGGACGAGCCGACCGAGGGCCTCGCCCCGGTCATCATCCAGCAGATCGGCCGCACCATCGCGGAGCTGAAAAAGGAAGGCTTCACGATCCTGCTCGTCGAACAGAACTTCCGTTTCGCCTCGACCGTCGCCGACCGCTACTACGTGATGGAACACGGCAAGATCATCGACGCCTTCGCCAATTCGGAACTCGCCGCGAATATGGATAAGCTGCATGAATATCTGGGGGTGTGAAGTGCGGCAGCGGGCAGTCGGCTGTCGGCAGTCGGGGGTCGTCTCGAATGCCGGGGCCGAAGCGACTGTCACTTTCCCGACTACCGGCTGCCGGCTGCCGACTGCCGAGGCCCAGCCATGATCCTCTTCGGCCACATGATCTCGGCGCAGGTGCTGTACAGCCAACTGATGGTCGGGCTGATCAACGGCTCGTTCTATGCGCTGCTGAGCCTGGGGCTCGCCGTCATTTTCGGCATGCTCAACATCGTCAATTTTTCCCATGGCGCGTTTTATATGGTCGGCGCTTTCGTCGCCTATTTTCTGCTGCAGGCGGGGATCAATTATTGGGGGGCGCTGATCCTGGCGCCGATCATCGTCGGCCTCCTGGGCGCCGTCGTCGAACGGGCGTTTCTCAAACGCATCGCCGGGCTCGACCATCTTTACGGCCTGCTGCTGACCTTCGGCCTCGCCCTGGTGATCCAGGGATTGTTCCAGAACCAGTTCGGCTCGTCGGGCAAACCGTATCCGGCGCCGGCGGAACTGCGCGGGCCGATCAATCTGGGCTTCATGTATCTGCCGATGTATCGGGGATGGGTGATCGTCTTCTCGGTGATCGTCTGCTTCGCCGTCTGGTTCCTGATCGAGAAGACCAAGCTCGGCTCCTATTTGCGCGCCGCGACGGAGAATCCGACGCTGGTGCGCGCCTTCGGGATCAACGTGCCGCTGATGATCACCGCGACCTATGGATTCGGCGTCGGGCTGGCGGCGCTCGCGGGCGTGCTCGCCGCGCCGATCAATCAGGTGCGCCCCGGCATGGGCGCCGACATCATCGCCGTGGTGTTCGCGGTGGTGGTGATCGGCGGCATGGGCTCGATCATGGGCTCGATCCTCACCGGCTTCGCGCTCGGCATCGTCGAAGGCCTGACCAAAGTGTTCTATCCCGAGGCCTCGAACACGGTCGTGTTCGTCATCATGGCGATCGTGCTGATCGTGCGCCCGTCGGGCCTGTTCGGAAGGGTCGTCTGAGATGACCGCTGTGCCCCTGGCGCCCAATGCCCAGCACGAGTTGCGCGACGCCGCCGTGCCGTTCGCGCTGCTGCTGATCTTTCTCGTCGTGGCGCCGTTCGTCGCCTATCCGTTCTTCGTCATGCAGATGCTGTGCATCGCGCTGTTCGCCTGCGCGTTCAATCTGCTGATCGGCTATGTCGGGCTGCTGTCGTTCGGCCACGCGATGTTTCTCGGCATGGCGAGCTACGTCAGCGCCCACGCCGCCAAGGTTTGGGGCCTCGACCCCGAACTTTCCATCCTCTGCGGCGTGGCGGTTTCCGCCGGGCTCGGCCTCGTCTCCGGCGCGCTGGCGATCCGCAGCCAGGGCATCTATTTCGCCATGATCACCGTCGCACTGTCGCAGATGGTCAGTTTCTTCTGCGTCGAGGCGCCGTTCACCCATGGCGAGGACGGAATCCAATCGGTGCCGCAGGGCATGGCGTTCGGGTTCGTCGATCTGTCGAAGACCGCGCCGCTCTATGTCTTCGTCGCCGCGGTGTTCCTGCTCGGTTTTTTCATCGTCTATCGCACGGTGAACTCGCCGTTCGGCGAAATCCTGAAGGCGATCCGCGAGAACGAGCCGCGCACGATTTCGCTCGGCTATCGCGTCCAGCGCTACAAGCTGATGGCCTTCGTGCTCTCGGCCGCTCTTGCCGGGCTCGCCGGCGCCACCAAGGCGATCGTCGCGCAGAACGCCTCGCTGTCCGACGTCAGCTTCGGCATGTCGGGCGAAGTCGTGCTGATGACGCTGCTCGGCGGCATGGGCACGCTCTATGGCCCGGTCGTCGGCGCGGTCGTCGTGGTGGCGATGCAGAACTACCTCGCCGGTTTCGGCGAATGGGTCACCGTCATCCAGGGCGCGATCTTCGTCGCCTGCGTGCTGCTGTTCCGCCGCGGCATCGTCGGCGAGATCGGCAAGGCGATCGGCTGGTCGCTCTGAGGGGCGGCAAGCCGCCGTTGCGGGAAAACAAAACCCGAATTATCCTCGTATTTCCTTGAACGAGGATCAGGGCTGGTGGCTCCGAGCGAAGCCGAAATTGCCGCATTCGTGCTGGACGCGCCACGGGGCTCGATCCGCGCGCTTGGCGGTTTCGACACGGCGGCGTTGCGCGCCGCGCTCGACAGAATCGAGCCCGCGCCCGCCGGCAGACGCGCGCTGTCGCTCGTCCTTCGCCCCTGCCCTTCGGCCGAAGCGCTGGTCGAGAGTGTTTTGGCGGCGCTGGCGAGCGTGGCGCAAAGCCTTTGGCCGTTGTGGTGGGGCGCGTCCATGCCGGACCGGGACGATGCGCTGGGGCGCGCCGCCGCGCGACTTGCCGCGAGGGCCGCGCCCGGAGTCTCCGCGCCCTGGGCGGTGGCCGCAGCGCGACTGGCCCTGAAGGGCCGCCCGCCCAGGGTCAAGGGGACACATCCGGCGATCGAGATCGCGGAACTGGCGCGCATAATTTCGCCGAGCGGCCTCGTGCTGATCGTCCACGGTGACGAAGCCTCGCGCGGCCCGCATGGCGCCGCCTGGGTGCGCGCGATGGAGTGGGTCGCCGAGCACATCGACGGCGCCGTGGTCGCGATGTTCGCGCAATTGCCGCCGACCGCGCCGCCCTTCGACCGCATCCTCTACGACGCCCTCGCCGCGACGCGCGCGCCGGCGCCGCCCGAAATCGTCGAGCCCGCCTCCTGGCTCGCCCCGTGGCGAGGCCTGCCGCATCCGATGAGCGAGGTCGAGCAGCGGCTCGCCAAGGCGCTCGGCGCCGACCCGGAACTGGGCGCGCTGTTCGCATTCAACCAGACTGTCAGAACCGTGCGCGGCGCCACGCCCAAGGTCGATCTGCTCTGGCCGCAGGGTCGGCTCGCCATCGAAATCGACGGCTACGGCAGTCATGGCAATCGCATGGCGTTCATGCAAGATCGCCACCGCGACTATGAACTGATCCTCAGCGGCTTCCTCGTGCTGCGGCTGACCAACGACGAAATCGCCGAGGATTTGGAAAAGGCGCTCGAAAAGATTCGGGACGTCGTCAAGTTCCGCCGCGACCGAACAGGGGAGACGTGAAATGGCGCTGACCGGGAAACAGGAACTCGTGCTGCGAGCGCTGCTCGCGGAGACCGGCGGCGGCGCCTTGCAAAAGGACATCAAGCCCGCCGCCTCGGCCGCGGACAGGGACGCGCTGGAGGCGGCAGGGCTGATCATGGGCGAGAAACGGGGCCGGTCCTTCTGGCTAGCCGCGACGGAACGCGGTCGCGCCTGGGCGTCGCAAAATCCCGCTGCCGCCAAGCCGACCAAGTCCAGGCCCGTCGCCCGGAAGGCGCCGGCGAAAAAGGCGATGACCGCGATGCAGAAGCTCGTGCTTTTGTCGCTGTTGCCGAAGCCCGGCCCGCGCGTTTGGCAAAAGGACCTGGCGACGCCGGTCAAGAGCGCCGACCGGGACGCGCTCGGCGCCCTGGGGATGATCGAGTTTGGCGAAGGGCCGCGCGGAGAGGTCTGGTTCGAGGTCACCGAGCGCGGCTGGGGCTGGGCGTCGGACAATCTGGACGCGGACTTGCCGAAGACGGCCAAGGGCAGCGTCGAGATCCTGCAAAGCTGGCTCAGGCGGGTCAAGATTTTCCTCGACGCCAAGGGCTTCGCGCTCGCCGATCTGCTCGCGCCCGCGCCGCCCTCCGCGTCGCTGCCGGAACGCATCCGAAGCGCCTACCTCGCCGGCGCCGGCGGCGCGCTCAATCAGCGGGTGTTCTTGAGCGTGATGCGCGAAAAACTGCCCGACGTCGAGCGCGCCGCGCTCGACGAAGCGTTGCGGGCGATGCACGGCCAGGACGGCATGCAGCTTTCCGGCACGGACAATCCGCGTGAATTGTCGCCGGCGGATCGCGCCGCAGGTCTCGACTACAAGGGAGAGACGATGTTCGTGATCTGGATGACCAGATGACCAGCGCGCTCGCCGCCTTTCAGGCGGTCGATTTCAATTGGACACGGGCGCTTCGCGACGTCTGGAGCGATGCCCCCTATCATGTCGATGAAATCAACGGCGCGATCGTCGATTCCGTGATCGACGAATTCAAGGCCACGACCACGCGGCCGGACTCCAATCCGATCGGTCAGGTGATCCAGGGACGCGCCGGAGCCGGCAAGACGCATCTCATCGGCACGCTGCGCCGCCGCGTTTGGGAAATGGACGGCTGGTTCATCCTCATAGATATCGTCGGCGTCACCGACTTCTGGCAGACGGCGGCGCTTTCGTTCGTCGAATCGCTATGCCAGCCGATGCCCGGCGGCCAGTTTCAGTATCAGGCGTCGTTCGAGCGCATCCTGCGGAAATTGTTCAGCGATCCCAAGGTGAGGGGCGCGCTCCAGGGCCTTCCCAAGGGACCGCTCACCCGGCGCTCGGCGACGGAACTGTATCTCGCGATGCTGCTGCGTCTCGATCCGCTCAATGCGAGGCGGCATCAGGACGTCGCGAGGGCGTTGATTTATCTCGATTCCAAGGACGGCGACGAGGCGAGCTTCGCCTATATGTGGCTGCAGGGCCAAAATACCGATGATTCGCTGCGGCGCGAGCTGAAATTCCTCGCCGCCAGCCCGAGACCGGTGGACGTCGTGCGTGGGCTGCTCTGGATCCTGAGCCTCGCCGGCCCGACGATGATCGCCATCGACCAGATCGACGCCATCGTCAGCGCCTCGAATCGCGCTGAGGAGGCCGCCGGAAGCGACGAGTCCGAGGTTCGCAGGGCGAGCGCCCTGATCGAAGCGCTCGCGCTCGGCCTGATCGACCTCCACGACGTCAAGCGCCGCGCGATGACCGTCGTCTCGTGCCTGGAGGTGACATGGCCGATCCTCACGGCGCGGGCGATCGCGCCGTTCTCGGGGAGATTCCGCGCGCTGCCGGTGCTGGCGCCGGTCGACCGGGCGACGGCCGTCGCGGAATTGATCGGGGAACGCCTCGCCAAGGCCTACGCGACGGTCGGCTTCACGCCCCCCTATGCCACCTGGCCCTTCCGGCTGGAGGCCGTCGAGAGCGCCGTGGGTCTGCGTCCGCGCGAGATCCTGACCCGCTGCGACGAGCACCGGCGGGCCTGTCTGGCGGCGGGGCGCGTGACGGAATGCGCGTCGCTGGCGGAGGCGAGGGCGCTCGCGCCCGTCGCGGTCGCCTCGTCTTCACGGCTCGACGCCCTGTTCGCGCAGGAACTGCGCGCCGCCGACCCCAGCGTGTTCGGTAAGGACGAGGCCGCCGACGCGCGGCGGCTGGTGCATATCTGCGAACTCTATCTCGGTCACCTCAACCTGGCCAACGACGTCGATGGCGAGGTGAGGCCCGACGCGGATCGCAAGTCGCCCTCGCTGCATGCGACGCTGGCGTTCGTGTTTCACGATTCCGGCGACCGGCAGCAACGCTGGTGTTTCCGCTGGCTGCCGCAGGACCATGCCATCGCTTTCCAGGCGCGCCTGAGGGCCGCGATGACGGCCTCGGGGATCGATACGGCGCTCAAATTCCGCCATCTCGTCATTCTGCGCGACGCTGCCCCACCCTCGGGGCCCAAGACCCAGGCGCTCGTCGAGCAGTTCTTGCAGGCCGGCGGTCAATTCGTCGCGCTCGGCGAGGCCGATCGGCGCGCTTGCCTCGCCTTGATCGCGCTCGCCGACCGGAACCTGCCCGAATTCGAGACGTGGTTGCGGGTTCGGCGGCCTTTGTTCGAGACGACGCTGTTCAAAATTGCCGGTCTCGCGCCGCCGGCGTTCCTGACCCCGCAGGCCGCGCCCGCGCCGGTGAAGCCGTCGCCGCCGGCGGCGCCTATCCGGCCCAAACCGCAGGCCGGAAAAGCGCGCGCGATCGCCTTCGGCCGCAAGGTCGAGCGCGGCGCGCCCGGCGCCCCGGTGACGCTCGACGCCGGACTGCTGCCGCGCCACATCGCGATCCTCGCCGGCACTGGCTCGGGAAAGACCGTGCTGCTGCGTCGCATCGTCGAGGAATCCGCCCTGCTCGGCATCCCCGCCGTGGTGCTCGACGTCAACAACGACCTGTCTCGATTGGGCGAACCCTGGCCCAACCGGCCCGAAGGCTTTTCCGACGAAGACGTGGCCATGGCCAAGGCCTATCGCGAGCGCGCCGAAGTCGTGATCTGGACCCCCGGCCTCAGCAGCGGCAACCCACTGTCGCTGCGCCTGCTGCCGGATTTTTCCGCGATCGGCGCCGGGAATGACGCCGAGACGCGCGACGAGCGCGCCCAGGCGGTGGAAATGGCGCTGGCGACGCTCGATCCGTTGATCGGCGGTTCCGGCCGCAAGTCGGTTCTCAATCGCGGCGTGCTCGCCGACGCCTTGCGCGCTTTCGCGCTGGCGGGGGGCGGTTCGCTGGACGACCTCATTGCGCGGCTCGCCGAATTCGATCCGCAGGAAAGCCGGATTTCCGACGCCGCGAAACTGGCCGCGGAAATGGCCAATCAGCTCAACGCCCTGATCGCCGCCAATCCGCTGATGAAAGCCAGCGGGCCGAGCCTCGATCCCACCCGGCTGTTCGCCGGCGCGACCGGCAAGACGCGGATATCGGTCATCAACCTGAGCGCGCTGGCGAGCGACGCGGCCAGGCAGGCGTTCGTCAATCAGTTGCAGATGGCGCTGTTCACCTGGATCAAGCAGAACCCGAGCCCGACCGGCCGCCTCTACGCGCTCGACGAAGCGCAGAATTTCGCGCCCTCGCAACTCGGCGCCGCCTGCAAGCGCAGCGCCTTGGCGCTCGTCTCACAGGCCCGGAAATACGGGCTCGGCATGATCTTCGCCACACAGCAGCCCAAGGGCGTCGACAACGCGATCATTTCCAACTGCACGACCCACGTTTACGGCCGCATGAGTTCGCCAACCGCCATCGAAGCGGTAAAGGAAATGGTCGCCGCCAAGGGCGGCTCGGCCGACGACATCGCCCGGCTGAGCCGGGGCGAGTTCTATTATTCCACCGAGGGCTCGCCCCGGCCGGTGAAGATCCAGGCGCCCTTGTGCCTGAGCTGGCACCCCGCCAACCCGCCGACCCCCGAAGAGGTCGTCGTGCTGGCGCGCAAACATAGCCCCCTGGGCGATGCCGCAAAATAATTGAATCAGTTGGCTTCGTCATGGCCGGGCTTGTCCCGGCCATCCCCACGATTTGCTAGCAAATCGCTGACGTCGTTCAGTTTAAGAAGACGGCAAGGTTTGCCACGATCTCGCGATAGCACTCGATCCGAATATGATAATCTTCTATAGTATTTATGATCGACGACGTGGTTGGCCGGGACAAGCCCGGCCATGACGGAAATGGAGCTGTTATTTCTGCGCTTCTCCTGAGGCGTTTGGGTTGGTGGGCCGCGACTCGGAGAGATCGCCTTCCGCTTCAGATGAGCCGATCCCAGAGCGCCACTACCCACAGCAGAAAGGCGGCGGCGACGGCGGACAGCACGGCGGCCGAACCCATGTCCTTGACCGCCTTGACGGACGGGTGCGAAGTCGGCTGCACGAGATCGCAGAGCTTCTCGATGGCGGTGTTGAGCAGTTCAACGACAACGACGACGATGAGGCTCGCGATCAGCAAGGCGCGATGGAGCGGATCGGCGCTGATCCAGAACGCCGTCGGAATAGAAATCGCGAGCGTTATCACCTCCAGCCGGAACGCCCGCTCGGAGCGAAGCGCGAAAGCGTAACCGTCGGCGGAATGGCCGAAGGCGCGCCCCAGACCGTGGGCAGGCCGGGGCCCGGCGGGAGGCCCGCCCGCGCCGAAACCGCCATCCTCGAGTTTCGGTATTTCGGCCAAGGCCACTCCCCTTTTCGGCGGCGAGGGACGCCTCTCAAGCCACCTTGTCGAGTTCGTAGAGCGAGTGCAGCGTGCGCACCGCGAGTTCGGCGTAGGCTTCGTCGATCAGCACCGAGAACTTGATCTCCGAAGTGGTGATCGCGCGGATGTTGATGCCCTTGCCAGCGAGCGCCTTGAAAGCGCGGGCGGCGACGCCGGCGTGGGAACGCATGCCGACGCCGATCGCCGAGACTTTCACGACGTCCTGAGCGCCGGCGATCGTCGCATAGGCGATCGTCGCCTTGCGCTCGTCCAGGATCCTCATCGCTTTCGTAAATTCGGCGCTGGGCACTGTGAAGGTGAGATCGGTCGTCGTCGTATCGTCAGAGACCACCTGGATGATCATGTCGACGTTGATGTTGGCGTCGGCGAGCGGGCCGAAAATCGCCGCCGCGACCCCGGGCTTGTCGGCGACGCGCCGCAGCGTGATCTGCGCTTCGTCGCGCGAGAGGGCGATGCCGGTGACGACCTGCTGTTCCACGATATCCTCCTCCTCGCAAACCAGGGTGCCAAGCTTGGGATCGGCGGGATCGTCGAACGACGAGCGCACGTAAAGCTTGACCTTGTGAATCATCGCCACTTCGACCGAGCGCACCTGCAACACCTTGGCGCCGAGCGAGGCCATTTCGAGCATTTCCTCGAAAGACACCTTGTCGAGCCGGCGCGCCTTGGGAACGATGCGGGGATCCGTGGTGTAGACGCCGTCGACGTCGGTGTAGATGTCGCAGCGATCGGCGCCCAGCGCGGCGGCGAGCGCCACGGCGGACGTGTCGGAGCCGCCGCGACCCAATGTCGCGACCCGGCCCGTTGGCGCATGGACGCCCTGGAAGCCGGCGACGACGGCGATCTGGCCCTGGGCGAAGCCGGCGACGATATTCGCGCCGTCGACCCCCTGTATGCGCGCCACGCCGTGGGCGTCGTCGGTGCGCAACGGGATCTGCCAGCCCTGCCACGACCGCGCGTCGAGGCCCATGTCCTTCAACACGATCGCCAGCAAACCGGCGGTCACCAGTTCGCCGGAGGCGACGACGGCGTCATATTCGGCGGGGTCGTAAAGCGGCGCGGCTTCCTGCACCCAGGCGACGAGTTCGTTGGTCTTGCCCGACATCGCGGAAACGACGACTGCGACCTCATGTCCGGCCTCGACTTCGCGTTTGACGTGGCGCGCGACATTGCGGATGCGTTCGACATTGGCGACGCTGGTGCCGCCGAATTTCATCACCAGACGGGACATGAAATTTCCGGAAGGGAAAAAAGGAGCGGCTCGCGCCACGGGTCGCCGGGGCGTATAAGGCCGGGCTTCGGGGCGGTCAACGCTCCCCGTTCCAACAGGAAAGTCAGCGCATGGCCGAGGCCGCCAGCATCATTTCCGAAGAGGTGCGCCGATTCGACGACCTGGGCGCCAAATGGTGGGACCCGGCGGGGCCGATGGCGCCGTTGCACAAGATCAATCCCGTTCGCATCGCCTGGCTGCGCGACACGATCGCCGCGCATTTCGGCCTCACCCCGCGCGGCGCCGATGGGCCGCTCGAAGGGCTGGAAATCCTCGACATCGGCTGCGGCGCCGGCCTGCTGTCCGAGCCGCTCTCGCGCCTGGGCGCGCGCATCACCGGGCTCGACCCGGCGCCGACCTCGATCGAGATCGCCCGCGCCCATGCCGAGGCGACGGGCGCGACGCCGGCCTACCGGCAGGGCACGGTGGAGGAACTCGCGACGGAGGGCGCGCGGTTCGACGTCGTCATGGCGATGGAGGTCGTCGAGCACGTCAACGACGTTCCCGCCTTCGTCGCCACCGCCGCTTCGCTCGTCAGGCCGGGCGGGCTGATGACGCTGTCGACGCTGAACCGCACGGCCAAGAGTTTTGCCCTGGCGATCCTGGGGGCGGAATATGTGCTGCGCTGGCTCGACCCGGGCACCCATCGCTGGGAACAATTCGTCACGCCGGAGGAACTCGAGAGCGCGCTGAAGGCGGCGGGCCTCAGCAAGTTTCGCCGTCAGGGGATGGTGTACGACCCGTTGCGCCGGCAATGGAAACTGTCGAAGGATTGCGGCGTCAATTATTTCATGGCGGCGGCGAGCGGGGGGCTCGAGCCGGACTGACGGCCGCCATCCGTCATTGCGAGCCACGCGAAACGCTTGCGTTCCCCGGAGCTTGGCCGTCATCGCTAGCCGAAGGCGTGGCGATCCCGGGGCCGCATCACGCGGCCCCCGGGTTGCTTCGGCTCACGCTCACAATGACGGCTGAAGCGTTGATTATCTGACAAACTCTTAAGCACGTGTCAGGGCAATGCCTGATTTCGGCCGTCGTTAAATCTTGATATTTGTCTAGATTTGATACAAGCTAGCAGATGCAATTCGGATGGACCGAGGCCAAACGCGACAAGACGCTCGCAGAGCGCGGCGTCGATTTCGCCGCGGTGACCGTGGGTTTCCTCGATCCGGATCGAAGGATCGTCCGCGACGCGCGTAAGGACTACGGCGAGGAACGGTTCAATATGCTGGCGAAATGCGGCTCGCGCGTGTTTCACGTCACGTTTACGATGCGCGGGACGGTTACCTGGATCATCTCGGCGCGCAAGGCCAACGATCGAGAGCGAAAGCGATATGAAAACAGAGGAAAAGATCCTTAGCGTCCTGCTCGACGGTAAGCTCTATGAACGCCGCGCCGACGGAACGCTGGCGCCGATGGCCGACCGGACCGACTACGCACGGCTCGACGCGATGAGCGCGGCCGAGATCGAGAACGTCGCGGAGGACGACGACGAGGGCGCGCCGATGAGCGACGAAGAATGGGCGCGCGCCGAAATTCGCCAACCAGTGAAGAAGCCGGTCGGCCTGAAGCTCGACGACGATGTCCTGGCATGGTTCAAATCCCAGGGACGCGGCTATCAGACGCGTATCAACGCGGTGTTGCGGCGATATGTCGAGGCGCAGCGGCGAACGGGATAGGTTTTGGCCGCCGGTCCGAGAGCACGGCTTTCCGCAGAGCGTCGCCACTATCAGGTGGGGAAGTGTGCTAAATTCTGATCTGCGGCGCCAAGTACTTTCATCCTGAGGCGCCGCGCGGCGGCCTCGAAAGATGCGCCGCTACAACGAACGGCGGGGCAAGCCGCTGCTCGATTGGACGCTGGCTTAAGGAAATGGTCGATCCCACCCCCGCCTCCGCCGTGAGGCCGCTACGACAAGCTCAGGAGCGAGCGGCCTCGAAGGGCGCGCCGTATTGCGGCTTGCGCTTTTTTAATCAAAAAACGAGCCGCGATCACGCTTTTGATGTCGATTTCCGTTCAACCTGAACGTCTTCCCTACGCAAGCGCGATGGCGTGCGATAGCTAAGGGAAAGTACAATGAACACCAATGCTCTGGCCATCAAGGCGGCTTACGACGCAACAGCCTGCGGAAATTTCGCCCCGCTAATCGGCTTACTCGCCGACGAGGTTCAGTGGCACATAACAGGTCCTGGACCGCTGGCGGGCGACTATGCCGACAGGCGGGACATCGGCCGGTTTTTCAACAAGATGGGGGAGATTTACGGCGCCTCCTTCCGATTGCGTGTGCTGGACATCCTGGATTCCGACGAGCATGTCGTCGTGCTGACCAGCGAGGAGGGCAGCTATCGCGGGGACTATGCAGCCTGGCGGTCGGCGCATGTCTTCACCTTCGAGAATGGGCGCTGCGTTCGCTTCCTGAGCTTCCAGGATGACCCGTTCAACGCGTTCTGGCTCACTCGAGCCAAGTGTGCGTAGGTCTACGACCAAAGGCGCGGGAGCTCCGTCGCGGTGGTCGCCGAAGCTCTCTCACCGTTCAACCGAACGCTTCGCGCAAGATGCAAAATGGCTTGAGATTGCCAATTTGGGACGATGCGTTAATCGCGCCCGGAACTGGTTGGGGCGTGCCTGGGCTTGGTTTGGGTTGTTTGGCCATGGCGACCAGCCTTCAATCCGGCCGACGCCAAACCGTCAGAGTCACGGCCTCGGCCACGTCGATCGTCTGGATCGGCTCGGGCTCTAGGCCTGCTCGGGCCAGCAACGTCTCGGCGGTCTCCCCACGTTCGCAGGCCGAGAACAATCCGCGCCCGCCCGGCAGTCCCACCCGCGTCGCCCGGGACAAATGAAAAGCGAAAAACCCTTCGGCGAGAAACAGGTCGAACGCGACCTGTCCGCCCGGAACGGCGACGCGGCCGCCCTCGGGCGCGAGAATCGCCGCCGCGCGCGCCCAAGGCATGTCGCGCGGGTTCCACCAGAATGCGTCCGCTCTCTGCTCCAGCCCTCTCGCGCCGCGCGAAACCACGACGCGGCGGCGGCGTCTGAGATTTGGTGTCGCCTCGTGGCTCGCCCGTCCCAACAGGGTCAAATCCGCCCGTAAAAGTTCGGCCTGGAAATAGGCCCAGTCGGCTTCGTTCTTCAGCGAGGCCGGCATCACGCCATTCGAGTCGGCTATGCGGTCGTCGCGGGAGACGATCGCATAGCCGTGAACCTCTACCGGTTTCACCAATGGAACGGCGCCACGACGCGGCGCGCGCCGACGAGAAACGAATCGGCGACGAGATGGAACGGCGCGGCGTCCATCCACGTCTCGCCGCGCGCCAGCAACTCGGCGAAATGCGCGTAAAGGCCTTCGTATTCGGCCATTGGCGCCTCGACGGCGCTGTCGCCGTTGACCAACAGCCGCGACCCGCCATGCGTCAGCCGTAAAATTTCGCGGTCGCTTTCGATGTCGATGTTCCAGCTCTGATCGCCTTCCTGGCGCCAGTCGAATTCGGCGCTGAGCGGCGCGTCCGGGTCGGCGGCGTTGGAGGAGAAAGCGAGAGTCGCCGCGATCGGCGTATCCCGGTTTTCGGGATATTCGAGGCGGGCGGATTTGACGAACATCGCGCCCGGCGCGATCTTGGTGAGAATGGAGAGCGCATTGATGCCGGGATCGAACACGCCGAAATTGCCGGCGTCCCAGATCCAGTCCTGGCCGGGATGCCAGCGGCGCACGTCTTCCTTCCACTCGATGTGCAGCTTCTTCAGGCGCGAGCCGGCGAGGCGCCGCTTGGCTTCGTCGACGGCGGCATTGTATTGCGAATGCCACGTGGAGAAAATGATTCGGCCGGCCTCGCGCGCGGCGGCGACGAGGTCGTTGGCTTCGGCGACGGTGGCGGCCAGCGGTTTTTCCAGCATCACATGTTTGCCCGCGGCGAGCGCCTGGCGGGCGATGGCGTGGCGGACGTGCGGCGGCGTGCAGATGGCGACCGCCGCGACTTCGGGGATCGCCGCATAGAGTTCAGCCGCGGTCCTGAAACTCGGGACGCCGGCGGCGCTGACGCCACGCTGGCTGACGAGGCCGACCAGCTCGAAGCCGCCGTTCCCGGCGATGACCGGCAAATGCTGATCGATCGCAATCTTGCCGACGCCGATCACGGCGATTTTGGTGGAAGCCACGAAACCCTCCCCTGGGAACGGAAGCCGTTGGATAGGCCGAAGTTTTGCGGCGTGGCAAGCGCTATCGGCGCGACGCGCTCGACACGGAAATTTACCAAGCCCGCGCCGGCCGCTGGCTTTCCACCGGGTCGCGGCTCAAACAAGGACAGCGGGAGGCGGCGGCGCGCTCTCGCCAGGAGTCGGGCATGTTCCAACGGGCCAAGACCGTGAACGGGACGCGGGGCGCGAGACGCAAATTGATCGCCCTCGCCGTCGCGGCGCCTCTGCTGCTGCTGGCGACGGCCGCCGGCATAGATTACGCCCACCTTACCCAGATCGAGGCGGGCGCCCATTCCGCCCTGGAAGCCGCCGCCCGCGGCGCCGCGATCGCTTATGGCGACGGCGTCGCAAGATCGGAAGCCGAGGCGCAGGAGGTCGCGCGGCAGATCTTTCGCTCAAGAGCCCCTTCGGCAGCGACGGAAGACCCCGAGGCGCTCAGAATCGTCGTCACCGAGCGCTCCACCTTGGCGCGCTACGACGGCTGGCTCGCAACGCCGCTCCGGGCGCTGCTGCGCCACGGCGCCGTGCGGGTAAACCTGACGGCGATCGCGGAGGCGCCCCTCAAAGGCCGCTTTGCCGGCTTTGCTGCGGCGCGCAACCGTCTATAGCGGCTTGCCGCCGTCGCCGATCCCCGCCGCTTCCAGCGCCAGATGCACCTTGTTCTGGAATTTGTTGTCCTCGCCCTTCGCCAACAGGCCGGCCGCGCCGGCGACGGCGTCGCAGAGCGCGTCGACCCAGACCATCTCGGCCTTGGAGAAGTCGCCGAGCACGAAGGGATAAACCAGCTCCTTGGCGCCGGGATGGCCGATCCCTAAGCGCACGCGCTTGTAATCGTTGCTGATATGCGAAGTGATCGAGCGCAGGCCATTGTGGCCCGCGTTGCCGCCGCCGACCTTGACCCGGACCTTGGCCGGCGCCAGGTCGAGTTCGTCGTGGATGACGATCGCCGAACTGACGCCGAGCTTGAAGAAGCGCAAAGCCTCGCCGACGCTCTGGCCGGAATCGTTCATGAAGGTCGTGGGCTTCAGCAACGCCACGCGCTGGCCGTCGATCTCGCCGTCGGCGATCAGGCCCTGAAACCGTTGACGGAACGGCCCGATGCGGTGCGCGTCGGCGATCCGCTCCACGGCCATGAAGCCGATGTTGTGGCGGTTCCTGGCGTATTTCGCGCCGGGATTGCCGAGACCGGCGATCAGAATCATCGCGCCCTCTCAAAGAAAACGCCCGCTCGCTTGAGAAGCGAGCGGGCGCGCGGTCCCGGAAAGGGGTCGCGACTTACTTCTTGGCCGCGGGCTTGGCGGCGGCCTTGGCAGGCGCGGCGCCCTTGGCCGGCGCGGCGCCCTTGGCGGGAGCCGCGCCCTTGGCGGGGGCGGCGGCCTTCGCCGGGGCGGCCGACTTGGCGGGCGCAGCCGCGGCGGCGGCGGCGACGGCGGCAGGGTCTTCCTGATAGGTCGTCGGCGGCACGATCGTGATGATCGTGTAGTTCGAGGTCGTGTCGGCGGGGCGCGCGCCCTCGGGCAGCTTCAGATCCTTGATGTGGACCGAATCGTGGAAATCCAGGCCGGTCAGGTCGATCGTCACCGAGTCCGGGATGGCGTCGGCGGGAACCAGAAGCTCGAGGCTGTGCAGGACGAGGTTGACGGTGCCGCCCCGCTTCAGGCCCGGCGAAGCTTCGCGGTTGACGACGTGCACGGGCACGCCGATGCGAACGCGCGAACCGGCGCGCAGGCGCAGGAAGTCGACATGGACTGGCTTGTCGGTGACGACATCGAGCTGATAATCGCGCGGCAGGACGCGTTCCGTGCGGCCGGCGATGTCGAGTTCGAAGATGGTCGTCAGGAAGTGGCCGGCGTAAATGAGTTTGTTGATGTCCTTGAACTCGACCGAAATCGGTTCCGGAACCTCGCCGCCACCATAAATAACTGCTGGTACGCGGCCTTCGCGACGAACGGAGCGGGCGGCCCCCTTGCCTGTCCCGCTACGCGTCACGGCCGCGAGTTGCTTGATCGCTGCCATGTCGGTTTTCCTTGTCTCAAATCACGCGCCTCGCCTCCAGGGGTGTCGGAAACGGCGCGAGGCCGCGCTTATAGAGAAACCGCCCGCCGGCGGCAAGACGTTGGGTCCGGTGATTTTTCCAGTTGACAGGACGAGGTCCGCCGCAAGATAAGGCCGGCGCGCCTCGGCTCGCCCGAGGCGTTTTCGCGAGGCGACTCGCGCGATGGGGGAGTGTCCCGAGTGGCAAAGGGGGCGGACTGTAAATCCGCTGGCTATGCCTTCGTAGGTTCGAGTCCTACCTCCCCCACCATTTCTCTTGTCAAGATCGCGAAACTCCTTTCCGGCGCCGGTGGACGGCTTGCCGCAGCGGTTTCGATTTGAGTCGCCGTCGATGGCGAGCCTGAAGCCAGCCGCGCATCTCGTCACTCTCGACGACGCTCGAATCGAGATATGTGCGGCTCAAACGAAGGGCGGTTCCTCGTATCGCGAACTTAGCCACCCCACGGACTGGTGGTCGATCCACGCTTGCGCTTCGGCTTGCGACCGGAAGCCTCCCACTTGCTGCGACGGCCAGTCGCCCCAGGTGACGAGAACGTACCAGGTGGAGCCGACCCTCGCCTCGCGCGGCGTCATTTCGGGTTTTCGATGTGGCTTTATGATCATGCGCGGCCTCATGGCACGCCAGCGCATCGCCCGCCAGTTCGTTCCACGCCTACGCGCCTTGTCGCGATGCGATGGGGCCTACACCCACCCGCGCAACTCGTCCCTGACCACGAGTTCGAGCACGTCGAGGCCTTCGTCGCTGTCGTTGAGGCACGGCAGGTGGGCGAAGCGTTCGCCGCCGGCCTCGTGGAAATACTCGGCGTTTTCGACGCCGATTTCTTCCAGCGTTTCCAGGCAGTCCGCGGCGAAGCCGGGCGTGATCACCGCCAGGCGCTTCACGCCCTCGGCGGCCAGCGCCTTCACGGTCTCGTCAGTGTAGGGCTGCAGCCATTGGGCGCCGCCGAAGCGCGACTGAAAGCTCATGCGCAGCTTTTCCGGCGGCAGGCCGAGTTTTTCGCGCAACAGTCGCGTCGTCTTGGCGCAATGGCAGAAATAGGGATCGCCGGCGTCGAAATAGCTCTGGGGAATGCCATGGAACGAGGCGAGGATGACTTCCGGCTCGAAATCCAGCTTAGCCAGCGAGGCGCGGGTCGAGACGGCGAGGGCGTCGATATAGGCGGGCGCGTCGTAATAGGGCGCGGCGACGCGCAGCGCGGGCTGCCAGCGCATGGCCTTGAGCGCGTCGAACGCCTTGTCGCAGACGGTGGCGCTGGTCGCGGCGCAATATTGCGGGTAGAGCGGCACGAGCAGGATGCGGTCGCACCCCTGGCGATGCAGGGCGTTCAGCCGCTCGGCGATCGAGGGCTTGCCGTAGCGCATCGCCCAGTCGACGACGATCTCCCGTTTCGCGCCGCCGCCGATGACGCGCTCGGCGAGCTTCATCGCCTGGGCGCGGGTAATCGTTTTCAGCGGGCCCTCGTTGCGCTCTTTGTTCCAGATCGCATCGTAGTCCTTGCCTTTGGCGCTCGGCCGGCGGGTGAGGATGATCAGATGCAGGATCGGCCACCAGATCCAGCGGGGAGTCTCGATGACGCGCTTGTCGGACAGGAACTCCTTCAGGTAGCGGCGCATCGACCAGTAGTCGGTCGCCTCCGGCGTGCCGAGGTTGACGATGAGCACGCCGACTTTTCCTGCGCGCACCGCCGGGTGATCCGCCGGACGGACGGTCGCGAAGTTTTCCAACGACGTGGGCGCGTTCATCGGCGCGGGTTCCGCATTCAATCCCCTTTGACCGGCGTGAAATTGGTCGCGACGCCGTTGATGCAATAGCGCAGCCCGGTCGGCGGCGGGCCGTCGGGGAACACATGGCCCAGATGCGAACCGCAGCGCGCGCAATGCGCTTCGGTGCGCGTCATGCCCCAGGAACGGTCGACCGTGGTCTCTACCGAGCCGGGGACCGGATCGTTGAAGCTCGGCCAACCTGTGCCGCTCTCGAACTTGCGCTTCGACTCGAACAACGGCTGATCGCATCCCGCGCAGGAGAATACGCCGGGGCGCTTCTCCCAGTTCAGCGCGCAGGAGCCGGCGCGTTCCGTGCCATGCTCGCGCATGATGTGGAATTGCTCAGGCGTCAGCAGCGCGCGCCATTCGGCCTCGGTCCGGGTGACGGGATAGACATGTGCGGTCATGTTCGGCTCTCCAATTTCTGTTCTAACGCAACTCGGAGCAATCGCAACGCTCGTACGCTTTTCGCTTGGGGTCCGCCGGCCGTTACGCCTTCGCAGCCGACAATACGCCCCTGCCCGGCCGCCGGGATCATAGCGGCGGCGGAAATCGCCGCCGGGCAATTGCTTTTGGCCGCGCAGCCTCGCTAAAAACGCCGACGATGACGAAATTGAGGAAGCCGGTCGAAAAACTGTCGCTCGCACTGGGCGCGGGCGCCATCGTCTATGCCGGTCTCGCCTATGGCGTCGCGCCCAATTACTGGCGCCATTACGAACATCAGCTCGCCCTGGCGGGAAAGTCGATGCTGACGACCACCTCGCTGGGCATTCCCGGCGACGCGCTGAACGTCGGCCTGGAGGGGGCGCGCGAGGATATTTTATGCGCGATGCGCGCGGCGGGGTGGAAGCCGGCGGACCCGGTGACGCTCCGGTCCAGCTTCAAGATCGTCGGCAGCGTGCTCGCCCGGCGCGCCTATGCGACGGCGCCGGTGAGCGACCTGTTCTGGGAGGGACGGCGCGAGGACCTCGCCTTTGAAAAACCTTCGGGCGCCAGCCCGAGCCACCGGCATCACGTCCGCTTCTGGCGGGCTTTGGATCTGGGCCAGAACGGCGCGCCGGTATGGCTGGGCGGCGCCACCTACGACCGCAGCGTCGGCGTCAGCCATTACACCGGACAGGTGACGCATCACATCGACGCCGACATCGATTCGGAGCGCGATCTGCTGATGGGCGACCTCGCCTCGTCCGGGCACGTATCGGCGACCTATCAAGTGGCGGGCGTCGGGCCGACCTTGCGCGGCTTCAACGGCGGCGGAGACCTCTATTTCACCGACGGCGAGATTTTTTTCGCGCGGCTGAAGGGCGACTGCGCGAGCGACGCCGTCGCTCCGGAAGTGTTGCCGACCAATTTGGCGACGCAGGCGCGATCGACGATGTTTGGCTGGCTCGCCCGGGCCTGGCGCGCAATGCGCTGAAAGCCAACATTCATTTCGGGCAGGCGAAGTCGAGCTTCACGCTCTTGTTGGTCTTGCCGGCATGGACGTCCAGCGCCAGCGGCGCGCAAGTGGCGTTCTCGACCCACAGCGCCTTGTGCTGCAATCCGTCAGCGCCGAGCACGAAATTGGCGAAGGCCTTGTGCGTCACGATCGGCTGGCCGACCAGTTGCGATTGGATGATGTCGACGGTGGCGGTGGCGTATTTCGGCGTCCCGTTCTTCTCGCCGGAAAAGGTGATGTCGAACATGACGGCGCTCGCCGCCTCATGGTTGGGGCCGCCGCCGCGCGTCAGATTCTGGAAGGCGGGCTGGCCGAGGATGTCGTCGGAAAACTTTCCCGAATGCTCCCAGAACAAGAACGCCTTGACGTCGACAATTCTGACGTCGGCCGCTCTCACCGCTCCGAGGCCCAACGCGAAGCAAAGCGCGAAACTGCCAATGCCCTTCATGGGTCCCCTCCTCGAATCAAGCAGCGATCCCGCTCCGGTGATCCCAATCGTGCGCCGCGCAAAAAAGCCCGGCTCGTCGCCGAGCCGGGCTTTGGCCTTTGCGCCGAGCGCCGTTCAGTTGCGGCGGTCGCCGAACAGGAACAGCAGCGCCTGGAACATGTTGATGAAGTCGAGGTACAGCTGAAGCGCGCCGTAAATCGCCTTCTTCTCGTTTTCCTCGCCGTAGCCGCCGGCGTAATAGGCGGATTTGATCGCCTGCGTGTCCCAGGCGGTGAGGCCGGCGAACACGCCGACGGCGACCACCGACAACGCCCACTGCAAGCCGGAGCTTTGCAGGAAGATGTTGACGACGCTGGCGATGATCAGGCCGAACAGACCCATCACCATGAACGAGCCCATCGCCGAAAGGTCGCGCTTCGTGGTGTAGCCGTAGAGGCTCAACGCGCCGAAAGCCGCCGCGGTCTCGAAGAAGACGTTGGAGATCGAGCCTTTCGTGTAGATCAGGAAGATCGACGACATCGACAGGCCGATGAGCGCCGCGAACAGCAGGAACACGCCGCGAGCCGCGCCGACCGAAAGCGAATTGCGTCCGGCCGAGAAGCCGATCACGACCAGCAACGGAGCGAAGATCACCACGTACCGCAGCGGCGAACCGTAGAGCGCGTGGCCAAAATCGTTGAGTAGGGCGCGTCCCCCTATCTCCGTCGCCGCGGCCCTGTACGTGACGAAGGCGACGAGCCCCGTCAAGCCGAGACCGAGGGTCATGTAATTGTAAACGCCCAGCATATAGGCGCGCAGACCCTGATCGACAGCGCCCGTCGCGGACTGAGCGACGCCCGCGCCGGAACGGGCATTGGCAAAGCGGTTATAGTCCGACATGGATAACCTCTTGAACAAATGCGCCAAGGCGGCCCTCGGCCGCCGGATGACGCTAGGGCCCAATATGGTTGGATGCGCGACGGCGCGCAAGGGGGGCGCCTGCCGGCAGCCGGGGTTCAAAAGTTCGCGATGCCCTCGGCCGAAGGGCGGGTCGTGCGATATTGGCTGCGCGCGGCGACGTCGCAAGCGACCAGCGCGATCGAAATCATCATCAGCCAGGTCCAGTCGTCGAGGTCCGCCCGCGTCGCGCCCAGCGCCAGAACGCTGGCGAAGGCGGCGGCCAGATAGGGCGCCAGACGCGGCGGCGCGGCCGCGATCGCCCTGAAAGTGAAGGCTATTCCCGCAGCGACCAGCCAGGCGCCGACGATTCCGAGTTCGTACCAGACCTGGAACAGCGCGGTATGCGGCGTCTCCGGCGGCAGCGCCCCGATGCGCACGCCCCGGGTAACGGTCTCGAAACCATGTCCGGTGATGAGCCGCGCCCAGTCGCGCGTGACGAGGGTGAAGACATAGTCGAGCGAGGGATAGGGCGCGGGCAGAGTGCGAAGTTTCTCATTCAGGATCAGCCGCGCGACCGGCGCGACGATCAGAACGATGAGCGGCGACAGCGCGACCGCCGCCGCCAGACCCCAGCTGAGATCGCGCGCGGTGCGCTGGAGATCGGAGATCGCGAAGGAGAGCACCGTCAGGCCGGCGAACAGCGCGATCATCGTCGAAGGCGCGCCGATCGCGTAGGCATAGATGAACGCCAGGATCATCAACATCCGGGCGTAGCCATTTCGCGCCCGCGCGGCGAGGCCGCCCATCGCCGGAAACAGCAGGGTGGCGATCATCAGACCGCCCTGATCGATGCGCTCCGAGTCCAGCATTGCGCCGTGTTTCGACGCGACCCACGTCGCCAGTATCGCCCCCATCGTGAGCAGCACGCCGATGGGGAAAAAGTACATGTCGGTCGCCCGCGCATGCTCCCGCGTCAGACTGAAGGCGCAGGTGAGCGCGAAGGCGAGCCCGATATAGCGAAGCACTTGCTGGCCAGCTTCCACGGTGAAAGGCGTCCAGAGGATGGACAGCGCCGCCCAGGCGAGCCAGGAAAGAGCGATGAGGGCGACCGGAAAGGAATAGGCCATGGCGAGCCGCTTGCCGGCCAGCGGGGGCGGCTCCAGCGCGGCGGCGAACACCAGCAAGGCGACGCCGATCGGCAAAAGCAGGAATATGGCGAGCGGGTGAAGCACCACCCCGACTGGCGCGCCCAGCGCCAGCACCGCGTAAGCGATGCGCGACAGAAATTGCGCGGCATCCGCCACGTCGTCTCTCGGTCGCGAATTTGCGAACCACGCCATGCCCGTAAACCCCTGCCAGTGTCCTTGTATAGTTTCACCTGGGTCGCGAATCTGTGGATTCGACGCAACACCGCAGGGAAATCTTCGCTATAGAGGCTTCGGGAAAGATGCGAGGCACGAGTCGCTTGTTCAATAGTCCGATCCATGGCGAGGGCGCGCCGAACCCGCGACAACGGGCGTTTGGCCATGTTCGCGCAACTTTCGCGCGCGCAGGCGCGCGCACCGAAGCGGCCCGCGCCTATGAAACGGGCGGACTCCGGCTGCGCTTTCCCCATTCCGGACCGGAGTGCGAGTGCGTCATCGTCAACACCGGCGGCGGCATGGCGGGCGGCGACCGGGCGAAAGTCGAAATGTCGGTGCAGACCGATGCGCGCGTGATGGTGACGACTCAGGCGGCGGAAAAAATCTACCGCGCCGATGGGGCGCCGATATTGGCCAATGTGAACCTCGCCGTCGCGGCCGGCGGCTCGCTGGTATGGGCGCCGCAAGAGACGCTGCTGTTCGAAGGCGCGCATTTGAACCGCCGCCTGCAAGCCGACGTCGCGCCGGACGCCTCGCTGCTCATCCTCGAAAGCGTGGTGTTCGGTCGCCTCGCCCATGGAGAAACCCGCATCGACGCCGCGTTTCACGATTCCTGGCGCATCTCGCGCGGCGGCAGGCTTTTGTTCGCGGAGGCCTTGCGGCTGGACGACGCCGGCCCGCAACTCGACCGGCGCGCGATCGGCGCCGGCGCGCGCGCCCTCGCGACCTTGCTGTGGGTAGGCGGACCCGCGCCCGCAAAGCTCGACGCGCTGCGCGCCGCCTTGGACGAGACGATGGCGGCGCCGGGCGAGCGGCTGGAGGCCGGCGCCAGCGCCTTCGACGGTCTGCTCGTGGCGCGGCTCGCCTCGCCCGCGCCGCATCGGCTGCGCGCCGGCATAGTCGCGGCGATGCGCGTTCTGCGGGGGCGCGAGGCGCCGCGCGTCTGGGCCTGACCCCGATGCTTTCCGCACAAGCGAGCCGGCCGATTCTGACGGCGGCAGCCTTGGCCGTCGCTTCGGCGGCCGTTGTCTTCGCCCTGATCGGCCGCGTGGAGCTCACTTTCGACGAAGCCTATTACACATTGTGGTCCCGAAACCTCGCCTGGGGCTATTACGACCATCCGCCGATGGTCGCGCTGTGGATTCGCGCCTCCACCATCCTGTTGGGCGGTACGGAATTCGGCGTGCGCGCGCTCGGAGCGGCGGTTTTCGCGCTCGCGCCCGCGCTGGTCGGAGTCGTGGCGGCGCGGCTTTACGATTCGGCCCGCGTCGGCGCCTGCGCCGCGCTCGCCTGGCTCGCGATGCCGCTGACCGCGGGCGCGGCGCTCGTCACCCCCGACGCCCCGTTGACATTGTTCTCGATCCTGACGCTCGCGGGCCTCGTCGAGATTTATCGCGGCCGCGGCGCGGCGTGGCTCGTCGTCGGCGCCGCGCTCGGGTTGGCGTTGCAGTCGAAATTCACCGCGCTGTTTCTCGGCGCGGGGGTCGCTCTGGCGCTGGTTTGGGTCCCCTCCCTGCGCAAAGGACTGCGCTCGCCGGCGCCCTACTTGGCCGCGGGGCTCTCCGCATTGGTCTTCGCGCCCTTCCTGTTTTGGAACGCGACGCATGGCTGGGCGACGTTCACAAAGCAGTTTGGCCGCGTGCCCGCGCACGGCTTCGCCCCAGGATACGTAGGGGAGTTCCTGGCCGTGCAGTTCGCGCTCGCCAACCCGCTGCTGCTGATCGCCGCCGCGTCCGCATTTCGCCGCGTCGCGCCTCCCGAGGCCGAGAGGCGCCGGCTGCTGCTGGCGTATCTCGCGCCGGCGACCGGCTATTTCCTGATCCATGCCTTGCACGACCGCGTGCAGGGCAACTGGACGGCGCCGCTGTATCCGGCGCTGGCGATTCTGGCGGGAGAGGCCGCGGCGCGCGGCCCGATCTGGGCGCGTCGCTCGGCGGCCGCCGGCGTCGCGCTCGGCGTCGCCGTGCTCGCCCTCGCCTATCTCCACGTCGGCGCCGGCTGGCCGGCGCTCGGGACCCTGGATCCGGCCGCGCGGATCGGCGGCTGGCGTGAGTTGGCTGTCCAGGTCGACGCCGAGGCCAGGACGGAAAACGCAGCCTTCATCGTTGCGCGCGGCTATGCGGCGACGTCGCTGCTGACCTATTACGGCGACGGCGAAATTCCGGTCGTTCAGTCGGGCGATCCGGAGCGCTGGATCTTCGCCCCGCCGCCGGAGCCTTCGCTGTTCGCCCGTCCGGGGCTCGCCATCGGCGAGGCGGAACGCGGCGAAGAGCGGGATCTGAAAAGCAAATTCCGTGAGGTCGCGCGCATCGGCGTTCTGTCGCGCCAGCGGGCGGGCGCGGATGTCGAAACTTTCGAGCTATTCCGGGTCGCCGGGCCGATCGGGAAACCCTAAGGAGAACCGCAGAAATAACTGCTCCGCTTTCGTCATGGGCGGGCTTGTCCCGGCCATCCCCACGATTTGCGAGCAAATCGTTGACGTCGCCGATCATCAATACTATAGAAGGTGATCGTAATCGGATCGAGTGCTATCGCGAGATCGTGGCAAAACTTCACGTCTTCTTAAGCTGAACTACGTGGATGGCCGGGACAAGCCCGGCCATGACGGCGCCATTCGATTCAATTAATTTGTGGCATCGCCTAAGCCAGCCGCAGCGCGATCACTCCGCCCAGGATGAGCAAGGCCGCGCCGGCGCGCGCGCTGCGAAACGGTTCGCCCAGGAAGACGACGCCGATGATCGCGGCGAACACGACCGAGCATTCGCGCAGCGCCGCCACCGAGCCGATCGAGGCTCGAGTCATCGCCCAGACGACGAGCCCATAACCCATGAAGGCGGCCAGACCGCCGAGCGCGCTTTTCGCCCGCTCGAGCGTCAAATCCCGCAACGCGCCGCGCCCCCGGATTCCCAACAGCACCGGCAAAAAGCCGACCGCCGTGATCGCGTCCGCCCAGGCGTTGAAAGCGAAGACGTGCGCGGCGCCGGGTCCGGCGAGGCGCGCGCCGGCGCCGTCGATCACCGAATAAAACGCGATGATCGCGGAATTGGCGAGCGCGACGCCCAGCGTCGCCCGGTCGATGCGCCCGTGCGCGAGGCCGGAAAGCCCCATGGTCGCAACCCCCGCAACCAACACCAGCACCCCGAACAGCGTCATCGCCCCCGGAATTTCGCCGAGCGCCACCGCGGCGATCGCCGTCGCGATCAAAGGCGCGAGGCCGCGCATGAGCGGATAGGCGACGGATAGATCGGCGGTGCGATAGAGCCGCCCGACCAGCAGGAAATAGACGACGTGAATGAGCGCGGAGGCGAGGATATAGGGAAAGGAAGCCGCCTGCGGCGCCGGCATCGCGGCGGCGACGAGCACGGCGACCAATCCCGTCCAGAGGCACACGCGCGCCGCGCTGATGAACTTGTCGCCGGCGCTTTTGACCAGCGAGTTCCAAAGCGCATGCATCAAGGCGGCGCCGATCACCGCCGCCCAAACCCCCGTCGTCACAGCCAGAAGCCTTCTCAGCGATCGTCACGAAATCGTCACGACAGGCCATAGGCGGTTCCGGCGTTTCGCGCCAGCGTCAAAGCTCAGACGAAGCGCCTCGAGACCCAGATCGCCAGGATTCCGGCGGCCATCGTCAGCGGCAGGTTGCGGGTCGCCAGCGCGACCAGCGCCGAGACGATTCCGGCGATCCATTCGCGCACGCCGCCGGAGACGAGGCTGACGGCGACCAGCGCGACGATCAGGCACCCTGGCAGGGCGCGCGTCGCCCGAGCCCAGGCGCCATGCGTCGGGATTCGCCGGCCGAGCAACGCGCCGGACAATCTGAGAGAAAAAGTGATGAGCGCCAGCGCGCCGAGCGGAACCCAGGGGCTATGCGTCCAGGCGTCAGTCATGGCCGAACACCCCGGCGACCGCCGCCCCGCTCACGCCGCCGAGCACCAGCGCCCAGGGCGGGGCGAGCCAGCCGGTCGCCACGGCGATCAGCACCACCGCGAGCGAGGCGGCCCACGGCGCGACATCCGCCCGGCCGCGAAACAGCGTCAGCGCGATGGCGATGAACGCCGCGGTGAAGGCGAAATCCATCCCGAGCCGCCTGGGATCGGGGATCGCCTCGGAGAGCACGGCGCCTGCGGTCGTCGCTGCTAGCCAGACGACGAATTGCACCAGGCCGGCGCCGACGAAAAACCGATAACCGGCGGCGCCCCCGGCGGCGCGGCGCGCCAGCAGCATCGCCCAGTTCTCGTCCGCCGCCAGATGCGCGGCGAGCGCGACCTGCCAGAACGGGCGGCCCGCGAACACATCGGGGATAGAGCCCGTGATGAGCAGAATGCGCAAATTGAGCGCCACCGCCGCGGCGAGCGCGGCCAATGCGCCGGCGCCGGCAAGCCATTGTTGGGTAAAGACGATCTGCGAGCTGCCGGCAAACACGACTCCGCCCATGCCGGTGATCTCGAACGGCGAGAAACCTGCCTGAGTCGCCAGGAGACCGAAGGCCATGCCATAAATCGCCACGCCGACCGCCAGCGGCGCGATGGCCCGCGCGCCGGTGAGATAGGAATCGTCTTCGTCGCGCATGGAAAGCATCGCCTGATAGGTCAGCATTTCCGACCTATTAGACCCGGCGCGGCGCGGCAAGCGCCATCTGGCGCCCATGCGATCAGCGAGACGCCGGTTTTTTGGGCGTACAGGCGCTTTGACGCCAAAGCTCGCGCGGAATCCATTGCATGCGCGCGTTTTCGTGCGCATTCTGCCGCCCGTTTTGGAGGGGCGAACACCAGATGAATCTGACGCCGCGGGAAAAGGACAAATTGCTGATCGCGATGGCCGCGATGGTGGCGCGCCGGCGCTTGGAGCGCGGCTGCAAGCTCAACCACCCCGAAGCCATCGCCCTCATCACCGACTTCGTCGTCGAGGGCGCGCGCGACGGCCGCACGGTCGCCGAACTGATGGAGGACGGCGCGCATGTGATTGCCGCCGATCAGGTGATGGACGGCATCGCCTCTATGATCCACGACATCCAGGTCGAGGCGACGTTTCCGGACGGCACGAAGCTGGTGACCGTGCACAACCCGATCCGCGGCGCCGACGACCAGCTCATCCCCGGCGAAACGCTCGCCGAGCCCGGCGACATCGTCATGAATGAAGACCGCGAGACGCTGACGTTGGACGTCGCCAACAGCGGCGACCGGCCGATCCAGGTCGGCTCCCATTACCATTTCTTCGAGACCAACCCGGCGCTGCAGTTCGACCGCGCTGTGTCGCGCGGCTATCGTCTGGACATCCCCGCCGGGACGGCGACCCGTTTCGAGCCCGGCCAGACCCGCACCGTCCGCCTCGTCGCCATCGCCGGCAAGCGACACGCGATAGGGTTTCGCGGCGAGGTGATGGGGAAAGTGTAGGATTGCAAGGCGCGGCGCCTTTCCTTACACTGCGGACGGTAAGGAGAGTTATCTTATGACAACTGACACTTTGGACAAGGTCGTGGATTTCGGCGAAACGACGGTGACGAGCAAGGGGCAGATCACGCTGCCAAGCGCCATGCGGCAGGCGCTCAACCTCGCGCCAGGGGATCGCGTGCGCTTCGTGCGGGACGCGGATGGCAAGATTGTCGTGGCGGCGCGCAAGCGGCGCAGCATTTTGGATATCGCCAGGGAGAACGCTTTCACGATTGGCGAGAAGGGGATCGATCTCGACAAGCTGATCGACGAATCCATCACTGAAGCCATGGCCGACAGAATGCGTCGCAGCCAAGGATAGAGCGACGAATGATCGGCCTCGACACGAACGTCCTGTTGCGCCTCTTCATCGTGGACGATCAAGCGCAAGCGCGCCGCGCGCGGCAATTCGTCAATGACGCGACGCGCGATGGGGCTGTGCTGGTCAATACCGTCGTCCTTTCGGAGTTTGCCTGGGCTTTGGCGAAGCAAGCCAAGAGGCCGCGTAAGGACGTGGTGCGCTTGGTCGGGGAAGTGTTGTCGGCGGACGATCTGGAAATCGTGCATCGAGCCTCGGCCGAGCGGGCGCTTTCGGCCTATGCCAGCGGCAAGGCGGATTTCGCCGACTATTTCCTTGCCGAGATCAATGCCGAACTCGGCTGCGTTACGACGGTCACGTTCGACCGAGACGCGCTAGACACGCCCACTTTCTCCTCAGTGCCATAAAAGCCTCGTAAATGAAATGCAACGCCCCCCAAACTCTATACTCCGCGCCGTTTATGCCGACATGTTTGGCGCCACGAAAGGCGACCGCGCGAGAAGCAAGGGCTACCGGCTCAACATTATCGCCATCGCCGGCACGCGGACGCGGTTCGAGCCTTGGCGGTCGCTGACCGTGCGGTTGGTGGTGATCGCGGGCAAACAGGAGGCGGTTGGGATCGGGGCGCAGGCGACGGGGAAGGTCTAGTTGGAGAAGCGCGGGTGCTGGTTAGGCGCGTGAAACTGGTCCGGGTTTCCGGGCGCTTTTCCACTGCGGCGATTTGGAGACTACGATGCCAAATTACAACGCCTTCGAACGAATATGCTCGGAAGCTGTTGGCTGTGATCGGTGCTTTCCTAAGATGGGAGTGGCCCACGCAAGCGTGGATTTGGCGCAGCCACGGTATGTCGGGCCGAATTACTGGACCGCAAGTGAGCGGCGGTTGTTTTTGATGATCAACCCCGGCGCGGGGAGTGGGTCGTCCTCCGACCAAGCCATGCGACGAGAAATCATTTCGTATCGAAGTCAGGAACTGAATTTGCAGCAACTCTTTGCGGCCCAGCGCGGACGCATCCCGGAATGGGGTCGCGGTAAATTCCTTGCTTTTGTCCACAAGATGGGCGGGTCGCTGGACGATGTTGCTTTGCTCAACGTCGCTTGGTGTGCGACGCAAGGCGACAAATATCGCTCAAGCATGCTCCAGACATGTTTCACCGCTCACACGCGGCGCGCCCTCGAGGCGCTGCAACCGACTGTGATTATCGCATGTGGGGGCCCGGCTCAAAAATTCGCGCGGAGCGCGGGTCTCCGCTTTGTCGCCGCGCCGCACTACGCAGCACGATTTGCTATCGATTTTGACGCGGTACTGGAAGGAATTCTCAAATTCGCGCGGTCAATCGACTGGACAGAAGTAGTCGAAACTGCCGTAAGTGCATTCGGCGAAGCGTCAAATGAAAAGAGAAACTGTGAATCTGGTCGAAGGTCTCGTTTCTCGGACCACGACGTGGCCCGGCTTGTTCGTCGATCCAACCCCAAGACAGGTAAGAGCGCGGCGCGTTATGAATGCTATCGCGACGGGATGACCGTGGCAGAATATCGAAGTGAGGTGAGCCGTCGCTGCGCCCCTTCGGAGGCCCGTAAATGCACGGCAGATCTTCGTTGGGATGAGCGCAGAGGTTTCATCCGTATTGGTCGGCATTAGGCTGCGCCTCAGATGTCGGAGATTGCGCCCCGCTGCACAAACCGAACCAGCATCTTAGGTTGCGAGCGAAATCGAGCGCGTCAACGGCTGCTTGACAAGAAAAAGCTTCTCCACGACCTTTGTCGAATTCAACGCATTTCCCGAGAATCCCGCGAGACCCCGATGACCCGCAACGCCAAGACCCTCCTCTCCCGCGCGGCCTATGCCGACATGTTCGGCCCGACCACGCGACCGGATGCGGCCGGACGGGGCGGGGCTGTTCATCGAGATCGATGGCAAGCATGGGTGAGATTGCATTATTATAGAGGCCGGCGCTTTTCTGCATGTCTTTTTTGTAATGTCGGGAGGGAGATGGTTTGAGATGGGTCATGAATTTCAAACCGATTTCCTCGCCGTCCTCGCGGAAGACGGGACCGTGCAGCTTCCCGTCGAAATTCGCGACCGCTGGGGATTGAGAGCCGGCGACCAACTCGAGTTCTTTCAGGACTACGCCGGCAGGTGGCTGATACGGCCACTGAACGCGGGACCGCTCGACTTCCTCGAATGTCTGCCGCCGCGTGCGAAGCGACCGGATGTGACATCGGACGAGGATGCACTGGAGAAAGCGCTGGACGAGCGCCGCGCGCGCGCGTCCGAAACCAAGGCGGCCGAATGATCGGCCTCGACACGAACATCCTTTTGCGCGCGGTTCTCGCTGACGACTCCGCGCAGTCGCCGGTCGCGGTTGCACTATTGTCGCAACTGACGGCGGAGCAACCGGGCTTCATCAACGATGTGACGCTCGCCGAATTCGTCTGGACGCTCGGGCGAACGGCCGACTACGAACGCGGCGAAATCGCGCGGGCGCTGCAAGCGCTGCTCAGCAGCCCGAGTTACGAATTCATGGACAGACGTATCGTATCGAAGGCGCTGACGCCCTA
>Ga0302157_10001140_pt1 | contig 33181 bp, 23 predicted proteins | sample I_Bog_N3_3_FD_193502 | JGI IMG/M metagenome (GOLD analysis project Ga0302157, IMG submission 193502) | Peat permafrost microbial communities from Stordalen Mire near Abisko, Sweden - I_Bog_N3_3 | ecosystem: Environmental > Terrestrial > Soil > Wetlands > Peat | place: Sweden: Abisko, Stordalen...
GGGTTGGCTGCCGGTTCGGGCTGATCGCCTTGCCGGGCGTGCTGGCTGTTTCTGCATGTGCGGCAGGCCCGGATTATCATGCCCCGACGCCGGTCGCACTGGGGGTTCCGCCGCGCTATTCGGTGCTGACGGATCAATCCGCGAGCGATCCATCGCACAGGGGCAGCGATCCGCTTTGGTGGAACAGCTTTGGCGATGCGGAGCTTTCCCGGCTGGAGAGCGAAGGGCTGGAATCCAATCTGGACATCGCGGTGGCGTTGTCGCGTTTGCGGCAATCGCGCGAAGCCCTGATTCAGGCCCGCAGCGCGATGGTGCCGACGCTTTCCGCATCCGGGGGCTATAACCGTACCCAGGCCATCGCAGGCACCACCGTGTCGGCAAACAGCCTGTCGGGAAACAGCCTGTCGCTTGCTGCCGATGCCTCGTATCAGGTCGACATCTTTGGCGGGCGGGGGCGCAGCATCGAGGCCGCGCGCGCCGATGCCGAGGCCGGGAGCTTCGATTATGGCGCGGTGGCGCTGACTGTTCAGTCGAGCATCGCCACCACTTATCTGCAAGTCAGGCTGCAACAGACCAATCTGATCAACGCGCATCTGGCGCAAGCCAATCTGGCCGAAAACCTGCAAATCGCCGATTGGCGCAATCAGGCCGGGTTGATCGGCACGCTCGATGTCGAACAGGCCCGCACGCAGCTGGCCCAGTCGGCCGCCACAATTCCGCAAATTGAAAGCAGCCTCAGCCAGGCTGTGGCGGGGCTGGGGGTCTTGCTGGGCCGCGATCCGGGCGCTCTCAGGGACGAATTGGCAGCTTCTGCCCCGATTCCCACGGGGCCTGCGGATATTGCCGTCGGCATTCCGGCGGATGTCCTGCGCCAGCGGCCCGATGTCCGCTCTGCCGAGCGCAGCCTTGCCGCCGCGACCGCGCGCATCGGCGTCGCCAAGGCGCAACTCTACCCTGCGCTGTCGCTGGGCGGCTCGATCGGCACCGGCGCGGGTTCGTTTGCCAACCCGTTCGATGTCATCACCGGGCAGGCGTTTGCCACGCTGGCCCAGACGCTGTTCGACGGCGGGCGGCTGCGCAGTCTGGTCCGCGCGCAGCGCGATGCGACCGACGGCGCCTTTGCGACCTACAAGCAGAGCGTTCTGCGCGCGCTGCAAGATACCGAAAATGCCGTTGTGGCGCTGCGTGCGGCCAATCAGCGCCAGGTGCAGTTCGATACCGCGCTCGTTTCGGCGAACACGTCCGCCATTCTTGCCCGCCTGCAATATCGCCGCGGGTTGATCGATTACCCCTCGCTGCTGATCACCGAAAATCTGCTGATCACGTCGCGCAACGGGGTCGCGCAGGCACGCTATGATCGCGCGGCGGCGCTGGTGCAGCTATATGCTGCGCTGGGCGGCGGCTGGACCGATCAGGGCCCCGTTACCGGACAGGACAAGTGATGGCCGAACCAGTCGACCCGAAAGCCCAGCCTCAGCCACCTGAACCCGTAGCCGATGCAAAGGATGTTGACACCTTCCTTGGGGTAAAGCCGGTGGCGTGGTGGCGGCGCTGGCTCAAATGGGTGGTGCTGGGCGTTGTCCTGCTCGTCCTGATCGTGCTCGCGCTGCGCATCTTTGGCGGAACGACGGCGAGCCAATATGTCACGCAGCCCGTCAAGCGGGGCGCGCTGCAAGTCACGGTGTCGGCGACCGGGCGGTTGGCGCCGATCAACCAGGTCGAAGTCGGCTCGGAACTGTCGGGGCTGGTCACCAAAGTCGTGGTCGACGTGAATGACCGGGTCACTGCGGGCCAGCCGCTGGCGCTGGTCGATCCGTCGCGCTTTGCCGACACGGTGCGCCAGAGCGAGGCGCTGCTTGTCGCCAATCAGGGTGCCGTGGCGCTCGCCGAGGCCACGCTGGCGCAGGATCGCGCGCAATTGGACCGTCAGGAGGCGGTGTTTCGCCTGTCGGGCGGCAAAGTGCCTTCGGATACCGATCTGGCCACCGCGCGCGCCGAATTTGGCCGGGCAAAGGCGGCGCTGGCTTCGGCTGTGGCGAATGTTGCCGCTGCGCGCGCCGTCGTGTCGTCCGACCGCACCAATCTGACCAAGACGGTCGTTCGGTCTCCGGTCAATGGCGTGGTGCTGACCCGCCAGATCGAGCCGGGGCAGACCGTGGCCGCCTCGTTCAACACGCCCACGCTGTTTGTCATCGCGCAGGATCTGTCGCAGATGAAGCTGCCGGTTGCCGTCGACGAAGCCGATGTCGGCGAAGTCGCGCAAGGCCAGCAGGCAACTTTTACCGTCGATGCCTTTCCGGGCGAGAGCTTTCCGGCGACGATTTCCCGCGTCGATCTGGGATCGAACCTGACCGCGACGACGACGACAACGACCACCACGACCACGTCGCAGGTCGTGTCGTACAATGCCAATCTGACTGTCGCCAATCCCACTTTGCGGCTGCGCCCCGGGATGACTGCCACCGCCGAGATCATTACCAGAGCGCGGCCCGATGTCCTGCTCGTGCCCAATGCCGCGCTGCGCTTCAAGCCTGCCGATACCGCTGCGAGCACGGGCGGATTTGCCAGTGCGATGATTCCGCATCGTACGCATGGCACGACCAGCGACCAAAGTCAGGGCGCCGCGCATGGCCGGGGCGCGCGTCAGACGGTCTATGTCCTTGAAAACGGGGTGCCGAAAGCCGTCGAGATTCAGACCGGCGTGACCAACGGCACGATGACCGAAGTCGTCGGCGGCGCGCTTGCGACCGGGATGCAGGTCATCACCGGGCAATTGGCGAGCGGGGGCAATTGATGCCGCCCGACCCTTTTGCAACCGCCCCCCTTTCAGCCGCCCCGCTGATCCGCCTCAGGCATGTGACCAAGAGCTTCGGCGTGGGGGCGGCGCATTTTCAGGCCTTGAAAGGCGTCGATCTGGCGATTGCCTCGGGCGATTTCGTGGCGATCATGGGCCCGTCGGGCTCGGGCAAATCGACCACGATGAACATCCTTGGCTGTCTCGATGTGCCCACCAGCGGCCAATACCTGTTCAAGGGCCATGATGTCGGCGCGCTTGATCGGGATCAGCGCGCGCTGCTGCGGCGGCGCTATCTCGGCTTTGTCTTTCAGGGCTACAATCTGCTGGCGCGCACGTCGGCGCTGGAAAATGTCGAATTGCCGCTGATCTATCGCGGCGACGGGCGTGACCAGCGCCAGGCGATGTCGATGGCCGCGCTGAACAAGGTGGGGCTGGGCGATTGGGCGGGGCACAGCCCGGCAGAGCTGTCGGGCGGGCAGCAGCAACGCGTCGCCATCGCCCGCGCCATTGTCACCAATCCCGAACTCCTGCTCGCCGACGAGCCGACCGGCAATCTCGACAGCGAGCGCTCGGTCGAAATCATGCAGTTGCTGACCGATCTCAATCAGACCAGCGGCATCACCGTGCTGATGGTAACGCATGAGCCGGACATGGCGGCTTATGCGCGGCGGGTCATCCATTTCAAGGATGGCCTGGTCGAAAGCGTCGAGCAAACGGCGCCCGCTGCGGGCCAGGTCGTGCGCTGATGCTGGGCACCACGTTCATCCTGGCCTTCCGCTCGATCCAGCGGCATCTGATGCGCTCGTTCCTGACCACACTGGGGATCATCATCGGGGTGGCCGCCGTGGTGACCATGGTCACGCTGGGGCAGGCGACCACGATCGCGGTGCAAAAGCAGATCGCCAGCCTTGGCAACAATATCCTGCAAGTGCGCCCGGGACAGGGCTTTGGGCGGGGCGGCGGCGGGCCTCAGCCGCCCAATTTCGACGAGGACGACGTTGCCGCCGTGCGCGACCAGATCGCGGGCATCACCGCCGTCGCTCCGCAGGCGGGCAGTTCGGTCACGGCCGTCTATGAAGGGTCGAACTGGTCGACCACGGTCAACGGCACCACCTCGGGCTATTTCCAGATTCAGCCCTGGCCGCTGGTAGCCGGGCGCATTTTTGAACCCGACGAAGAGCAAGCGGGCAAAGCCGTGTGCATCATCGGCAATACGGTGCGCAAAAACCTGTTTCCGCAAGGATCGGCAGCCGCCTCGCCGCTGGGGCAGAGTATCCGGCTCAATGACATTTCCTGCCTCGTGATCGGCGTCCTGTCGACGCGCGGACAAGCCGGGTTTGGCGGCGATCAGGACGATGTCGTGATCATGCCGATCAAGACCGTCCAGCGCCGCCTGACCGGCAACCGCGACATCCGCCTGATGCTGGTCGGCGTGGATCAGCGATACGACAGCGCCACGGTGCAGAACGCGATCACCGGTCTGCTGCGCGAACGGCGCCAGATCACCGGCGGCAAACAGGACGATTTCAACATCTTTGACACCGCCCAGATCAGCGCCACGTTGACCGGCACCACCACGCTGCTGACCGGCATCGTCACGGCGGTGGCGGCGATCAGCCTGGTCGTGGGCGGCATCGGAATCATGAATATCATGCTGGTTTCGGTCACCGAACGCACGCGCGAAATCGGCATCCGGCTGGCGATCGGCGCGCTGGCCAATGAAGTGCTGACCCAGTTTCTGGTCGAGGCGATCGTGCTGTCGTGCCTTGGCGGGATCATCGGCATCGTGCTGGCGCAACTGCTGGTGCTGGTGCTTGCGCCGTTGATGCAGGTCGATTGGCTGTTCGTGCCGCGGATCAACATCATCGCGTTTCTGATCGCAGCGGCGATCGGGGTGGTGTTCGGCTATTTTCCCGCGCGCCGGGCAGCGGGTCTGAACCCGATTGACGCTCTGCGCTACGAATAGAGTACGGCCATGCCCGCCGGGGCAATGCACTGAGGGCGAACCCTTGCCCTCCTCGTCACCTGTGATAAGGCTCCATGTAACAAAAACATGGACATGCTGGTCGCGATGATGTCCTCCCGGCTTGGGCGCCTGATCCCCCGTGGCCTGTTTCTGCTGGCCTATTTCCTGAGCATGGTTCTCGGGCTCGTGTTGTCGCGCTTCGATCGCGGCGTGGCGGTGGTGTGGTTCGCCGGTGCAGTGCTGTTCGTACAGTTTGTGCTGTCGCCACGGCGTCGTTGGCTGGGCTTGATCCTGGGGGCGGTGCCCTGTGGAACGCTGGGCATTGCGTGCTTCGGGCTTGGCGCGGCAGTGGCTCTGCCGCTGGCGGTGATCGGTGTGATCGAGGCCTGGGGCGCGGCCTTTGTCGTCAAACGGGTCTATCCGCGTTTCGGGCGGCTGCAATCGATCGACGAAGTGGTGCGCTTTCTGGGCGTCGCCGGTTTGCTGTTGCCCGCAGCAAGCGGCGTGCCTGCGGCCTGGTTCGTTCACTTTGCCACCGGCTTGCCTTATGATCAGGCCTGGCGCGACTGGTTTGCCGCGCACGCGCTGGGATTTATCGCCTTTTCGCCGCCGCTGTTGCTCGCGCGGCAGGGGGAGGCGATCAAATGGATGCGATCGGCATCGCCGGATCAAAAGCGCGAAGCGGCCATCCTGTTGGGGATCGTGGCGCTGGTGACGACGATCACGTTTGGGCAAAAGGTCGTTCCGCTGGTGCTTTTGCCGGTGATCGCGATGGTTGCCGCGACGCTGCGTCTTGGCCGCTTCGGGGCCATGGCCTCGGTGATCATTCTGATCGCGATCGGGCTGGTCGGGACGTCTGCGGGCTATGGGCCGACGACCTTTGTTCATGTCGGCTCGTGGTTGCGATTCGAGGTTTTGCAGGGGTATTTCGCCTCTGTCGTCGTGCTTCTCCTGCCGCTTTCGGCGGAACTTGCGGCGCGTCGGCGCCTGCTTGAGCGGGTGCAGGCGGCCGAGGCGCTGCACAGGCTGATCATCGAGCGGTCGAGCGATGTCATCATGCGCGTGAAAGTCGACGGGAAAGTCATTTTCGCGTCACCTTCCGTGGCGCGGCTGTGGGGCTATCTGCCCGAGGATGTCGTCGGGCGTTCGGTTTTCGAGATCATCCATCCCCGCGATGCGCCGCGAGTGCGCGCCAGTCGCCACGCGGTCATGGAGTCGAAAGACGCGGTGGCGGTGATCGAGTATCGCACGCTATGCCGGGACGGTCGTGAGCTGTGGGTCGAAGGCAGCACACGCGCGGTACTCGATCACCTGGGGCGGGTCAGCGGTACGCTCACCATCATCCGCGACATTTCCGAACGACACGCGATGGTCGACACGCTTGCCCGTCAGGCGATGACCGATCCGCTGACCGGCCTCGCCAATCGCCGTGCCTTTGATCAGGATCTCGTGCGCGGTCTTGCCACTGGTCAGTCGGGCTGTCTGGCCTTGTTCGATCTGGATCATTTCAAGCGGATCAACGACCTTTATGGCCACACGACGGGCGATCGCGTGATTCAGGTGTTTGCCGAGGTCTTGCGTCAATCCGTGCGAGGCGGGGACAATGCCGTCAGGCTCGGCGGCGAGGAATTCGCCGTCTTGCTGTTCGGCGCCAGGATCGCCGATGCCCGGCAGATCTGCGAACGGATCCTGCAGCGCTTTGCAGCCAGTGAGAATCACCCTTCGGTCGACACGGTGCTTCGCGCCACGGTCAGCGCGGGTCTTGCCCCGTTTGAGCCGGGCACCAGTCCCGAGGCGGTGATGACGGCGGCAGATACCGCGCTCTATCACGCCAAGAACGGCGGTCGAAACCGCCTGGCCGTGGCCGCCTGAACGGCCAACTGGACGCGGGCTCGGCGCATCCCTATATACCGCCCGGTATGGAAAGCGAGATTTGCTCCGACGAGGCTGTAGAGCCGACGGTACCAGAGGTGACGGTACCAGAGGTGATGGGCGCCCCACGTGGTCGTCCGCGCCAGTTCTGTGCCGAAACGGCGTTGGCGGCCGCGTTGCAGGTGTTCTGGAAACGCGGTTACGAGGGCGCCTCGATGGCCGAGTTGACCGAGGCGATGGGGATTACCAAGCCCAGCCTCTATGCGTGCTTTGGCAACAAGGAATCGTTGTTTTGCAAGGCGCTCGATCTCTATGAACGGGACAAGCTGGCCTATGTCCGCAGCGCGCTCGAAGCGCCGACGGCCAAAGCCGTGGCCGAGCGGTTCCTGCGCGGCGCGCTAGCCTTGCAAAGCGGGGCCAGCGATCCGCGCGGCTGCTTCGGGGTGATCAGCGCGGTCGCCTGCGCCAACTTTGCCGAGTCGATTCGCGCGGAAGTCATGGCGCGGCGAGTCTCGTCCGATCGGGCGATCATCGAGCGCTTTCATCGCGGCAGGACAGAGGGCGACTTTCCCGAGAGTGTGACGCCCGAAGCGCTGGCCGCTTATCTCTCGGCAGTGATGCAGGGCATGAGCGTGCAGGCCGGTTCCGGTGCGAGCCCGCAAGAGCTGGAACAACTGGTGCAGACGACGCTGGCGCTGTGGCCGGGGCGTTGAGCGCGCCCGCCGCATCCCCGCCTTATCATAGATTACCAATCGGTACAGAAATCGGTTGACGCCGATGTCGTTGCATTCTATACCGCTTGGTACTGAATGCGTAGAGGCCTTTGGCTTCCCCCCAACCAAAGTGCAACCAACCGGACGTGATCAATCCCAGCGTTCCGGGGCTTCTGCGCCATTCGGCAGTCCGGTGACAGGCATGGCCTGCGCCGGAAGCGGCTTGGCGCCTGTCGTGTCCCTGTTGTGGAGCGCGGGCGTTTCAGGCTGACACCGGCACTCGTCCGGCGGCGCCTTGCCCCCCACTCGCGGGGCGCCGCCGGACGGGGCCGGTCCATCCGGGAAGAGGGCTGGACTGCATATACCCGACCGTTCCTGCCGGAGCGGCTGCGGCCCGGTGTGCCATGCGGCGCTGCGGACGCGTTGCCGCGCATTCCTGCCGATTGCCCTCTGCTGCCCGCCCGATTCTGAATTTCCGGAGTTCATCCTGATGGATATGCAAACCACCATCGATACTGCTCAATCAAGCGCAGACCAGTCGAATGCAGGCCACAGGCATGCCGATCTGTCCGCGCGCCCGACGAAACGCCGGTCCACGCGCCAACTGGCGATCGGCGCAATCGCGCTCGTTCTCGTCGGCGGGCTGGGCTGGGCCACCGTGCTTCGTCCCCCGGCCAAGGCTGCGATCGTGCCCGAAGTGACGCTGGGGGTGGCTGCGCCGCTGGTCGCACCGGTGGTCGAATGGGACGATTTCGTCGGCCGTTTCGCACCGAGCCAGTCGGTGGAGGTGCGTCCGCGCGTCGCCGGGCAAGTCACGGCGCTCCATTTCCACGATGGCGACGTGGTGCACAAAGGGCAGCTCTTGTTCACTATCGATCAACGCCCCTATCGGGCGGCGCTGGCCGAAGCGAAGGCCAATGTCGCCGCCGCGCGCAGTGCGCTGGCGCTGGCCCGATCCGACTATGCCCGCGCGGCGCGCCTGTCGGGCGACGAAGCGGTTTCGGCGGGTGAAGTCGATGGCCTGCGCGCCCGATTGCAATCGGCACAGGCCAGTCTTGCCGCCGCCGAGGCGCGGGCGCGGCAACGCGGGCTCGACATGGAATTTACCCAGGTTCGCGCGCCGATCACCGGGCGGATTTCCGACCGCAAGGTCGATGTCGGCAATCTTGTCGCGGCGGGCGAGGGCGCCAATGCCACGCTGCTCACCACGATCAACGCGCTCGACCCGATCTATTTCGACTTCGATTCCTCCGAAGCGCTGTTCCTCAAGGCGCAACGCGACAAGACCGCGAAAGGCGCGCCGCCGCAAGTCGAGATCAGGTTGCAGGACGAGGCGGGCTATGCCTGGCATGGGCGGCTCGATTTTACCGACAACGGGCTCGATCCGCATTCGGGCACGATCCGGGGCCGCGCGATCCTTGCCAATCCGAACTTGTTCCTCACGCCCGGCCTGTTCGGCAATATGCGCCTGTCGGGCGGCGGCACGGTCAATGCGCTGCTCGTGCCCGATGAAGCGATCCAGTCCGATCAGGCGCGCAAGACCGTGCTGGTGGTCGGCGCCGATGGGACGGTGGTCGCAAGGCCCGTCGAACCGGGCCCGGTGGTGCGCGGCTTGCGCGTGATCCGGGGCGGGCTGCAACGCACGGACCGGGTGGTGGTGACCAATCTTCAGGCGGCGATGCCGGGGGCGAAAGTGCAGACCCGCCCGGCTCCGTTCGCGGCCCGATCCGATGATATGGCATCCGGCAGCAGCGCGCCTGCCGCCGCGCAGGCCACGCTCGCCCGCTGATTTCGACGTTTTTTTCGCATCTGGCGCCGGGCGCGGTCGTGCCCGGTAGCGGACGCGCGCGCCTGCTCCTTTTTTCGGGACAAATCCCCATGCGTCTATCCCGCTTTTTCATCGACCGCCCGATTTTCGCCGGTGTGATCGCCGTGATCATTTCGGTGGTCGGTGCGCTCGCCTTTTTCGGCCTGCCCGTCTCGCAATATCCCGACATCGTGCCGCCGACCGTCACGGTCAGTGCGCAATATCCCGGCGCCTCGGCCGAAACCGTGGCCAACACGGTGGCCGCGCCGATCGAGCAGGAAATCAACGGCGTCGACAACATGCTCTATATGAGCAGCCAGTCGACCGGCGACGGCGCCGTCAAGATCACCATCACGTTCAAGATCGGCACCAATCTCGATACCGCACAAGTGCTGGTGCAAAACCGGGTGGCCGTAGCGGTGCCGCGCCTGCCCGAAGAAGTGCAGCGGATGGGCGTGGTGACCCGCAAGACCTCGCCCGACTTTCTGATGGTGGTCAATCTGCAGTCGCCCGATGGCAGCCTCAGCCGCGATTACCTGTCGAACTATGCGCTGACCCAGGTGAAAGACCGGCTGGCGCGGCTCGACGGGGTCGGCGATGTGCAGCTGTTTGGGGCGCGCGACTATGCCATGCGCATCTGGATCGATCCGGGCCGTGCGGCGGCGCTCAATCTGACGGCGGGCGAAGTCGTCGCCGCGTTGCGGTCGCAGAATGTGCAGGTATCCTCGGGCGCGCTGGGCGCGCCGCCGGTGGCCAAAGGCGATGCCTTTCAGCTTGGCGTCGAAATGCAGGGCCGCCTGACCACGCCCGACCAGTTTGCCGACATCGTCATCCGCACCGACGCCCAGGGGCATCAGGTGCGCGTGCGCGATGTCGCGCGGGTCGAACTCGGCGCGCAGGATTACGGCACCAACACCTATCTGTCGAACAAGCCCACCGTGGTCATCGCGGTGATGCAGCGCCCCGGCTCGAACGCGCTGGCGGCGGCGGACCGGATCAAGGCCGAGATGGACACCATTTCGAAAACGTTCCCGCGCGGCATGGGCTATTCGGTGATCTACAACCCCACCGAATTCATCGGTCAGTCGATCAATGCGGTCTATCACACGCTGGCCGAGGCGATGGTGCTGGTCGTGCTGGTGATCCTCGTCTTTCTGCAGAACTGGCGCGCGGCGCTGATCCCGATTGTCGCCATCCCGGTCTCGTTGCTGGGCGCGGCGGCGGTGCTGCTCGCGCTCGGCTTTTCGCTCAATGCGCTGTCGCTGTTCGGCATGGTTCTGGCGATCGGGATTGTCGTCGATGATGCGATCGTCGTGGTCGAAAATGTCGAGCGCAACATCGGCCTTGGCCAAAGCCCGTTGCAGGCCGCGCGCACCTCGATGGACGAAGTGGCGGGCGCGCTGGTCGCCATCGTGCTGGTCTTGTGCGCGGTGTTCGTGCCGACGCTGTTCATCACCGGGATGTCGGGCGCGTTCTACAAGCAGTTTGCCGTGACGATCGCGAGCGCGACGGTGATTTCGCTGGTGCTCAGCCTGACGCTGTCGCCTGCCGCCGCCGCGCTGTTGCTGCGGCCGCATGCGGTATCGGATCACTTTGGGGATCACCCCGGCCTGCTGTCGCGCGCGGGCGCGGCATTCAATGGCTGGTTTGACCGGTTGAGCGACGGCTATGCCGATCTGACCCGGCGTCTGCTGTCTGCGCCGCGCCGCATGCTGGCGGCTTATGCGGGATTGATCGCGGCGACCCTGGCGCTGTTCTGGGTGACGCCTTCGGGCTTTATTCCCGCGCAGGATCAGGGCTATTTCCTGGCCGTTGTGCAATTGCCTTCGGGCGCCTCGCTCGAACGCACCGATGCCGTCACGCGCGATGTCGCCGCGCGCATCCTGCCGATCAAGGGCTTGCGCGGAGCGGTGATGTTCGCCGGGTTTCATGGGCCGTCGCAGACCGCCGCGCCCAATTCGGCGGCGATCTATTTCCCGTTCAGGACGTTTGACGAACGCCGTGCGATGGGCGCGAGTTATCAGGGGATCATGGATCAGGCAAAACAGGCGGTCGCCGGATACGACAAGGCGCGTATCCTGATCGTGCCGCCGCCGGTCATCCAGGGGATCGGCGCGGCGGGCGGCTATCGCTTCATGCTGCAGGATCGCGAAGGGCGCGGCTATGACGCGCTGAACCAACAGGCCGGGGCGCTGATCGCCAAAGCCAATGCGCAGCCCGGATTGCATCAGGTCTATACCCTGTTCGATGTCGGAACCCCGCGCGTCTATGCCGATGTCGACCGGCGCAAGGCGGATTTGCTCGGCGTTCCGCCCGAGCGCGTGTTCGAGGCGATGCAGGTCTATCTGGGATCGGCGTTCGTCAACGATTTCAATCTGCTCGGGCGGACATACCGGGTCACCGCCCAGGCCGATCAGGCGCATCGCGAAACCGTCGCCGACATCGCCAATCTCAAGACCCGGTCGAACACCGGGCAGATGGTGCCGCTCGGCTCGGTGGCGACGTTTCGCGACAAGACCGGGCCCTATCGCGTCGTGCGCTACAATCTGCAACCGGCGGTCGAAATCGATGGTGATACCGCGCCCGGCCATTCCACCGGGCAGTCGCTGACCACGATCGAAAAGCTGGCGGGCGAAACTCTGGCCCCCGGCTACGGCGGCGAATGGACCGACATTGCCTATCAGCAAAGCCATGCCGGCAATACGGCAGGCGTGGTGTTTGCCATGGCGGTGCTGTTCGTCTTCCTCGTGCTGGCCGCGCAATATGAAAGCCTCGCGCTGCCGCTGGCGATCATCCTGATCGTGCCGATGTGCCTGTTTGCCGCGATGCTGGGGGTCAATCTGCGGGGGATGGACAACAATATCCTGACCCAGATCGGCCTGATCGTGCTGATCGCGCTGGCGGCGAAGAACGCCATTCTCGTCGTCGAATTTGCGCGGGCCGCCGAGGACGAGCTGGGGATGAGCCCGGTCGAAGCCGCGATCCATGCCGCGCGCACGCGCTTGCGCCCGATCCTGATGACCAGCCTCGCCTTTATCCTCGGCACTGTGCCGCTGGTCATGGCGAGCGGGGCAGGGGCCGAACTGCGCCAGGCGCTGGGTACGGCGGTGTTCTACGGAATGACCGGGGTCACCGGCTTCGGCCTGCTGTTTACGCCCACTTTCTATGTCTTGTGCCGCCGGATGGCCGACGCGTTGCACCGCCGCGCGCGCCGTCCGGTGCTGATGCCCGCGCAATAGGATGCCGATCATGAACCGACACATCGTCTATCTGCTACTGGCGCTCAGCATGCTGAGCGGCTGCGCGGCAGGACCGAATTACCAGCCCCCGCAGCTTTCCGTTTCGGCCGGGGCGCCGTTCCTTGGCGCGGACAGCCCCGGGGTCACTCGCGAAGCGGCGGTCGACCGCTGGTGGGAACTCTATGACGACCCGGTGCTGACCCGCGTGGTCAAGGATGCGCTCGCCGCCAACACCGACATCCGCCTTGCCGCCGCGCGTGTTGACCATGCCCGCGCGCTGTTGCGCAATGCCCGGTCAGAGCGATTGCCGACAACCGGCCTTGCCGCGTCGGCGCAGCGCGAGCGGTTTTCCGCCGCGCAATTGACGCCGGGGACGGCGCGCGAGGCATGGGCCTATGATGGCGGGCTGACGCTGTCTTACGAGGTCGATCTGTTTGGCCGGGTCAGCCGGGGGATCGAGGCGGCGCGCGGCGATGCCGGGGCGGCGGACGCCGATGCCGATGCCGTGCGCGTTGCGGTCGTGGCCGACACCGTGCGCGCCTATCTTGACCTGACCACCAGCGCGGAACGGCTGAAAGTCGCGGCCGACACGGTGGCTCTGCTCGATCGATCGGTGCGCATTACCGGCGCGCGCGCAGATGTGGGCCGGTCCGACCGGCTCGATCTGATCCGCGTTACCGCGCTGCGCGATCAACAGGCCGCCGCCATTCCGCAGATCATGGCTGATCGCCGGGCCGCGCTGCTGCGGCTTGCGACGCTGACCGGGCGCACGCCGCAGGACATGCCCGCAGACCTCGGCGAACGCAGCATTACGCCGCATCCTGCCCGGCCCATACCGGTCGGCGACGGTGCTGCCCTGATCGCCCGCCGCCCCGATGTGCGCGCGGCGGAGCGGCGTCTGGCCGCCGATACCGCGCGCATCGGCGTGGCGACCGCAGAGCTCTATCCGCACATCACGCTCGGCGCGTCGGGCGGGGCGACCGCGCTGGGAGGCATGCCCCTGTTTGGCGCGGAATCCTCGCGCTGGGCGCTGGGGCCGCTGATCAGCTGGACGTTCCCCAATACCGGCGCCGTTCGCGCGCGCATTGCCGCCGCGCGCGCCGACGGCGCGGCCTCGCTGGCGCAATTCGACGGGACGGTGCTGACCGCGCTCGAAGAAACCGAGCGCGCGCTTTCGAGCTATGCCCGGCTGCGCGAACGCATCGACACGCTGGAGCGCGCGCGCGACGAAGCCCAGCGCGCCGCGCGCATCACGCTGGCCCGGCAACGCGAAGGCCGGATCGATTTCCTGACCGTGCTCGATGCGCAGCGCACGCTGGCCGCCGCCGAAAGCGATCTCGTCGCCGCGCGTCGCGATGCCGCCTTTGCCCAGGTCGACGTGTTTCGCGCGCTTGGCGGGGGATGGGCGAGAACCTAACCTGCGCAGTCGTGCGCCGGATCGTCGGCATGGCCCTGATCGGCGTCGCGGCCATAGACGTCGGGCAGGAGCGCGAGTGTACCATCGGCGTGCGTGGTTGCGGTGAAATAGGTGACATAGACCGGCAGTCGCGCGGCAAGCTCGACGGTCGTCGTGCGGCCCGTGGCGACGATCGCCTTGATCGCATCGGCAGAAGCGGTGCCCTGCATCAGCGCGGTGGCAAAGCCCAGCGCATCGCCGACGCGCACGCAACCATGGCTGAAGGCGCGAACATCGCGGGCGAACAGCTTTTTTTCGGGCGTATCGTGGAGATAGACGTTGAACGGGTTGGGCATCACCAGTTTCATCTGACCCAGCGCATTGGCCGGGCCCGGCCGCTGGCGATAGCGCCCGGCGGTGTGCACATAACCGCGTTGGCGCGCCAGCGCCGGGTGGCGCCGCATCAGCCCGATGATGCTTTCGCGCGCAATATCGGCGGGCACGTCCCACCAGGGGTTGAAAGTGACCCCGCTGACTTCGGCGGAAAAAACCGGCGTCGGCGATTTCGGCTTGCCGACGACGACCGGCCAGGTGCCGACCCGATGGCCCTGCCGCCACAGGCTGACTTCAAAGCTGGCGGTGTTGACCTCGATATGATCGGGGGCCAGCGATCGCGGCATCCAGCGCCACCGTTCCATGTTGAGCACCAGCGTCGCACGGCGGGCGGGGTCGCGTTCCGAGGCATAAGCTGTACGCAATATGGCATAATCGGGGGATTGCGGCCGCGCCCCTGCAAAGAAGCGATCGAGCGCGGCGCTGCCGCCGGATCCGGCAAGGACAGCGCCGAGCTGCGCCGCGATGTCGATGCGCGCGTCGGTGTCGACCATGTGCCAGTCCTGGCCTTCGGTCGGGACGGTCGCGCCGCGCAAATGGATGCGCGCCAGCGCCAGCGCGAGGCGGGTCGCGGCCTGATCGATTGCCGCATGATCGGGCCCTGCCAACGCCTGATCGAGGTCATGCGTGGGCAAAACCGGCAAGGCGTCTTCGGGCGCTGCGGCGACCCAATGTTTCAGCGTGGTGATTTCGGCGGGTGTCCAGCCCGGTTCCGGCGCTGCCGTGTTGCCGCTGCACACCCCAAGCGCCAGCGCGAGAACCAGCCATCGTTTCATCGTGTCATGCATCCAGAAAATATGTCCGAAGTTTGACCCAGGTATTTGCAAACCCGCCCTGCGATACCCACATTGGAGGTATAAGATTTTGGGAATCGCACAAAATGAAATTTAGCAGGCGCAATCTTTTGGGCGTCGTTGTTGCCGGATCGGCAGGGCTGGTTGTGCCGCAGGCATTCGCCACGGTGAAAACCGGCGAAAAGCCTGCCCTGCTGGCACGTGCGATGGCTGCGCTCAAGGTTCATGGATCGTCGATACCGTATCATGACGTGATCGGCCTCGTCGATTTTTCGGCTCCCTCGCGCGAACCGCGCTTTCAGATCGTCGATGTCGGCAATGGCCGGGTCGTGGCGAGCATGCTCGTTGCGCATGGCCGGGGGTCCGATCCGGCGAACAGCGGCTGGGTCGAACGGTTGTCGAACCGGCCCGGCTCCAATGCATCGTGTCAGGGCAGTTTCCTGACCAGCGAGACGTATTCGGGAAAGCACGGCCGGTCGCGCCGGCTGCACGGGCTGGATGCCGAAAACAGCTTGGCGGAAAGCCGGGCGATCGTGATTCACGCCGCGAGCTATGTCGACCGCGGCATGGCCAGGGCGCACGGTCGGGTCGGGCGCAGCGAGGGCTGTTTCGCGGTGTCGCATGACGACATCGGCCAGCTTCTCGCGCGGCTGGGCACCGGTCGCCTGTTGTTCGCTTCGAAATAGGGACGGCGGCGCGGGCAGCTCGTCATGCGCTGCTCAAAGTCCGTCGGGCAGCTTTGAGCGCATCATGGCCTTGCGGTCGATCGTGCGCCCGTCGGCGATGAACGTGCCGTCGCCAACGGCATGGATCAACCGTTGTTCCTTGCGCGCGCTGTCGAACCAGGCGGCGACGCCTTCGAGCACGATGATATTGTGCCGTTCGATCAGATCGACGACGCGGCATTCGATATTGGCTAGGCATTCCGTGATCAGCGGCGCTCGGACGCTTTCCCCCTTCGCGCGGGTCAGGCCGAATTTCGCAAATTTGTCGGTATCGCGTCCCGAACAGGTGCCGATGCCGACCGCCGTATCGATCAGGTCGACAGTGGGGATCGACAGCACGCATTCGCGCGTCTCGCACAGCGCGGCAAAGGAATGATTCCACGGCCCGGTCGTGATCGCAAAACTGGCCGCGAAATCCAGCACCATCGACCATGTCAGGGTCATCACATTGTCTTTGCGGCCATCGTTCGTCGTGACGAGAATCACCGGCCCCGGTTCGATCAACGTGAAGGCCTTGGTCAGGGGCAGACTTTCCATGGGCGTTTCCATCCTGCGAGGGGCCCCATGGTATAGCACCCTTGCGCGCCAAGCGGGCCTCGTTTCCGGGGCGCAAATGTCATTCGGCGGTGCCGAGAACGACAGGGACCGAGAGCGACAGGGACCGAGAGCGACAGGGGCCGAGAGCGACAGGGGCCGGGTCGCCAGGCTTGCAGATCGGCGCGGTTACAAACCGCTGCGGCCGATGACGACCAGTTCGTTTTTCACTTCGGTGGTTCCCGGTGACGCCCATGCGGCGGAAGCGGCCCGCAGCCGATCATCCGGGGTTTGCACCGTGCCGGTCAGTTTGACGCATCCCCCGTCGACGCTGACCGTGATCGTCTTGGGGTCCAACCATCCGCGATGCAGCGCGGTGTCGATGTCATGACCGATGTTGCCGGCATCGGGGCGCGGCTCGATCGTGGTCAGATTGGTTATGCCGACGATCCCGTAAAGCCCCTGGAGCAGCCGCTCGGCGGCATCGCGCTGATAATGCCACGGCACGGTGCCGCTAAGCGTGACCCAGCCTTCCTCGACTTTGACCTTGATCGCATCGCGCGGGATCGCGGACTCCCATGCCAGGCGGTCGACGGCGGCGCGCGCAATGTCTTCATCGCTGCGCTGCGTCTGCACGGGCAGGAGCACTTCGATCTTCTGGGCAACCGCCTTGACGCCCTTGACGCGGGCGGCGGCTGTCTCGGCGGCATGCTTTTCATGGTAACCGGGAACGTGCCCGGTCAATGTGACGATGCCGTTGTCGGCGGCGACGCCGATGTGGGCGGCGGTAATGTCAGGCTCCCACTGGAGCTGAGCCAGCACCGCTTCCTGAAGTTGGCGATCGAGTGACATGAATGCTCCTGCGTGATCGATCGGGCGCGCGTTGAGATGCAGGCGCCAGGGCAAAGTCAGCCCGCAGAAAAGCCGCCCCGCGATGGGAGCGGCCTTGCTGTAGGCATCAAGGATGGTTCGCGATCAGCAATAGCCGCCCCGGGTGTAATAGACATAGCGGTTAAGGCGATGGCTCCAGCGCCAATGGCGGTGATGGCGGCAATAATAGGGATGACCTGCATAATAGCCGAGGACCGCGCCGAACGCGAACCCTGCGCCGCCGCCTCCGCGGCCATAGCCGCCGCCATAGCCGCCGCCGTGACCCCCGCCCTGGCCGCCGCCATGCGGGTTGCCGCCTCCGCCCTGATGACCGCCACCGCCCTGATGGCCGCCACCGCCCTGATGACCGCCCCCGCCCTGATGACCGCCCCCGCCCTGATGGCCCCCGCCGCCCTGATGGCCGCCTCCATGCTGTTGGCCGGCGTGTTGGGCGATGGCGACGGATGCGGGCAATGTCGCACCCACCATGCCCAATAGGGCCATGGTAATGGTTAGAGCTTTCATGCGCATCGAAAATTCCTCAATTGGCGCGGGCCCGAGACCTCTGAACAGGTCAGCTCTCAGGCTGATCGCGCAAGGCTGCCGGGACGGGCAAGGCGGCGTGACAGACTGCATAGAAACCGCCGCGAGGGCTCGACAGTGTCGGAATCTACCCAGTCCGGCGCGGATTTTCGCGGTCGGCGGTTGTTATCCACGCGGGATCTTCTCCTTCGTCGATCCACGGCCTAACCTAGTGGTCCGTTTTTGACATTTGCGACCGTGCTATCCGGATGGCGGGAAGCAAATGTCAAAAACAATCCACTAGGGCCTTGATTGATGGCCTTGCGGCGCCCCGGGAAGATAGATGACACTCGAACAGCTGAGGATTTTCGTCGCGGTGGCCGAGCGCGAGCATGTCACGCGCGCTGCCGAGATGCTCAATGTCACCCAGTCGGCGGCAAGCGGGGCGATCGCGTCGCTCGAAGCGCGCCACGACATCAAGCTGTTTCATCGGGTCGGGCGCGGGATCGAATTGACCGATGCGGGCCAGATGTTTCTTCACGAAGCGCGCGCGGTGCTGGCGCGGGCGGCCGGTGCGGAACTGGCCCTGTCGGAATATGGCGGGCTGACGCGCGGCAATCTGCGTCTTGTCGCCAGCCAGACGATCGCCGGATACTGGTTGCCGGAAAGGCTTGCCGCGTTTCACGCGCGCTATCCCCGGATCGAGCTGTCGGTCGCGCTGGCCAATACCGAGGGCGCGGCGCGTTGCGTTCTCGATGGCGAGGCCGAGCTTGGCTTCATCGAAGGGAGCATTGACGAGCCGGGGCTGGCCCACTGGAAGATCGGCACCGACCGCATGCTGCTGGTGAGCCGGGCGCCCGCCGATGCGATCACCAATGCCTGGATCAGAGAGGCGCCGTGGGTCATGCGCGAGCGCGGCTCGGGCACCCGGTCCACGTTCGAGGATGCCGTGCGGGCCCGCGACATCGATCCGCGCGATCTCAATGTCGTGCTGACCTTGCCGTCCAACGAGGCGGTGCTTGCCGCTGTCCGGGCGGGGGTGGGGCATGCCGTGCTCTCGCATCTGGTCGTCGCCCCGGCGATCGAGGCGCGCGCGCTGTTTGCCTTGCCGTTCGATCTTGCCGAGCGGCCTTTCTTTGGCCTGCGCCAGAAAGAGCGCTACCGCAGCAAGGCTGCCGATGCGCTGCTGGACGTGATCAAGAGCTTTGGCGGGCCGTTCGACTGGGTCATTTGATCTTTGAATAAGATCGAATTGATATATTTTGATCGTAATGGGTGAACGATTGGGTCTGGTCTGACATGCGGCGTGCGCGCCCGAGCGAACGACAAAAATTCTGAAAATACCAAAGGAATGCTAATCTGTGCGCCCCGGTCATGCGCGCGGCGGGGCATTCATCAATCCTGAAAATGGATTGAAACAATCGATATTGCCCGTTGGATTGATCAAATTGGCGCGCCCATTGCCCATGGCAAGAGGACCAAGCCATGACAACCCGGACCAATCCGCCGCATTCAAACCATGTTTCGCGCCTTGCCCCCGGCGTGATCCTTTGCATCGCCGTGACGGGGGCCGCATTCGCGCTTCAGCAAGGCGAACAGATGCTGTTCGGTCGCGCCTGGCTCGAAGCGCTGGTTCTGGCGATCGTGGCGGGCACGACGCTGCGCAGCCTCTGGACGCCCGATGCGCGCTGGTTTCCCGGTATCGGTTTCAGTGCCAAATTCCTGCTCGAACTGGCGGTCGTGCTGCTGGGCGCGTCGATCAGCGCGGCCACGATCGTCGCGGCGGGGCCATGGTTGCTGATCGGCATTGCCGGAACGGTCGTTGCCGCCATTGTCAGCAGTTTTGCCATTGGCAAGCTGTTGCGGCTGCCCACGCGCATGGCTTTGCTGATTGCCTGCGGCAATTCGATCTGCGGCAATTCCGCCATTGCGGCGGTCGCTCCGGTGATCGGTGCCGATGGCGAGGATGTCGCCGCATCGATCGGCTTTACCGCGGTGCTCGGCGTCGTGGTGGTGCTCGGCCTGCCGCTGGTCGGAACGGCGCTGCACATGAGCGGGCTGCAATATGGCGCGCTGGCCGGGCTGACCGTCTATGCGGTGCCGCAAGTCATTGCCGCTGCGGCGCCGATCGGGCCCGTTGCGGTCCAGATGGGTACGCTGGTCAAGCTGGTTCGCGTGCTGATGCTCGGCCCGGTCTGCGTGGTCTTGTCGCTGACATCGGCCGGTTTGCGCGAGGAAGTCGACGAATTGCCCCCGCATATCACCACCGGCGAGCGCCCGGTGCCGGGGCGCCCGCCGCTGCATCATCTGGTGCCCTGGTTCATCATCGGATTTCTCGGGCTCGCCGGACTGCGTTCGCTGGATATGATCCCCCATGCCGCATTGGCCCCGATGGGGACTGCGGCGACGCTGCTGACCGTGGTTTCGATGGCCGCGCTGGGGCTTGGGGTGGATGTGCGCACCGTTGCCCAGGCAGGCGGCAGGGTGACCACGGCGGTCGTGCTGTCGCTGGCCGTGCTGGGGGCGATCAGCCTGACACTGATCCATCTGCTGCATATCGGGTGACCGCTGCGGGAAGGGCCACAACGTCGATTTCCGCGAAGTTTGACAGCATGCGCAAGGGGTCTTTGCCGGTTGGGAGAGGGAGCCCGTGGTCATCCGACCGTAACCTTGCTGTGGTCTGGACCAATATTGTGACGGCGAGGTGGCGTCGACACGATGGCGGAGACGGCGAAGTGGCAGGTGCGGGGTGGACGATCTCGGTTGCGCTTGCGGGGGCCTTCCTGTTGTCCCCAGACATCGCGGGGGCTTCTGCCCGCTGTAACCTGGCGGCGATCGACCTTGCCGGTGCGGGCGCCGGGTGTGCCCGCGCGTGGATGGACCACAATCTCAAGCTCAACGATCTGGTCACGGTCGGCACGCACAATAGTTACAAGACGGCGGTGCCCGACGCCGTACTGGCGCTGATCCGCAAGGCCGCGCCGCAACGGGCCGACGATATCGATTATCGCCATCGGCCCTTGGCCGAGCAACTCGATGCCGGGGTGCGACAGATCGAAATCGATGTCTATGCCGATCCTGTCGGTGGGCGCTATCTCGATCCGGCCGGTCTGCGCGCGGCGGGGGTGGCGCTCGATCCTGCGCGCCGCGCGGCACTGGCCGAGCCGGGCTTCAAGGTGATGCATGTGCAGGATCTGGACGTGCTCAGTTCGTGCGTGACCTTGCGCGAATGTCTCGGGATCGTGCGGCGCTGGTCGCTTGATCACCCCGATCACGTGCCGATCATGCTGATGTTCAACGCCAAGGCGGATGCGGCGGTGATGCCCGGCGGGATCGATGCCTTGCCGTTCGACGCCGCCACGTTCGATGCGCTCGATCGCGAAGTGCGCGCGGTGTTTCCTCCCGCCTCGCTGATCACGCCAGACGACGTTCAGCGCGGGTATCCGACGCTGCGCCAGGCGGTGCTTCACGACGCCTGGCCCCGGTTGGGGCAGGCGCGCGGCAAAGTGCTGTTCGCGCTGGACGAAGGGCCTGATGCGGTCGCGCTTTATCGCGGGGCGCGGCGTTCGCTCGAAGGCCGGGTGTTTTTCGTCAACACCGACGAAAGCTCGCCGGCGGCGGCCTACCTGACGCTCAACGATCCGGTCGTCGATGCGCTGCGCATCCGCAAGGCGGTCGCAGCCGGTTTTATCGTGCGCACGCGCGCCGATGCGGACACGGTGGAAGCGCGCGCGAATGACACGCGGCGGCGCGATGCCGCCTTGGCCTCGGGCGCGCAATATGTTTCGACCGACTATCTCTGGCCAGAGCCGGGTTTGCACAGCTCCTATCAGGTGCGCCTGCCGGGGGGCGCTGCGGCGCTGTGCAATCCGCTGCGCATGGGCACCCGCTGCGGGGCGGTCGCAGTCGAACACGCGGATCCGCCGGGCGCGCGGGACAGCGCCTATCTGCCCGGCAACACCATGCCCGACGGCCTGCGCATCCTGCCGCCGCCGCCCCGGCGCCATGGGCCGGTTGCCCGCGCGGATCGTCAGGTGTTTGCCGCCACGCGTCGGCTCGCGGGCTCGGCACGGTGGCGGCTGGCTGCTGCGGATGTCGAAAGCGGGCCGTTTGTTCACTTCGCCTGCGCGCTCGGGGTCAGCCTTGCGCCCGATACCGCGCCGGCGCTGGCGCGGCTGCTCGACCGCGCCGGCACGGCGGGCGTGGTCGATCCGGTCAAGGCGTTTTACCATACGCCGCGCCCTTATATCGGCATGGGCCCGGCGGCGCGGATCTGCCAGGCGCGGACCGCGCACCTTGCCGGTAATGGCGACTATCCGTCCGGCCACGCTGCGGGCGGATGGATGGAGGCGCTGATCCTGGCCGAGCTCGCGCCTGACCGGGCCAGCGCGATCCTGGCGCGTGGGCGAGCCTTCGGCGAAAGCCGCGTGATATGCGGCGCGCACAGCCGCAGCGCGGTCGAGGCGGGTTGGCTGGCGGGCGCGGCGGCGACTGCCGCCTTGCACGGTTCTGCCGCATTCCGCGCGGATCTGGAGGTCGCGCGCAACGAAATGGTCAAAGTCCGTGTCTCTGCTCCGGCGCCCGACGCGGCGATGTGCCGCGCCGAAGCCAAAGCGCTTAGCGAACGCGGGCCTCGACGCTGATCGTCACGGCGTCATGGCGCCAGTATTCGCGATCGAATTCCACCACCCGGCCGCGCGCATCGTAACTTGTGCGCACGACATTGAGCCCGGGCAGCCCCGGCTTTGCGCAAAGCGTGTGGGCTTCGTGGCCGGTCAGCGCGCAGGGCTGCATCGTGATCTTGTTGCGAGTCACGGCCAGGCCGTATTCCGCCTTGAGAATGCTGGTCAGCGACCGGTCGAACGAAAATCGCAGCAAATCGGGCGCGAGTGCGGCATCCACGACGATGGTTTCAACCAGCACCGCGCGCGCATCGATGGAGCGACAGCGACGGATCTGGTAGAGCGGTGCGCCGGGCGGTCGATCCATCACCCCGGCAAGGAACGCGTCGGCGGAAATGAGCGTGGCGTCCAGCGTGCGCGTGGATGGCGTGCGCCCTTGCGCCTCGACATAAGAGATGAACCCTTCCCACCGGGTCGGATCATAGACGATCGGCGCCGGTGATACGTACCAGCCACTGCGATCCTTGCGATAGATCAGGCCTTCGGCTTCAAGCTGCGCCAAACCTTCGCGGATCGTGCCGCGCGCGATCCCGCCTGCCGTCCCCAGGGCGCGTTCGGAGGGCAGCCGCTCGCCCGGCCTGAGCGTACCGGCAGCGATCTCCGCCGCGATCGCGTTGCGCAATTCGAGATAATGGAGTCCTTCGTAAAGGGCGCTTCCGCTGATCGGCGTGTGCATCTTCGTTTTGACGTACCACATGTTGCGATGGGAGCAAGGCAGTCCGGCGCGGATTGCGCCGACCGGTTCGCAGGTTTCACGAAACCGTCCCCAAGCATTGGTATACACCAAATTCTGACGGGAGAAACACGGACATGCAGGCCGATCGCAGGACTTTCATGCAACGGGCAGGCGGCGGCCTGGCGGCGGGCGTCGGGCTTGGCGTGCTGCCCGCTGCCATCCGCAAGGCCATGGCGATTCCCGCGCACCAGGTTTCCGGCTCGATCATGGATGTCGATCATGTCGTGATCCTGATGCAGGAAAACCGTTCGTTCGATCACTATTTTGGCGCGCTGCGCGGCGTGCGCGGGTTTGGTGATCCGCGTCCGCTGCGGCTGCCCGATGGCGCGACGGTGTGGCGCCAGCCCAGCCACGAGCATCCCGGCGGCCATGTCATGCCGTTTCACGGCGATTCGCGTGTATCCGACGCATTTGTCGTCGACGGGTCCGATCAGGGGCATCAGGCCGCCATCCCGATCGTCAACGGCGGTCGCTATGACGGTTGGGGCGTGAGCGGCGAACTGCACAAGCGGATGGCCTATTATCGCGGCACCGATCTGCCCTATTACTATGCGCTGGCGAGCGCCTTCACGGTCTGCGATGCCTATCATTGCTCGACGCTGACGCAGACTTACCCGAACCGGCTGCACTTGTGGACCGGATGCAACGGGGGCGGGGCCGTCGGCGGCGACCCGGAAATGAGCAATTACGGCGAAGACGAAACGCCCAGCGCCGACATGGCCGAGGACCGGCCGATGGCGCAGGGCCCGCACGCGTGGACAACCTATGCCGAGCGGCTGGAGACGGCGGGGGTTTCGTGGAAAATCTATCAGGAATACGACAACTTCGGCGACAATATCCTGTCTGTGTTCAAACCGTTCCGGCCGTGCGCCAAGGATTCGCCGCTGTATCGGCGCGGGCGGTCGTGGGTATCCGAGCACAAGACGGGCGCCGACCGGACCCGTTCGGACGGCGATCAGCTGGTGGAAGCGTTTCGCGCCGATCTCGCCTCGGGCAACCTGCCGCAAGTGTCGTGGATCGTGACCGCTGCGGACTTGTCCGAACACCCGACCGCGGTGCCGTCAAAGGGCGAGCATTTGAGCGCGCGCCTGATCGAAGCGCTGGTCGACCATCCCGACATGTTCGCCAGGACCGCGTTCATCCTGAACTATGACGAGGCGGGCGGCTTTTACGATCACATGCTTCCGCCGATGCCGCCGCTCGCGCCCGATCAAGGCTTTAGCACGGTTTCGGTCGCGGGTGAGAGCAAGGATTATGCGCACGATGCGCAAGCCGCGAACCGGGGCCGCTATCCGCTGGGGCTGGGGATCCGTGTGCCTGCGATCGTCGTGTCGCCATGGACGCGCGGGGGTTTCGTCTGTTCGGAAGTGTTCGATCACACATCGGTCCTGCGGTTTCTCGAACGGCGTTTCGGGGTGATGGAGCCGAATATCAGCGCCTGGCGTCGAACGGTGTGCGGCGATCTGACTTCGTGTTTCGACTTTCGCGCGCCCAACCGCGACTGGACCGGCCTGACTTTGCCCGATACCGCCGATTACGCGCAACGGATCGCCCGCTCGCTTGCCGCTCCGGGCCTGAAAATCCCGGCGCAACAGGCCTTGGCGCAGCAGGACGCGGGCCAGCAGCCGGCGCGCGCGCTGCCCTATCGGATCGCCGCCAATGCGCGCATTGCGCAAGGCCGCCTGTGGATCGATCTGGTCAATGCCGGGGCGACCGGGGCGGTGTTTCAGGTGTTCGACGCGACCGGTTCGGCAGGTCCGTGGCGCTATACCATCGGCGCGGGAGAGCGTCATGCGGCGGGCCACTGGAACGACAGCGGGAACGGGGGCGAAACGCCGGGCGGCCATGATCTGATCGTGCATGGTCCCAACGGATTTTACCGGCGCTTTGCGGGGCTTGCCGATCAGGATCTGGCATTTGTGCTGACCGAGGTCGCAGGCGGGGACATCGCCTTGGCCATCACCAACCATGGCGCCCGGACCCGCATTGTCGAAGTGGCGATGGATGATGCCTATCCCGTCGCCGACCCGGCGCAGCGGCGGCGGTCGATCGCGGTCGCGGCAGGGCAGTCGGTCACGAGCGAATGGGCGATTGCGGGCAGCGACCATTGGTACAGCCTCTGTGTGTCGGCCCTCGACGCCCCCGGATTCGCGCAGCAGTTTGCCGGGCATGTCGAGACCGGGGCGAGCAGCCGGACCGATCCGGGAATCGGCCTGATGCGCGCCTAGGTCGCTAATGTGGTATATACCAAATAGGCGGCGTGCGCCGCTATCGTTGTGCACGTTCGGCTGTGTCTGAATGGGTAAAAAGTCCTATTAAAATTGATCTTGATCAAACTGTCACAGAGATGTCGCCGCAGCCTGCTTAACCGGTTTGGTCCATACCAACTGGCGGGGGCCATCATGAAATCCCAAGATCCCGTTCTGGTAAAATGCCAGAGCACCAAGACCATATTGCTGTCTACCGTTGCCGCGCTGGTTGCTGCCGCGCTTCCTGCTGTTGCCAGTGCGCAGCAGGCTCCGGCCGAACCGGCCTCGGGTCAGCCCGCCGCCGATCCAACGCCCGATGAGGTGGTGGTGACCGGCTTTCGGCATTCGCTGGAAGAGGCGCGTCGCCTCAAGAAGATCGCGAACATCCAGGTCGATGTGATCGTCGCCGAAGACATGGCGAAGTTCCCGGAACTGAATCTGGCCGAATCGCTGCAGCGCCTGCCGGGCGTGCAGATCACGCGCGAGGCGGGCGAAGGCCGTCGCATTTCGCTGCGCGGCCTCGGCTCGGATTTCGCTCGTGTGCAGCTCAACGGCATGGAAGTGCTGGGCAACGTCGATTCCGCGCAGGACAGCCGTGGCCAGCGCAGCCGCGACCGTTCGTTCGATTTCAACATCTTCGCTTCGGAACTGTTCTCCCGCGCGGAAGTCGAAAAGACCTATCAGGCGGCCCAGAACGAGGGCGGCATGGCCGGCACGGTCGGCCTGTTCACCGGCAAGCCGTTCGATTACGGCCTTGGCACAAAGGCCACGGTCTCGGCCAAGCTGGGCACCAACCAATATACCAAGGACGCGCAGCCGCGCCTTGTCGGGCTGTTCAGCCAGAACTGGGACAACACGTTCGGTATCTCGGTCTCGGCCACATACAGCAAGCGCCGGACCACCGAGCAGGGCCACGATACCTACAACTACACCAATCTCGACTATTATCACGATCCGCTGCACCCCGAAAACGACGTGCATGCTGCGCAGGATCTGGTGAGCAAAGGTCTGGATATCTCGAACCTGAGTTCGGCGCAGCAGGCCCAATTCCTGAATAGCACGACTTATTTTGCCGATGGCAACCGCCTGTCGTCATGGGATGCCCGACAGGAACGACTGGGCCTGACCGGCGCCATACAGTGGCGCCCGGCGGATAACCTGCTGCTGACGCTCGATCTGCTGCACAGCCAGTTCACTACCCACCGCGACGAATATCATTTTGCCACCCGGCCGATCAAAGGTGCGGGTTCGACCACGCTCGATACACCGGCAGGCGGCGTCTGGCCCGCAGCGTACCAGACCTCGTCAGTGGTCAATGCCCTGACCTTTGACAAAAATGGCTACGTCACCTCATCCGACGTCAGCAATGTCACCTTTGGCAGCGAACATCGCCGTGAGCTCAACAAGAACAACTTCAACCAGGGCGCGCTGACCTACAAGTGGGACGCTTCGGACCGGTTCAAGGTGGACGGGCATATCGGCGTGGAAACGTCGAAATATGACACCCCCTATGACGACAAGCTCTATATGCGCGCCAAGGGCAATCTTGTGGCCAACTATGGGGCCAATGGCCAGTCGGCCTCGTTCAGCTATCCCGGCACGAACCTGACCGACCCGTCGAACTATACGATGGATGATTTCTACTACCGTTCGTTCTGGAACGAATCGAAGCTGTTCGAGGGCGTGGTCAATCTGCATTACAAGATCGACCCGGTGTTTACCGTGCGCGCGGGGGCGGCCTACCACCGCTTTTCGCAGAGCGGCGCGAACTATTACTATGACGGCAACGTCAATGGCACCAACGGCGAGATGCGCGGCACTTCGGCGGTCGGTCTCACCGATGTCTATACCAACAGCGTGGGCTCGTGGCTGGTCGGCGATTTCGACAAGACCTTTGCCAAGTTCAACGAATATCACCGGCTTGGGCCCAAGGCAGACGGCACCGGCGGTGCGATCCAGGACATCGAGCAGGTGTTTACCACCACCGAGGGCACATTCTCCGGCTTTGCCCAGCTCGACTGGGACGGCACGCTGTTCGGCAAGCATTTCCGTGGCAACATTGGTCTGCGCGGTTATCACACCGACACCCGCAGCCAGGGCTGGATTCAGGGCAACAGCTATGCCTATCTGGGCACGGCTGACGTCAAGGGGCACTATACGGGCGTTCTGCCCGCGATGAACGCCGTGATGGAACTGACGCCGGAAGTGCTGGTGCGGTTTGCCGCCACGCAGAACCTCAACCGTCCGGGGCTGTCGTCGCTTGCCGCGCAGGGCACGGCATCGGCCGACAAATACAACGACGACGGCACAGTGGCCGCCGACGCCAAGATCACCGTTTCACGCGGCAACCCCAATCTGAAACCCTACAAGGACAACACGCTGGACCTTTCCGTCGAATACTATTTCGGCAAGATCGGGCTGCTGTCGGCGGGCGTTTTCCAGAAGTGGATCACCAATTTCTTCGATACGAAGCAAATTACGTCCGTCACGACGTTTGGTCAGACAGGCGTTCCGCTCAGCGTTCTCAAGGGGGTCACGGCCAACACGCCGGTTTACGAATTCGACGAGCCGGTCAACGAGCCCGGCACCTTGACGGTGACCGGGGTCGAGCTGGCGGCGCAGGCACAGTTTACCTTTCTGCCCAAGCCGTTCGACAAATTGGGTGCGATTGGCAACTTCACTTATGTCCATGCCGATCAGGCACTGACCGGCATTTCGCCGACCAGCTTCAACGCCACGCTCTATTACGAAACCAAGGCCTGGGGCCTGCGCGCTTCGCTGAACCATCGCAGCGCTTATTATACCGGGCACAATACGGACCCGATGAGCGCGGGCACGCAGGGCTATTTCGCATCGACGTATGTCGACGCCGCAGCCTTTGTGAACATCACCCCCAAATTCCAGCTGACGCTGGATGCGGTCAACCTGACCAACCAGACCAACACCCAGTTCTGGAGCCAGCACCGCTATCTGTACAACCAGACGCAAAGCGGCGCGACGTATCTGGCCGGGTTCAGCTACAAGTTCTGACATCCGCCGCACAGGCAGCCCCCCTCCGGCGGAGGGGGGCTTTTTTTCCGTATGGTGCCCTTTCATGATCGTATCCCACCGACACCGCTTCATCTTTGCCGCCGTGCCCAAGACCGGCACGCATTCGGTGCGGCAGGCCCTGCGCGAACACATGGGCGATGACGATGTCGAACAAGTCGGGCTGTTCGTGAACCGGCGTTTTCCGTGGGCCGATCTTGCGGCTGTCCAGCATGGGCACCTGTCGCTGGGTCAGGTGCGCCCCTGTCTCGGCGAGGATGCGTTCGGCAGCTTTTTCAAATTTGCTTTTGTGCGCAATCCGTTTGACCGGTTTGTGTCATATTGTGCGTTTATGCTGCGCGGCAATGACCTGTTTCAGCAACAGCCGCGCGAAGTCATGCGCCACTTTCTGTTTCGCGATCCGCCGGAAGGGCACATCCTGTTTCAGCCCCAGGCCTCGCTGCTGCTCGATCGGGACGGCAAGACCTTGCTGACCGATGCAATTGGCCGGGTCGAGGACATGCAGGCGTCCTATGATGCCATCTGCGCGCGCATCGGTATTCCCTCGCGCCCGCTGGCCCGCGTGAATGGCACAAACCGCGATGATTATCGCCGCTATTACGATCGCCAACTGATGGATGGCGTTGCGGCGCGCTATGCTGTCGATCTCGATCTGTTCGGTTATGCGTTCGAAGGTACGTCATGACCTTTGCTCCTGTCGCCAATCCGCGCAAGACGACGTCGATCCGCAGGCTCGGGCCGGTCGAGATGACGGCGCTGACCACAGCCGTCATGGCGATCCCGCAGGACGTGTGGAACGTGGAAAATGCCGCCAAACCCAACAAGTTCGATGTGCTGGATGCGACCCGGCACATCGTCTTTCGCTTCATCGACAGCCCGCTTGACTGGCGCCGTTCGCACGATCGCACAGCCTGGCCGGGCTGGCGCTGCGTGCTGGAGCCGGTGCTGGCGCAGGCGGTGCGCGGCTTTGGCTATGCGCGCGGGGTTTTTCCGCGCGTGATGCTGGCGAGGATGGCGCCGGGCGGGATCATTCACCCGCATATCGATGCCAACCCTGCCGCGAAGTGGCCGCACAAGATTCACGTGCCGGTGGTGACCAATCCCGAAGTGGTGTGCTTTTTCGGCGGGAGCCACCACCATTTTCCTATCGGCGAGGCGGTGGAGGTGGACAACCTTGGCCCGCACTGGGTGCGCAATCCGGGCAAAACCGACCGGATCCATCTGATCTTCGAATACTACGACGCCGACCAGCCGGACCCGCCGTGGCTGGAACCGCTTTTGCGCGCCGGTGCTACGCGGTGACGGCGTCCGACGCTTACGCCCGGCGCGAGGCCTTGTTGCAAGATGCACGGGACCTGCGCATCGCTCGCCGCATTCCCGACGCGCTGGCGGCGCTTGCGCGGTTGCAGGGGCAATATCCCCGGTTCAGCCGCCTCTATCACGAGCTTGGCCATTGCCACATCGTGCTCGGCGATGCGCCCGCAGCGCTTGACGCGCTGCATGAGGCTGTGCGCCTGAACCCGACTTTGCCTGCCGCCTGGGACATGCTCGAACAGCTTTGCCGTATGCTGGGCGATACCGCTCAGGCGGCGGCGGCGGCGCGGAATTGGGCGGCGCTGAAACAACTCCCCGCCGAAGTGGTGGTGGCAAACAGCCTCTATGCCGATGGCGATCTGTCGCTGGCAGAGGGCGTTATCCGGGACTATTTGCGCAAGAATGGCGCCAATGTCGGCGCGCTGCGGCTGCTGGCGCGGATTTGCAGCGAGAGCGATGCGTTCGCCGAGGCGGAAGGCTTGCTGGAAACGGCGCTCGGCCTTGCGCCGGACTATCACGCGGCGCGTCTCGACTATGCGATGGTGCTGTTGCAGCGGCAAAAGCATCTGCGCGCGCGGCAGGAGGCCGACATCCTGCTGCGACATGATCCGGACAACCGGGCCTATCGCAAGCAATATGGCGCGGCCTGCGTCGGTCTTGGCGACTATGATGCCGTGATCGATCTCTATGCCGGGCTGCTCGCCGGTCCGTGCGAGTCCGATACGGAAATCGCCGAATTGCGCCTGTGGCGGGGCAACGCGCTGAAAGTCGAGGGCAGGCCGCAGGAGGCCATCGCCGACTATCGCGCGGCGCTTGCCGCGCGGCCCGGTTATGGGGTGGCCTGGTTCAGCCTTGCCAATCTCAAGACCTATCGCTTTACCGACGATGACATCGCCCGGATGCGCAACGCGCAATCCGGGGGCGACGTGCAGGACATGGATCGTATCTATCTGTGCTTTGCGCTCGGCAAGGCGCTGGAGGATCGGGGCGATCATGCGGCTTCGTGGCGCGATTACGCGCGCGGCAATGCGCTTCGCCGCAGCACCAGCCGCTATCGCCCGGACGACGCTGAAGCCTGCGTGCAGCGGCTGAAACAGACTTTCACCACGCAGTCTTTCGCCGCACGCGACGGCTGGGGAATCGCCGATCCGGCGCCGATCTTCATCCTGGGCCTGCCGCGCTCGGGCTCGACCCTGATCGAACAGATCCTCGCCTCGCACCCGCTGGTGGAAGGCACGCAGGAACTGACCGAAATCGGGCACTATGCCGGGGAACTGTGCGGTCTGGATGAAGCATGCGGCCTGCCGCTGCACCCGGAGGCGGTGTTGCAGATGTCGCCATCACAGGCCCGGGCGCTCGGCGCGCGGTTCCTCGCCGAAACGCGCGCCTGCCGCCGCCTGGGTCGGCCGCTGTTCATCGACAAGATGCCGAACAATTTCTGGCATATCGGCCTTATCCACCTGATCCTGCCGCGATCGATCATCATCGATGTGCGACGCGAACCGATGGCGTGCTGTTTCAGCAATCTCAAGCAGTTGTTTGGCACTACCAATCAGGAATTTACCTATGGCATCGACGACATGGCCCGCCATTACCGCGCCTATCTCGATTGCATGCAGCACTGGAACGCGGTCCTGCCGGGGCGGGTGCTGACCGTGCGTTACGAAGATGTGATCGAGGATCTTGACGCGAATGTGCGGCGCATCCTGGCGCATTGCGGATTGGCCTTCGATCCCGCATGCCTGCGCTTCCACGAAACCCGGCGCAGCGTGCGCACGCCCAGCTCCGAACAAGTGCGCCGGCCCATCGGCCGGGATGGCCTGGCGCAATGGCAGCGCTATGCCGAATGGCTGGCACCGCTTCGCGACAGACTGGGCGATGCCCTGACCCGCTACAGGATGTGATCGATGCGGCTGCCTCGCCCGTTTTACCAGTTGCCCGTGCTTTTCGACGCGGCGCGTCTGCAGGCCGAAGTCGCGGCGTTGCCGGACGAGGCATGGGCGGCGCATCCCGATGGCGTTTCCGGCAATAGCGCCGCGCGCCTGATCACTGTCGATGGTGCCGAAACCGATACCCATCATGGGCAGATGCTGCCCACGCGCTGGCTCATCGCGATGCCGTACATGTGTCAGGTGCTGGCGGGCTTTGGCGTGGTCTGGAGCCGATCGCGGCTGATGCGCCTGGCGCCGGGGGTCGGGGTTCCGCTTCACGCCGATATCAATCATCATTGGCACAAGCGGGTGCGGCTGCACATTCCGATTTTCACCCGGCCTGAAGTGCGCTTTCACTGCGACGGGGAATCGGTACACATGGCCGCCGGAGACGCATGGATCTTTGATAACTGGCGCCCGCATCACGTGGAAAATCCGGCCAGCGCAGCGCGTATCCATCTGGTTGCGGATACGGCTGGCACGGCCGCTTTCTGGCATTTCGCCTGCGGACAGACGCCGCCGCGCGCGCAATGGCCGATGGTCCCCTGGAACCCCGCAGCAAACCCGCACCTGCTCACCGAATGCGACCAGCGCGCGCCGGTGATGCCTGCCGCCGAAGTGGAGCTGCTGGTTGGCGACATGCGCGCGGAACTGTCGGCCGCCGACGACAGGGCCGAAACCGGGATGCGCGCCGCGCGGTTCGGCATGATGCTCGAAAGCTTTGTGCAGGACTGGCGCCAGCTCTGCGCGCTGCACGGCACCGACGGACGGGCGCGCGCGGAATTCGCTCGCCTTGCCGATGCGGTGCGCGCCAATGCGCAGGCCCTTGCCCAAGGGGTCGTCATGCGCGCCAACCGGGCCAGCGCCCTGTTGGTGCTGGAAAAGCGTGTGCTGGATCATCTGCTCGCAAACCAGGCCTGACGGTAAGCGATCGTCCGCTGTACCGCGCGCGACGGCGAGACGGGGATCAGATGGACGGGGATCAGATCACGGTAAAGCCATGGGTGCCGTCGCGGCGGAGCTGTTCGACGAGGCCGTATTCCCAGTCGAGATAGGCCTGCATCGCGGCGGCGGCGTTGTCGGTGCCTTCGTAGGGGCGTTTGTAGCGGCCCTCGGCCCCGCGCGGCGGCGGCGCGCCGTCTGGGCCGGTTTCGAGCGCGATGTGCGACGGCCAGTCGAGCACCAGCACCTCCCAGCCGAGTTGCGCCAGCCATGAGGCGGTCATGTCGGCGCGCGGGCCGAGATCGTCGGACAGCACGATGCGCGCGCCGCGAACGGGGGCGTTGTGATCGGTTTCCTGCACCAGTTGCCCGCCTTGCGCGGCGCGGAATCCGGGCAAATGGCCTGCCGCGTAAATTTCGGGCAGACGCACGTCGTAGTGATAGAGTGTGCGGCCCGTCTGCGCGCGCAGCCAGGCCAGTTCGTCCCAGTCGATATGGCGCACCCCCGCGCGATACGACACCGCGCGGGCACGGGCGCGGGCATCGTCGATGCTTGCGCCCTGTGGCTCGGGCGCGCGGCGTTGCTGCCCCGTTTCAAGGCTTTGCCCGGCCAGAGTCCAGCCGATCGTGCCATTGCGCAAGGCATAGACGC
>Ga0302157_10001142_pt1 | contig 33163 bp, 38 predicted proteins | sample I_Bog_N3_3_FD_193502 | JGI IMG/M metagenome (GOLD analysis project Ga0302157, IMG submission 193502) | Peat permafrost microbial communities from Stordalen Mire near Abisko, Sweden - I_Bog_N3_3 | ecosystem: Environmental > Terrestrial > Soil > Wetlands > Peat | place: Sweden: Abisko, Stordalen...
GCGATGCTGTGCGCCGGCAGCCTGTGGGCCGACGCCACGCAGGCGCGCGCGCCGCGAGCGCCACGCGCCGCCTCCACGCCGTCCACCGCGCAGATCCTGGCGCCTTCGGCCGCCACCGTCCCCGACGCGCTGCCGCCCGATCGCCTGATCTATCGCTGCGGCAACAGCTATTCGCCGCACGCCTGCGCCGATGCAAAGGCGCTGGATGTCGATGATCCGCGCACGGACCACCAGCGTCTTCAGGCCGAGGACGTCGCGGTGCGCGACAAGCGGCTGGCGGCGTGGCTGGAGGCGGGGCGGCGCGAACGCGAAGGCGCGGCGTCGGAGCCCGGGAAAGCACGCCCGCGGGCGAACAAGGGATGCGTCGCCAGCGCGATGGTCGCGTGCGACGTCAGGAAGACCAAGCTGCGCCGAGCCAAGGCGATCGCACACGCCAAGGGGGCGTCTGCCAGCGGCAAGTGATCAGGTCGCCGATGCGTCCAGGCCCAGCAGCCCGCGGTACTTGGTCATCAGCTGATCCGCGGTCTCGACGTGCTCCGGATTGATCGGAATGCACTCCACCGGGCACACCTGCACGCACTGCGGCGCGTCGAAGTGGCCCACGCACTCGGTGCACTTGTCCGGCGCGATGACGTAGTAGTCCACGCCCATCGAGATCGCCTGGTTGGGACATTCGGGTTCGCAGACGTCGCAGTTGATGCATTCGTCCGTGATCATCAAGGCCATGAGGGCTACTCGGTTTCGCGCGGCTGCGAAATGCGCTCTTTCAGTTTCGACAGCACCAAGGGTGCCACGAACTTGGAGACATCACCGCCGAGGACGGCAATCTCGCGCACGAAGGTGCCGCTGATGAACTGGTACTGGTCGGACGGCGTCAGGAACAGCGTCTCGACGTCGGGCATCAACTGGCGGTTCATGCCGGCCATCTGGAACTCGTACTCGAAGTCGCTCACGGCGCGCAGGCCACGCACCACCACCTTGCCGCCGTTCTCCACCACGAAGTCGCGCAGCAGGCCGCGAAACGCCACCACCTCGACGTTCTTGTAGGGCGCCGCCAGCTCCTTGGCGATCTCGAGCCGCTCGGCGATCGAGAACATCGTGCGCTTGTGATGCCCGGCCGCGACGGCCAGGATCAGCCGCGGGAACAGGTTGCTCGCGCGTCGCGTCAGATCCTGGTGCCCGAGGGTCATCGGGTCGAAGGTTCCGGGGTAGACGGCGGTCAGTTGCGACTTGGGCATGCAGTACCTTGCGAAGCGTGCGAATGACGCGGCATTGCCGCGATCATTCCACAGTCCAGGTGCGCGCGGGTTAGGCGAAATTGCGTAGGGCGCGCGGGCTTCTCACAGCTTGCGGATGAGGTGGGCGTGAACGGCGCCTGCCCGCGAATGCCGGTACAACTCGAGGCCACGCTCGGCCAGCGACGCGGCATCGAACGGCGCCGACGACTCGAGATAGATCCAGCCCTGGGGCACGACACAATGCAGCGACGCGGCCAGCGCCGATTCGAACAGGTTCTTGTCGAACGGCGGATCGAGGAAGACCAGATCGAACTGCGCCGGCGCGCGCTTCATCCAGGCCATGGCGTCGGCCTGCGTAATCGACACTGCCGTGGCGCCCAGCCTGGCCTTCGACGCGCTCAGACCCGCGATCAACTTGGTCTCGCGCTCCAGCATCTGTACCGAGGCCGCGCCGCGCGACGCAGCCTCGAAGCCCAGCACGCCGGTGCCGGCGAACGCGTCGAGCACGTTCCAGCCGGTCAGATCCTGGCCCAGCCAGTTGAACAAGGTCTCCCGCACGCGGTCGGGCGTAGGACGCAGGCCGGGCATGTCGGGCACGGGCAGCAGGCTGCGGCGCCACGTGCCGCCAATGATGCGGATCACGTGCGCGGCGTTGACGGCCGCGCGGCGCTCGCGCCTTTGCGCGAGCTTCTGTGCGGGCGTCAGTTCCACCGGGGCGGCGGCTGCAGCGGCCGCGCGCTCGGCGCGGGCGGCGCGCGTGTTGCGCACGGGCGCGTCGTCGTCCCACGGATCGGGCGAGCCGGGGACGTAGGCGTCGCGCAACGCGCGCGGTCCTTGCGGCGACTTCGGGCGCGCGGGACGGGTGGGATTCTTCACGGGAGCTTTCTCGACATAAGCCCCGATTGTCGCAGCCCGGGTCTCTTATTGCCGAACGGGGATTCCACGGGCTGCCATCAAGGCCTTGGCCTCGCCCACCGTGTGGTCGCCATAGTGGAAGATGCTGGCGGCCAGCACCGCGTCGGCGCCGCCCTGCTGCACGCCGTCGGCCAGGTGGTCCAGCGTGCCGACGCCGCCGGAGGCGATCACCGGCACGGTGACGGCATCCGACACGGCGCGGGTCAGCTCGAGGTCGAAGCCCGAGCGCGTACCGTCGCGATCCATGCTGGTGAGCAGGATCTCGCCCGCGCCGCGCGCCACCATCTCGCGCGCCCAGGCCACGGCGTCGAGGCCGGTGTTCTTGCGGCCGCCGTGCGTGTAGACGTCCCAGCCGGGCCCGCGCGCGGCGGCGTCCGCGGGGCTGCGACGCTTGGCGTCGATCGCGACGACGATGCATTGGGCGCCGTACCTGTCGGACGCGTCGCTGATCACCTGCGGATTGGCGACGGCGGCCGAGTTGAAGCTGACCTTGTCCGCGCCGGCGTTGAGCAGACGGCGCACGTCGGCCACCTCGCGCACGCCGCCGCCCACCGTCAGCGGGATGAACACCTGCGAAGCCACCGCCTCGATGATGGGCAGGATCAGGCCGCGGGCGTCGCTGGTGGCCGTGATGTCGAGGAACGTGAGCTCGTCGGCGCCCTGCTCGTTGTAGCGCGCGGCGATCTCCACCGGATCGCCGGCGTCGCGCAGTTCGATGAAGTTGACGCCCTTGACGACGCGACCGCCGGTCACGTCGAGGCAAGGAATGATTCGTTTGGCGAGCATGGACTCGGATTCAGCCGGCGAGCAGCTCGTCGGCACGGGATTGCGCCAGGGTGAAGTCGAGTGCGCCGGTGTAGATCGAGCGGCCGCAGATCACGCCCTCGACCCCTTCGTCCTCGACGGCGCACAGCTTCTCGATGTCCGCGATGCCGGCCAGGCCGCCGGAGGCGAACACGGGAATGGTGAGCGCCTGCGCGAGCTTGACGGTGGCGTCGATGTTGATGCCCGTGAGCATGCCGTCGCGGCCGATGTCGGTGTAGATCACGCCTTCGACGCCGTAGTCCTGGAACTTCAGCGCCAGGTCCACCACTTCGTGGCCGGTGAGCTTGCTCCAGCCGTCGGTGGCCACCTTGCCGTCCTTGGCGTCGAGCCCGACGATGATGTGGCCGCCGAACGCCGTGCAGGCGTCCTTCAGGAAGCCCGGGCTCTTCACCGCGGCAGTGCCGATGATGATGTAGCTGATGCCGTCGTCGAGATAGCGCTCGATGGTGTCCAGGTCGCGGATGCCGCCGCCCAGCTGGATCGGGATCTCGTTGCCGAGCTCCTTGATGATCGCCTTGACGGCCGACTCGTTCACCGGCTTGCCGGCGAAGGCCCCGTTGAGGTCGACCAGGTGGAGTCGGCGGGCGCCGGCATCCAGCCATCGTCGCGCCATGACGGCGGGGTCGTCTCCAAAACTGGTGGAGACGGACATGTCACCTTGTTCGAGACGAACGCAGTGACCATCCTTGAGATCGATCGCGGGAATCAGCAGCATGGCGCGGGCCCGTCAGGGCATCCAGTGCAGGAAGTTGCGGTAGAGCGCCAGACCGAGGTCGGCGCTCTTTTCGGGGTGGAACTGGGTCGCGAAAATATTATCCCGGGCCACGGCTGAGGTAAAGCGTTCGCCGTATTCGGTGGTGCCGGCGCTGTGGCGGGCTTCAGACGGCGCGGCGTAGAAGCTGTGCACGAAATAGAACCAGCTGTCGTCGGGAATGCCGGTCCAGAGCGGGTGCGCCAACTCCTGGCGCACGCGGTTCCAGCCCATCTGCGGCACCTTGAAACGACTGCCGTCGCCCTGGACGCGGCCTTCCAGCTGGAACCGCCTGACAGTGCCGGGGATCAGCCCCAGGCCCGGCGTGTCCTGCTCTTCGCTGTGATCGAGCAGCATCTGCATGCCCACGCACACGCCCAGCATCGGCTTCTCGCGCGCGGCGTCCAGCACCGCCTCCAGCATGCCGGAGCCGCGCAGCTCGCGCATGCAGTCGCGGATCGCGCCCTGGCCGGGCAGCACGATGCGGTCGGCCGCGAAGACGTCCTCGGCCTTCTGCGTGATGACGACCTTCACGCCGCTGCCCTCGGCCGCCTTGATCACGGCCTGCGACACGGACTTGAGGTTGCCCATGCCGTAATCGACCACGGCGACGGTGGACGTCACAGCGAGCCTTTCGTCGACGGAATGACCCCCAGCGACCGTGGATCCAGCGTCATGCCCATGCGCAGCGCGCGGCCGAACGCTTTGAAGATCGTCTCGGCCTGGTGGTGCGCGTTGTGGCCCTTCAGGTTGTCGATGTGCAGCGAGACGCCGGCATGGTTCGAGAAACCCTGGAAGAACTCGAACGCGAGCTGGGTGTCGAACGCGCCGATCATGCCGGCCTTGAAGGCCACGTCCATGTGCAGGCCGGGGCGGCCGGAGAAGTCGATCACCACCCGCGACAGCGCCTCGTCGAGCGGCACATACGCATGGCCGTATCGGGTCAGGCCCTTCTTGTCGCCGACGGCCTGCGCCACCGCCTGGCCGAGGGTGATGCCGACATCCTCGACGGTGTGGTGGCCGTCGATGTGCAGGTCGCCCACGGCGCGGATGTCGAGGTCGATCAGGCCGTGGCGGGCGATCTGGTCGAGCATGTGGTCGAAGAAGCCGATGCCCGTGTCGAGCCTGGAAACGCCCGTGCCGTCGAGGTTGACGCTCACGCGGATCTGCGTTTCCTTGGTGTCGCGCTGGACGGTGGCGATGCGGGGTTCGGTCATGACGTGAGCTCTTCGAGGGCGCCGCGCAGCGCGGCCAGGGTCAACGGGTTCTCGTCGGGCGTGCCGATCGTGATGCGAATGCAGTTGACCAGCAAGGGGTGCAGGCCGGAAACGTTCTTGATCAACACGCCGCGTGCGCGCATGCCCTCGAACACGCGCTTCGCGTCGGGCACGCGCGCGAGGATCATGTTGGCCTCGCTGGGAAACGCATGCACGCCGGGCAGCGCCGCGATCCCGCTCGCCAGCTTCTCACGTTCCGCGCGAATCGTGGCGGCCTGTTTCGCATATTCATCCACGTGCTCGAGGGCGAACAGCGCGGCCTCGCAATTGAGCACGCTGATGTTGAACGGCGGACGCAGCTTGTCGACCTCCGCGATCAGCGCCTTGCGCCCCATCATGTAGCCGATGCGCACACCGGCCAGGCCGAACTTGCTCATCGTGCGCATCAACACCACGTGTTCGTGGCGCCGGAGACGTTCCAGCGAATCGCGCGCGGCGAACGGCTGGTAGGCCTCGTCGATCACCACCAGGCCCGGTGCGGCCTCGATGATCGCGTCGACGACGCTGTCATCCCAGAGATTGGCCGTCGGATTGTTCGGGTAGGCGATGTACAGCAGCGCAGGCTGGTGCTCGCGCACCGCGGCCAGCATGGCCGGGCGATCAAGTTGGAACGCGGGCGTCAGCGGCACGCCGACGAACTTCAGGCCCTGCAACTTCGCCGACATCTCGTACATCACGAAGCCGGGCAGCGGCGCGATCACCACGTTGCCCGGCACGTCGGCGGCCAGCGTCAGCAGGCTGATCAGCTCGTCGGAGCCGTTGCCCAGCATGATGTCGCAGCCTTCGGGCATGTTCGCGTGCTTCGCCAGCTCGGCGCGCAGCACGTCGCCGCGCTCGGCCGGGTAGCGGTTCAGCGCCACCTCGGCCAGCCGTTCGCCAAGCGCCCGGCGCAGCTCGGGCGGTAGGCGGAACGGGTTCTCCATCGTGTCCACCTTCACGAATCCGGCGCTGGGCTGGACGGCATAGCCGTGCATCCCCTGGACGTCGGCGCGGAGGTAGCGGGACATGCGGGTGGCGAGGGTCGAGGTCATGGCTGCACTCGCGCGATGGAGGTCGGTGTCGGCGGATCGCCGTCGAGAACTTCGGGGCCTGTGAGGAACGGACTGAGGATCTGGACGCTGTCGACCTGCTGGCCGTGCTGCATGTCTTCCGAAATCAGATAGGTGCAGCCTTGCTGCTGGGCCGCGGCGATGACGAGGGCATTCCAGAAGCTGAAACCGTAGCGGCTCTCGATCGCCCACGCCGTCTCGAGCGTTGCCTGGTCGTTTTGCCACGGGTTCCAGTGTTGATAGCGACGAACCAGGGCGCGCGCATCACCGGCCGAAATGGCCGTGGAGAACTTCTTGCGGGCGTTGGCATAGAACTCGTTGAGCACCTGGGCGCTGGTTCGGCCGCATCGCCGGGTCCAGCATGCCCGGGCCCAGGCCTGCGCCTGATCCCGCTTCGCGGGCAGCCGATCGTCCACGCAATAGAGCAGGACGTTGGTATCGAGGAAGGTCTCGATGCCGGCGCTCATCGAAACCTCGCCCGGTCGTTGACTTCGTCGCGGGTGAAGTACGGGCCCTTCGATTCGCCCATGCTCTTGAACTCGAGTTCCTCGCGCATGGCACGCTCGTACGCATCGTCGTGCCGCATCTTGTCCGCCAGCATTTCGCCGATCAGTCGCGACACGCTCGTGTTGCGACGCGCGGCTTCCATCCGCGCCCAGTCGGCGACCGTGTCTTCCATCGTGACGGTGACGTTCTTCATCGTGGACTCTCCGAACAGACGTCCTGCGCGCAAATACGCACACGAACTTCGTGTTCCACTATTTTCGTGCAACACGAACTTCGCGTCAATTCGCCAGCCGCGAATCAGGCCTTCTTCAGCCGCATCTCGGCAGCGCGAGCGTGACCCTGCAAGCCCTCGCCATATGCCAATTCGGCCGCGATCGGCCCCAGGATGTGTGCGCCCGCTTCGCTGACCTGGATCAGGCTGCTGCGTTTCTGGAAGTCGTAGACGCCCAACGGCGACGAGAAGCGCGCAGTGCCGGAGGTCGGCAGCACGTGGTTCGGCCCCGCGCAATAGTCGCCCAAGCTCTCGCTGGTGTACGCCCCCAGGAAGATCGCGCCGGCGTGGCGCAGCAGCGGCTCCCATCGTTCCGGTTGGTTGCTGCTCACTTCGAGATGCTCCGGCGCGATGCGGTTGCTGATCTCGCAGGCTTCTTCCATCGAACGCGTCAGGATCAGCGCGCCCCGCCCCTCCAGCGACGCCCGGATGACGGCCTGGCGCGGCATCTCGGAGATCAGGCGGTCGATGGCCGCGCGCACCTCGGCCAGATACGCCGCGTTCGGCGACAGCAGGATGCTTTGCGCGAGCTCGTCGTGCTCGGCCTGGCTGAACAGATCCATCGCCACCCAGTCGGCCGGCGTGCTGCCGTCGGCCAGGACGAGGATCTCGCTCGGGCCGGCGATCATGTCGATGCCCACCTGGCCGAACACGCGGCGCTTGGCGCTGGCGACGTAAGCGTTGCCGGGCCCGGTGATCTTGTCGACCGCGGGGATCGTGGCCGTGCCGTAGGCGAGCGCGCCGACGGCTTGCGCACCGCCGACGGTAAACGCCCGGTGCACGCCGGCCACGTAGGCCGCGGCCAGCACCAGCGCGTTGCGCTCGCCCTTGGGCGTGGGCACCACCATGATGATCTCGCCGACGCCGGCCACCTGGGCCGGCAGCGCATTCATCAGCACGCTGGACGGATACGCGGCCTTGCCGCCCGGCACATAGATGCCCACGCGATCCAGCGGCGTCACCTTCTGACCCAGCAGCGTGCCGTCCTCGTCGCGGTACTGCCAGCTGAGGCCACAGGCTTGCAGCTGGCGTTCGTGATAGCTGCGCACGCGGCGTGCCGCGGACTCGAGCGCGTGGCGCTGCGCCGGCGTGATGGCGTCGAAGGCGGCCTTCAGTTCGGCGCGGGTCAACTCCAGCGCGCCGACGCTCGTGGCAGCCAGCCCGTCGAAACGCGCCGTGTACTCCAGCACGGCGGCGTCGCCACGCGTCTTCACGTCCGCCAGGATCGCCGCGACGCGGTCCTCGATCGCCAGGTCGGCCTCGGCCGACCAGTGGCGCAGCTTGGCGAACCCGGCTTCGAAGTCGGAGGCAGCGGTGTCGAGCTGGCGGATCTGGACCGGCATGGTGGACTCGGTGAGTGCGTTACATCGCGCCGGCGAAGGCGGCGATCAGCGTGCGGATGCGTTCGCGCTTGAGCTTGAGCGCGGCCTGGTTGACGATCAGGCGCGACGAGATCTCCATGATGCGCTCCACCTCGACCAGCTTGTTCGCCTTCAGCGTGGAGCCGGTGGAGACCAGGTCGACGATCGCGTCGGCCAGGCCCGTCAGCGGCGCCAGCTCCATCGAGCCGTACAGCTTGATCAGGTCGACGTGCACGCCCTTGTCGGCGAAGTGCTGGCGCGCGACGGCGGTGTACTTCGTGGCGACGCGGATGCGCGAGCCCTGCTTGACGGCGGCTTCGTAGTCGAAGTCCGCGCGCACCGCGACGCTCATGCGGCACTTGGCGATCTGCAGGTCCAGCGGCTGGTACAGGCCGCCGGCGCCTTCGTTCTCGGCTGCGTGCTCGATCAGCACGTCCTTGCCGGCTACGCCCAGGTCGGCGCCCCCATGCTGCACGTAGGTGGGCACGTCGGTGGCGCGCACGAGCACGACGCGGACGTCGGGGTGGTTGGTCGCCAGGATCAGCTTGCGGGTCTTTTCCGGATCCTCGGTGACGACGATGCCGGCCGCGGCGAGCAGCGGGAGCGTCTCTTCGAAGATGCGGCCTTTGGACAGTGCGAGAGTCAGCATGATCACTTGGCCCGTTCGATGTCGGCGCCGAGTTTTTGCAGCTTGGCTTCCATGCGGTCGTAGCCGCGGTCGAGGTGATAGATGCGTTCGACGATGGTCTGGCCGTCGGCGACGAGGCCGGCGATCACCAGGCTGGCCGACGCGCGCAGGTCGGTGGCCATCACGGTGGCGCCGGACAGCCGCTCGCTGCCGGTGACCACCGCCAACTTGCCGTCGACCTCGATCTTCGCGCCCAGGCGCACCAGCTCGTTGACGTGCATGAAGCGGTTCTCGAAGATCGTCTCGGCGATCGTCGCCGTGCCCTCGGCGATGCAGTTGATGGCCATGAACTGGGCCTGCATGTCGGTCGGGAACGCCGGGTACTCGCTGGTGCGGAAGCTCACGGCCTTCAGCCGGCCGACGCCCGCGGCTGGCGATTGCACGCGGATGAAGCCGTCACCGGCGTCGATCTGCACGCCTGCCTCGCGCAGTTTCTCGATCACGGCTTCCAGATGGCGCGCCTCGGCGTTGCGCAGGATCACGTCGCCGCCGGCCGCGGCCACGGCGCACAGGAAGGTGCCGCACTCGATGCGGTCGGGCACGATGCGGTGCGGCTGCGCCGGGGCGTGCAGCTTGTCCACGCCCTGGATGCGGATGCGGCTGGAGCCGTGGCCTTCGATCTTCGCGCCCATCGAGATGAGCAGTTCGGCCAGGTCCGGGATCTCCGGCTCCTGGGCGGCGTTCTCGAGAATCGTCTCGCCCTCGGCGAGCGTCGCGGCCATCAGCAGGTTCTCGGTGCCGGTGACCGTGACCATGTCGGTGGTGATGCGGGCGCCCTTCAGCCGCGTGGCCTTGGCCAGGATGTAGCCGTGCTCGACGCGGATGTCGGCGCCCATCGCCTGCAGGCCCTTGATGTGCTGGTCCACCGGGCGCGAGCCGATCGCGCAGCCGCCCGGCAGCGACACCGTCGCCTCGCCGAAGCGGGCCAGCAGCGGGCCCAGCACCATGATGCTGGCGCGCATCGTCTTCACGAGGTCGTACGGTGCCTCCGGCGTGTTCAGCGCGCTGGCGTCGATCACCACCTCGTCGATGCGCCCGCCTTCGGCCTCGGCACCCCAGTTGACCGCCACGCCCATGTTGCGGATCAGCTTCAGCGCCGTGGCCACGTCCTGCAGCTTGGGCACGTTGTGCAGCGTCACCGGGCCGGCCACCAGCAGCGTGGCGCACAGCTCGGGCAACGCGGCGTTCTTGGCGCCCGAGATCGTCACTTCGCCGTTGAGGCGGCGGCCGCCGCGGATCAGGAGTTTGTCCATCGATAGGCTCTGGCTGGAAGGTCGTGCGGGTGGATCAGGCGGAAGGCTGACGGGAATCCAGGCGGCTCGCGGCGGCTGGGAGTCGGCGCCAGCGGCGCACGCTCTCACCCGCGGCCAGGCCGCGCGGGAGCGTCAATGGGAATGGCTGGCGGCATCGCTGCCGGTGGCGCGTTGGCTGGCCCATTCGGCCGGCGTCAGCGTCTTCATCGACAGCGCGTGGATTTGCGCCTGCATGCGCTCGCCGAGCGCGGCATACACGCGCTGGTGGCGGCGAATGCGCATCAGGCCTTCGAACTCCGTCGAGACGATGGTGGCGAAGAAATGCCGGCCGTCGCCCTCCACCTCGAGGTGATCGCAGGTGAGTCCGTCGGCGATGTAGCGCTGGACGTCTTGGGGCGTGGGATCGGTCATGAGCTCCGTATTATCCCTCAGGCTCCGGGCACCCGGCTCAGGACGAAGCCGATGGCCAGGGCGATCAGCAGGAGAACGCCGACCAGGCCCAGCTTGATGCGCCGAGGCCAGTCCGTGGAGACCATCAGCACGGACGTCATCGTCCCCAGCGTCGGCAACAGCCCCAGGAAGGCCAGCATGTGGACGACGTTGGGCGACGGGCAGGCCTCGCCGCAGCGGCCCGACCACCATATCCAGAGAGCGACGGCGGCACCGCAGCCGACAACGAACGTCGCGAGGACCGTGGTGACGCGGCGCATCGGGGTGATCGGCTCTTCCATTTTCAATGCCTCAACTTGTAGCCGCTGCGCAGCAGCGCCAGCGCGATCGCCGACACCGCGACGAAGCTGGTGCCGACCACGGCCAGGCTGATCCACGGCGACACGTCGCTGACACCGAAGAAGCCGTGGCGGAAGCCGTCGATCATGTAGAAGAACGGGTTCAGGTGGCTCACGACGTGCCACACCGGCGGCAGCGAATGCACCGAGTAGAAGACGCCGGACAGGAACGTCATCGGCATGATGATGAAGTTCTGGAACGCGGCGAGCTGGTCGAACTTCTCGGCCCACAGTCCGGCGATGAGGCCCAGCGTGCCCATCATGCCGGCGCCGAGCAGGCCGAACGTCAGGATCCACAGCACGTTGGACAGGCCCGGCGGCGCGAACCACGCGGTGACCAGCATCACGCCGGCGCCCACGGCCATGCCGCGCACGATGGCCGCACCGGTGTAGGCCAGGAACCAGGCCGCCGGCGACAGCGGCGTCACCAGCAGGAACACGAGGTTGCCGGTGATCTTGCTCTGGATCAGCGACGACGAGCTGTTGGCGAACGCATTCTGCAGCACGCTCATCATCACGAGGCCGGGGATCAGGAACTGCGTGTAGCCGACGTTGTCATAGACCTGCACCCGGTTCGCCAGCACATGGCCGAAGATCAGCAGGTACATCACCGCGGTGAGCACCGGTGCGGCGACGGTCTGGAACGACACCTTCCAGAAGCGGAAGACTTCCTTGCGGAACAACGGCTGCGCGCCGGCGAGAACCATCATCGCGCTCACGGGTGCACCCCTCGCGCTGCGCGCATCCCCGCCGAGCGGGGGCATTCGTCCTTCGGGCGGCCGTGCGGACTCATTGCGTGCTCTCCGTCATGATGTTGAGGAATACGTCTTCCAGGTCCGCGCGTCCGATCTCCAGGTCTTCGACGGGCACGCCCGCCTCGCGCAGTTGCGCCAGCACCGCCTCGACATCGCCTGCATCGCGCGCGCTCACCTGAGCGAAACGCCCGGTCACGCGCGCACGCGCCGCGAGGCTGGCCGGCAGCGTGTGGTCCGTCTTGAAGCGCAGCATCGTCGTGGCGGTGCCGGCCAGCAGCTCGGAAGTGCGCTCCAGCGCCACCACGCGACCCTGCTTGAGCATCGCGATGCGCTGGCACAGCGCCTCGGCCTCTTCCAGGTAGTGCGTGGTCAGCAGCACCGTATGGCCTTCGCGGTTCAGGCGCGCGATGAACTGCCACAGCGTCTGGCGCAACTCCACGTCCACGCCCGCGGTAGGCTCGTCCAGCACGATCACCGGCGGGCGATGCACCAGCGCCTGCGCCACCAGCACGCGGCGCTTCATGCCGCCGGAGAGCTGGCGCATGTTGGCGTTCGCCTTGTCGGCCAGGCCCAGGCTGGCCAGCAACTCGTCGATCCAGGCGTCGTTGTTGCGCACCCCGAAGTAGCCGCTCTGGATGCGCAGCGTCTCGCGCACCGAGAAGAACGGGTCGAACACGAGCTCCTGCGGCACGATGCCCAGCGACTTGCGGGCGGCGGCGTAGTCGTCGACCACGTCGTGGCCCATCACCGTGACCTTGCCGCGCGTGGCGCGAGCCAGGCCGGCGAGGATGCTGATCAGCGAGGTCTTGCCGGCGCCGTTGGGACCCAGCAATCCGAAGAATTCGCCGGGCTGGACGTCGAAGGAGACGCCGTCCAGGGCGCGCACGCCGCTGCCGTAGGTCTTCTCGACTTGTTGGAATGAAATCGCGGACATAGGGCGAGGATTGTAGGAACTTGTCGAGAAGTGCCTCTACAACACGGGGATGCCATTGTGTGCATTGGCGCGCCAGGGTGCTAGATTGCGCGGAGTCCGCAAAACAAGAATCGCATGGAAGCCAAGAAGCCTCGCCGCACCGCCGAACGCATCCTCGAAGTCACGCTCGACCTGTTCAACCGTTTCGGCGAGCCGAACGTGTCGACCACGCTGATCTCGGCGGAGCTGCACATCAGCCCCGGCAACCTGTACTACCACTATCCGGCCAAGGACGAGCTGATCAACGCGCTGTTCGACCGCTACGAGAAAGGGTTGAACGAGCTGCTGCAGGCCGCGGACAACGTCTCCAACGTGGAGGACGCATGGCTGTTCTTCCACATGATGTTCGAGCTGATCTGGCAATACCGCTTCCTGTATCGCGACCTGAACGACCTGCTGTCGAAGAACCGGCGGCTGGAGACGCACTTCCAGTTCGTGCTGAAGAACAAGTCGCGCGCGGTCGAGGCGGTACTCGATGGCATGAACCGCAGCAGCGCGGTGCGCCTCGACCGGCGCGAACTGCCGTCCGTCGCCACGTCGATGGTGGTGGTGCTCACGTACTGGCTCAGCTACGAGTACGTGCGCGACCCGCGCAAGGCGCTCGAGCCCGAGCAGGCCGGCGCCACGCTGGCGCGCGGTGCCTGGCACGTGCTGAGCCTGCTCACGCCATACCTGGAGCCGGCCGCGCGCGAGCACCTGCAAAGGCTGGCCGGCGCCTACAAGTCCTGACATTCGACCCGAATCACATCCAACCAGACGAGACAACGCCATGGCCAAATGGACCGCCTTTCCCTACGACGCCGACGACTACACCTACGACGCGGCCGCGCTGAAGAAGCACTGGACGCGATTGCACAAGGGCGACGCCGAGACGCTCCCCAAGGACGACGCCGTGCTCGCCGCCTGGGCGCTGTTCCACGCGGGCCAGTTCCAGAAGGCGCATGACGCCGGCCTGAAACTGGGCGACGCCGGCCTGGCGGTGGCCAACAAGGCGCAGTCCATCTACGCGAACTACCTGGAGACCAGCGAGAAGAACAAGCTGGCGATGTTCCTCGAGGTGGCCGAACGCGCCGAGGCGCAGGCCAAGGCCAACCCCAAGCTGGCCAGTGCGCACTACTGGATGGCCTACGCGCTGGGCCGCTACAGCCAGGGCATCAGCGTGGCCAAGGCGCTCACGCAAGGCCTGGGCGGCAAGGTCAAGAGCGCGCTCGAGACCACGATCGCGTTGGCCCCCAGGCATGCCGACGCCCACATCGCGCTCGGCGCCTTCCACGCCGAGGTGATCGACAAGGTCGGCAAGCTGCTGGGCAAGACCCAGGGCGCCGACACCGCCACCGGCCTGAAGATGTTCAAGGAGGCGCTGGTGCTGAACCCCGACTCCGCGATCGCCCGCGTCGAGTACGCCAACGGCCTCGTGATGCTCGAAGGCGACAAGCGCATGAAGGAAGCCGAGAAGCTCTACGCCGACGCCGCCGAGTGCAAGCCGCTGGACGCGATGGAGCGGCTGGACGTGGAGATGGCGAAGGCGGAGCTCGAGGACGAGTGAGCGGCGCGCCGCGGGCCGGCGGCCTTCAGCGCGAGGCCCGAAGCCAGTCCGCGCCGTCGTATTCGGCAAAGTGAGTGAACTCCGGCGCGAATTCGCCCCGCTGCAGGGAGGCGCCGCACAGGTACCTGCGGCCAGGCAACCGCCAGAGAACCTGGTCCAGGTTGACGATGCCGAACTCCTGGGGGCAGGCGATGCAGGGCTGCCCCGTTCCAAGCCAGAACACGACATGCGTGTCGCGTCCCAGCGCGACCGAAGACAGCCAGGCCTTCAATCGAGCCCGATCCAGCCCCGAGAGCTCGAGTTCGCTTCCATCGATCCGGTCCCAGTCGAGGCCGGTGACTGCGGGATTCCAGGGCAGGGCCTCGATGACATCCGCAAAGCCCGCCATCGTCGACGCGGGCACGACCGCGGCCTTGCCCGAACGACAAAGCTTGCGGAGGTGTGCCTGATCGACACTCTGCGTTTTATCCACTTCAGCCACGCTCCCACGGCAACATCATCGCCAGCCACAAGAGCTTGTCGAACTCCGGACGGAAACGGTCGACGATCGCGTCCGGGTCGGGGCACATGACGGCATCGGTGATCAGGCCGAACTGCACGCCGCCGCCATAGCTGAGGATGCTGACGCCCATGCCGATGTCGCCCGACGCCGGCACCCAGAACATCACCTGCTTCAACGTGCGGCCGCAGATCTTCAGCGGCGCGGCGGGGCCGGGCACGTTGGTCATCACCGCGGTGGCCTTCCTGGCGAACAGGTTCAGCAGCGCGTGCTGCACCGGCTTGATCAGCACGCCGGCCACCGCCAGCAGCGCGAACGCGAGCAGCGGCTGGTAGCCGCCCTTCAGCTCGTTCATGCGCGCACGCACGGCGGCGAGCCGGTCGATCGGGTTGGCGATGCCGATGGGCAGCACCAGCGGCACGAGGCCGAAGCGGTTGCCGAGCTGCCAGGCCTTGTCCAGCGGACGCAGGTTCACCGGCACCATCGCGCGGATCTCCTTGCCCGTGGGGTCCTCGCCCTTGTCGCGCAGATAGCTGCCGATGGCGCCGGCCACGCTGGCCAGCAGCACGTCGTTGATCGAGCCGCCCAGCGCATGGCCCACCGCCTTCACCTCGGACAGCGGCAGCGGCTCGCCCCATGCGACGCGCTTGCCCGGCGTCGCCTGGCCCTTCAGGCTGGTGGGCGAGTCGTCGGGCATCAGCGCCATCGCGGCGACGTCGCTGACCACCTGGGCGCCGATGCGCGCCATCTCCATGCTGCCCGACAGCGGCGCGCCCGGATCGGCCATCATCTCGACGCCCTTGCCCAGGCCGGCGCCGTACACGCCGATCGCCTTGACCGCGAGCTCGGCGGCGGGCTTGAGCAGGTAGTCGGAGATCCAGTCGTGCTCGCCTTCTTCGGCCAACTCGCGCTGCTTGCGCACCGGCGGCGCCTTGCCGCCGTCGGTGATGGACAGGATCACGGAGATCAGCGCGATGCCGTCGGCGATGCAATGGTGGATGCGCGCCACCAGCGCGGAGCGGCCGGTCTCGAAATCCTCGAACAGGTGGAACTGCCACAGCGGGCGGCTCGGGTTCAGAGGCGACGTGGTGAGGTCGCCCACGTAGCTCTTGAGCGCATCCAGCGGCGTCTGGCCAGGGGCCAGCTCCAGTTTCTCGGGCACGACGTGCGCGGCGATGTCGAAGTGGTCGTCCTCCACCCATTGAGCGCCCAGCGTGTCCTCGACCACCTTCTGCCTGAAGCGCCCGTACTTGAGCAACGCCGACTCCACGCGCTTGCGCAGATCCGCCATCGACAGTTGCGGCTCGATCAGCCAGATCCCGACGATCATCATCAGGTTGGCTTCGGTATCCATGCGCAACCAGGCCGTATCGACCCGAGACATGCGTTCAACGTTTGCGCTCAAGAAAACTCCCGTATCGTTATGCAGACTAGAGTGTTGTCTCAGCACTCTTTACTGTCGGCCTGCGAGATTGGTGTTTAACATCCGCCCCGTCAAGCCTGACTTTCACCCACAGCGGAACAACAGCCATGAGCACTTTGAACGAGCAATTCGAACAAGCCGTCGCCGACAGCAAGAACCTGGCGGAGCGCCCGGACAACATGACGATGCTGAAGCTGTACGCGCTGTACAAGCAAGGCAGCACCGGCGACGTCGATGGCAAGCGCCCCGGCTTCACCGACATGGTCGGCCGTGCGAAGTGGGACGCATGGAACGAGCTGAAGGGCCAGACCTCCGACGAGGCCATGCAGGCCTACGTGGACCTGATCGAAGACCTGAAGTAACTCACTTCTTCTTCGCGGCAGCCTTGGCGGTCCTGGGAGCCCTCGCCGCTTCCTTCGCCAATGCCTCGTCGAGCTGCTTGCCGACCTCGGCCTCGATGGTGCCGAGGAACGGCCGCAGCAGGAAGCCGAGCCTGGCCTCCAGGTCGAAGTAGGTGGCCGCGACGATCATGCGGCCCTCGACGCCGGAGCGCGTGAACTCGAGCACGTCGCTGTCGTCGCCCTCGATCAGCGTGCACTCCATCTCGAGTTTCTTCTCGACGTCCTCCGCCCATTTGAGCGCCACCTTGCGCGCGCGGGCGAGGCCCAGGGTGTGATCTCGATGCAGGTTCAGGTCGGCCATCCGGCTTGTCTCCTCGGTTTCCCGGGATTCTCAGCCAGAAACGGTGGGGGCTGAAGACGGTGTTGCAGGCGCGACGACAGGCGCCGGCGCAGCCGGCGCGTCGCGGTAGGGCGCCATCGCCGCATCGCGCTCAGGCCGGGACAGCGCAGCCATGCGCTTGACCTCTGCGTAGAAGCGATCGAAATTGCTGCCCTCGGCGGCGAACAGCCGCACGAACGCGCCCACCTGGTCGTCGTAGGCCGCCTGCGCGCCAAGCGCCGCGTTGTTGGCGGTGGCGAACCAGTGGTCGTAGCCCTTGTAGCCGTGCCACTGGTCGCGCTTGAGCGTCTCGTAGTCGGCGCGCATGCCGGCGTACAACTGCGCCTTCTGCGCCCGCTTGTCGGCGTCAGGCAGCTCGCTGCGGTACATCGCGTCGAGTTTCGCGCGCCATGCGCGCACCAGCACGTGGAAATCGCGGCGCCGCGATTCGGTCAGCGCCTGTTGCTCGCGCACCGCCGGCGTGGCATTGGCCTGCAGCCAGCGCTGGCTGCCGATCTGTTCGACGGCCGTGGCGAAAGACTCGTTGAACGTGGTGTCGCCCGGGGCGTAGGCCACCTGGTGCGCCAGTTCGTGGAAGATCAGGCGCGCGAGCTCGCCTTCGGGCCAATTCACGAATGTGTTGAGCAGCGGGTCGCCGCCGATCCAGTTCATCCAGCCCAGCGTCGAGTAGGCGGGCACCTCGTAGACGTCGACCTCGAGGCCTTGCGCCTTCAGCGGCAGGGCGGCCGCGTCGGCACTGGCAAGGTCGTAGTAGCCGCGGTAGCCCACGCAGCCCACGATCGGAAAGCACCAGGTCTGCAGCTTCAGCGACAGTTCCGGCGCCGCCACCACGTTCCAGACCGCGGCGCTGCGCTTCAAGTCGGCGTACGAGCGGTAGCTGCCGTTGTCGGGCTCCTTCAGCTCGGTCACCGCGAAGTCACGCATGCGCTGCGTCAGTTGCAGGCGCGCGCGCAACGACTCCGAAGTGGACGGATCGGCGATCACGTCCTTCACCGGCCGCGCGGCGGCCAGCAGATGGACGTGGCCGGACGCCGACTCGCCCAGGTAGCCGATCGACGAACAGCCCGACGTGATGCACAGGGCTGCCGACGCCATCAGCACGAGTGCGGTCACGCTCAACGCGCTGGCGAGGCCCCAGCGCGCCGCGCGCCGTCGCGGCCACAACCGCATCACGCGACGACCGCGCGCTCGACCTCGACCAGGCAGTCGTAGAACGACGGCGCCCGGCCCATGTCGGTGAGACGTTGGTGCGTCAGCTCGCTGACGTTGGTGCCGCCCAGCCCGTACTTGCGCCACCATACGCCCAGCCCGTGCACGACGCCGGGTCGCGCCCGCTCGCTCACGCGCGCGACGCAGCGGTACTCGCCGCGGTCGTTGAAGATGCGCACCTCGTCGCCGCTGGCGATGCCGCGCGCGGCGGCATCGGCGGCCTCGATCTCGAGCACCGGCTCCTGCTCGATGGCGCGCAGGCTCTTCACGTTGACGAACGTGGAGTTGAGGAAGTTGCGCGCCGGCGGCGAGATCATCGCGAGCGGGAAGCGCCGCGCCAGTTCGGGCGCGCTGCGCACGCTCTCGTACGGCGGCAGGTAGTCGGGCAGGCCGATGCCGGGGACGTCGCACTGCGCGCGGCCGTTGGGCGACGGAAAGTTGCCGTCGGCGAACGGTGCCTCGGGCAGCGGCAGCTTGGCCCAGCCGATCTCGCGCAGCTGCTCGAACGGCACCGGGCCCGTCAAAGCCTGTCGAGCCAAAGTGAGATCGTCGTCGGCGAAGCACGGGTCGGTGAAGCCCATCCGCCCGGCCAGCGCGCGAAAGATCGCGGCGTTGGAACGTGACTCGCCGCGCGGCGTCAGCGCCGGCTCGTTGATCACCACGTAGGTGTGGCCGTAGCTGCCGTGCACGTCCCAGTGCTCCAGCTGCGTGGTGGCAGGCAGCACGTAGTCGGCGTGGTCGGCGGTATCGGTGAGGAAGTGCTCCAGCACGACGGTGAACAGATCCTCGCGGCAGAAGCCGGCCACCACCTGCCTCGATTGCGGCGCGACGGCCACCGGGTTGCTGTTGTAGACGACCAGCGCCTCGATCTTCGGGCCGAACGTGCTGCCGTCGGGCATCGCGCTGCCCGTCTCGCGCATCAGGTCGTCCCCGATCGTGCTCATGTTGACGGTGCGCGGCGTGCGGCCGGCGCGCAGATCGGCGCGTTCGAACTTCGGATTCTTGAAGGCTTTCAGCCAGCCCGACGACGACAGCAGCAGGCCGCCCGCGCGGTGGCGCCAGGCACCCACCAGGCAGGGCAGCAACGCGATCAGGCGCGTGGCGCTGCCGCCGCCGCGCACGCGCTGCATGCCGTAGTTCAGGCGGATCGCGGCCGGGCTGGAGCTGCCGTACAGGCGCGCGAACCCGCGGATCTGCGCCACGGTGAGGCCGCACTCGGCGCTCGCGCGCTCGGGCGTCCACGCCAGCGCGCGCTCGCGCAGGCCGGCCCAGCCGTCCACGTGGCGTTCGATGTAGTCGTGATCCAGCCAGTCGTTGGCGATCAGCTCGTGCATCACCGCCAGCGCCAGCGCGCCGTCGCTGCCTGGCGTCAGCGCCAGGTGGTGGTGGCATTTCTCGGCGGTTTCGGTGCGGCGCGGGTCGATGCACACGAGCGTGGCGCCGGCGCGCCTGGCGGCCAGCGCGATCGGCCAGAAGTGCAGGTTCGACGCGATCGAGTTGCTGCCCCAGATGACGATGAGCTTGCTCTCGGCGTAGTGCTCGACGTGCATGCCCACCTTGGCGCCGTAGGTGGCGGCCAGCGCGTCGCCGCCGGCGTTGGAGCAGATCGTGCGGTCGAGCCGGGATGCGCCGACCTGGTTGAAGAAGCGCGCAGCCATGCCCTCGCCCTGCACCATGCCCATCGTGCCGGCGTAGCTGTACGGCACGATGGCCTCGGGCGCACGCCGTGCGATCGCGGCCAGGCGGGTGGCGATGTCGTCCAGCGCCTCGTCCCAGGACACCTCGACGAACTGCCCCAGCCCCTTGGGCCCGACGCGCTTGAGCGGCTTGAGCACGCGCTCGGCGTGCTCGGTGCGCTCGGCGTAGCGCGACACCTTCGTGCACAACGCGCCATTGGTGGTCGGGTGGTCGGGATCGCCCTGCAGCCGGATCACCTTGTCACCCTGGACGGTGACGCGCATCGCGCAGGTATCGGGGCAGTCGTGCGGGCAGGCGGCCTGCACGGTGCGCGGAGCATCCGAGGAGGCAGTTTCGGCGAGGATCGCGGTCATCCTCAAATGATGTCATGAAAGTGCGCCCCACGGTCGCTGGCGCTCCCTGCCCCCGAGGGGCCGGCCGCGAGCGGCCCGGCAAAGCCGGATCCGCCGCTCCCTTGAACTCCCGTCGGGTCGTGCGAGCGGCAGCGCCGGGGGGTGCCAAGGATAACGGGACAGGCTTAAGATGGCTCGAACACGCCTCATTGCACGGATACCGCTCATGAACGTCATCGAATCCCTGCTGGCCGACGCGGCCACCATCACGGCCCTGCGACGAGAGATCCACTCGTATCCGGAGCTGTGCTTCCAGGAACAGCGCACCAGCGACCTGGTGGCCAAGAAGCTCACCGAATGGGGCATCCCGATCCGGCGCGGCCTGGGCAAGACCAGCGTCGTCGGCATCATCGAAGGCCGCAAGGGCACGAAGGGCGGCTCGATCGGACTGCGCGCCGACATGGACGCGTTGCCGATGTCCGAATCCAACACCTTCGAGCACGCCAGCCGCAATCCGGGCCGCATGCACGCCTGCGGCCACGACGGCCATACCGCGATGCTGCTCGCCGCCGCGCAGCATCTCGCGAAACATCGCGATTTCGACGGCATCGTCTACCTGCTGTTCCAGCCGGCAGAAGAGGGCGGCGGCGGCGCGCGCGAGATGATCAAGGACGGCCTGTTCACCGAGTTTCCGATGGACGCCGTGTTCGGCATGCACAACTGGCCCGGCATTCCCGTGGGCCAGCTGGCGGTGTGCCCCGGCCCGTGCATGGCCTCCAGCAACGAGTTCTTCATCACCATCAAGGGCCGCGGATCGCATGCCGCCCTGCCGCACCTGAGCATCGACCCGGTGCCCATCGCGTGCCAGATGGTGCAGGCGTTCCAGACCATCATCACGCGCAACAAGAAGCCCACCGACACCGGCGTGATCTCGGTCACGACGATCCATGCCGGCGAAGCCACCAACGTGGTGCCCGACTCCTGCGTCATCGAAGGCACGGTGCGCACGTTCACGCTGCCCGTGCTCGACCTGATCGAGCAGCGCATGCGCGACATCGCCAGACATACGGCGGCGGCTTTCGGCGCCACGGTGGAGTTCCGCTTCCACCGCAACTATCCGCCCACCGTCAACCACGCGGCCGAGGCCGAGTTCGTGGCCGGCGTGATGCGCGAGACGGTCGGCGCGGAGAACACGCTCGCGTTCGAGCCCTCGATGACCGCCGAGGACTTCAGCTACTTCCTGCTCGAGAAGCCAGGCGCGTACTTCGTGATCGGCAACGGCGACGGGCGCCATCGGCTGGCCTACAGCGCCGGAGGCGACGGCGACGAAGGCGGGGAAGGCCCGCAGGAAACGCACAACCTCGGGCCGTGCACGCTGCACAACCCGCACTACGACTTCAACGACGACCTGATCCCGCTCGGCGGCACCCTGTGGATCCGTCTCGTCGACAAGTGGTTCTCGCAACGCGCGTGAAACACGCATCCACCGGCCCGCCGCCGTTCCAGACTCCCCGGAGAGCACGATGAACACGCAGCCGGACCTGTTCGCCAATACTTACGCCGAAGCACGCGTCAAGTTCCTCGCGGCCGCGCACGGTACGCGCGTGGAGTCGCATCCGGAGCCGTTGCGCGGCCTCGAGCTCGAGGCGCTCGCCATGGACGTGGCGCGCATCGGCGCCGACGATGCCGACGCCCTGCTGGTGATTTCCAGTGGCTGCCATGGCGTCGAAGGCTATTGCGGCTCCGGCGCGCAGGTGGCCCTCCTGCACGACGAGGCGTTCCGCGCCAAGGCGCGCCATGCCGGCGTCGCGCTGCTGTTCATCCATGCGCTCAATCCGTGGGGCTTCTCGTTCGGCCGTCGCGTGACGCACGAAGGCGTCGACCTCAACCGCAACTTCATCGACTTCCGCCGCCCCGTGCCGGGCAACCCGGGCTATGACCAGCTCGCGGACTTCCTGCTGCCCAAGCAGTGGCCGCCGCACGCAGGCAATGAACGCCAGCTGATGTCCTACGCCGCATCGCACGGCATGGCGGCGCTGCAAGGCGCGATATCGGGCGGCCAGTACATGCACCCCGAGGGCGTCTTCTACGGCGGCAAGGCCCCCACCTGGAGCCAGCAGACGCTGCGCATGGTGTTGCGCCAGCATGCCGCGCACTGCCGCCAGCTGGGCTGGATCGACCTCCACAGCGGACTCGGCGAGAGCGGCGTCGGCGAGCGCATCTTCGCCTGCCGTGACGACGCCTCGGCCAAGCACCGCGCGAAGGCCTGGTGGGGCAACCGGGTCACGTTCACCGACGACGGCTCGTCGACCTCGTCCGACCTGCACGGCAACCTGTGGCACGCCGCCTATGAGGAGTGTCCGCAGGCCACCTACACCGGTATCGCGCTGGAGTTCGGCACGCAGCCGACTGCCGTCGTCATCGAGGCGCTCCGCTACGACCACTGGGTCGCGCGCCGGCGCCAGTTGCACGACGAACATGCCGACTCTGCCCGGGCCGCGATGCGACACGCGTTCTTCACGGACACGCCGGAGTGGAAGCAGGCCGTGGTCGAGCAGATGCGGGATGCGGCCGTGCATGCCGTCGACGGGCTGGCGTCCTGGCGATGATGTCCTGAAACGTCCGCAAGCGGTCGCTTGGCGGTACTGCGAGAATGGGCCTCCGGAGGGAAGATGCATGCATCACTTCAAAGGAGATTTTCATGCAGACCGCCCTACTTCTGATCGACGTCCAGGAATCGTTTCCGCAACGGCCTTACTGGTCGCAAACTGGCGCCGACGTGTTCCTGAAGCACGTCAACGCGCTGGTGGATGGCGCCCAGGCGCGTGGCATCCCGATCGTGCGCGTGTTCCACACCGACGGCCCGCAGACGCCTGAAAACCCGTTCGCGCACGGCAGCCCGTTCATCCGCCCGCTCACCGGCCTGGCGCCGTTCGAGGCCGCGCTGGCGATCGAGAAGCACCGCCACAGCGCGCTGGTGGGCACGCCGCTGAGCACCTGGCTCACGACGAACGGCATCCGCCGCGTGATCGTGGCCGGCATCCGCACCGAGCAGTGCTGCGAGACCACCACGCGCCACGCCAGCGACGAAGGCTGGGCGGTCGATTTCGTCGGCGACGCCACGCTGACGTTCGACATGACCACCCCGTCCGGCAGGACGCTCACCGCCGCCGAGATCCGCGAACGCACCGAGACCGTGCTGGTGAATCGCTTCGCGACCCTGGCCGCGGTCGACGAGGCGCTCGCTCGCGCCATCTGAAGCCGTCTCCGCCATGATCGAGGTCCTGTTCCTGGTGATGCCCGAGACGCTGCTGCTGGATCTGGCCGGGCCGGCCGAGGTGTTCCGCCTCGCCAACCAGCAACTCGCGGCGCGCGGGCGCCCTCCTGCGTTCGGGTTGCGCTTCGTCAGTGCCCAGTCCGAGGCCTCGACGTCGATCGGCCTGCAACTCGCCAACCTGGAGCCGCTGCCCACGGCGCTGCCGCCCGGCGCATGGGTGGTGCTGCTCGGCCGGCCGGGACTGCGGGAGACCTTGCCGACGCTGCAACGCAACGGCTGGCTCGGCGCCCGCGACTGGCTCACGTCCGTGGTCGCACCTGCGCTGGCGCAGCCCGCTGCGCTTCCGCATCGGCTGCTGACGGTGTGTGTCGGCACCTTGCTGGCCGCCGACGCCGGCTTGCTGGGACGGCGCCAGGTCACGACGCACCACGAGCATCTCGAGACATTGGCCCGGCTCGCGCCGCAGGCGCAGGTTTGCGCCAACCGCGTGTTCGTCGTCGATGGTCCGGTGTGGTCCAGCGCGGGCATCACGGCCGGCATCGATCTCGCGCTGCATTGCGTCAGCGATGTCTGCGGCGACGCGGTCGCCGCGGCAGTGGCCGAGACCATGGTCGTGTTCCAGCGCCGTGGCGCCGACGACCCCCAGCGCTCGCCGCTGCTGGGTGGCCGCAATCATCTTCATCCGGCCGTGCACCGGGTGCAGAACGCCGTCTGCGAACAACCGGGCGCCGATTGGGACGTCCCCGCACTGGCCGCGGTGGCCCACGTGACGCCGCGCCACCTCGCACGCCTGTTCAAGAATCATGCGGGCGTATCGCCGCGCGACTATGTGGAGCGCATCCGCAGCGGGCTCGCCGAACAGGCGATCGCGCGCGGGTTGCCGACGTCTCAAGCCGTGGAGATCGCCGGGTTTTGCACGGACCGGCAGTGGCGCCGCGCCCAGGCGCGGCGGCGCGCCGCAACCGCGGCCTAGCGTTTACCAGCCCAGCGCCAGGACTTCGGCCTCTGCCTGCGCCGCGTCGACGAAATGAACGGCCTTCCAGCCGGCTTCGCGCGCCGCCACGATATTGGGCAGGTGATCGTCGAGGAACAGCAACTGGGCCGGGGCCCGGCGAAACACCGTCGCGGCATGCTCGAAGATCGCCGGATCCGGCTTGACGAGCTTCACCCGCGACGAGAACACGCCCGATTCGAACAGCTTCATGAAGCCGTGCGTGCGCTCGAAATGCGCCGCGAACGGTTCCGGCATGTTCGACAGGTAGTGCAGCGGACGACCTTGCGCATGCAGCCGGCGCATCCAGGCGACGGTGTCGGCCAGCGGCTCGAGCTCGCGCGGGCCGCCGTCGATGATGGCCGTGGCTTCGTCCTCGGTGATGCCCGTGCGCTCGGCGATGCGGCGCGCGAGCTCTGGGGGCTCGACGGCGCCACGGTCGAACTCGCTCCAGTCGCCGCCGTCGGCCTGGAAGATCTGGCCGATCCAGTGACGCAGCGCTTCCGCGTCGGTGGTCCGGTGGGGGATGACGGCGGACACCAGGGCCTCGGGTCGCCAGCGAAAGACGACGCGGCCGAAGTCGAACACGAAGGCGCGGCCGGTCTGGACTGCTTCGGACATCATTTGGCGAGCAATCGCGTCAACAGGCCGGCCGTCGACCCATCGAGCCCGTCGACGGCGCCGCTCGCAAAGCGCGGCAGCAAGGCATTGCACAAGGCCTTGCCGAGCTCGACGCCCCATTGGTCGAAGCTGTTGACGCCCCACAGCGCGCCGCTGCAGAACACGCGATGCTCGTATAGCGCGATCAGCGCGCCGAGCGTGCGCGGCGTCAACGCGTCCAGCACCAGCGTCGTGCTGGGACGGTTGCCCGGGAAGGCGCGGTGCTCGGCGATCACCTCGCGGGCGATCGTGCGCGAGGCCGTCGGCGGCGACTCGAGCGCGGCCTCCGCGCTGGCCTTGCCTTGCATCAACGCCTGCGATTGCGCGAGGCAGTTGGCGAGCAGCTTGGCGTGCAAGTCAGCGTACAAGCCGTCGTGACCCTGGGCCGGCGTCTTGATCGCGATGAACTCCACCGGCACGACGTCGGTTCCCTGGTGCAACATCTGGAAGTACGCGTGCTGGCCATTGGTGCCGGGCTCGCCCCAGACGACGGGACTGGTGGCGAACGGCAGCGCGTGGCCGTCGACGTCGACGCGCTTGCCGTTGGACTCCATCTCGAGCTGCTGCAGATAGGCCGGCAGCCGCTTCAGGCCCTGGTGGTACGGCGCCACGCTGCGGCTCGTGAAACCGTGGAAGTTGCGGTACCAGACATCGATCAACGCCAGTTGCACCGGCAGGTTGTGCGCCAGCGGCGCGGTGCGGAAATGCTCGTCCATCGCGTGCGCGCCGGCGAGGAACTCCCTGAAACCGTCGGCGCCGATGGCGATCGCCAGCGACAGGCCGATCGCGCTCCACAACGAGTAGCGGCCGCCGACCCAGTCCCAGAAACCGAACGTGGTCGTGATGCCGAACCGGGCCGCGGCTTCGATGTTGGTGGTGACGCCGACGAAGTGCGACGCGACGTCGGTACCGCCATTGGCCAGGAACCACTCGCGCGCGACATCGGCGTTGGCCAGCGTCTCCTGCGTCGTGAACGTCTTCGAGGCGACGATCACCAGCGTCGTTGCCGGGTTCAGTCGCTCGAGCACCGGCGCGATGTCGTGGCCGTCGACGTTGGACACGAAATGGAAGCGCAGCTTCGGATGCCTGAACTCCTCCAGCGCGATCACGGCCATCTGCGGGCCGAGGTCGGAGCCGCCGATGCCGATGTTGAGCACGTCGGTGAATGGCGTGCCGGCCTGCGCGCGCACGCGTTCCGCATACGCGAGCAGCGGCTCCAGCACGGCCTGCACGTCGGCGATGGCGGCGTTGGTGACGGCGCTCGACGACGGCGCGTTCGCCGGGGCGCGCAGTGCCGTGTGCAGCACCGCACGGCCTTCCGTGAGATTGATCGTCTCGCCCGCGAACATCGCGTCGCGTCGTGCCTCGAGACCGCACTCGGCGGCCAGGCCCGTCAGCAGCGCGCGCGTGCTGGCGTCCCAGCGGTTCTTCGACAGGTCGGCGAACACACCCGGCGCCTGCACGGCGAAGCGATCGAAACGTTCGGCGTCCGCGGCGAAGGCGGCGCGCAGGTCGAACTGCTTGCCGGAGGAATCGTAGTGCGCGTTCAGCGCCCCCCAGGCCTCGGTCCGGTCACAACGCTGCAGGCTCATCGCGCGGCCTCGATCAAGGCGTCGAGCTTGACGGAATCGGCGGCGAACGCGCGGATGCCTTCGGCCAGCTTCTCGGTGGCCATCGGGTCTTCGTTCATCGCGAAGCGGAATGCGGGCTCGTCGAAGTGCACGCGATCCAGCGGCAGCGCCTTGGCGGCCTCCGGGTCCAGCGCACGCGACAGCGGTGCGGTGTCGGCCTGCAGCGCGCCGAGCAGCTCGGGGCTGATCGTCAGCAGGTCGGAGCCGGCGAGCGCCTGGATCTGGCCGACATTGCGGAAGCTGGCGCCCATCACCTCGGTGGGAATGCCGAACTTCTTGTAGTAGTTGAAGATGCGCGTCACCGACTGCACGCCCGGGTCGTTGGCGCCGGCCTGCGCGGCCTCGTCCCACTTGGCGCCGGCATTCTTCTTGTACCAGTCGTAGATGCGGCCGACGAAAGGCGAGATCAGCGTGATGCCGCCGTCGCCGCAGGCCACGGCCTGGGCGAATCCGAACAGCAGCGTCAGGTTGCAGTGGATACCGTCGGCCTGGAGCTCGCGCGCGGCGGCGATGCCTTCCCAGGTGGACGCGATCTTGATGAGCACGCGCTTGCGCCCGATACCGGCCGCCTCGTACAACGCGATGATGCCGCGCGCACGGGCAACCGTGGCCTTCGTGTCGAACGACAGGCGCGCGTCGACCTCGGTGCTGACGCGGCCAGGCACCACCTTCAGGATCTCGAGACCGAAGCGCACCAGCACCTGGTCGACGACGTCGGGCAGGGACTTGCCCTTGTGGGCGGCCACGGTGTCTGCAAGCAGCGGCGCGTAGTCGGCCTGCTGGACTGCCTTGAGGATCAGCGACGGGTTGGTGGTGGCGTCGCGCGGCGCGTATTGCGCCATCTGCTTGAAGTTGCCGGTGTCGGCAACCACGACGGTGAGCGCCTTGAGCTGGTCGAGCTGGTTCATGTCATCCCCTGGAAAGAAAGCGGGTGGCGGATTTGACCGCGGGAAGAAACTTCGGCATCATTATTCCTGAAACAAAGTTACATCACCACTCTTCGGAGACAAGTCCCCGGTACTGCAGCGACGACGCCGGGTTCATATCCTGCTCCACAAGAAACATCATGTCCTTCGATCTCGTATTCTTCGGCGGTACCGGCGACCTGACGTGGCGCAAGCTCATGCCCGCGCTGTTCCAGGCGTTCCGCCATGGCAAGCTTCCCGAAGGCGGCCGCATCCTGGCCGTCGCCCGCGACGAGCGCACCGATGACGAGTACCGCACGTTCATCCGCGAGCGCTTTGTCGAGGTCGACAGCTCCAAGCGCCCCAGCGACGAGGAATTCGCGAAGTTCGCCGAGCTGCTGCACTACCGCCGCATGGACCTGTCCAAGCCCGACGACTACCAGGGCCTGAAGGAATGGATCAGCGCGCGCGGTGCCGACACCGTCGTGCTGTACCTCGCCACCAGCCCGCACCTGTTCACGCAGATCTGCGAGCAACTGGGCATCGCCAAGCTGAATGCGCCGAACATGCGCGTGGTGCTCGAGAAGCCGCTGGGCCATGACCTGGCCAGCGCGCTGGAGATCAACCGCGTCGTGAAGTCGGTGTTCACCGAGAAGCAGGCGTTCCGGATCGATCACTACCTGAGCAAGCCGTCGGTTCAGAACCTGATGGCGCTGCGCTTCGGCAACGCGCTGTTCGAGCCGCTGTGGCGGCGCGAGAGCATCGCCAACATCCAGATCACGCTGGCCGAGTCGCTGGGCGTGGGCACGCGCGGCGATTTCTACGACCGCACCGGCACGCTGCGCGACATGGTGCAGAACCATGCGCTGCAATTGCTGACAATGGTGGCGATGGAGCCGCCGGCCACCAACGACGCCGATGCGATCCGCGACGAGAAGCTGAAGGTGTTGCGCTCGCTCAAGCCCTTCACGCGCGAGAGCGTGGCGCGCGACGTGGTACGCGGCCAGTACCGGGCCGGCAATATCGACGGGCACGCGGTGCCGGGCTACCTGGAAGAGGCCAAGGTACCGGCGCGCAGCCACACCGAGACCTTTCTTGCGCTGCGCACCGAGGTGCAGAACTGGCGCTGGGCCGGCGTGCCGTTCTACATCCGCACCGGCAAGCGCCTGGCGGTGCGCGACGCGCAGATCGTCATCAACTTCCGGCCCGTGCCGCATCCGATCTTCGGCGGCCCGAATCGCGCCAACCAGCTCATCATCAAGATGCAGCCCGAGGACGGCCTCGAGTTGCAGTTGCAGGCCGCCAAGGGTGCGCTGGGCACCGGCAATACGCCGGAGCAACTGAGCACCGTGTCGCTGGACCTCGACTTCGACAAGGCGTTCCCCACCGAGCGCGTGGGCGCCTACGAGCGCCTGCTGCTGGACGCGATCGCCGGCCGCCTGAACCTGTTCGTGCGCAGCGACGAGCAGGAACAGGCCTGGCGCTGGGTCGGCCCGATCCTCGACGCGTGGGCCAGCGATACCGACGGCCCGCGTTCGTACGCGGCCGGCAGCTGGGGCCCTGCGGCGGCCAGTTCGCTGATCGCCCGCGACGGCTTCGCCTGGGCCGAAGAGGAATGAAGGACTTCCTGGTGGCCCGGAGCTTCGCATGACGATGCTGGAGCGCGTCCGCGCTGCCATCCCCGCGCTGCCGCCCGCCGAGCAACGCGTCGCCAAGCTGGTGCTGAGCGATCCGCGCGCCTTCGCATCGACGCCGGTGGGCGAGCTGGCCGAGCGCTCGCACGTGTCCAAGCCGACCGTGGTGCGCTTCTGTCGCAGCGTGGGCTACGACGGGTTGGCCGACTTCAAGCTGAAGCTGGCCGGCACCGTCAACGAAGGCGTGCCGTTCGTGCACCGCTCGGTGGACGAGGACGACGGCCCGGGCGAGCTGATCGTCAAGGTGATCGACAACGCCGTCAGCGCGATGCTGAAGTACCGCAACAACGCGGCCGGCCACGCTTTCGAACGTGCCATCGCGGCACTGACGCAAGCCGGCCTGAACAAGAAGCGCATCGACTTCTACGGCGTCGGCAACTCCGGCATCGTCGCGCAGGATGCGCAGCACAAGTTCTTCCGCCTCGGCGTCAACACATCGGCCAGCAGCGACGGCCACGTGCAGGTGATGAGCGCCACGATGCTGGGCGCCGGCGACTGCGCGGTCGTCATCAGCAACTCGGGCCGCAGCCGCGACCTGATCGACGTGGCCGACATCGCGCGCAAGAAGGGCGCGACGCTGATCGTGATCACCGCCAGCGCATCGCCGCTGGCGCAGCTGACGCAGTCCAACTCGCAGATCCTGCTCGCGGCCGACCACCCCGAGGACTTCGATCGCTACAGCCCGATGGTGTCGCGCATGCTGCACCTGATGATCATCGACATCCTCACCACCGGCGTCGCGCTGCGACTCGGCCAGGGGCTGCGGCCGGTGCTGCAGGAGATCAAGCGCAATCTGCGCGCGCGGCGATACGCGACGCCGGAATGAAAAAAGCCGCCGATGGCGGACTTTTCATTGGGGCGCGATGTTCAGCGCAGGATCGGAACCACCGGAATCTCCGGCACCTTCGACTCGCCCAGCTTGACCGACGGCTCGAACGGTTCGACCGCCACGCCCAGCAAGCCATCGACGCCGTACAGGTGCGCCAGGTCGCTCATGCGCGCCGGTGCGGCGACGATTTCCAGCTTGCGCTTGGCCGCGGCGGCCATGCGCGAGCATTCGAGCAATACGGCCAGCGCGGACGTGTCGAGCTGCACCACCGGCGACGCGTCGATGCGCCACACCTCGCCGCTCTGCGCGGCGAACGATTGGCGCAGCGATTCGAGCACCGACGGCGCGTCGCGCAGCGTGAGGCTGGCGGGCAACGCAGTCATCGCGCCGGCGGCTGCCATCACTTGGCCGCGGCCGGGGCCTTGTTCTTCGCGACCAGCGCGTTGATCAGGCCGTCGATGCCGCCGCTGGCGATCTGCTGCGCAAAGCTGCTCTTGTACTGGTCGACCAGCCAGACGCCAAGGACGTTGACGTCGAAGATCTTCCATTCGGACGGTTGCTTCTCGAGGCGGTAGTCGATCTCGATCGGGTCGCCGCCGGTGCCCTTGATGCTGGTGCGGATCGTGACATCCGGATTGTCCGGCGACGAGCGCGTGGGCTTCAGCTCGATCGACGTCTGTGCGTTCACCTTGGACAGCGCGCCCGCGTAGGTGCGGATCAGCAGCGTCTTGAATTCGGCCTGCAGCTTGGCTTGCTGGTCGGGCGTGGCCGTCTTCCAGGACTTGCCGACGACGGCCGCCGTCATGCGCTGGAAGTCGACGTGCGGCATGACCTGGGTGTCGACCAGGCCCTGGATGCGCGTGATATCGCCCGCCTGGATGGCCTTGTCGTTCTTGACCGACTCGATGACGTCCCCTGCGACCTGCTTGATCATGACATCGGGCGCGGTCTGCGCGAACGCACCGGTGGCGCCCAGCGTGGCGGCTGCGAATATCAGCGAGGTAATCGTGCGTTGAAACATTCTTGTCCTTTCGAGCGGATGTTCGCTCTGGTCTTTAACGCCAGTGGACTTGTCTTGGTTCACAAGGCCGAGATGCAAAGATACGTAGGGTGCGGCAGGCGAATGCGGCGATTGTCGCCTGTCGCGCGCGGTCAGGCGTGCGGGGCCGAGGCCGGCGGCGGCGGCATGGGGGCCGGACCACCCCGAGGCACCGGCAGCGTCGGCGCCGAAGCGGGTATCGGGGCCGGCTGGACGCCGCCTGGCACAGGTTGCGGCACGGGCGCGGGAACCGGCTGCGAGGGCGGCGTCGATGGGGTGGCGGCGATCGCCGACGCCACGACAGGGGGTCGATCGGGCACGGCGCTCGAGGACTGGGCGCCAGATGCCGCAGGAGCAGCCGGGAGCGCGGGCTTCGTACCGCTCTGCGCGCCGCTGGCAGCGCCTGCAGGCGCGGGCGCCGTCTTCGGATCGTCAGCGTCGTCCTCGTCGGGCAGATCGGGCGGGTTGCCGTCGTAGACGAGGCTGCGGCGACGCGAAATGTAGGCATCGCGCATGAAGGTGTAGCGGTCGAATGCCAGCTCGTCGAGCATCTGGCTGGCGCCCAGCAGGCCGGCGCGGGTGTCGATCACACCCACCGTGTCGACGGCCACGCCCTGCCAGAACTTGGGCACCAGCAAAGCCGGCGAGACGTAGGTGTCGGCGGGCAACGCCAGGCCGTCGCGGATATCCGACGACCCGAACAGCGGCAGCACCAGGTAGGGCCCGGGCTCGAGGCCCCAGTGGCCCAGCGTCAACCCGAGATCCTCGGACTTGCGCTCCAGGCCCAGGCTGGTGGCCGGATCGAAGATGCCGGCGATGCCGATCGTGGTGTTGGTCAGGAACCGCAGCGTCATCGTGCCGGCGTCGGCCGGCTTGCCCTGCAGCAACTGGTTGACGGCCGACCACGCGTCGGAGAAGTTGCCGAAGAAGTTGTGCACGCCGGTGCGCACGGGCGACGGCAGCACGGCGTTGTACGCCTTGGCCACCGGCTTCAATGCATAGGTGTCCAGCGTGTCGTTGAACGCGAAGACCTTGCGATTGACGGTCTCGTACGGATCCTTCGGGCCGGCAGTGTGCCGATCCTGGTGATCCACGCCGCCCGTCGTCGCACAGCCTGCGACAGCGGCCAGGACGAGCGCGGCGACGACTCGCGGCAACGCGCGAGCCAGGGCAATACATCTCATTTATTGGATCCCGATGCGGCCGCGGAGGCGGCCTGCTGGACAGGGGCAAGCGACGCGCCAGGGGAGGGTGCCGTCGTGGCCGCGGTCCCGGCGTCCGCCGCCTTGTTGAAGATCAGCTGGCCGATCAGGTTCTCGAGCACGACCGCCGACTGGGTCTGCTTGATCAGGTCGCCGTTGACCAGGTTCTTGTCGTCTGAGCCCGGCTCGATGCCCACGTACTGGTCGCCCAGCAGGCCGGCGGTGAGGATCTTGGCCGACGAATCGACCGGAAACACCACACTGTCGTTGATCTTCATCACGACCAGGCCCTGGTACGTGTTCTTGTCGAGCGTGATCGACGTCACCTGGCCCACGGACACGCCCGCGCTGCGCACCGGCGCGTTCTTCTTCAGGCCGCCGATGTTGTCGAAGCGGGCGCGTACGGTGTAGGTCTTCGCGGCGCTGAAGCTGGCGAGGTTCGCCGCCTTCAGAGCCAGGAATGCCAGGGCGATGATGCCCAGCAAGACGAAAACGCCCACCAGGGTCTCTGTGCTTTTCTTTGCCATGTCAGATCCGATTCATTGCCGCGACGTCGTTCACGACGTCGAAAACATCATTGCCGTGAGGATGAAGTCCATCGCCAGCACCGCCAGCGAGGAGAACACCACCGTGCGGGTCGTTGCATAGGCGACGCCTTCGGGCGTGGCCTGCGTTTCATAGCCCTGGTACAGGGCGACTCCGGTGCAGATCACGCCGAACACGAAGGACTTCACGATGCCGTTGCCGATGTCGCGCATGACATCGACCTTCGACTGCATGATCGACCAGAAGTTGGCGGGGTCCACGCCGATCAGCTGGACTGCGATCAGCCACGC